>Ga0233425_10000368_pt1 | contig 117792 bp, 69 predicted proteins | sample Watercolumn_Towu_2_FD_181712 | JGI IMG/M metagenome (GOLD analysis project Ga0233425, IMG submission 181712) | Freshwater microbial communities from Lake Towuti, South Sulawesi, Indonesia - Watercolumn_Towuti2014_140_MG | ecosystem: Environmental > Aquatic > Freshwater > Lake | place...
TACGACGAAGAACTACTCCATTTCCGGTAGCGTTTCCCCCGGCATCTCCGGCACGAACACGACCTTGACCAAGAACGGCAACGGCACTGTGACCATCAACACGCCCAACGGCTACGGCGGCAATACACACTTGAATGCCGGCACGGTGCAAACCGGTTCGGATAATGCCATACGCCAGTACCTTCTTCGTGACGTTCATGTTGTCTCGATTCCTAGTTCAGGTTGAAGTAGCTTTCCACGACGGATACTTGTTCTGCCTGGAAAGCGGTTGCGGGAATCTCCCGGAGAATCCACTGCAATTAGCGCAAACGCTACCTGCATTTTCCGCAAAAATCTGTCTTGCGCAGAAATGGGAGCGTCTCGCGACAAGCCCTCCCCGCGTGGTGCAAAATGGATGCACTCGTTGTGACGGAATCGGCTGTAGCGGGTAGCCGGAGGTCGCCGGCCGGCACAGATCGTTCCCATTTCTGCGCAAGCCAGCTTCTTGCGGGAGGGGCGACCAGGATTTACACTGCTTGCAGGGAACGTCACAGCCAGAGGGGGCGTGAATCGTCATCGAAATGCACTCCCGCCGTGGGTGCCTGCCCTACGGGCCAACCATTGTCCACCAGTGCATGAACTGGAGCCTGCCCAATGAACAGTACAACCAGTACCTTCCGCATCGCGTTCGCCGCTGTCTCGTTGCTGGCTTCGCCGGTTATGCTGGACGCCGCCGATGCACCGAGGTCGTCCAAGCCCAACATGGTAATCATCTTCATTGACGACATGGGCTATGGCGACATCGGGCCGTTTGGCGCGACGAAGCAGAAGACGCCAAACCTCGACCGCATGGCGCGCGAGGGCATGAAGCTGACGAGCTTCTACGCGGCGCCGGTGTGCTCGGTCTCGCGGGCGCAGTTGTTGACGGGTTGCTACGGTGTGCGCGTCTCGGTACCGGGAGTCTACGGACCCGGCAGCCGAAACGGGCTGAATCCCGCGGAACACACGATTGCCGAGCGGTTGAAGGAGCGCGGTTACGCCACGATGTGCATCGGCAAGTGGCACGTCGGCGATCAACCGGAGTTCCTGCCCACGAAACAGGGGTTCGATCGCTACTTCGGCATCCCCTACTCGAACGACATGCAGAAGAAATCCGTGCAGACGGGCGAGCGGGTGGTTCCCTTGCTGCGAGACGACAAGGTCGCGGAGTTGCTCACGGATGAGGCACAGAGCCGGATCGTGGCGCGTTACACCGACGAGGCCGTCGGTTTCATCCGCGCATCGAAGGACAAGCCCTTCCTGCTCTATCTGGCGCACACGGCGGTGCATACGCCGATCCATCCCGGCGCGGCCTTCGCGGGCAAGTCGGCCAACGGCCGCTTCGGCGACTGGGTAGAGGAGGTGGATTGGAGCACGGGCCGCGTTCTCGATACGCTGCGCGAGTTGAAGATCGATGAGCGCACGCTCGTGGTTTTCACTAGCGACAACGGCCCGTGGTTGATCAAAGGGGCCGACGGCGGCAGCGCCGGTCCGCTGCGCGGCGGCAAGGGGAGCACGTGGGAAGGTGGCGTGCGCGTGCCGACGTTGGCGTGGTGGCCGGGCAAGATCGCGCCCGGCAGCGCGTGCGACGCCGTGGCCGGAACCATCGACCTCCTGCCCACGGCCGTTGCGCTGGCCGGCGGCGCCGTGCCCGCCGAGCCGGTCATCGACGGCCGGGACATTTCCCCGCTTCTGTTCGGCAAGAGCACGCAGTCGCCGCGAGAGGCCCACTACTACTTCCGCGGCTACAACCTTGAGGCCGTGCGTCAGGGGCCGTGGAAGCTGGCAATCGCTCCACAACAGGAAACGATGGGCAAGGGCGTGCTGGCCGACGCCAGCGGCAATGCGCCACGGCTCTACAATCTGGACCAGGACATCGGCGAGAAGACCAACCTGGCCGACAAGCATCCCGAGATCATCGTCAAGCTCCAAGCGCTCGCCACGAAAATGGCGGCCGAGATCGGCGGCACGAACCCTGCGGCGCGACGGCCTGCCGGTGAAGTTGCGAATCCGCAGACCCTCTACCCATCCGAAGGCGGCAAACCGAAAGCCGCGAGACCTTCAGGCCGGTCCGGCCCAGGAGGGAATACTGCTTGATCGAAGATCTACCTCAACAGGTAGTAAAGAATGCCCACGGTCAGGATGAGAACCAACGACACAATGCGCGGATCGCCGAAACCCGTCAGCCGGCCCTTGAGGAAGGCCAACGGATGGTCCCAGCAGACTCTGGCGACCCGCTCCCGGTCCATGGCCGGCGTCAGCAGACTGACGACGACGTAGATCGCCGTGCAGACGGCCGCCAGGATCGGGCCTACGAGCATGAAGGGGATGCCGACGTGGAGCGTCGGATCGGAGACGAGTCCCTTGAAATCGGCGGGCGCGTCGGCGCCGAGGAACCAGCGGCCCACGCTCGGCAGATCGAGCACGAAATAGGCCAGGCCGATGAGCGAACCGGCATAGAGCGTCGCCATCGCCGCCTTGGCTGTCCCGCGCTTCCACATGACGCCCAAGACGAACACGGTGGTCACCGCCGGGGCGAAGGTCATGGGGATCTTGTTGATGGCCTTGAAGATCGTCTCGAATTGATCGCCCTGTGTGGACCAGAGCATTGCCAGCAGCATGACCGCGCCGGTCGTGACGCGGCCGATGGCGACCACGCGGGCGTCGGGCATCGACGGCCGGGAGCGCTTGACGATGTCCATCGAGATCAGCGTGGCGCAACTGTTCAGCGCCGCCGCCATGCAACTCATCAGCGCCGCCGCCATGCCCGCCGCCAACAGTCCCTTGAGCCCGACCGGGATCAGGTGATTCACCAGTTGCGGCAGCATGGTGTTGTAGTCGGGTTTGCCGGTGGCCTCGATCGTTCCCAACTGGAAGGCGTCGTTCTGCCAAAGGATGTAGCCGATCACGCCTGGAAAGACCATCACGAAAACCGGCGTGATCTTGAGGAAGCCGGCGAAGATCGCGCCGTTTTGCCCCGACTGCAAGCTCCTGGCGGCCAGCACGCGCTGGACGTGGGTTTGGTCCGCGCACCAATACCAGATTCCCAGGATCGGGTAGCCCAGCAGCACGGCGAGCCAGGAAAACTCGTTCAGGTTTCCTTTCGCGTCCGTGATATTCTGCAGCATGTTCAGTTGCCCGGGCTTCACGGCTTCTTGCAGGCTGGCGAGGTCCGTAACGCCGTGCTGCGGCAGCGCCAGGATGCCCAAGACCGTCAACAGCAGGGCCCCGCCCAGGAGCAGGCAGACCTGGATGTTCTCGGTCATCACGACGGCTTTCAGGCCGCCCAAGGCCGTGTAGGTCACGGTGAACAGCGACAACGCGACGATCGTGTAGATCATCGGCACGTGCAGGAAACTCTCGAAGATCTTCGCGGCGGCGAACAGGCTGATGCCGATATGGATCAACAGCGCCCCGAGGATGCCGATGAACGCCAGGCACATCCGCGCCTCGGGGCAGTATCGCCGCTCCATGAACTCCGGCAACGTGGCCACCTTCGAGTTGATATAGAACGGCGCGAAAATCAACGCCAGGACAACGAGCGTAAAGCAGGCCATCCATTCGAAATTGCCGACGACCAGGCCGTCCTCCGCGCCGCTGGCCGCCAGCCCGACCAGGTGCAGCGTCGAGATGTTCGACGTGAACACGGCCGCCCCGACCGTGAACCAGCCCATGGACTTGTTGGCCAGGAAATAGTGGGTCGAAGAGGCGTCGCGCCGGTATCCCACCCAGATTCCAAAGGCGGTGATCCCGATCAGGTACACCGCGATGACGATCGGATCGATAATGCCGATGCCTGAGAAACTCATGCTGGACCTCGTGTCTTAAGCTATGCCTGGATGCGGTAGAACCGCGCGCAATTGCCGCCGAGGATGTCCTCGCGGACCGCGGCGGGGAACTGCTGAATATACTCGATCACGATGTGCATCGTCGAGCCGTAATCGCCCGATAAGGTGCAGACCGGCCAATCGGAGCCGATCATCACACGGTTGGCGCCGAACGCCTGGACGACGGCGTCCAGATAGCAGCGGAAATCTTCCGCGCGCCACTGCTTCCACGCGGCTTCGGTGACCATCCCCGAAAGCTTGCAATATACGTTGTCGCAGCGGGCCGCGGATGAAGTCGTGCCCGTCCGCCAGCTCCAGGAGCCACGCGGTCTCCTCGAGCATTTGCCGGGCCTGCACGGCAACGGTCCCGTCGAAGCCGGCCGACTTCAGCAGCGGCTCCAAGTCCCCCGGCAAGTAGTCGCGCCGCAGCACGTCCATCTGGTCGGTCATCCAGACGTGCTGTTGCAGATTGTAGTGCCAGAAGTGTTGGTGTGAATCGATCCGCACCTGCGCGCTCCTCCTGAAGTTCACTCGATTACCAGCACGGGCTTTCCCAGCACGTCCATCTTCGGCGTGGTTCCGAGGCCGGGGCGCGTACTCGCGGCCATGCGCCCGCGCACTCGGCGCGGGGCGCCATCGGCCGCGCTCACGGTGACGTAGCTATTGAAGTCGGTAGTCGAGAACAAGAACTCCGGCGGGGTACTGTGGGCCAGATGGGCAATGGCCGCCGTGGTGATGTCCCCGCCCCAACTGTCCTCGATGGTCATCGCGATCCCGAGCGAGACGCACAGATCCCGGGCCTGGCGGGCCTTGGTCAGGCCGCCAAACTTGCTGATCTTGATGTTCACGACGTCCATTGCCAGGTCGGCCTTGCCGCGGACCAGCATATCGACGCCGTCGATCACTTCGTCGAGCACGAAGGGATGGTCCGTTTGGCGGCGGACCGAGAGACATTCCTCGTACGTCAGACACGGCTGTTCGATGTAAACGTCCACGTCCCGTACGGCCCGCACGACCCGCATGGCCTCGTGCAAGAGCCAGCCGGTGTTGGCGTCGGCGACCAGCCGCTCCCCGGGCTGGAGTTCCGCGGCGACGGCGCGGATCCGCTGGATGTCCACGTCCGGATCGCCGCCCACCTTGAGTTGGAAGCGGCGATACCCTTCCTCGCGGTACCCGGCCACGCGGCCGGCCATGGCCTCCGGCGACTCCTGGGAGATCGCCCGGTAGAGCCCAAAATCCTCGCCGAAGCGTCCGCCGAGCAGCACGCAAACCGGCTGTACCGCGACCTGACCGAGGATATCCCAACAAGCGATGTCGAGACCCGACTTGACGTAGGGATGGCCTTTAAGCGCGGCATCCATGCGGCGGTCGAGGCGTGCCAATTGGAGTGGATCCTCACCGAGCAGGTGCGGCCCCAGTTCGGCGATTCCCGCACGCACGCCCTCCGCGTACGCTGCCAGGTAGCACGGTCCCAGCGGACAGACCTCGCCATAGCCCACTAGGCCGGTGTCGGTCTCGACGCCCACGATCGTGCTGTCGAACACGGTGACGGACTTGCCGCCGGACCACTTGTAACTGCCCTCGTATAGGGGCAGGTCGACCTGCCAAACGGAAATGCGTTTGATCTTCATGGGAGGCGGTCATCCACGGGGCTATCGTTCTCTTGCGCCGGCCCGTTTTCCGGGCGGTTCGGGCGTTACCACATAGACGCCGCCGCGTTTGCTTTCAAAACGCACCGCCGCCTCCGTGGGCCTTTCCACCGCGATTTTACGCGTGCCGTCTTTCACCACCAGCCGGCCATCGGCGCGGATCAGGCACGGGCCGCCCAGCGTCGAGCGGATGGTCGCCGACGTCAAACGGCCGCCGGCCCACGCCGCATCCACCTCGAAACCACCGCGGGCCCGCAGGCCGGTGAATTGCCCGTCGGCCCACAGCTTGGGCAGTGCGGGAAGCAAGTGGATTTCGCCGGCATACGATTGCAGCAGCATCTCGGCGACGCCAGCCGTGGCGCCCATGGCACCGTCGACCTGCGCCGCCCGGAAGCACTTCGAGAAGAGATTCGGGCACGTCTGCAGGTTGACGAGATTCGCCAGGCAAAGCAGCGCGTGCTCGCCGTCCAAGAGGCGGGCCCAGCAGGCCGCCTTCCACGCCATGCCAAAACCGGTGCCCGCGTCGCCGCGGAGATTCAAGGAGACCTTGGCCGCTTCGGCCAGCTTGGGGGTCGCGGCAGGGGCAATTTGGCTGCTGGGGAACAGGCCGTACAGGTGCGAGATGTGCCGGTGCTTCGCCTCCAGGTCGCCCCAGTCCTCGATCCACTCCTGCAGGTTGCCGCGCTTGCCGATCTGCATCGGCGCCAAACGCCCACGGGCGCGGGCCACCTCGCCGCGGAACTCCTCGTCGGCGTCCAGAATCTTCCCGGCCTCGATGCAGGCGTCGAACAGGTCGCGGAGAATCTGCATGTCGATCGTGGAGCCCGCGCAGATCGTCGTGCCGGGCAGGTCGAAGTTGATGACCTTGTCGCGGAACGACCCATTGCCCGGCGACGCGGGAAAATTCTCCGGCGAGTTCGACGGACAGGTTACCAGCCACTGGCGCGTGGGATGTTCCACCAGCGTATCCAGGAAGAACTGCGACGAGCCCTTGAGCAAGGGGTAGATGTCGCGGAGATACTCCTTGTCGCCACTGAAGCGGTAGTGTTCCCAGAGGTGCGTGCAGAGCCACGCACCGCCTACCGAGAACGTGCCCCATGTCGCCCCGTCCATCGGCGCGGCGTGACGCCATTGGTCGGTGTTCTGGTGAAACACCCAGCCGCGGGCGCCGTAATGGAGCTTTGCCACGCGGGCGCCCGTCTCGGCCAGTTCCTTCACCATTTGCGTCAACGGTTCGACGCATTCCGGCAGACCCGCCACTTCGGCCGGCCAGTAGTTCATTTCCAGGTTGATGTTCGCCGTGAACTTGCCCTCCCAGGCCGGATCCATGTCCGGGTTCCAGATGCCCTGCAAGTTGGCCGGCTGGCAGCCGGGCCGGCTGCTGCTGATGAGCAGGTATCGGCCGTACTGGAACAGGAGCGCGGCCAGTTGCGGGTCGTTGCGTGGATCGTAATCGCGGAGCCGCTCGTCCGTGGGCCAAGAGGATCGCTCGGTTTCGGGAAGACTCAGCCGCACGCGGCGGAACAGCCGCTGGTGTTCGGCGACGTGATCCGCGCGAAGCTTCTCGAAGGTCTTGCCCTCGACGCGTTTCAGATAGTCCCGCACTCGCGCCGCCGGATCGGCGGTAAGATCGTCGTACCGTTTGAAGTTGGTGGCCGCCGCGATCAGCAGCGTTACGGCGTCGGCGCCATCCACCTTCGCGCCGTCTTCTTCGGCGGTCACTTTGCCGCCGTCGGCCAACACCCGCACCTGCGCCTCGTAGCGGACGCGGCCTTCGATGCCGAGCATGCTGCCCGTCTTGCCGCGCAGCAGCAACTGCCCCGGGCCAAGCACCTCGGTCGAGTGCCGCTCGTCGCCGGGGGTTTTGGTGTTGGTCAAGCCGGCCAGCGCCGCGGTCAGGCCGATCGAACCCGGCTTGTCGGCCGTGAGCCGGACGACGATCACCTGATCCACCGGGCTGCAAAAAACCTCGCGCCGGAAGCGCACGTCCCCGACGCGATAGGACACGCCGGCGACGGCCGTGTCGAGGTCGAGTTGCCGGCGGTAGTCGGTCGCGCCGGCGTGCCCGGGGAACTCCAACAGCAGGTTGCCCAGGGGCTGGTACTTCATCTGCTCGATGGGCTTTCCCAACATGGCCTTGCCGAACAGTTCTTCGGCTTCGACGAACTTGCCCGCGAAGACCAACCGGCGGATTTCCGGCAGGGCCTCGGGTCCGCCGGGCCGCGCCGGATCGTAGGGTCCGCCGGTCCAGACCGTCTGTTCGTTCAGGGAGATCCGCTCGCTGCCGAGCCCGCCGAAGACCAAGGCCCCCAGCCGGCCGTTGCCGACCGGCAGCGCCTCGAACCACACGGCAACGCGGTCGCCCGGGGCGCTTGCCGCGGGGGGCACCGCGGGTGCGCCCCACTGTTGCGCCGGTTGGGCGTACCACAGCAGCGTCGCCGCCGCGCCGGGGGCCAGAGGCCGCGCCGCCGCCTTGGGCGCCGCGGGCTGGGAACGTCCCGTCCGCACCGGACCCCAAAGCGTCTCCAGCAGCTTGTGGATCTCCGGCTCCGCCGTCATCAATTCCGCACGGTTGAAAGGGTACGAGTCGTTCGCGCCGAAGTACGCTTCGGTCATTTCGGCGAAGAACTCCTTGTGGTCCTTCAGGGCGTAATGCCGCCCGCGCTTGCCGTCGATCGACAGTGCCGCATCGCCGTGCCCACTCATCTTGAACCGTTCGTAGGCGTCGCGGATCCGCACTTCGTCGAAGCCGAGCACGCGGTCGTGGTAGGCGTGCGCCAGTTCGTGCAAGACGACCCACGGCTGCTCGCGGACCTGCCGCGGGGAGAGCAAGTGCGCCGCCACCGGGATGTGAACGCACTGGAGCAGATCGCGCGCGTAGCCGTGTTCTTCCAACCAATCGGCGTCGGGGTGATACTGCATCGCGTTCAGCTTGCCGTGCGAAAGATCGAGCACGATCGTGACCGCCTGGAGTTTCGCCAGCCGGTCCGCTTGGACGACCGCCTCGATATCGGCGAGTTTCGCCTCGAGGGCCTTCAAAACCCGCACCCCCAGCTCCCGGTTCGGCGGTTGCAGCAGCCGGTCGTCCACGCGCAGCGTCCAACCCTCGACCTTGCGAACGGTCCGCGAGGCGGGTTTCGGAGGCTCGGGCTTCTCCCCGGCCAGAACGCCCACGCCCAGCAGACAGGCCAAGGTCCAGAGGGAGAACAGGAATTTATCCCAGGCCATCGCTTTCCGGCTCCTGAGCAATCGGCATTGTTCGTTCCGCCGCGCATTGTACCACCAGTTACGTTTGCGCGTTGGCCGATTCTGGAGATAATAGTATCAGATGTGGTGATCGTTGGATACGCACCGCCCTTGGGAATTCGTGCGTCCGGCGGCCTTCCATCAGCGTTTTTTGGGGTTGACCCGCCGGCAGAGGCAACTCGTGCAGTGGCTCCGGTCGCTGCGGAACCACTTCAACGCCCGCGCCAAGAACTTCCTGGAAGTCGGTTGGCGCATGGGCCAAGCCGCCATCGACAAGGGCTACACCGGCAGCGAGGCGGTGCCCGAGCCGGGTACGTGGGGGCTGTTGACTACCCTCGGCCTGAGCCTGCTGGCTTGGACGCGACGACGACGCAGCTCGGCGATCTGACGAATCCGTCCTCCAAAGCAGGGCATGGTTGAGAAACAGGGACAGGCACCTCGCGACAAGGCTCTTTCCGCGAGCTTATGGGCCTTTGGCTCGGAGCCAATCGCCATTTCTGAACTATGCTCATGTTTGGGGCAAGTCCCCAGCTTGTTTCTCGGCTGGCCGCTTACTCGCGTTCTGCCTCCAGCGCCTTCACCTTGGCGAAATCCGCCTTGGCCTTGGCCTTCTCGCCCAATCCCTGGTACGCTTCGCCGCGGAGTTCGTAGGCCGCGGCCTTCTTGGGGTCGATCTCGATGGCTTTCGTCAGGGCCTCGACAGCCGCCGCCGGCTTGCGCATCTCGACGTGGCAGCGGCCGATCCAGTAGTACAAGTCGGCAACGTCGTGAACGTAGACCTTGTCGGTCTGCATCTCGGCCAACAGCGCCAAGGTCTTGCGGAACTCGCCGTCGTGATACAGGCGATGCACGGTCATCCAGTCGTACTGCCGGGCATACGGCCGCCAGGGATAGGCCGTCTTGTCCATGAAACCGGCTAGCGTATCGGCGGCGCTTTCCCACCACGCGGCGAACCACAGCCCGGGATCGGTCGGCAGCTTCTGTTTCTCGGCCCACGGCAGGAAGACCTGCACGTAGAACGCGCGGGTCCGCTGGGCCGCCAGGTATTCGTACTTCCAGATGTCGGCGACGAATTGCTCCTTGCTGAGCTTCCCTTCGCCGGCCTCTTCGTGCAGGCGGAGGAACTGTCGGGCGTAGTTGATATTGTGCAGCTCGAAGGCGGCGCCGGCCCAGAGCTCTTCGAAGCCCCGCGGCTTGCCCTTGTTCGGCCCGACCGAGTACAACGGCTCGACACGGATGCACGCCCGCCGCCCGCCGGTCGGGGCCACGTTCTCGGCGTCGGAGTCCTTCGGCGGCGCAGGATCCCAATCGAAGGGCTCGCCGAAATCCTCGCCGGCGAACTTCCGCACCGCCCATTGGCGGAGGAAATCGCTCTCCTTGTCGAACCGGGCCATGGCCGGCCGGTCACGGACCATGCGGCGGACCTGCTCCTCGCCGTGCTGGAGGGCCTCGGGAGCGAGTTGCATGTCGCCCGACGGCTGGTAATTCAAGCCGGCGTCGCTGGAGTTCAGGCGGATGGCCGCTTGCAGGTCGGCCGCGCCTTGGCGGTAGTTGCCCAGCCGCAGGTGCGCGGCCCCGCGGGCGCCAAAATACTTCGGCTCCTTCGCGTTCTGCTTGATCACCACGTCCAGGTCGGCGATGGCCTCGGCGTGCTTCTTCAGCGCGGCCAAGCAAGTGGCTCGATCAGCGCGCGCGGAGACGTCCTCGGGATCGAGGCGGATCACTTCGCTGTAGTCGGCCGCCGCCTTGGCAAACTGGCCCGTCTCGGAGTAGACCCAGCCGCGGGCCGAATAGCCTTCCGTCAACTTGGGATCGAGCCGCAGCGCCTCGTTCAGATCGGGCAAGGCCTTCTGGTACTCGCCTTGTTTGGCAAGGGCCAGCCCGCGGTTGCACCAGGCTTCGGCATTCCTCGGTTCCAGTCGCATGGCCTGGCTGTAGTCGGCGATGGCCTTCTCGTATTCCTCTTGCTCCGCGTAGGCCCAGCCGCGAGCCACGTAGGCGGCGGCCAGTTTCGGATCGAGTTTGATGGCCTCGCTGAAGGCCGCGATGGCCGCGCCGAAGTCGTCCTTATCCATGGCCGCCTGCCCGCGGTGCAAGGCGTCCTCGGCCGAACCGCCGCACGCCACACCGGCAAACGCCGACAGGCAAGCGACCGCAACGCCGGCGATCGTGGCGGCCAGCCGGATGTGGGCGTACATGGCAACTCCCTTCCCCAACAGAATCGAAGCAGGCACAACAACCGCGAAGCGCCTGTTGGGGCGGCAGTTGTACTGCCGCCCCTTTCTACACGGCGTTCCCTGGGAGTGGCAGTACAACTGCCACCCCAACTCGCGAATTTCTGATCGTCCGCGAACGGCAGAAGCCCCTCTAGAGCTTATCTTACAACGGCCGGCTCCGCCAGCCGGTATCGTGGACATTGCCGCCGCAGACGATATACTCAAAGCACTGTGAAACGCCCCCCGGACGGCACGCCCAGCCCCAACATGGCCGTACAATTCCTGCTGCGAAGCTGGCTCGAAGGCCTGGTCCGGCAGAAGGTCCAGGAGACGGTGATCCAGGCCGCGCAGGAGCAGGTGCAGGGGGCCGCCGAACAGGCCGAAGCCGCCGCGGTCCAGGCGTGCGACGTGGGCGTGGTGTTTGCCCTGGGGATCGAGTCGGGCGGATTGGAGGACCTGCTCTGCGGCACGGTCACGACGCAAGGCGACGGCTTCAGCCTGCGGCAAGGTCTGCTGGGCGACCGCCGTATCGCCGTCGTGCTGGCCGGGGCCGGCCGGGCCAGGGCCGCTAAGGCGGCCGAAGCCTTGATCACCGGCCACGCGCCGCAGTGGGTGCTCTCGGCCGGATTCGCCGGCGGACTCGACGCCCGGCTCCGCCGCTACGATCTGCTCCTGGCCGACCACGTGCTCGATATGGGCGGCAACCAATGGACCATCGACATGCAGACCGATCCGGCCGCGCTGGCGGCCGCGCCGCACGTCCACGTCGGGCGGCTGTTGACGGCCGACCACGTCGTGCGCACGCCGGACGAGAAGCAGTCGCTCGGCCGGCAGTACCACGCGCTGGCGGTCGACATGGAGACCTTTGCCGTGGCCGAGGTCTGCCGCCGCCACCGCGCCCGCTTCCTGGCGGTCCGCGTCGTCAACGATCCGGCCGACGAGGAACTGCCGCACGACGTCGAGCACCTGCTGGCACAGCGGAGCGGGGCCGCGCGCCTGGGGGCCGCATTGGGCGCGATCTGGCGCCGCCCGGCCAGCCTCAAGGACATGATGAAGCTCAAGGAGCACGCCCTGGTCGCGTCCGACCGCCTGGCGAAGTTCCTGGCGGGGCTCTTCGAGCAGTTGGCGCCGCGCTGAAGATCTTGCGGAAGCAGCCCTTGGACGAGGACGCTTACCTCCCCTTCCGCGCGGTCGCCAAGACCGGCTTGCCGTCTTTCCAGGCGATCGGCGTCATGGAGAGATACCAGGTCCGCCCGCGGTCGTTGTTGCCCTGGTAGAACAAGTAGTCCTTGCCGTCGGCGTCGTGGAAGCAGAAGGGATGGCCCGACTCGCTGGAGTTCCACGAGCCCGGCGGACCGTTGGGCAAGAAGGGCTGATCGGACAGCCGCGTGAAGCGGACGCCGTCGTCGCTGACGGCCACGCCGACTTGCTGGGGCGCGTTGTTGTAGTTACCGGCGTAAAACATATAGAGTCGCCCGTCGTGCCGGAGCATGGCCGCGGCCTCGATGCAGTCGCCTTCCCACGGTAATTCGGGCTTGAGGATCGGACCGTCGGGATTGAGCTGCTTCCACTTGTCGCGCGCGAAGTCGCTCGTAAGCGGCGCGGCGGCCACACCCTGCATCTGACGCTTGAAGGCCGGATCGCGCGTGGCCCAGTAGAGGAGCAGACGGTCGCCGTCGACGATCGCGTCGGCGTCGATGGCCCGGCCGCAGTTCCAGTCGCCGCTAGGGCGGAAGACGGGGTTCGTCGGGTTGCGCGTGAAGCGGAGACCGTCTTGCGACCAGGCGTGGCAGATGGCGTCCTGCCGCGCGTTGCCGTAGGTCTGATAGAACAAGTGGATCTTGTCGCCGAGCACGACCGCCCCCGGCGCGCAAAAACCGTTCCGTTCGGCCTCGCCGGAACTCGTCAGTTCGCCGGCCTTCTTCCAGTCCAGTAGGTTGTCGCTCGTGGCAATGCCGATGCTCCAACCCTTGCTCGGTTTGCCCTTGTAGTCCGGCAGCGAGTAGTAGAGCCAGTAGCGGCCCTTGAACTTCACCACGGCCGGATCCTTGGAGAAGGGCCGCCCGGAGGCTTCGTCGGCGAAGTACATCCGCGGTATTTCGGCAGCGGAACACAACGATCCGGCGAGAAGAAGCAGGGACGCGATTTGTAGTGTGGAACGTGTTTGCATGGGTTGATTGATGAATCCGCTTGGCGGGCGGAGCGTGCCTGTCTCGTAGGACGGAGTCTTACTCCGTCCCAGAAGAGACGGAGCGGAACTCCGTCCTACTGGGCAGGGAGTATCTTGATGGGAATCGCCGGCACGGTTCGCGTCGCATTCTCCTTGCCGGTCGCCATCGTGCCGTTCAGGATAACGTTGACCTTCCAGCCGACCGGGGCCTGCTGGGGAAGGCTGATCGTGATCGGCACTTCGTCCTTGTCTTCGGGAATGGGAGCCGGCTTCACGACGATGCCCGCGGGCGCATCGACGACGGCGAGGTTGATGGGAAACTTGGCCCCCTCTTTGCGCGCCGCTTTGATGACGACCTGGACTTCGGCCCCTTGCTTCACCTCCAGACCCGCTTGCGGCACGGCATTGGCCGAGAGGCTGAACAGCGAAGTCTCAACGACTCCGACGACGAACTCCTTCGTCGGCACCAGGTGCTTGAGGCTGAACGCCTGCATGATGTCTTCGGCGGCAAAGGCCGTGCGCACGAGCGGCTTATCGTTGAGCGTGGCCGTGCCGACGATCACCGGCGCGAAGGCGTCGAGCGGGGCGTCGGGCGGGGCGGTGATCGTCAGCTTCGCCTGCGGTTGGCCGGCCGGAATCACCGCGCTGCTGGAAACGAATCCCGGCGGCAGGTTTTGCACAGCCAGGCCAATCTCGCCGCCGAAACCGTCGCGGCGGTCGGCGGCCACCGTGACCGCCACCGAATCCCCTTTGGCCACGCGCTGTACGTCCGGCACGATCCGCAGCAGGTAGTCGGACTTGGGCGGTGCAATCACGAGCCGGTAGGCGTACTCGTCGCCCCCTTTTCCTTGCGTATCGCGGATGCGCACGATGTAGTCGCCGGCCGCAGGCGCGGTGAACACGAGACGCGAGTCAGCGTGGTGCAGCACGAGCGGATAATCGGGATCGACGAAGTCGTCGTTCTCCGCCAGCACGCCCCCCTGCGCGTTCATTACGGTAAGGAACGAATCCAACGGCGAATCGAGCCGGCGGGCGCGGACGTCCAGCACCAGCACCTGCTTGTCCTGGGCGGTGAAGATGAAGTGATCGACGTCGCCCGGCTGCTGGATGCGGCCGTTGATCGCGGCCGGCACGGCAACGCGGTTCGCCTGCGCGGGCGCGTCGTTAGGCTCGGTCTCAGTGGCCTCCGGCTCGTCGCCCGCGGCGAACGGCACGACGTTCGTCGGCAATGCGCCCGCGACTGGGCCGACAAACCGCAGCGCCGGCGAATCGGCCGGCACCGGGAACTCCAGGGCCGGCGCCGGCAGAGCGATGCCGCGGAGCGCCAACTTAGCGGGCGTGTTCCGCTGACAGCCCAGCGGAAAGACGTTCGTCAGATACGGGAACGCGCCGATCGAGAGCCGGTAGACAAAATCCGGCCGCCCGCGAAAGATCACGTCGCGGATCTCCAGCGTGTACTCGCCGTCCTGGGGAATCGTGTAGACCAGCACCGAATCGGGCTTGTGGCGGAAGCGGTCGACCGAGGCCAGGATCTTGCCGTTGGCGTCGTAGAGCGTCAGGCACGAGTCGAGGAAGCCGGGCACCGTGTCGGGCAGGAATCCCAGCAGCGTCCGCGCCTGCACCTCGCAAACGATCGTCTGCCCCGCCTTGGCGGCGAAGCGGTAGAGATCGCGGTCGCGTTCAACGATCTGCCCGTTGACCAACACCGGCAACGCGGCGAGCTGCTGCGGCTTGTCGCGCTCGTTGTTCGGTTCGACCTCGTTGATCTCGAGGAGCGTGCCGATGAAGAACCGCACGCGGTTGGAAATGCCGCCCGGCGTGACGATGCGCAAGTCCCGTTCGCCCGGCTCGGCGTCGGGGGCAACGGCGATCGACAAGCGGACGGCATTCGGGTTCACCACCTGTACGATCTTGGCCGTCACGCCGGGGCCGGTGATCCGCACACCGCTGGCGTTCTGGAAGTCCTTGCCGTTGATCGTGGCCTCGACGGTCGCTCCCCGCTGTGCCCCGGCCGGAAAGACGAACGTCGCCACCGGCTGCGGCGGCTGAGCATTGGCGAAATGCGCGCCGCAGATGACGATGGCGGCAAGCAGCGGGAACACCCTGAAAAACGATGTGTACGTCATGGCGGGACTTCCACGGGAGCTATTTCAGGGCCGGCGGCGGGAGTTTCTCGCCGGCGAGAGCCTTCTTCAACAACTCGACGTTTTGCAGCGCGGCGGGGATCTGGTCGGCCGGCATGGTCAGGTTGGCCGCGCGCCACTGCACGGGGGCCAGGGAACTGGCGGCCACGTAGCCGGGCACCGCGACAACGAGCCACTCGTCCGTGCGTGGCGTGACTTGCACGAGCGTGGCCAGCAGGCGGTTCTCGCCCGCGTGCCAGAGTTCCACCGTGCCGTCGCCGCCGGCGGTGGCCAGCAGTGCGCCGTCGGCACTGAGCGCCGCGCCGTAGACCCAATCGGCGTGTCCGGAGAGCGTGGCCACGTGGCCGCCGCTGTTGGGGTCGTATACGCGCACCGTCTTGTCGGTTAGCGGCACGTACATCCGGTTCCCAGCCGGGGCCCAGATCACGCCCAGCGGGCCGGGCACGCCGAGGTCGATGGTGCGTGCCAACTGGCTGTTGTCGCGGCGGCGGATGCGGATTGCCCGCTCGGTCGGGCCAGATACGGCCGCGGCCACGAGTTCGGCGTTCGGATTGAAGGCCGCGCCGTGGACCGGCTCGACCTGATCCTGCTTGGCGACCGGTTTCCAGGCGCCGACTTCCCAAACCTGCGCGGTCCGATCGGCGCTGGCGGTTGCGAGGAACTTGCCGTCGGCGCTGAAGCGCACGGCGAGAATCCAGTCGGTGTGCCCCTTCAGTTCGCCGACGAGTTTCTTTTCGTCGACGCTCCACACGCGGGCCGTGTTGTCGGCCCCGCCGGCGGCCAGCAGTTTCCCGTCGGGACTGAAGGCCACGGCGAACACCACGTCCTTGGGTTCCGCGAAGGCCAGCACTGGTTGGCCCGTGTTGATGTCGAAGACCTTGACGGCCCCCGCGCCGTAGGGCGTCCCCTCGGCCACGGCCAGCCACTGCCCGTTGTTGTGGAACGCTACGGCGCGGACCACGTCGCCGAGTTGTCCTACTCCGATCCGCTTGGCCAGCTTGCCTTCGACCAGATCCCAGAACAGCACTTCCTGGTAGCCACCGACGGCCAAGATCTTCTTGTCGGGACTGAAGGCCAACGCGGAAATTGGAGACGGCGGGCCAACCGACACCACGCAGTCCAAAGACGGCGCGGCCGCATTGCCTGGCGGCGCAGCCAGGATCGGCAGCACCAGTGGCTGCTTCTGCGGCGCGGGCGTTTGGGCGGTGGCGGACGAACAGAGAGCGAGACAAACGAGCGTCCCCGACGCCCACAAGCACTTGGTGTTCATCATGGTGTCTGCTCTCAGGTCTTTCTTGTCGCCTTTCGCTCCGCAAAAGCAGCACTACTTTCGTGGAGCGAAAGGTGACTTTCGGCGACGGCCTGGAAGGGCCGTCCTACATACAGCGAGCTACATGATCTCCTTGAGCATTCCGCCGCTGGGACGGTCGCCTTTCGACTTCGGCGTCACGTAGGCCACGCAGCCTTGCGGGTGCGGCAGGCGGTCGTCGGGATTGATGCCCAACAGCTTGTAGATGCTGGCGGTCAAGTCCCACGGATACACGGGCCGCTCTTTAGGCAGTTCGCCCTTCGCATCGCTGGAGCCGACGACCGTCCCGCCCTTGAAACCGCCGCCACCGACGACGGCCGAGTAGCACAGCGGGTAGTGATGGCGTCCACCGTTCCAAGGCGGGTTCCAGTCGATCTTCGGCGTGCGCCCGAACTCGCCGTACCATAGTACGATCGTGCTCGCCAGCAGCCCCCGCTGCGCCAAGTCTTCCATCAAGGCCGCAAAGCCCATGTCGAACGGAGGCAGGACGTTCTTCATTGCGCCGAAGTTGTCGGTGTGCGTGTCCCACGGGCCCCAGTTGACCGTGATGAACGGCACGCCCTGCTCGACCAGCCGGCGGGCCAGCAGGCACGACTGTCCGAAGAAATGCCGCCCGTACTTGTCCCGCACCTCGTCCTTTTCCTGCGACAGGTCGAACGCCTTCTTGGCGTCGCCGAGCACCATGCCGTAGGCCTGCTGGTGGAAGCGGTCGACTTCCTGGAAGGCGGGCTCCTTGTCCATTTCCTTGGCCAGTGTATCGACCGATTGCAGCAGCGTGCGGCGGCTTTCCAGCCGTTGGTTGCTTAAGCCCCCGGCCATCGCCAGGCCCTGCACGCGGAAGTTCTTGTCGTTCGGATCGCCTTGCGTGGCGAAGGTCTGATACTTGCTGCCCAAAAAACCCGTGTCGGAGAACCAGGGCAACGGCGAGGTCAACGTGATGTACGGCGGCAGCCCGCCCTTGTAACCGGCGTCGTAACCCTTCTTCAACGAGGTTACCGCACCCATCGAGGGATAGACCATTTCGCCTGCAGGCAGTGCGCCCGTGGCCACGGTATACGCGGCCGTTTCGTGGCCGAAATCCTGGTGCGTGTAGCTGCGGATGATCGAGAACTTGTCGGCCTGCTTGGCCGTCAACGGCAATAGCTCGCTGATGCGGATGCCCTTGACGTTCGTCTCGATGGGGGTTTTCAGCGGACCGCAGTAGTCGTTGCCGGCCTCGGGCTTAGGATCGAAGGTGTCGACGTGCGTGGGGCCACCCAGCATGAAGAACTGGATGACCGACTTGGCCTTGGGCTCTTGCACTTGGCCGTGGGCCTTGGCCTTGAGCAGGTCGGCCATCGTCAATCCGACCGCGCTCAGTGCGCCTACGCGGAGAAAATCCCGCCGGTTGACACCCGCGCCGCTCCAGCCAGCATCTCGACCATGAATGTCCAACATCGTTCGTTCCTCCCTAGTGGTTGAACAAGAACTCCTTGGTATTCAAAAGCGCCCAGAGAAGATCCTGGATCGCTTGATGTTTGGGCGGTTTCAGCGCGGCGACCGCTTCAGCGAGTTTCTTTGCGGCCTCGGCCGCTTTGGCGGCTGTCGCCTTCTCGTCGGCATCGGTCTTGTCGCGTGCGGCCTTGGCATCGAGGGCCAGTTTCCGCTTGTCGGTGGCGACCGTGGCGGCGGCGGCCTGTGCTGCACGAGCCGTGTCGGCGGCCGTCTTGGCCTGGGCCGCAGCCGCTTCGGCCTCCTTCGCGGCCTTGTCGGCGACGTCGCGGGCCTGGGTTGCCGCGGTCAGATCCTGCTGCAATTTGGCGCGCGCGTCCTGTGCCGCTTTCTTCTGGGCCTCGGCCTCCGTCAGTTTGCCGGCGGCGGCGTACGCGGCAGTCTGCGCCTGCTGCTGGTTCTGCTGCGCCTGCGCGAGCGCACTGTTGGCATTGGTGGCCGTTTGGCGCTTCGCCGCAGCATCCGTCGCGGCCTGCTTCTTCTCCTCCTCTGGCTTGCCGGCGTCGGCCGCAATGGCCGCGGCCTTGGCTTCGGCCTCGCGGGCCGCTTTCTCAGCCGCTTCGGCGGCCTGCATGGCTGCGACCACCGCGGTCTTCACGTCGGCCAATGCCTTGTCGGCCGCGGCCGACTCCGTGAGGGCCTTGGCGAGCGCGGCCGGATTAGCCTCGACCACCGGCGGCTGCTTCTGCACCAGATCATCGACGGTCTTCTTCGCGTCGGCCGCAGCCTGACGCTTGTCGGCCGCCGCCTTTTCGGCATTCGTCTGTACAGCCGCGGTCTGCGTCATCGCCGTCGCCGCGGCGGCTGCGGCCGCTTCCGCTTCTTGGGCTGTCTTCTCGGCCGTTGCCAGCGCGGCAGCGGCTCCTTGCAGTTGCGCCCGCACTTGGGCCAGTGCGTCGTCGGCCACCTTCTTGTCGGCCTCGAGTTGCGGCGGCACCGTGCGGCCCGCGCCCGACATGTAATCCAACACCTTCTGCCGCTCTTCCGGTTTGGGCGGGCGGGATAGTGTAGCCAGGTAGATCTCGTCGATGGTCTCGGGGTCCGGCTTGTTGGCCTGGAGCAATTTCTGGATGTTCGGGCTGTTGGCCACCTTGCCCTCGAAATGGTCCGAATTGACCATGTGCAGCGACTGGCGGACCGAACTTTCCAGCTTCCGTTCGCATTCGTAAGGCGTATCGCGCAACGGCCGGCCGAAAATGTCCAAGAGCGGATTCTTGATATCGCCATCGAAAACCTGCGCCGCGCGCGAACCAGCCGGCATGATCGTCGGCGGGACCGGAATCCAACTGGCGAACTGGTCCGGCGCGCCTGTCACCTGGCAAACCGCGTCCAAGAGTTGCTCGGCCCCCATGCGCCGCAGGTAGTGGTGCGAGAAGTTCGCCTTATCGCCGCGGTTCAGGTCGTTGGTCTTGCTGGAGAGCTGGTAGGTCTTCGAGTTGAGGATCAGGCGGAACATGTATTTCACGTCGTACTTGTGCGCAACGAACTCCTGCGCCAAGTAGTCCAACAACTCCGGGTTGCTGGGCGGATTGGTCGAGCGGAAGTCGTCGGGCTCGTGGACGATCCCCCGCCCCAGCAGCCAAAACCACACGCGATTCGCCATCACCTTCGCAAACAGCGGGTTGCCCGGCGCGGTGAGCCACTCGGCGAATCCTGGCCGCGGATCCTGGTCGCGCGGCATCTCGACCACTTCCCCGCCCAGAAATTTTGGATTGACGTATTCCCGCTTCTGCGGATGATACACGCCGCCGTGCTGATGGAAGTAGACGATCTCTTCCTTCCACTCCTGCGTCGCCTTGATGGCCACTTTGCTGAAGAAGGCCGCCATGCCCAGGGCGTCGTCCTGGCCCCAGTTCTCGGTGGGATGTGCGTGACAGTGGGCACAATCGAGCCGGGCGCCCAGGAACAACACGGAGGTAGCCTCGGCGTAGGTCTGCGGCTCCCGCTTCTGCACCGCGCGGTAGTAGTTGGCCGGCCCTACCAGGAAGTCGCTCCCGTTGGCAGTGATCAGTTCGCGCACGAACTGGTCGTAGGGCTTGTTCGCCGCGATGCCGGCGCGGACCCAGGCATGGTACGTCTGTACGCCCCGCGGCCACACGCGGACCGGGTACTCGCTCTTGATCCGCAGCAGGTCGCCCCACTTAAGCGCCCAATAATCGGCGTACTCGTCGCGCTCCAGCAGGCGGTCGATCAGTTTCGCCCGTTTGGTCGGATCGGGGTCGGCCAAGAACGCCCGCACCTCATCGGCCCGCGGCAGGCAGCCGATCACGTCCAAGTACACGCGTCGCAGGAAGACCTCGTCGGAACAGACTTCCGACGGCGGGAAGCCCAGCTTCTGCAACTTGGCGAACACCAACTCGTCGATCTTGTTGTTCGGATCGATTTTGGGGAACGGCGCGGGCAGCGGCTGCGGGATGACGACGCGGACGGTGTCCGACCGCCGCATGAACGTCGCCCACACCACCGCCTCGCCGAACCCTTCGGCCTTGATCCGGCCGGCCGGATCGACGGCCGCCAGCGTCGGCTCGGAACTGGCGAACGCGGCGAGGCGCGTCACGTCCCGCTCGCTGCCGTCGGCATAGACCGCGCGGGCGAGCACCTGTTGGCCTTCGCCCTTGGAAAGAACCTTGTCCTTGGGCACAACCCGCACGGCAACCGGTCTGTGCAGCTTGTCGTCGCCCCGCGGGGCTCCTTGCGCTATCCATGTAGCCAGCAGCGCATACTCGGGCGAATTGGGCTGGATCTTCACGCCGCCGGTATGCACCGTGGCGTTCGTGGCTTTCATCAGAACGAGGCTCTTGGGCGGCTCGACCCGATTGATCCGCCGGCCGAGATGCATCTTTGTTAGCGCCTCGTAGTCGGCGTCCGGTTCGGCCCCGAACATCGAGAGCCGCAGTCCGCCCTTGCCGGCCGCGGAACCGTGGCACTGGATCGCGCTGCAACCTTGGCTGCTCAACAGCGGCATTACGTCGCGGAGGAAGTTGACCGATTCGTTCTTGGTCTCCTTGACGGTCACGACCACCTGCGCGCTAGCCGATGAATCGCCCACCTTGGCTGTCACACCGATGGGCGAGTCGCCGTCGGCAACCGGTCGGATGACGCCGTCCTTGCCCACGTCGGCGATGGCCGGGTTAGCCGACTTGAACTCGGACGCCGCAGTCAGATCCTTCACCGAACCGTCCGAAAACTGTCCGGTCACAAGCAGTGCATGGGACGCCCACTTGCCTTGCAGTACCAGTTTCGGCGGCTCGACTTGAATCGCCGTCAGATGCACTGGCGGCGACTGCGGCGCGGGCGGCTGATGAGCCGGCGTCGGCGGTGGAGGCGTGGCCGGCTTCTCCGCGGGCTTCACTGCCGGCGACGGTTCCTCGGCGCCCCTGCCGATGGGCACAATCACAAGGTCGGCCGCAAGCCAACTTGCCGTGGCGAGAAGGAGTGCCCACACAGTCTGCGTCCCGATCTTCATCGCGCGTGAACCTCCGGCGTGTGCGAGCTTGTGACCGAGAAGTGCTGGTCCTTTGTCGGTGTGCCCTGGCGCCGCCGCAAGCGCAGACAGCGATTTACCGGCTCCCTTGACGTCACGGAACCCCCGATTCCATCCATTGTCGGCCCCGCGTTCCGCCCCCGCAAGTCCCCGACCGAAAAAATCGTCTTTCGCCCACTACGGCACCCAACCCCGTCGGTCGTCCGCCATCGAACCAGAAGTGCCCGTACAATGCTACAGCAACCCCGACGCATGGAGGGGCTTGACGGTATCGCCGACGCATGGCACACTGATAGTTGTCACACGTGTGTCCATCGGCCCGCCGCGAGACACTTGGTGGCACACTCGGGCGATTAGCTCAGTTGGTTAGAGCACCAGCTCGACAAGCTGGGGGTCACAGGTTCGAGTCCCGTATCGCCCACTTAACGTAAGTCTCGCCGAATCCTGGATTTAGGATACCTGCCGGCGGTCGGCAGTGCGGCTTCGAGGTCCTTCAGAAGGTAGTACCGGTACTACTTTCGGGATCAGGAGCACGCACATGCCCACTTCTTCCCGCCGAATTCCCAAGTACCGCCATTACAAGCCCAAGAATCTGGCCGTCGTCAAGCTCAACGGCCGCGACCATTATTTGGGCCGGTACGACTCCCCGGAAAGCCAGGAGAGTTACGACCGCCTGATTGCCGAATGGTTGGCGGACGGGCGAACGGAGCGGCCGCAGACGCGCCCGTCTGAAGAGGGCAACGGCCAGACCACCGTCAACGAGACGATTCTCGCCTACTGGCGGCAAGCCAAGGCCCACTACGTCAAGGACGGACAGCCAACTAGGGCAATCGAGTCCATTCGTGAAGCCCTGCGTCCGTTGCGGGAACTGTACGGTGGCACTCCAGCCACCGAGTTCGGCCCCAAGAAACTCAAGATCCTTCGCCACCACATGGTCGACAAGGGGCTCTCTCGCGGGGTCATCAACAACCGCGTCGGCCGCATCAAGCGGATGTTCAAGTGGGCTGTGGCCGAAGAACTTATCCCCCCTTCCGTGTACCACGGCTTGCAGGCTGTCGCCGGCCTCTCTTTCGGCCGCTCGGCAGCCCGGGAGACCGAGCCTGTCCGGGCCGTCCCGGATCTGTACGTCGCGGCCGTACTGCCCTTCCTCAGCCCGCACGTCGCCGCGATGGTCAAAATCCAGAGGCTGACCGGCATGCGGGCGGGCGAGTTGGTCCTGATGCGGCCCTGCGACATCGACACCTCGGGCGACATCTGGATCTACGAGCCCTTCGACCACAAGAACCGATGGCGCGGGCATCGCAAGCAGATTCCGCTGGGGCCCGAGGCCCAGCGGCTGCTGCAGTCCTTCCTGGACCGCGACCCGCAGGCGTTTCTCTTTAGCCCTCAGAGCCTGTGGTTCTTTCGGAAAACAAGAAGACTATTTTGCCCGGTAGGGGTTGGATGTCCGGTAGGATTGGGACACTCAGCCAAGCTACGGGAGTGTGGGTTATGGAACAAGGTGCGTTCTTTGATCCAGGTGAAAAGTGGGACGAAAGGCAGGCGGGGACGCCGCCGCGTATCGGGCCGAGACGCCTGCGGTGCGCCGTCCGCGATCAAATCGAGTTCCGGGAGTGCTCGCTCGACGAACTGCTGCCCGAGGAGCACGAAGCGCGGATCGTCTGGGATTACGTCTGCGGCCTGGACTTGTCCGAGTTGCGGGAGCGGATTCAAGCGGTCGAAGGCGGGCCGGGACAAGCGCCCGCCGACCCGCGGATCCTGCTGGCGCTGTGGCTTTACGCCACGTTGCGGGGCGTGGGCAGCGCGCGGGAACTGAACCGCCTGTGCCAGCAGCACGTGGCCTATCGTTGGCTTTGCGGCAAGGTGTCGATGAACTACCACACGCTTTCCGACTTCCGCACGGCGCACGTCGACTTGCTCGACCGCCTGCTGACCGAGAGCGCAGCGAGCTTGATGGCGGAAGGGCTGGTGACGCTTGATCGCGTGGCTCAAGACGGGATGAAAGTCCGGGCCAGCGCCGGGGCGGCGTCGTTCCGCCGGCAGCCGACGCTGGAAGAGGCGTTGGCTACGGCCGAAGAGCAATTGCGCAAATTGAAGCAAGAATTGGACGCCGATCCGGCGGCCAGCAAGACCCGCCAACATAGCAGCCAAACGGGCTCCCCGCCGGCGCTTGCAAGACGGCCGGCGCCGGCGGGGGCAAGTACTACGGGTCGCGTTCCTTTCGACCTTGGACCGGGTTCCCAGTTCAACGTCGAACGGAATTCGGTCGAACACGGCGGGGAGTTCCCGCAGGCGGTTGAGTCAATGGCACTTCGGGAGTCCTATCATGGCCAAGAAACCGGTGACCTATGGAGATTTGTTTGCGCATCTGGAACAGCAGCTGGCTGGTGGTGAGGAGTGCGACCACACGTTGCGGTTGACGAAGGAGTTCGCGGAGCAGCACGACCTCTCTTTCGGCGAGCTTTCCCAAGTGTTCGAAGACATGAGTGGCCGCTGCGACTGCAAAGTGCTGTTGAACGCAGAAGATAGAATCCCGCCCGAAGATCCCATCGGGCAGGAATCGTTCAAGACCCCTCGGCAGATTGCGATTGAGCAGGGCTTTTACTGCCACTGCCACGTGGACGGCAAACCCGTGTCGTTTGAAGAGGCCGTGAAGGCAGCACAGGTGGGATCATCGGTCGAGTACTGGGTGCCGTGCATGAGAGACGATCCGCACGCGATCCCAGACCTCAACAGGGCGACGCAGTACTAGACCACCAAGCGCAAGTCATGACGGCATGGCTCCGACAATCGAGACCCAGCAAGAAGGTTGAACAAATGAACCGACGGCCGAAAGCAGGTTGCACGTCACACAGGGCGCGGGCACCGCCTCGTTAAACCGCACTGAGCGGCGTCAAGGCGCCGCGATTAACCCACAGAAGTCTCCCGCCGGCCCGAAGTCTTGGCGGACAGAGCCGGCGGAGGCGAGATCCACGCGGCCGACGCGTGTCGGCCGCACAGACCGTTTTCCATTATGGGAGTTCTACAACGACTTCGCAAGATAAGACCTGGTTCAATTGCTGGTAACAATCCGGTAGCTGAGTTTTTGAGGAGGTTGGGGTTTCTCAAAATGCCTGTTTCCCCCAGACTGGTGGCTGGCGAAAGTCACCCAGTTTCATGGAGGAAACAGACATGGGTTCCTATCTTAGCGTTTCCGGGATACTCCGGCAGCCCGAAGCCACGTTCTATCCGGCAATGGCGATGGGGCCGGACGAACGGCAGGGTTTGGCGCTGCACGCGCTCGCGGGTACTGTGCCGATCAGCCGACTGGCTGCCGAACACGAGGTCAGCCGAAAGTTCATCTATCGCCAGCGCACTCGGGCCAGCGACGCCCTCCACGATGCGTTCTTCGAAGAGAAAGCCCCTGCCGATGAGGTCCTTTTCTATCTTCCCGTGACCAAGGATTGGCTCGAGCAAGTGATTCTCGGGTTGACGTTGATCTGCCATAGTTCCCTCCGTGGGGTTGGCGAATTCTGCCGTGACCTGCTGGACTATCCGATTTCCGTCGGCAAGGTCCACGATGTGCTTCAACGCTCGGTGGAGCCAGCCCGCCAATCCAATCAGCAACAGCGATTGGACGCCGTTCGCCTCGGCGCCCATGACGAGATTTTCCAGAGCGGCCAGCCCGTCGTGGTGGGAGCCGACGTGGATTCCACGTACTGCTACTTATTGAGCCTGGAGGATCAGCGCGACGGCGAGACGTGGGGACTCCGCCTCTTGGAACTCCAAGACCGAGGCTTCCATCCCGAGGCGACCATCGCTGACGCGGGCAGCGGTTTGCGCGCCGGGCAGGCCCTGGCCATGCCCAAGGTTCCTTGTCGCGGCGATGTTTTTCATGCCCTGCAAACCGTCCAGCCGCTGGTAACGTTCCTGGAGAACCGGGCCTACGAGGCCATTACCGCCCGCGCCGTTCTGGAGCGAAAGAAGGCCCGCCGACGAGGGCGCGGACAACGCACGCAGGATCTCGCTTGCCAAATTGGTCGTGCCCGCCGAACGGAAGACAAAGCCATCGCTCTGGCCGACGACCTGGCGACGTTGTTCGACTGGCTGCGTTACGACATTCTCTCCTTGGCCGGACCCGACCAAGCCACGCGCCGCGAGTTATACGACTTCGTGGTCGCTGAACTGCGGGCGCGCGAACTGCTCTGCTCCTATCGGATTGGGCCGGTCGTTCGCGCCCTGAGCCACCAGTGCGGTCAACTGCTGGCCTTCGCGGGCCAACTCGATCAGGACTTGGCGGCCTTGGCGGTCGAGTTCCAACTGCCCCCCACCACGGTACGCGAAGTGTTTAACGTCGCGGTCCTGGATAAGAATTCACCCGCTCGCTGGCCGCGCGAGGCCGCGCTGCGCGCGCGACTCGGCCACCGCTTCTTTCAACTCCGTGTGGCCGTCGCTGAACTGGCCAATCGCACGACCCGGGCCAGTTCGGTGATCGAGAACCTTAACAGCCGGCTCCGCAACTATTTCTTCCTCCGCCGCCATCTGGGGCCTGACTATCTGGCCTTGCTCCAATTCTTCCTCAATCATCGCCGCTTCCTGCGGAGTGAGCGGCCGGAACGCGTCGGTAAGAGCCCTGCGGAACTGTTGACGGGCGAAGCCCACCCTCACTGGTTGGAAATGCTCGGCTACACGCGGTTCTCCCGGAATTGACCAGCGCCTGCCGGCCGTTCCTGTCAACAAGCCCGAGGACAACGCTCGGGGTCCGTAGTTGCTACCCAAAAACGAGCAGAATTGAACCAGGCCCGAAATCTCCAATTGGAGGTCGTGCGATGGTCACCTCCGACTGGGGCGAGTGGAGGAGATCCAGGTGGCCAAGAACCTGCGGGGCGCGACCAGACCGGCGGAGTAAGGGAGGCCGTAGTTGCAGCAAGTCGCGGTTCGGTAGCTAAACGTATTGAGCGTGTGGACGAAGCATCGGTCTTCGGAACCGAGGGTTGGGGGTTCGAATCCCTCCGGGCGTGCTTACGGCATAAGGACTTACGACGACGGTCGAACTTTGCCGTACTAAATTCCGTACCAAATGAAGGCTCCCCGCCTGCTGTAACAGACGGGGAGCGGGAAAGCCAAACCTTACGGTCGGCCTTGGGTTTTCACTCAGCGACTGGAGGTTTGGTATGGCACGGCCCAACAAGATCTGGTTCCGCAAGGACATTGGCTGGTGGATGGTGACTCTCGGCGGCGTGAAGACCCGCTTGGCCGAGGGCAAGGCGAATAAGCAGGCGGCGCAGGACAAGTTCCACGAGCTGGCGCTGCTGCAATCCCGTGTGCCCGAGGCCCCCTCCGCGAGGGTGGCCGACGTGATCGAGGCGTTTCTCGCCTGGTCCAAGATCCACCGAAGCGACGAGACGAACCGGAACTACTTCTGGTATGGCGAGAAGTTCGCGGAGGCGGCTGGCTTCCTGCTCGTCTGTGAGTTGAAGCCCATCCACGTCACGCGGTTCGTGGACAAGCACGGCTGGACGGAGACGACGGAGCGCAACGCTCGCCGGTCGGTCTACCGTGCATTCTCCTTCCTCAACGCGCTCGGTGAGCCCTGGACGGTGAACGCCATCCGCTGCCGGATCAATCGGCTGAAGGAGAAGACGGACCTTCCGAAAGACGTGTGCTCCTACCTGCTGCGACACGCGTTCGGGACGAATGCGATTCTCAACGGCGTCGATGTCATCACGGTGGCGCAGCTCATGGGCCACGAGTCCTTGGATATGATTCGCAAGGTCTATGCACACTTGGCTGACAAGCATGAGCACCTCCAGGATGCCTTGGAGCAGGCTAGGAAACGCCCTGCTCCCGCCAAGCAGCCGCAAGGCGAGAAGCGTCGAGGTGCTTGAAGACGGGGCCGGAGGTCGTCCGTGGCCTCCGCACCCGTTGCTTTCCGTGAATACGGGAAGAGAGATACGATTCGATGTCCTCCTGACGGAATCGCAACGCGCCTTTTCCGATGCGGTAGCAGGGAATCTCCCCGTCGCTCGCGAGTCGGTACACGAGGGACTCGGAGACGGCGAGCAGTTCCGCAACCTGGGCTACCGTCAGGAGAGAACTCATGCCTTCTTCTCAGCAACCTTGCCTTTCACCTTCTTCGGCTTCTCCTCTAGCCGCTCGTACATGTGCTCCAGGCAGAGCGGGACAGTCACTTCCCCGCTCCTCACCTGGACGGTCTTCTCCTGCTTCTTGCACACGAAGCAGGGCTTCTGGGACTTGAACACTGTCGCCACGATCATCTCCTTTCAATAAAGGGTCATCGACAAAATTACCGTGCATCGCAGTTCTCCTAGAACGGGATGTCATCGCCTGCCAAAGGCAGTCCTGGACTTCGCAGGGCTACTGCCGATTTTCCATTGCGGGTTCTCCCCACAACGAGTCGGTGATCGGGAAAGGCAGAGCAGGCGTGATGTCTCTCCAGAGCACGACCGATGAGAATCCAGCGGCCGCACTCTCTCAGAGTGGCTCCGGTAAGTTCCTGCATTGCCCGGCACAGCGGAACCGTCTTGTCCTGGCTGAAGTGTTTGCAGAGGACTTCTGCAACTTCTATCGCTCTTGTTTTCGCAACCAGTCGATTGTTGCGATTACTCATCGCGGCTCTCCTCGAATGGCGTCCGTTCCTCCGCCTCGTCCGTTTCCATCGCGTCCGGTTCCGGCTCTTGGCCGTCGTCCATGATCTTCTGAAGTAAGCCGATGACGTCATCGACCTCGTTCGGCTTCATCGTGAGCCTCGTGTACTTCCACTCTCCATCACGGCGGTCGCGGTACGACCCGCTCACTGTGATCGAGTGGAACGTCCGCTTTCCCCCCTGTCCGTCGTCCGCTTCATTTGCCCAGAGAGCGACCGAAGAACGGCCGGCTGTAAATCGCTTCAACGCTTCACTCATTGCATCACCTTTGCATAGGCATCCCGAACCTTGTGGAGCAGCTCCTTCACCGTCCACGGCGGTTCGGCGTTCGTTTGATTCCACTCCACCATCTCTGCCAGGGCCTCCGCTTCGGAGAACCCGGCGTCTCGTAGACAACAGGCGGCACGGAACGTCGCGTTGTGGCCGCCAGATCCGGATATGGCGCGAATTCCGCGGACATACCGCCGGACATTCCTGATGCCGTCCGTGACTGTGCCCGGCGGAGCCCCGGGTGCCTCGTACGGAAAGAGTTCCTCCGGAAAGGGACTGAGGCGGCCCCAGTCGTTGCGAAGGAACTCGTATTTGTGACCATCCACGCGGCTCGGCGGGAAGACGCAGTAGCCGATGCCGGACTTGATGTCCCCATGCGCGAACTTCCGCGTCTGGGTCTGTCCTGAGAAGTACAGGTGGAGTCCTTTCCTCGTGCGGACGATCACCGACAGGAGCACCTCGCCTCCGTGCTCTTCGATCCATTGTTCCCCGGTGCCGGGGACATCGAAATCGGCAACAGTGAGGTTGTTGTGACGCTGCGGGCAGCCGATGTTCAGCCCTCGCCGGAGCCAGTTGCGCTGGGTCTCTGGATCGTCGGAGATCCGCTGGAGCCAGCTTTTCCCGCGCAACGGCTCCTTCGAGTTCGGCAGCAGAGGAATGAGTTTCATTGGAGAAGTCTACTCCGACTACTTTCTTGCCAGAGAATCAAACAACCGATGCGTCATCGTTCCAGGAGCCAAGTGCGGGACGACATCGCTGATCCTCCCTTCCCGAAACTGGATCGGCACGTACACAGGCTCTTGCACGCGCGGAATGTCCGGCTTTGGGGCGGTGATTTCCATGACGCCTTCTGAAATCGTAACTTCCATCAGGTCTCTCCTTGTTTCCATCCGGCCAGAACATAGCAGCCGAGCACGAGAGCCGGGTCCGTGCGGTACGTGATTTCCTCTCCAACCCAGACGGATTCGGACACCCTCTCCTTGCGACGATCGATCACGTATGTCTCGCAGGATATCTCCTGCCCTACGAGAACCCTCGTGTTCTCTTGCAGCCATGGCGGAATCGCTTTGACGATTGGTTGCACACGTGCCGGGACCTTCACATGCTTTGGGTACTCCAAGTTTCCTTGGATAAGATCATGCACATGCATTAGATGGAGATGCGTCCGCTCCTTCTCCGTCACCTGGAAACCTGCTTGGCGGTAGGTCTGAAGAACCTGGTCAGAATGCTCGGCAGTGTAGTAATTGAAACGGCAGACTCCGGGCCCGAACCACTGCACCTGTCCCACCTGCCTCTGCTCGACAAGGCGGTCAAAGGTGGCGATGATCTTTTTCGCAATCGCCATTTTCGCATTCTGAAGGGCTTGGTTGAGATCTCCTTGCACTTCCGCGAACGGCTTGGCGACGAGTTCAGCCGTAGGCTTCACGAATCGGATCGTGAACTGGGGAGCGAAGATGGAGGCCGAGTCTCCCATGTTCTGCAAGACGGCGACTCTCACCAAATGGTCGATTTCCTGTGCCCTCATTTGAAGCTGACTAACATGGTGTGCGTACCATTGCAGCGTTTGATCCAGCCTCTTGGTATTCAGTACGGGGGTGAGCGCTGTCGTTGGCGTGTCAGCCCACCTCTTCACATCTTCCGACACGACAGGAAGACTCACGCGCGGAACATCGATCACGTTTGCGACTTGCATGGCACTTCTCCTATTGCAGAGGGTTCATGCGGGAAACGCTCCCGCGTTGTTTCCAGTTTTGGGGAACTCGTTCATGGTCGAGTTCCCCGGCGCTCACCCCAGGAAGAACGTTCGTAGGAATCCCTTCTTCCTGTACATGGTCGCAAGCTCCGCTCCTCTGATCGCAATCTCGGGAGCCCCCTGGATCATCTTGCTGACTTTCGCAATCGCTTCCCCCGAAGAGGGCGATTCGATATTGATTCCGAACTGGAATCGAACACAGTAAAGCGCCATAGGTAATGGGGAATCGTATAGATCGGCTATACGCCGACCACAGCAGCAACCATGATTGCTGGTAGTGGTTCATAGGTAACACTCCACTCGGATGCGATCCGCTGGGACGTCCCGGCTGGCGACCTAGGTCGTGAAGCACGACCGGTCCCCATTCACGTCCTCCCACACGTACCCCCGGGGATTGGCCCGGAGTTCCGCGAGGGTCGTGAACCAGAGGTGGGTTTGAAACTCGCGCACCAGCGTCTTCATCTGCTCCACGCGTTGTCGGCTTGGGCAGACCCAGAGCACGTCGTGCGCATAGTGCTCGTAGTCCGCCATTCGCCGACGAAGCTCGTTCGTGCTCATCGTGTCGCGGTCGAGTTCCAGGAGGAATTCTTGTCCCGCGATCCAGAGCTGGAGATCCGCATGGCACGGGGGATCCACGCGGTTCATCCGCTCCGCAAACGGGAGGAAGCAGAGCGCCGCCTTCGTCACCTCGTACTCGTGCTGCGGATGCGTCACCTTGCGTGTTCCCCAGAGGGTGAGCCATCGCCCGTTCTCCTTTACCTGTGCGATCCGTTGAATCGCGCCTTCCCGTTCGAGCGCCCGGAACCGTTCGCGGGCTTTTGCTTTCCGTTTGAAGATGCCGGCTTCGACAGCTTGTTCCGCTGTAAGACAGTGGTCCGTGGCGAGCCCTTTGAGGCATCCGTCCCGGCGGACGGAGAAGGCGTTTGAGTCGCGGGGAGTTCCGGCTTGACCGGCGTCTCGTAGATGTCCTTGGTCTTGAGGAGTCCCGAACATTCCTTCACCTTCTGAGTTGAGAGAGCTTCGATCCCGAGTTCCGGAATCGCCGGGAATGCCCAGGAGTCTTCCAGGAGCGGGACCGTCATGAGGTACGGGGAGCGGCCCATCGGCCGGCACCAGCAGGTGCGCTCGGGCAGTGTTTGTAGTTCCTGCGCTTTCCAGATGAGTTGCTCGTTGCCGGTCTGGAACACGTTCTCCTGGACCGTGTCGTACTGCGGGACGGCGACTTCCGTGATCGTTACGGTGCGCCTGCTCCCGTTCTCGCCACCCTCCGTCGTCCCGTGGGAGTGCCGCTTCTCGTACGTGAAGCCCGCATGCACCTGCTTCGTCGTCGTGTGGTGGACCTTGTTCTCGTCGAGTGCACCGAGGAGATCCCTCGCTCCCTCCATCGCCGTTTCCCAGTCGCCGCAGTTGAACCAGTAGTGGTCCGTGTTCTGGTTGGCGTTCCGCTTCATCTCGGGCGACGGGAAGTCGTCGGACTGGATGATGAAGTCGATGGACAATCGCGAGCCGGCCATGGTGCTGAGCGCCCGTGATTCGTACCAGCCGAAGAGCTGTGCGTTGAGTGCCTCGTCGATGGCGTACGTGAACGGGCAGCGGATCTGCCCCGTCTTCAACAGGTGGCAGGTTTCCTGGAAATCCGCGGAAACGACGGCACAGAGGGCATCCTCGTACCCGTCCTCGCCGAGGATGACCTGGATGCCGCCGGCGTTGTGGAACGCCACGCGGTCCCACCGCTGCGGCTTTGACGTGCGAGCCTCGATGGCGGGATTGCCGAGGAAATCCTCCAGCAGGCGGACTACCGGCTCCGTGTGGTAGAGCTGGTCCTTCTCGCTCATGCGCGAGATGCGCTGGAGTGCGTGGAAGAGCTTCTCGTCGGTGACGTGAGCGAGGGCGAACTCCCACTCCTTTGACTTAGGGACGAGGAATTGGGGAACGAGGGATTCGGGCACCCACACGTCGAGGTGTTGATGGATGGATACGGCTAACCGCGTGTACTTCTGCAGCACGCGGTGATCGGCCCAGTTCACGATGCCAATCCTCCGCCCTACCATCTCCATGAAGTTCTTGCAGTAGACCGCGTTCTGGTTACGCCGCATGAAGTAGTTGGCGGCTACAGACTTCTTGATGAGCGTCCGCATGACGACCGTCGAGCAGTCGCTGATGCGCTCGACGAGGAGGCGCGGGAGAATGGTCGAACCGAAGCGTGCGTAGAGTTCGGCGACGAATGTCTCTCCCGCCTCGGCATGCGGGGCGACGAAGGTGATGCTTCGCTTCTCATGCGATTCGGCCTGGCGCAGCAGACGCACCAATTCCAACCGGGTCTTGCCCGACCTGGTTCGTCCGCGGATGATGGAATGCTTGGCGCTCATGGCTTGTTCAATCCGTGGCGTTCGGGTCGTCTTGGTCGCGGGCGGCGTGCGTGCCGTCCTGGGGCAGGCCCCCGGTCAGGCGAGCGAGACGCTTCCGATAGGCGATCTCGATCATCGCCTCCGCACGCGTTCGCGTGGTCGGATCGGCGATGCCGCGACAGGCGGCAAGTTGCGTTTCCCGGTCGGTGTTCTCTTCGCGAATTGAGTCGGCCTGGCTCTTCTCCGGCTGTTGAGCAGGCGCAGGGCGATCGACGTACACGATCCGCGGTGTCTGCGGCTCAGGTGGAGACAGAGGGAGGTATTCACGCGGCCTCCCCTTCTTGGTCAGCGAAGCGAGAAGGTGGAACGGGGTCGCCAGCACGTCGGCAACGATCTCCGTGGCCGTGTACTTCGATTCCTTCGGATGCATGAAGGAACCTCCGTCCTCGAAGAACAAATGGTCGATCAGCTTCTTCACGGTTTCTCCTTGTGAGAACGTGCTTCTCGTCGTGGTGGGCGACGTAGGTGCGCACGGCGAACCCGAGCCGCGTGTGCGGCTCTCTTTCTGGGGAGGCTCCGCTTCAGAGCGTCTGTGCGGGCATCAAAAAAGCCCGCCTGGTGGTTGTCCAGGGGGCCGACAGAGTCCTTGCGCAGGCAACGCAGGCGCACTACGCTCGCCGCGTTACGCAGGTTGGTCTCGTCAGCCTGTGTGACACCGAGGGCTGCCCGTGCAAGGGCAGCCCTCACTCTCGCGAGTGAGTTCTCGGTATCTTCAATGGGGGCAACGTCGTGTCGTTGCCGGTCGCTTCTCTGTATTTCAGGTGGTGGCGTCGCTCATCCCGGCATGGTCGAAAGGCCGCGGCGCGCGTGGATCGCGCATCGCAACATCCGATCCTGCAAAGACTTGCGCGTTGACGCCAAGGGGGATTCTGCTACAATAGCAGGAACCACTTCGTGTTACGTCGCAGGTCTCTACAAGAGAGATGAATCAGGCGCACACAAACCTGCGATTGTTGGGGAGGGTGTGATGACGGAACCGTCCGATCAACGAGAATCGACGTGGGAGGAGATCTGGGAACTGCGGGACCGTCTTCTGGGGCGCGCGGCAGGAATGGGACTCAGCAGCACCTCGGCCGAAGATGTCGTCGCGAACACGATTCTGCGTGCGTGGGAGAAACGGTCGGATTTCAAGGCCGGGAATCTTGAGGCGTGGCTTCATGCGATACAGCGGCACCTTGTCCTTGAGTGGTGGCGAGCGGAGCGTCGGGCCGGAAGAACACTGGATTGTTGGGATAATGTGCCCGGACCTGAACCAGAGGTATGGGATTGTGAGGGAGAACCGTTATGCTGGCTGACGCCGTCGGTCCTGTCGCTTCTGTTGCCAAATGATCTCGCGATCGTGGCCACGGAGTTCTTGGGTGCTGATGGACGGATTCCGGAGATCGCGGCGAGATTGTCGGAACGGAAGCATAGGCGCATCGACGAGCACTACACGAGGAGTCGGCTATCGCAACTCAAGAAAGCGCTCATATCGGGGCTGGGGTGCAGCTTTGCACTCGACTCACTTAGCGCCCATTTGTGTGATGTTGATGCCGACGTGCTGTTGTCACGGATCCAGATGTTTGCCCGCACGCCAGTGAAGCATGTGCTGGAGTACAGAGCCTTCAACGATGGAAGTGGTGGTAGACGATGGGGGGCGGCTCGTGTGGATAAAGAGCCCTTAGTGGGAAGGCTACCGAGTGTGACTCCGTCAGAGTCTATCGCGATGTTCATGGCAGACTTCTCGGATTGTGATTTTGCATTTGAACGGCATGTTGTGGTCACGTACTTATGTGCTCTGAAATCGACGACAGATTTGGCTGACGAGTACTTGTGTGGGGCACTTGGGCAGCTCGAATTCCTGCAGAGGTCGGCGAGCGCGCTTCGCAAAGACGCATACGATGGTTTCTATTCGCATATAGAAAGACTGCGGAAGAGAATGAGAGAGAAGAAGAAAAGCGTGTGCTGAAAGGCTTGAAAACGAGTTGACGCGATTCAATCGCTCTCGCCCCGCATTGCCGTTTGCCGCATGGCCCTTCGTCTTTGTGGCCAGAACAACACGAAAGTGGGTCTTCTCGTTCGGAAACGAGAAGACCCTTGCTGCTCCTACGGTGATAGTTAGAACGGTTCGCCCTGTTGCATCTCCTTGATGCGGTCGAACGCGACTTCGAGCCCGTGGGCGAGGGCGAGCAAATCGCCTGGCCAGAAGGTTCCCGTGTTCTCGTATCCACCCTCCTGCTTCCGGTAGGACCGCTGGCAGGTGACGTGGTAGAGCACGCGTTCTCCGTTGTCGGTCGGAACCGTCTTGTCCCAGACAGCGATCTCAATGCGCCCGGATCCGGTCGGGTGCGACCAGGAGAAGACGGGCGGCTTGCGTTCCGACTGCGATTCGGCAGCCGGAGGCGCAGATTGGTCGGGCTGCGCCTGGGGCGCGGCCGGTGGGGCAGTCTGCGGCTGGGGCCGCGGCTGCGAGCGAGTAGTGGTTGCCATAGGAATGGTCCTTATGCAACGAGGGAGAGGAGCTTGGCCGCCTTCTCGTCGGCATCGGTCCGATCGCCTGCGTACCGGCTCTGCTGTGCGAGTCGGGTGAGGGCATCGACGACGGTGAAGACGCTGAAGCGGCCTTTCTCCTGGGCAATGGTAACGGCTTCCTTTGCCACGCTTCTCGGGATTCCGTTCTTGCACACCTGCTTGAGGGTCTCCTCGGCGTCGTCGCCGAGCTTCGCCTCCATCGCCTTGCGGATGACGGTGACGAATCCGTCCTTGCGGGCGTCCCGCTTGGCGACGATCGCTTCGATCATCGCGCGGATTTCAGAGAGCCCCTCGTTCACCCGGGCGGTGTGCTTGCGGGTGTACTCGGTGATCTCCGTGGCGTCCCAGACGATGTGGTTCTGGCACACGGCCTGGAACCAGAACGTCTGGCAGCCGAGCGCACGCCTGCCGACTTCCGAGTTGTAGACGAAGAAGCCGGGCGCGTACGCTTCGCCCTCGATCTCCACCCACGCGAGTGGATCGATCTCGAAGACGAAGAGGTCCTGCTCTCCGCAGTACAGACCCGTGCCGCCCGTCACCGCCTGCTGCGGCGGCTGGAAGTCCGTCGCAAATTCGCGGATCATGGCGAGGAGGTCCGTGTTCCACAGTCGCGTGTACGTTGCGCCGTGGAGCGAGCGGATACGATCGTCCTCCGTGAGGATCTGGAAGGGCTTATTGCCCTTCGGCAGGGTTTCCGCCAGCGCGATGCTGGCGGTCGAGGGGGAGAGACGGTTCACCGTGTCCTTACTGACATCTGCCAGGCGGCAGAGTTGAGTGAAGGACCAGTCGTTCATGGAGAACGCGCCGTCGCTCCCGAGCGTGAGGGTCAAGGCGTGCGGTGACGCCTTGGCTGACACATCGCTGGGGGCATGCCACCGATCTTGGGATTGCTCCCGCATTCGGTAGCAGTGGTCCCACAGTTCCTGCATCGATCCGAACGTCTCATCGGGCGTCCGGCGATACAGCTCCTCGTGGGCCTTGGTCAGGTTTGCCATTGAAATGGCCTCCGTCGGGGAAGAGTGATGTAAAGGAACAGCAAACTCTGACGCTAGCGGAATCAGTGAGGCGTGCAACAAGTTGGAATGTCGCGGCTGAAAAGGGTTCGTGCTTGCCAGATACGGAGGGTCGCCGTAGGATAGTGACCCCAAAGGCCCCATGATTTTCACCCTGAAAAACGCCGGCAAGTGGGTCGCGAGCAAAGACGGGAGAGTCATTGCAGCGGCGGGGAAACTGGAAAGTGTGATGAAGAAAGTGGAGCAGAGAAGCGACAAAGAGGTGATTCGTTACGATCTGGTCCCGTCTCAACCGTACTTTGCCGGCACCTGTGGAGTTCCCGTACGTTAGAGGCGAAGGCACGTTCGGCCCGGTGTACCGTCCGAACCTTCCGGTGACGCTGAGTTATGGTACGAAGAACTTCCGCCTAGGGCACGCGTTGGTTGATACGGGTGCCGACATGACCGTCTTGCCGCTCGACATCGCACATTACTTGGAAATCGAATTGGACGACAGCCGGACCGTCCGCATCGAAGGTGCTGGCGGGGGAGTGTTCGTGGCCATGCCCTCTAGCAGGAAGATCGGCTACGCGATCGAACAGAAGGGGCATCGGCCGGTGTGTTGGCAAGGGGTAGCGTATCTCGCTGGCGAGCAGCCATTGGCGCTTCTGGGGCATTTCGACTGTCTGGAGAAACTCGACCTCCAGTTCTTCGGTGCCCAGCGACTTCTGAGAGTCTTACGCGCGCAGCGATAGTGAGGAAAGCACGCCGGCTGAAATTAGATCACGATTCGCTCAACCTCATCGAGGCTAATTTCATCGCCGGTGCGATCGTAGAGTTTCGTCGTGGTCGGGGACTCATGGGCAGCGATTTGCTGCGCGTTCTCCAGAGTCCCGCCATTCAGCAAATAGGCGGTAATACCCGTAGCCCGGAAGGTGTGGCAGCAAATGTCGGCGGGTAGGCCGATCCGTCGGGCACGGCGTTTGATCATCGCCAGGACCTCGCAGCGATGGAGGCGGCGGGCGGTGAGTTGTCGGCGGCGGTCGAGGCTACGGAAGAGGGGAGTGCCCCGCTCGTCAGCAATCCCGGCGGCCGCGATGTAGGCATCGAGGTACTCTTCGGCCTTGTGATGGGCTGGCACCTCGTGCCGTTTCCCACCCTTCTCGTGGAGACGGAACCAGAATCGTTTGCCCTGTTGGTAGTAGTCCTCGACATTCATGGCGACGACGGCACCGACGCGCGCGAAGCTGTAGACCATGACGCCAATGAGCGCGACGTCTCGAAAATCGCCTATGCTGATGGGCTCAATGGACGCGAAGAGTTCGTGTGCCTCCTCGACTGAAAGCACGGGCGTCTTGCCCTTCTTCACGACGTGCTTCGGACCGCGGACTGCCCCGGCCGGGTTCATCTTCACAACCTGGCCGACGACCAGGTAATCGAAGAGCATGCGGATTGCCGCCAAGTGCTGCTTCACGCTCGGCCGGTCGAGCGATTGCCCAAGCTCCTCTATATAGGAGGCGACGAGCATCGGCTCCAGTTGCTCCAAGGCAAGCCCGTGGACGGCGCACCAATCGAAGAAGCGGCGGGCCGCCCGGGCGTACGCTTGACGGGTATTCCGATTCCGGATGTTGGCGGTGAAGAACTCGATGAACTTCCGGGACGCGTGCTCACCCGCGGCGGCGATGGCCGGGGGGAACCTGGGGAGGAGGTCTGCGAGTTGACCGTGGGGCCGGAAGATGATCTCGTGAGGTTCCAAGCGAGGCGGGGTGGACGCTCGGATACCATACGAGCATAAAAGGCGTTATGCAATACGTTCGCCGAAAAATGGGCACAAATGGTACTGCGAGACAGAACGCCGTTCGTGACAAGGGGTGACGAGCGTCACGTCACGTTTGTGCGACGGTGGCAAGGGGACACTTGCCCTGGAATGGGTTCGATGTCGCCATACACATGGCGAGTTGCGCTCGGTCGTGTTTTGTGGTAGAGTAGTTCGTACATCAATCCTCCCTCTCAATATGACGAAGACTGTAGCGACAGTCCCTGGCGAACTGGATGGCGACATATCCATGCTCACGCATGCCGTTGATCGGGTGCTGAACCTGCCGGAGACTCCCGAGAATCAGGCGGTCATGGAAGACATCCAACGATTGATCCGCGAGGCGGAGGCAAAGGCTCGCGGGTTGGTCGCGATCGCAAAGTAGGTTGTGCGCAATGCACTCGTGAAGCATGGTAGAAGCGGGCGAGCGAGGTATGCTGGACAACCTGATCTTACAGAAGTTACAGTAATATCCGTACCGTCACTCCATTGGAGCGAGATTCTCCGGTCGGCGCGGAAAACGGAATGGCCACAATTGCGAACCCATATTGGTTCTCACCTGCACAGAGCGAGTTGTCCTCTTCCCGCCTGTCCTTGGATTTTGGGCTGCGGGCAGCGGACCTCTTCTTTAGGGAATTAGTCGTCCCCCAACTGGGTCGCATTTGGTTCGTTCGGCAGCTTTCCTGGGCCTTGGGGGCGATTGCACTTCGGGAAGAGTTTCGCCGGAGCGGTTCGACCGCTCCGAAAGCGACGGCAGTTGCCCACGGAATCGAAGCACTGGCCTGCAAGCTGGAATTCCACTCAAGCGAACAGGAATCCCGACGCATCCTCGGCCGCCGCGCGTTCGGCCGAGACACCGAAAGCGAAATCTGGAGTTTTCAGCGGCTGCGGCAGCGAGTGTTCTACGTGCAGAACACCCACCGACAGGCGACCACTCGGGCGATTCGCACCGAAACGGGGCTGGGATTCTGCCAGGGTACGCGTTTCGATCTCCTCGAACTGGAGCCAGTCGGAAAGGCACTCGCGGACGGCTTCCTGAAGCAACGGATCGCGCCGAACCTGGGCGGTTGCTTGCGAACGTGGCTTGTGGGCTGGCTACGCGGCGACCGGGACGTCCCAAGCGGCGGTCCGACGCTCTGGCGGGCTCTCTCCCCGACGCAGCCGTCTCTGGAAGAGCAGGCACTGGTGCAATCCCGATTGTTGGAGACGTCGTCAGACGCTTGCCGAAAGCGTCAACGCCTCGCGAAAGCACTGGGGCGGGCGGCGGCGATGCCGGCGATCGAAGAGACCGTCATCCCACGGCTGCGAGCGGCGGGCCACGGACAGCAAGCCGACGAAGTTGTGGCAGCACGCGCATTCGGCGGAATGCTCGACCGAACGCGCGAAGTGACGGCGGAGATCGCACGCGTCGTCGAATCGGCACGCGGCGGCGTGCGGCTCTGCGATATCGCGGGAGACACGGATGTGCGGCATGCGCTCACGAGGCTCCGCGCGGCAGCGGAGAACTTCGTCGCGAAAGCGATCACGGCGAACGTGAAGGAGAAAACGAGCCGCGCCTTTGCCAAAGAGGTGGGTGTCGAGGAAGATAGCGAACTAGTGCAATTCCTCGTTCCGCGGGTGGAAGGGTTGCTGGCGATGGCGGACAGGAAGGTCTGTCGGGGGCCGCTGTTCCGCCGCATCGACGGCGTCGATTCTGCGGAAGGGATCGAAGAGGGGGCCGCGAGTATCGAACCGGACTCCACGGGGCGCACGTTCCGCCTCGCGAACTTGCACTCGATCATCCGCGATACCGTGCCGCGAGGCTCCCTATGAGCAAACCCGAGACATTTCTCGACGTGTTTGAGCCGCCCGAGGGGATGGTGGGGCACAGCGCAGTCCTCGTGGCGATGACGGCGGCAGAAGATTTCCTCGAAGCAGCCATGCAACGGTTCAGCGGACTGCGTCCGCGCCAGCGGGCCGAACTGGGCATCATCACAACCTACCTCCTGCTCGACGGACATGCCACGGCCGCGAGACGCACCGTGCTGCCGCCGGGACGCGTGCCGGGGTTGAATGAACTGCAGCCCAAACCGGTTGGGCCTGGCTCGCTCCTGCACGCAAAACTCGCGCTGCTCGCGTTCGCCGCGAGCCGGACGAGCGAGCCGCTTCACGTCCGGCTTGCCGTCCTCACGGCGAACTTCACCTATACGTCGGCGCGGCAGCAGTTGGAACTCATTTGGACGGTCGATGTGCCGCTCGACACCTCGGCTCCGAAGCAGGATCGTGCCGATGTGTCGGCCGCGGGGGAGTTCGTGCAAACGCTCCTCGAACGGCGGTTCTACCGGGAAGAGAGTAGCGTGCCCGCGAAGCGACGGCGGCTCACGGCACGTCTCGATGCGCTTTTGGAGGCAGCGGCCAGCGTCGAGCCCGCGAATCCACGGCCGCGGTTCATCCATTCGCTCGACGATCCGCTGTACGACCAGATTCGGCGACACCTGCGCAAAGGCATCTCGTCGAAGCGGAACTTCCTGCTCTGCGGCTCCGGCTTCTATGAGCAACCGTTAAAAAGGACGAAGAAACCGACGGTCCTGGCCAAACTGGAGGATCTCGGCGTCTGCACGGGTAACGTCTGTCGCGTGGCCCTGGTGGAACCGGAGGAGGCGGGGGCTCTGGGAACGTGGGCAGCGAAAGGGATGACGGATGGATGGACGGTCGCCCGCCCGGTGGATGTGTTGAACGCGAACCGCCGGTTGCATGCGAAGTTCGTGTACGTCGGGTACCTGCGGGACGGATACGTGAGCAACGGATGGCTGTACCTGGGGTCTGGGAACCTGACGCAGCGCGGCCTGCTGACGTCCGGAGCGATGCGGAAGGGGAACATCGAGTGCGGCGTCGTCTGCGATGTTGCCGACCGTCTCGATGGCGAAACCCTCGAACGGTGCCTGTTTTGGCGGGGATCGGCCGATGACATCGAACACGAGGAGTGGCGGATCGGCGCCGTCGGCGACGCGCCGGAGACGGTCGAACTGTTGGCCGCGTCGCCCGTCCTCTGCGCGTCGGTCGTGCCGGGATCGCCGCGGGAATTGCGTTTCGCCTGGCGGGAGGACGTCCGCGACGATGTCGCCGTCAGCATCGCGTTCGCTGGCCGAGCCTGGGAATTTCTTCCCGCGAACCAGCCGGCAGTTCCCTTGGCAGTCGCTGAGGAACCGAACGTCGTGCGGGTTCGTGAGGATGCGATCCAGCAGGAATGGACGATCCCGGTCATCGATGCGGCAGGCCGGATTGCGTGGCAGCCCCCACGCTTCGACACGTACGCGGATGCACTCGCCGCCCTGCTTGATTTCCCGATCCGGCCGGCGGAGGCGGCAGGGGAGGATGACGACGAACCCGACGGCGGCGACGGGGACGGCAATGGCGGCAAGGGGAAACGTCGCGAGGAGGACGCGAAAGCGTACGCCTTGCACAGTGCAGCGGAACTCATCGAGCATGTGGCGACGCTGCAGCGATCACTCCCGGCATCGATGCTCGACGACTGGCTCGATCATCTCGACCGGATGCTGCGATCGGCATTTCCTGAGACGCTCATCGCCACGTGGCGTGAGTACCGCATCGACCTGTTCGCTCACCTACGGGAACCGGAGTTGCGACCACCGGACCTGACAGACAAGCAGCGATCCCGCTACGTCCATATTCTTGACCGCACCGCTACCGCATGGAGTCTGCGATGACGTTCTCGTGGCCCGAGACCGTGTGCGCGATGCGGGCAACCGTGCGGAACGCCGATGTACCGCTCGATGGCGGGCAGCGAGACTCCCTGTCGTGGATCGGGAAACGGCTGCCGGAGTGTGGCGTGGTGCTCGCCGACGAAGTCGGCACAGGGAAGACTCGGATCGCCTGTGCCGTCGTCAGGGCTGTCCTCGATGCCGGGGGCCGCGCCGCAGTTGTCGTCCCTCATGGCCTCATCCACCAGTGGGAGACGGAGATGCGGAAGCTGTCGGCCGACGCTCCGGCTCCGAAGGTCCTGACGACGATGGCGGACTTCGTGAAGGACGCCAAGTCGAAAGAGTGGTCGACGATTGCACCCGGTCCCGGCAATCCCGAGTGGATGCTCCTGTCGCATGGTTTCCGTGCTCCACAGGTGCGGGTAGGCAATTGGCCGGCGGAGTGGCGCGTTGCACTGCCATCCTACGTGCGTGCGGAGCTGTCATCGGCTGCGCGCCGGAGAGACGCCAGGACGAAGATCGGGCGGCTGCTGAGCGATCCCAACGAGATTCTGCAGAACATTGCTGGCGAGATATCCGATCAGGTCACCGGGGCCGACCGGCACAAGCTGCGCGCGAGGATCGACCAACTGACCGTTTACAAGCATGGGGGTAATAACCACGCGCTCATCGGGGAACTGCAGCAGGACTCCGGACGGTGGCTCATGGAGGAGTTGCTCGGGTTGTGGCTCGGTCCCTTCGACCTGCTCGTAATCGACGAAGCGCACAAGAGCCGCAGCGACATGAACGCGGACGGCAGGAGCGACGGGGCGGCGGCACGCACAGTGCTCGCGCGTCTGGTGGATGTGCTGCTGAAGCAACCGGTGTGGGGTCGGCGTCTGTGCCTGACCGCTACGCCGATGGAGCTCGAACTGTTGCAGTGGCTGGACCTGCTGGCGCGCGCCGGGTGCGACTTCGATCGAGCCGAAGGACAGTCAGCAATCGAGCGACTGCAGGATGCTGCCCGTCGGGGAGCCGTTGCACCCGACGAGGGTCCGCGGCTGGATGATCTGTGTAATGCGGCCCGGAATTTCCGCCGCGCGCTGGCACCATACGTCACTCGGCGCCGGCGTGACGAAGATCCACTGGTACATGCCTTCCGCCAACGGGTTGAGGTACACGAGAGCGTGCCGCACCCGCATCGGCACCTGGAGCGGGTGAAGATCGGCTGGTCGGAAGCGATCGGGCCGGGAAAAGCGTGGCTGGACGTCCTTTTCGCGGCAGAGGGAATGAGCCACAGCGCCCGTGGGCTGTCGCACGCGGATACCGAGGGCTGGCCGCGGGCAGTGCGCGACGCGTACACCAAGCTGTCGGCGGGCCACGTGAGCGTGGACTTGTCGGAGACGAACTTGCCCATCCGCGTTCCGGGACCGGACGAAGCCGAGGAGTACACCCGGAGCAAGATTGCCCGGGTGGCATACTGGTACCGACGACTGCGTGATGCGCGGCGAAAAGTCATCGAAGCCAATCCGGACATCGCGTTCGATCCCGACTGTGAGCATCCCCGCATCATCGCGGCGGTCCGAGAGATCGAATCGTGGACGGGGAAAGGCGAAAAAGTCCTCGTGTTCGGCGTCTTCCTGCGGCCGCTTCGGCTCCTGCGGGATGTGTTGAACGTGCGGTTTGCCCTCCGAATGGCAGATGCCGGCCGGCCGCTTGCGCACGCCCTGCACATGGATGCGGAATTGGTTGGGATTGCCGCGTGCCAACTGAATCGGATGCGCGAGGAGGGAGTAATCATCGGTCGGCTGGTGAATGCCGGCAAAGATGACATGCGCCGGGGACTACTGGAAAGCCACAAAGCGTACGAGAAGCTTCGCCGCCAAGTGCGCGATGGCGCGAAGAAACACGTTGCGGACTGGAGACGCGATCCGCTCATTCTCGGTGGGGGATATGCGGACCACGAACTGGATGCGGCGCTGCAGGACCACCTCGTGTCGTTCGTGTTGGACAACTTCCTCGCGGGGATGTCCCAGGGCGAGGAAGTAGCCCGCGAGCGGATCGACGCGCTGGCCGACGACTTTCTTCGAGACTTCGTCACGCCGCTCCTGGAGGATCTGGAGGAAGACGAAGAAGAGGAGCAAGCTATCCTTCGCCAGGAGGCGGTGCGCCGGGCACTGCTGGAAGATGCCGAGGGACGTCAGAGCCTGCACGCTCGCCTGCTCCAAGGGGAAACGAAATGGGAAACCCGCCGATACCTCCAGGCGGCCTTCAACCGTCGGGACGCCTCGCCGATGGTCCTCATAGCGCAGAGCCAGGTCGGGCGGGAGGGACTCAACCTGCATGAAGCCTGCCGGGTGGTCGTGCAGTTTCACGCGGAATGGAATCCTGCCGTACTGGAGCAGCAAATAGGGCGAGTGGATCGCAAGGGGAGCCTTTGGGAGAAGAAGGCGCAGGAATGGCTGGAGAATGGTGTGGGCAGGCCACCGCCATACATCGAGGTGCGTCAGCTGATCTTTGAGGGCACCTACGATGCCTACCAGTGGGATCGGGTCATGCGGCGCCAGCAGGTGTTCGATGCGAGTCTGTTCGGGTCACTCTTGCCCGCGGATGTCTGGAACCGTGTACCGAGCGACAGAGTGCAGGGGCTTCTGGAGGCGGCGCCGTGCTTCCGGCCGCCCGCATCTGGATTGCCGCGAAGGGGCGGCGGTACGGAGAGACTGTTGCACTAGTGCTTGCTCAACGGAAGATGCGAGCCGCGCCGCGCGGTCGACACTTTCTGGTAATCATAGCTCCGGGCAGTAACGCGCCAGAAGCAGGCGAGTCAACTGCTCGCCACGAGCGGAGAGACATGCAATGTCGTGGTCGGTCATCGGAGAGAAGTCTGTCGGGTAGTGAACGACATGGTCACGGGGAACGAGATCGGGAGGAGAGACAGGCAGTTTTGCGTCCTGCTGGCCCAAGTATGAGAGCACGAATCCTTTGATAGCGTTCGATGCGCGCCACTGGTGAAGCCGTTGATAATTTGCAGTGACGTTGCGGCGGAACACTGACTCGAAGGACCGGACCATACGCGTCGACCACGTGTACGGCTGAGGGAGGTCGTCAAACTGCCCCGGTCCGGCGTCGCAGCAGATGATGTACTCGGGGTGGAATACATTGCAGCTGTATTCGTCAGACCGATCGGGATCCATGCAGCTGAGGCCGTGATTATCGTAAATGCCCCCATCGGTTAGAATGGCCCGTCTGGCAACGCGATTACCCTTGCGATCAGTGAATTCGTAGATCTTGTCGAGAGCCGGAAGAAACACAGGGTAGGCGGCGGATGCGGCAGCGGCGTGGGCGACCGTGATGGGATTATCCACGATGTTGCCATAGCGCCAGCATCCTGACTCGCGGCTACCGAAACGGAAGGCAGTGCCAGTTCTGAGCTCCGTGGCATTGATGACCACGTCAAACGATCCACGGCGTTCTCCAGTCAGTAGAGTCGTGCCAAACAGCTTGTCCGCGAGGGCGTCTTCAAACGCAGTCGTCCTGCTGAACCAGCGGCGAAACGGCGGTTGAAGCCAGGCGCAGGATGGCGGAGCGGCGCGGGAATCGGCGGGCCATAAACGCCCGACGATCGATCGCAGTCGGCGGATAGAATTCGCTGTGACTGCCGCACCACCGGCGATGAGCACAGTGCCGGCTATCTGAAACAATCGTCGAGAGAGGAACACGTGCCGGGCGATGGCGCCGACGAAACCCGAGCGAAGCGTCCGGATCACCTGCTCCTCAAACGCAGCGAATGTGCCATTGCTGTATGCATACATCGCGCCGATGACCGATCCGCCGGACACGGTGGAGAGGACCTGAAGTTGATCGAGGACACCGCGATCGTGCAGGGCTCGCAGGCAGCCAAGATGGAAGGCTATGGCGCGGGAGCCTCCGCCAGACAGCGTCAGGCCGATTCGGTGCGCGGGCAGGTGCGTCTCGGCGATGCCGATGGCCGCCGAACGTTGGAGATACCCTTGTTCTCGTAATGTGACAAAATCGTTCCGACTGAAGACGTAGGCTCCCACGGTCGGCTGTTCGCCGTACGGATCGCCGATAATCGTGAGAAGCAGCCGGGATGCGGTGCTCCGCGAAGCCGCGACGAGTGTTGCCATACCCTGGAAGTCAGTGGCGCTGGGAATCGGATCCTTGTCGGGGTGGGTGTGCCACATGCCGATGAACTGTACCGCCCCCCCGGTGCGCTGCGTCTTCTCTGCGGCGAGTTCAGCGGTTCCTTGGACGCCGCAGAGAAAGTGCTCCGCAGAAGCCGTGCTGTCGGGCGGCGGTCCGCTCACCTCCGTCACCCAGACGATCTGGAGGGCGTCGTTGCGCTCACCGAAGAGGAGCCCGCCGGTTTCCACCTTCGGGCCAGCCCGGCGCCGGCTGCTCTCTCCCCAGGCTTCCATTTCAGCCCAGGCAGCAGGAGCGACGCGCACTTCGTAGCCGCTGTGCGGGTCGGGATATACGTGATCTGGGCACCAGTGGAACGTCGCATACGTCCTCTCTCCGCCGTTGTGGGGCGGGGGCGAAGCGAGGAAGGTCCCGGTTGCAGTATGCCCTTGGGGGGCCTGTAGCACCGTAACGGCGGCGTTGAGCATCAGGGCGGCCAGCCCGGCGACGTCGGCCGCGGACCCGAGATACGTCGCATCAGAGCAGCCGGGCTCTGGCTGAAAAACAGGGTGGCGGCCCCGAATGAAGAACTCCTCGGCGAAGGGGCGAAAAGTATCATCATTGCAGGCTTCGAGCTTGCAGCGGCGGATTGCATCCGCCGGTCCGCCGGAATGGCCTGGCAAGGTGAGGACCACAAGACCTCGATCTGCGGCATGGCCCACGGCCATCGAGATGACCGGGATGCGTCGATCGCCCGAACTTCGGCAGCGAAGTTCGAGTTTCGCCAGCACCGCCTCGGCTGCGGTAGCGTCAATCAGGATGTCGGCCCCGTCGGTCCAGTCCGCCTTATCCAGCGGATCTGTGAGCAGGTTGGCATTGTGAGCTTCGACTACCATGTCGGGCCGGATACGTTGCAGACGGTCACGGAGCGCGACGGCCTTGGGGCGGCCAAGATCTTGATCGTCGTAAGGCTGGCGCACGAGAACACCCGGCGTGACGGTGGCCTTGTCTCGCAGCACGACTCGCGCAGCCCCCGCTCGGGTTACGTACTCGGCGACGTGGCCGCCAATCGCTCCGCATCCCCAGATCGCCACCGTGCGGCCGGCGAACCACGAGAGCGGGGACAGGTGGTCACGCCGGGTGACGATTTCAGGTCGGTCCTCCCGCACGTCGCACCACGAAATCGGGGCCGTCTTGGCCCAGTCGAAAATGATGTTCTCAAGCCTCTGTCCGATCTCCGCGATTCTCGGGTCGTCATCGTACTTGTGAATCGCCAGCCGGAGAACGTCGACGATGTCCGGGCTAATGTACCAAGCAGTGAGGTGTTGGCGAAGATCTCCGCTCCCGCGGATGCCGCGCATCGGGGTGCCGATCACGACGTACAGCGGGGCATCCTTCTCATTGTAGAGCAGAGCCTGCTGCAGGACGAGAATGAGCAGTTCTCGTGACACGTCCCGCTCTTCCATGGCGCTGAAGAGTTGATCAACGCGTTGGGGAAATTCGAACGGCATCGGGCTCGCGAGCAGAATTGCCGCGGCGACGCCCCCGGACGGATTTCCGCCGGGGAGTGGGGTCCATCCGACGATGTCGGCACGGGCATCGCCAACCGTCTGCAAGCGGGCCAGCCCGTACCACGGCCCAGCGCCGACCTCGGGCGTATTGACCCGGGGGATGACCAGGCGTGCCGGACCGTCAGGGACATACGCGACGGGCGGATGCAGCGGCGCCCCGACCGGATCGAGCTGGCCCCGGGCCCCGTGGTCCAGCCAAAGGTGGAGACGACACATGAAGCCCCGCATGCCGTCCGCGGGGTCCCACTCGGTGGCCGGCGATTGATAGAGGCAGAGGTGCCGCTGCCACTGGACGTGCGGGAATCCGGCGAAACGGGTGTGCGGTGTCGCGACTGACGGCGTATAGAATGGGAAACCTGCGGGGACAAGGATGAGCATGCGTTCCCGTCCCCGCAGGGGCAAGCCCTCAGGATGCCTCGGGTAGACGCCACAGTCGATCGAAACGTCCACCACCACCGGCGCATCGGCTGCCACGGGCTCGCGGACGGCGACAATATGGAGCGCGTCGCTCACCGCCGCAATCTCGCGGAGCTGTTCTAATGCCAGCTGCTGACCGTGCGTCATGATCGTTGCCCGAATCCTACCCTTTGCGTCGGCGGGACGCCGCCGCGGGCGGCCACCACCGCCTCCGCGAGGGTCTTCTTCGCCGCCTTGGCGGAAGCGCCCGGTTTCTCGTACTCAAACCCGTTCTCGCCCAGGACGAAGACGATGGGCTCTGGGGCCTCCTTGTTCGGATGCTCCTGGGTGCAGAGGAACCCGCTCGGTGCGATCTCTTTGTACCGCGCCGCGGCGATGGCGTGTGGCGGGTTGTCGCCCTCCTTGTTCGAGGCCGGGATGGGGTCGCAGCTCGCGATGATGTAGCCGATCGTGCCCGCCGCCGCCTCCAGGTCGTCCAGGATGTCTTGCTTGAGTTGCTCCTTCTTGTCCTCGGGCCCCTTCCAGTACATGATGGACTTAGAGCAGTGGTGGGGCGCCAGGAGCATGTCCCATGCCACGGTGGCAGCCTTGCTCCGATCGAAGATCTTCCGGAGGATGGGATAGCACAGGTCGCCGAACAGCAAGACCTTCCCGTCGGCGGTGCCGTTGGTGAGGGTCACCTGCATGGCGATGCTGGTTTCGTTGCGTTCGCCGTCGGCGTCGTCCTTGAAGGGGGCATGGATGAACGTACTGAACACGTCACCGCGGTCGCTGCCGTCGATGATCGAAACGGCATTCCCGGGGATTGTCAGACCGTCGTCCGGGAAACCCTCGTACTCCTCCTCTTCGAGGATCTCGCCGTAGCCGATGATCCGGACGCGGTCGCCGGACGAAACGTCACCCTCGTTCTCGATCGTCTTCTTCACCCGGCGAAGGGCTTCGTTGCGGAAGGCGACGGCATCCTCGCAAAGGTCCTTTTTGTACTCCCAGAAGATCCGCGGGGAGAACCACAGTTCACCGATGTGGACCCGTTTCAGGAGGTCCTTGAACCCGAGGATGTGATCCTTGTCCGGGTGCGTGAGGATGAAGAGGGCAAGATAGGGCTTCTTATTCACCTTCGGGAGAAGGGCTACCAAGCGATCGACGATAGGCGTGTGCGGGTCCTCGTCGTCGTCGGCCCCCGCGAGATGGTGGAGGTCCAACTGGATCACCGTTTGGGCATCGACCGCAATAGTCGTGCTATCGCCGGTGCCCACCGGCCAAAAGACGAAACCTTGGACGGGCAACTGCTTCAACATTTTCGCGAAACTCCTATACTGGTGGAAGTTGAAATAGCACGGCGTAGCGTGAGCGCCCCGCCGGCCGAAAACTGCCGCGGGAAGGCAATTACACCCCCGGGTAGGGGTGTCGCGGGGACTCGCAGGCCGCTTGCACTGAGCCCCTATAGGCAATATGCCAATGCGTGACAGGAATTTGCCGGCTGAAAAAAACCGCTAGCCTGTCACGCTCCGGCATATATCAGATAGGGAGAGCGCGATATCGAGCGGAGGTACGTGGTGTCAACGGAAACCGTGGCCGACCATCAGAAGCCGGACCTCACGTCGGACAACGACGCCGATCTCCTTGTGCAGATCAGTTGGCGAGGGGAGGAGCCGGAGCTTGCGCGCGAGGCTTGGGCGGAGTTGTACCGGCGCCACGCCCAGTTTCTGTACGCCGCGTGCCGTCGGGCCTGCGGCAACCGGCTCGGGGGCGAGGCCGGGGTCGAGAACGTTGTGAGCGAGACTTTCAAGCACGTTTTTGTTCACGCGGCAGCCAAGTTTCACCCCGGTAATTCAAAGGCCCCCGAGCAGGTGCGCAGACACGTTCGGGCCTGGCTCGCGCGAGTGGCGCAGCGGATCGTGCTGCAAGCTCTACGAGGGCAGGAGAAGCGGAGGGAAATGCCGCTGGACATCGAAACCCGCAGCGGCATGGTCACCAGCAGGGGAAGCGACCCTGGGACTCTCGACGAGGCAAAACGAGTTCGCGATGCCGTCGAACGGGTGCTCGACCAGCGGGAGCAAGATGTAGTATGGGAGCGCATGCAGTTTTATGATCCGACCAACGGATCGCAGCGTCTGCCGCCCGATGTACTCCAGGACCTGGCCGCACGGTGGAAGACTACGTCGCAGAGCTTGCGGCAAATCTATCACCGGGCGCTGCAGAAGATCGAAAATGAACTCAAGTAACAACGCCCACATCTGAACGGTGCATACCCATGTCACACGTCAATAGACACCGTCAGGGCGAGGACTTCTCCGAAGGAGATTTGGAACGCCGTCTGTGGGGGGCAATGTGCGTCCACGGTAGTTTCCTGCCGGTAACGCCCGAGGAAGTGCAGCGGGCAGAAGAGCAGGAGGATGTGAGGACGATTCAACTTCCCGAAAGGATGCGCGATCCGTACCGCGTCCTGGATGAGATCGATAGAGCAGTCGAAGTGCGGATAGTAGTGCCGCCTGCGACGGATTTGGCTGCATCACAGAACTTGGCACAGGCAGCGAGGGACGGCAAAGAGATTCCGTCGGATGTCCTTGCCAAGATGCGGGCTGACCGGGAGGCGGCAGAACGTGAGCAAGACAACGCGAAGTAGCCCGGTGCGTTCCTGGCCGTCGTCATCCAGAGAGAAGGCGATCACCGATCTCGCGGAGTTTATCGCGGACGAACATTTTCCCACCAACAAGGTCGTCCCAGAGGCCATCGCGAAGGCTGTCGGGATCACCGTGAGCTACGGGGCGTACGGAGATGCGTTCGACGGTCTCCTAGAACACAAGGAAGGGCGGTTCCACATCTTCTGTAACTTGGATCGCGTGGAAACGCGGTCGTCCCCGCGCGCGAGGTTCACCCTGGGGCACGAACTGGGGCACTACTTCCTTGACGAACACCGGCATGCGTTGGAATCCGGTCGGACACCTGCGCACCCATCCTTCTGCGATTTCGAGTCCAAGAACCCGGTCGAGGTGGAAGCGGATGTGTTTGCCTCGGCGTTATTGATGCCGAAGAACCGATTCTTGAAGAGCGCGAATAAGCTCGTGCCAGGGCTACCTGGAATTCTGCAATTAGCCGGTGGTTTTGGGACGTCCGTCACCAGCACGGCGGTTCGATACGCGACATTAAATGTTCGCCCGTCGGTCGCCGTGAAGTGGATGGAGAGCGGCTACTCGTGGAAATGGATATCGGACGATTTCTACCGTGCGGGGTACCGTAAGACGATTGAGGATCCGGCAGCACTGCTGGAGGGCTCGGCGACATGGCAAGCGCTTCGCGGCAACATTCCCGCGGAGAAACAAGTCGTTGAGTCGGGCACGACTGGATCGGCGTGGTTTCCGTTCGTGGAGGGAGGCGGCTACCGCGACGTGGTCCTCATCGAGCAGGCGATGCGGTTGGGGCGGTTCGGAGTCTTGACGATCTTGTATCCGGCGGAAGCGGGCTCTCTGCCACGATCGAGTTACCTGGGAGACTAGCGGAGGCTCCCTGAAGCTGGGGGTGGTCAACAGCGTGCCGAGATTCACTTCACCGCGGACAGAAAGCAAGCGTCTTTGAATTCGGCCGGCTTCATGATCGCAAGCTGATCTATGACTCGTTTTCGCATCTCGACGGCAAATGCGAGAACCTCTTCCATGTGCTCCCTCGGGATCTCCCCGGGAGGAAGGTGGGGATAAAGAAGTTTGAGCATGCCCGCGGCGGTCTTCTTCACAGAATCTTCATTTCGCTGGTTCATTCCCTTGAAAATGAGCTGCGCGGTGACATGGGTGGCGAAATTCCTTCGGCGGAACTCGGCGAGGATCTCTGCAAAGTAGTCGGTCATGAAACCGTAGCCGGTCGCGTAGTTGACCGGATTGATCACAGGCATCTCCCAGCCTGGCAAATAAGCGTGGATGCGATCAAGAAAGGCGGTGTCCTGGAGTTCGGCAGGAAGAACAGCGAATAACTGCGCATACTTGTCGGAGGGGCGCTTATCTTCGAGCACGACTTCAATGTTCCCGCCAAGCACGATCGATGCGCTGGCACGGAACTCCTGGCCCATTCGCGTGAAAACGCCAGTCTGCATGTAGTCCTTGAAGGTGCTGAGGCTGGCGTCGGCATCATCGAAGCGAGTCTTGGATATTTCGTCGAAGTAGACAACGTGTTTCGTCGCGACGACGCCAAGCCGTTTGGCTGCCCCGTGATAGAACAGAGTCGCCGGCGTAGCCTTCCCGCCGCTTACCACGAACGCTCGGCTGGAAGTGTTCCGAAAAGTGTAGGTCTTACCGGTCTGCTGCGGTCCAAGCTCCATCAGGTTGTAGTTTGATTCCACGAACGGCACAAGCCGCAACAGCATCAGCCATTTTGTACGCCGGTTGAAGTTGGCCGGATTGAATCCGATCGTCTGTACTAGCAAGTCGACCCACTCATCGTCCTCAAAGAGCGGCCGCTTGGCGGCGAAGTCGTCGATATCAAGCCGAGTCACTTGGAATGGCGTGAATTCCCGGATGTAAAACGGGTACTTCCGCCCCTTGATCTCGTAGGTCGCATCGTACTCGACCGCCATCGTGCCCCACGCCCCACTGGTGAGCAGCAACTCGGCGTACTGGTGCAGCACTTTCTGGCTTACGCGGACCGTATTCTCACCGAGGGCCGGTACATCCGCCCAATAGTGATCCTTCCCCGCTTCGAGCCGCACGCTAAGCTGCCCAAGGAGGGTGTAGACGCCTTTCTCCTTGATGGCTGACTTAATCAGTTCCTTCTTGGAAGATTCGGTGTAGTGCTCGCTGAGAATGCGGTCGATCTTCTGCTGGCCAGCGAGAGGATTGTGGGCATCGACATATCTGGCTACCAGGTACTCCAGTACGAATCGCGGGAACTCGCGGTATGCCTCGTTCCAGCGGGTCAGAGGCTTCAGGATTACGCGATCCGGCAGCAGACGGAGAATCTTGGCGTCCAGTGCTGTCAAGCCCGACGATCCGTTGCCGCCCGTCGTTGGAACGACGGCTGATCCATTATGATTATCACCAGTATTCATTGCTTGGTCACCGATCACACGTCATCGAACGCCTTCAGGGCATCCGTATCAATTTTGGTTTCCTTCGGCCGCACCCGTACTCGGATAGTCTCTCTGCCGTACTGGGGGTGGATCATCTTGCCGGACAGGTCGGAATGGCTGAGTTGCAGAAAGACCGCCGTGGTGGTGTGTTCCGGGATCACCGTTCGATCTCGATCTTCTTCGTATCGGCCAGTCAGATGGCAGTGGATGATCTCGCGTTTCCCAGATGCCATAAGCCCTTGCTTCTCCGCGAGCTTGTCCCCAAGGTTGGTTTCCACGACGAGGTGGTAATGGGCGTCCACGTTGCCGACGTTGGAAATCTCAAACTCGAACGCCTCGGTGTCATCCTCGGAGACTGCGAGGTCGGACATTAACCCGGCGAACTCCACTCGCGCGGCCTTCTGTTCGATGAGCTTGAGCAAGATACCGGGTATGGCCATTTCCGCGAAGGAAATGCCACCGTGAGCGAATCTCGCCGCGTAGCCTCCTTCCCTCTGAAACCACTTGCCACCGACGGCTAGGACGTAGCTAGTCTTGTCGTGCCGGCCTCCCGGCCCCGTCTCCTCCCACTCCAATGTGACGGACTCGGCTGGCACATTGCCTTTCTTCGGGCTGAACCGCAAGTAGCGGTAAGCGATATCCTCCTCCTTAGCGCCGCTTTGGTGCGCGTCGAGCCGAGAGATAATGGTGGCCTCGTCGGGAAACAATTCTTGAAATCCATGGTCGGACGTAACGAGGACAAGGTCGCCCGGTCGCACACGGCGTTTCAGGTCGTCAATAATACCCCGCCGTCCCTGCTGGGACAGCAGTTGTTGCCGTATCTTGTCGTTCAATGCAGACAGGGTGTCGTTGTGGTAATGCCCAAGATCGTCACTGATGGGATAGATGAGGACGTTATAATCGCATCCTTCTTCGACGTTGTAACCCATCTTCTTGCGGGCCTCGGTCGTCTCGGCATCCGTGATGAAGGCGAGTCGGCCCGACCAGTCCTCCCTGCCGAGTCCCAACGCCCTCGCGGCGAGGACGCGCTCTGCCTTTACCGGCTTGTTGAAGTAGTCCTTCCAGTCCTTCCCCAGGTTTGCCGCGAGCAGCCCACGTCTGGCGATGTCAGTCTTGCTGGGGATCAGGCTGAAGTAGGGCCGATCCTTCCCATCAACAACTTCAAAGTGCTCAGCCAGAAGGGGCCGGACAACGAGGTCCCATGTATCATACCGCATGCCGTCCATCACCAAGATCCAAACGCGTGCTTTGGGTGGCAACCGCCGGCCGCGGACAAGATCAGGAAGAATGCGGATTGCGCTTCGCGGCCCACGCATGAATTTGGTCGGATCTGCGCGCAGAAAATCTGCAAGTGTCCGATCGAGCTGATTGAGGAACTCCCGAACGCGGTAACGCAGCCCATTCGGTGGGGACATCAGGAATCCGTAGGCTGCGCTGTGGAGTGCCGGATCATCGACGGCTTCGAGGCGAGCAAAGACCTCGGTCGCTCGCAGTTCCAGGGCATGGTGGCCGGACTGAACATACCAGTCGAGCAAGTTGTCGGCAGTGGCAAGGGGTGGGGGAGCCTGCTGGATGGCGTCCTCGACCTGACGCAAATCGACTGCCGCTTTCATCATGATCGCGCACGCTTCTTCTGCCGGCAGCAACTGTTCACGCCGCTCATAGCGCGTTAGAAGAGCGTGCTGCGGGAGACGGGCCAGCCACGCAGGCCAAGGCGTCGCATCTCGGCAGTGCTTCAGGATCGCCTGACGCACAACGTAACCGACCAGACTGACGGGCGCATCGGTCGCGTCGATCAACTGGCCGGTCACCTTCTCATTCTCTTTCAGCAGGTCCGATACCTTTTCCAGTCGGCCGACGGCGAGGAAATCCTCGGCCCTGGCTCGCACGGCCAACCACCGGGATTCCTCTCGGAGCGATGTCACTAACTGCGGTGCAATCTGGCCCACTTCCTCTGGGTCAAACGTCTGTATCCCGCACTTCGCCTGTAGAAGGGTGTCCAGGTGCGGCAAACCGCTGTCGCGCAACAAATCCCTTAGGACCAGATAACCAGCCATCTCGGTGCGAAATGAGGCAAGATCCCGCTCGGGAACGTCCAGCCATCGACACTCAGCACTTGCCCGCGCGTGGAGTGAGGATTCCCAAAACAGTTCCCCGACGAGCCGCAAATCGGATTCTCGAATGCTGGAGTGGCACAGGAGCCAAAGCGCATGCGCGGCAAATCGGATTGGATGGACCTCGTCGCACCACACCATTTCCAGAGACAATTCTGCTTGCCGAGCCATCAGGAGGATCGCAAGGAACTGTCCCCGAGTCCAACTGTCGGGCTCAGACCATCGCTGCTTGAACTGCGAGTAGGAACGGTGGATTCCTTCAAGATGCTCGATGAATTCCTTGCTATATTGGTCAATCGCCGGTAACGGCGGGTTGACCTTGGGAAATAAAGTGTGGAAGTACCCGGCCAGGGAAAGGTCGATGATCTCTCCCTCAGCTCGGCTGGCCAAGTCGGCAAGGCCGCTGGCATCGAGGCGAGATCGGTCACCCTCGGCTCGTGCCAGAACCAAGCAAATGGGGCGATCTCCGCTAAACGCCCGGCGCCAAGACCGGCGTGTGACAACGTCATCCCCGCGATAAATGACAGTTTCCCACTCCCGGCCCTTGCGATCAGTCACACGTGGCGACCAATCGACGAGCCGATCGGGGTCGAGGGCCAGCACGCACCTCGTGGCCTGAGGCCGGGCCGCCAGCTTCTGGCTGAGGAGTTCGGCTGGCGGATTGGGCTTCTTGGTGCTCATGATTGATTAGCGTCGGTGAGAATCGCCGAACGGTCCAGTAAACGCACCGCGCACTGCCCGTTAACCTGTTGCGCCCCAGGGAGATGGGCCAATAGGGAGCACAGGAAACTGCTGCGAGTCGCCACGTTCTTAATGCTCCGATGGTCGATGTATTGTGTTTCTGTCAGTTGGCGGTAGACAGCTTGAATCGTACTCCAGGTAATCAGATCCTCTCGACTGGTTTTCGATGAGACAACTACCAAGCCCTCATCCGTAATGGCTCTGACTTGGTTCGAGGTTCGTCGCACCAGCGACGGAATACTCGTTCCTACTGGAAAGGTCTCGGTGACCCATCGCTTGAGGTCTTCTCTCATGGATGAGGCACGTGGTCGCCGCCTTCGCCTTCGTCGAACAGTTTCGATCGCAATGTCGTCTCCGTCTCCTTCGTTCGGGCACAATACCACTGGACGACCCGGAATGGAAGTTGGTGCGGGGGCATCGTTAGCAATTTCCGCCACCACTCCAGTCTCCTCGGCCGCTCGGAGTTTCAGAACGCGAGCCTGCCGCTCGGCCTGCCGATAAAGCGCCGCGTCAACATGGTCGGGGAGTACGAGATTGAAGATGGCAACTGCGAGCGCGGGTTCATTCATCCAGTAACAGTAGCGAACCCACCGGCAAAGCTCATAATCGGGAGGCTTGCGACGCGATTTGGCGTCCAGCAGTCCCCGAATCCGTTTCTGAAGTGGCAGTAAGAACGCCCCGACCCAATCAGGCATCTCACAGTTCTCGCCCTTGTAGAACAATGAAGCCCATCGTCCGAGAGCATGCCCGTGCTTGGTCAGCGAACACATACCCCAGTTGCCGGGCGCATTTCGGGCGAGGAAACCATCGCTGCGAAGGTCACTGCACGCCCACCGCAGGTAATACATCCACTCACTGATATGAGGGTCATCATGCCTAATGCGGTTTCGTGGCTCCTCCGGGACCTGCAATAGATCGCCCAACAAGTCGGCCACTCGCTCGGAGCTTAGCTGCCCGCCCTCGCGGTGTAGAACGCAGCAAATGCCCAGCCCCAACTCCTTGGGATCAGGAGCAAAGAAAGCGGCATGGGCACGGTGTTCACTCATCCTCGTCTAGGCCTTCGAATAGCGGGCGACGTGTCCTGATCTCGGCCTTCTGCTCGGCATCTCGCACTTCGTCGGCGAGCGCGGCCAGTTTGGTTGACGCGATACGACAATGACGCTGCGCGAGGCTGTACCCGCGAGCTTCAACGTTTTCCTTGAGCACTCCCTGAAGCAGACGAGGCATCATTGCGTAGAGGGTGGCAGCCTCCTCCGGCAGTTCCGCCTCTTGGCCATTCTCGACCAGACCGAGACTCTCCTCTTCCATCCGTGACGCCAAATGGTAGAGATGCTCGATCCAGTTAAGAACCTCGGAATCGGCGGGGTGGCGACGAAGCGTGCCGGCCATGTACCGTTCGGCGTCGAACCGGGCCTGGCGCCGCTCTGTGTCGTCCATTTGGGCGCGTTCCTCGTCTGTCGGAATACGCCAGCGGTGCGTCTTGCGGTCGAACCAAAAGTGCTCAAGCAGGTATTGATCCAGTCTGGTCGAAATATCGCTGGTCAACATTACCGTCGCCCGCATCCAGTGCGGGCGCAGCTCCCCGATCCGCATGGGTGTCTGGCCGAGCCGCTGAGTTAGCCAAGCGATAGCAGTGGTCTCATCGCTGACTGCGACATCCACGTCGTAAGGTGAGAACAATCCTCCGTCGTTCTTGCCATTTGTCGCGCTAACGACCTCGTCGCGGAGAAACCACCGGTTGTCGAGTTTGCGGAAGTACCGGGCACAAATTGCCTCGATGAACGGCAGATTAAGCCGTTCGACGTTTACGCCCCGCGGAATGAGGGCGTTCATGAGCATCGTGTTGAGGAAGGGGGTGGAACGATGCTCGTCGTTATAGGTCTGCGGGTCGGCTTCGATCCGCTGGGGCAGACCACGCAGGTGATCTCTTACAGTCTGGGCAACTGTGTGCTCCAGGCTGTCGTGATCGGACTCAATACAGCTCTTCCCCCGCTTGGCTGAGTGAGGCACGTCTGGCTTATGAAGGTTGAAGATTACATCATGCCCAACAACATCCGCCACCCCTTTATCCCCTCTGATTTGAATGAACGTCTTTTGCACCTTGTCGAGAAAGACCATATTTGCAATGATGAACCCCGCATCACGAACTGCCTTTTTTATTGCCTCAAATACCTCTCCATCGGAGTTATTGAACTCAACCGTTGCGTGTCTTCCCGGCTTAAGCACTCTCGCCATTTCCCGAAACGCCTTGGTCATAGTTGCTTGGTAGTCCGGCAATCTCTTAAAGCCGCCATCATTCTTTCTGTGGACGACTGCTTCGCGCTGCCTGTCAGTAAACTGTCCCAGCCATGCTTCCCAAAGCACACTCATCTCTGAATAGTAGATGTTCGATCCAAATGGCGGATCGGTAAAAATGTAATCTACGCACCCTTCAGGGAGCGGCAGTTCCGCCGCATCACCATTTAGAATGCGACGGTTCTCTTCGTCAGGATGCCATTCGGAGAACGCTGTTTCCAACATTCGGAGACGGGTGGCCAGTGCGGGTATGGGGTTCCATTCGGCAGAGAAAGATGGAATGTAGAGAGAGCCCTTCATCACGGGCTTTGCACGCGCCGTTTCTCTTGGAAGATATGCCGACCTTCGAGTCATTCCGTTTGTCAGTGCAGTAAAGAGGAATGCAAGAGCACCGGATTGGCGTCCGGAGTTGAACTCGGCCCATAGCCGTGACTGCGACCAAAGATTTCGCCTAGTGTAGAAGTCACACACGCGGAACACTTGTCGGACGGAAAGCGCATCCCGGCGATAGCGAGGCCCAGCACGGTCCATTTCGTGGTCCGGATACCAATATGGTATCGGCTTGGCACCGATCTCTTCGAGTCGAGCCCGTTCGCGGGCGGTAGTCGGGCGCTGATTATACGACATCTTCAAAGAACTATCGTGGCCCGCCTTCGCAAGTCCGAAATAGGCGTATCGTGAGAGGACGGGAAGTTCACCAATGCGGGCTAGTTGCGATTTCTCCCAAGTGCTCCCGCATGTAGGGCAACAGAATCGTGATTTCACATCTCCGGTGCCGCTATCAACGGCGGCATGCCAAAGAACGATAGTAGCGCCGCAACCGCGCGGGCGTCGCACTTTTTTCATCGTGGGTTGGCCCGTCCGCTTGTTGGTTCGACCGGTTGGCTCTTCAACGGTAACCATGCCCTGGCACTTGTAGACGTCACTCCAGATTGTATATTGGATCGTGGCCGGAATGCGGATAAACTGCTCGGCCCCTTCTAACAGGGGCTGTTGCGCTAGCGCATCTGGCCCAATTCGCGTTTCGACTTCGGCGCGATCGAGCAGTTCCCAAGTTCTCTGGTCGAGTGGCAGCGGCAAAAGATCACCCGTCGAGATTCCGCGAGGCGGGTCCTTCAGCCGCCGGAGCACATTGGGATCCTTGGCATCGTATCGTCCAACGGCTGGCTCGTAGTGCTCAGTCCCATAGAGCCAGTCCATCTCGTCCTTGACGACATTCGTGATTCGCTCGCACTCGGCCTTGACCGCATTTAGATCAATCGGCGTGCAATAGTTGTAAGCGATATGGCAGGCGGCTGGAGAAAGGTCGTTGAGAATCACCCGGCGGGTGCCCTTCTTCGCCCCGGCAACGATCTTCAAGAGATCGTCTGGCGGATCCTCGCAGAGCGTTGCCGCGACCCCGGTCATTCCACTGCCACAGAACGGGTCAAGAATGATGTCGCCTGGCTCCGTGTAGTGAAGGATATAAGGGATGATCGCCCGAGGCGGAACCTTTGTGTGATAGGAATGCGCGTTGTAGATCGAGTCGTTCTTTCCCTCGCGAGTGTCGGCGATAAACGGCTCGCGGTGGTAGTCGTCTGTCTCCGGATCATACGGTGTGCCATAGCGAGCGATAAAAGCCGCTATGTCCCGGTCGGTTGCCAGCGGGATGGAGAACTTGGGTTGATCGGTCATCAGGCTCCGCCTTGTCCGGTTTCCTCAGTCGGTAACGAGTGGGGTGTCCTGCTATTTCAGAAAGAAACGAATCCGCTTGCGGCCCTCAGTTTCCTGTTTCGCCTTGTCAAACGCCGCCAGCAGCCGCGTCCGGAGGCGCTTAAGAAAGTCGTCCATGTGCTCCTCTTCGAGGGCAGTAAAATCCTCCAGGAGCGGGATCAAGGGGAGATCACGATGCTCGATATTGGCAGCCGCGAGAATTTCCTTGAGCTTGGCGACCATCTCAGGAGTAAGGACTTTGGCCAGGTCTTCAATGCGCGAGGCCGTAATCATGTCCAGTAGGGTGCGCACCCCCTCCTGGTTCGCATTCTCAAGGATCTTCCGGATGGCCCCTTGTGCGACTCGTTTGCACAGTTCCGCGTTGGCATCGTTGACGCGCCGCACTAAGTCATCGGCGTCCGCTTGCGGCGGGAGAGTCTGCCCGTCCCAATGGCAGACGTTGCATTTGGGGCGATCGTCCACTCGGCAGGTGTCCTTCAAGGCACAGGGGCGAACGCGGTCGCGGAGGTTGCCAACGTCCTGACATAGGCGCTGTCCCATCGGCGCACCTAGTTCCAGACTATTCAGTCGATCGAGCACTGCGAGCTTATCGTCGAGGCCCGCCAGCGTCGCGTGGAGCTTCTCAAGGACCTCGTGGTAGGCGCGGTGCCCCTTGCGGTAGGCCAGAGAGTACTTGTCTTTGAACCGTCCGAATTGCTCGATGCACACCTTCAAGAGTTGTTCGTTTTTCCAAAGGCTTTCAAAGCCCATGCCGTCGGACAGGCTCCGCGCGTCATGCTCAAGATTCACGTCGCCCAACTGAGCCAAGTTCTCCAGGTAAGTCTTGGCCGATTGGAGGTCAGGATAGCGGGCATTAAACCGCTTTGCGCGCTGGTAGAGGTCGGTTGCCGCCTGAAACTGCTCGGGGGTAGTGTAATTCTCCCGCACGACCGAATGAAACTCCTGATAATCGCCGGTGGCCGCAATCGTGGCGAGTCTTTGGAAAACTTCGGTGGTTTGCGCATCGAGAGAACCGCCAAGCACGCCGGACAGTTTTTTCAGCGTATCTCGTGTGTTCGGCACGTCGCCGGCCAGGGTGTTCAAAGCCAGCATCAACTCACTGTTCCTGGCGATCTCCTCGTCGGGCGTGTTTGCCGTCGTAAGCGACGGATCAACCACCAAGGCATAAGGCAATACATCGTTGAAGGGCTTCTCATCGCTCAACTTGAGCCGGGCGCCGAGAAATGCCTTCTCAAGCTTGGTCGACCACTCTGTCTGGCTGATCAGTCGGCTAGTCAAACGCTTGTTCGGCGGCTCACGTCCGTCCGTGAGCTTGAAGTTGCCGCCAGGATTGAGATCGGCAAGCACGATGGGCGGATTGGCCGACCGTACGGCACAAAGGGCCATGAGGCGGACCATGTCCTCCGTCATTCCATAAGGGGGCATACACAACTCCTTGACCAGCTCGGAGACAGCCAGGTCGCTCGCAGAGCGAACACGCTCAGCAATGTACATGACCGCCGAATCGGGCTGCGGGGCGAACTCTGCGAGATTGTTCTTCGCCACCAAGCCCAGCCCGGGCGCAAAGTTGTCGCGGGCGTTCTGATCGGCATTGGTGGGTGTCTTTGCAAACAGACCGTGGAAGACCTTCTTCGAGTCGGCGTCGGTAAAGTCCTTCTTGAGGTCCTTGGGGGTGAATCGGGGGCGGTCGTAAGCCTTTTCGAGGAGTTGGGACGCGATGGCTTCTTCCCGACGGCCGCGCGACTTCTGCGGAGTCATGAAGAATTGGTTGGCGGGAAGGCCCAATTCCTTCTGGGTGGTGATCGTGCCGCGGCGAAATTCCTCGATCTGGTTCTTCAGGATGGCCACCCGGGCACCGCGGCGACGAGTTTTGGCCCAGTCGCGAAGCGAGCCTTCGCCCGGATAGTCTTTGTCGTTGTAGTGCTCCAGCATTGCCTCGCAAGCTACGAACTCGGCCAGATTCTCGCGGGTCTCATCGGACAACGCCGCGGGGGAACACACGGCCGACCGTGGATCCTGGAGATCGGAACGGTCGATCGCGGCACTAGAGGTCAGGTAGACGATACGGAAGTGGGTCTCCGGTCGATTCGACCAGGACTCACCCAGCGTGGCCTGCCACCGATCGGTCACAACAACGTCGCCGCCGTACTGAACTTTCAAGGCATCCGGGGTGGCCTTCACTACCGTCGTGTTCGGCAAAGACAGTTCGCCCTTGGCGTCGCGGGTACCGTAGCCGTCGAAGAACCCGCCATCGAAGCCTTCTTCGGAGCCGGCGCCTTCCAACGACTTGAAATCCCAGAAAAGGCTATCTCGCCATGCCCGGTCCTGAGCATCACGATTCCCCTTGGCCTTCTTCTTGAAAGTCCCAAATGCCTGTTCGGGTTTCTTGCCGGTACTCTCGGCGACCTCGAACCGCGCGCCCTTGTCCCGGTCGTACTTGACCTGCGGGATATCGGACTTCAATCGCGTGACAAGATCGAGCACCGCGTCCGCTGGCGTGACGCCCTCCAGCGAGGTCATCGTTCCCTCGGCAAGCTCGTTGAGCGTGAGCCCTTTGGCGATATCGGCATTAACAACGCTCCAGAGGTAAAGCGTGCCGATGATACGGCGCGAGGAGTCGCGTTCCTCGTCCTCCATCGGCAGCGTCTCAAGCGTTTCCAGCGTATCCCGATACGATTGGAAGCTAGCTCGGAACTGCTCAGCGCGGAGACCGGTCTCCAGCGTTCGGCTGCCGAGCAGATCGCTGAGCACGACCAGACGCCGCCCGTCCAGCAGCGAATCGCTTGTGAGAGTTTCCCATGCGATGTGAATGCCTGAACGCGTTGAGGGCAGCCCGTACCGATCGTAGCTCTGAGTTACACGACGGAGGATATCGAAACACCGCGGCTGGAAAGCGAAAATCGCCCGAAAATAGTCCTTGGGCGTCTGACGCAGGAAACTGAATTTGTCGCGGCAGTGTTTGTAGTACTCCTCGATCTCGATCTCGCGGCCCGCCAGAACGTCCCTGACGCGGAAACAGACGATCTGCCCGTAGTCAGTCTGGTCCTTGCCGGAAAGCAACTCGCGGACGATGAAGCGATCGCCCTGGCTGGCGCCCATCAGCTTTTGGGGACAGTCGCCCTGGCTGGCGATAACGGTGATGATGTTGAGGTTCTCTTCGACGGGCAGGTAATAGGCCAGCGTTTCGAGAACCTGGACACCTTCTTCATAGGATGGCTTTCCTTCGTGTCGGTCCTGCCAGGACCGAAACTCGTCTACGACGAACAGCAAACCGTCGTATCCGCCGAGTTTCGTGATTCGGTCGTAGATGTGGGCGAAACGCTCTCGGAACGCCCCCTTAACGTCGATGATCACCCCCTGGTCCTTGGCAACTGACAGAAGCTCGGCGCCCAGCTTGCGCGCCCCTTCTTTAGCGCGGAACTCGTCGGGTGGCATGCCGTGCGTGGCCGTGAAATGGTCGGCAATGGCCTTCTTGATCAGATCCCCGGCCTCGTTCTCGTACCATTCGACGGCAAGCTCCTCCGAAAGCACCGATACCTGATCGCGGAGTTCCGGCGGTAGGCTGTCGCGGATCTCCTTTTCAAACCGCCGCATCAAGCTGTCGCCGGCATCCGCCTCTCCGGTGCCGAGAAGACTGAAAGTCACGGGGAAAAGCTTCAATCCCGAAAGTGGGGCCTGGTAATCGCGGCGAAGCTCGTCGTCATGTAGGGCGTTCCAGACTTCCGGCGCCTTTTCGGTCAGGAGCACAGTCATAGAAGCAATGAAGTGCGTCTTCCCGTCGCCGTACGCAGCCCGATACCAGTACCCCTGGCCCTTGCGATGGATCGCCGCATCCAGAATTTCCTTGAGGAGGGTCCGCAAGGATGGCGTAATATAGTAGGAGTCGATCGTGCGCTGAGGCTTGCTGAGCGCATCCCGGAGGGAGGGCGTTGTGTCAGGCTCCATCGCCTTCGGCTGGATGATCTCCCGCAGAATCTTGAGTTGGCTCTGCATCACGCGGTCTCCACGAATACGTTGTCGGGCTTGGCGAGCAGCGAGCGTAGCTGATCAAGCAACCAGTCGGATTCGAGTCTTAATGTCGCAGCCACAGTCGTCGGCAGGTCGATTGCCTTGGGCCGATCCAAGGCAAGGATGGTGAGGCACTTGTTTCCGGTGAACCAATCGTAGAATGGTTGCAGCCCCACGCCATAGCGGACGAGGATCGAAGGATTATGCACGACGAGCACGACGCGCGATCCGTTGTCCGGTCGCTTGGATAGAAGGTACTTTTCAAGTTCCCGACGAAGCAATTCGGCGCGATCCTCCGAAGCCGACGGGAGATTCTCATCGTCAGGCAGGAGATCCAAGACGTCGAGATCCAGGCGCTTGCACCCACTCAACAGATCGTCCAAGGCTTGATGCGATCCACCCCACACGGCCACATCCTTGCTCCAAAATGGCGCGTTCAGCAGGGATTTCAGTGCTTGTGGGTTCACAACTTCAGGCCCTTGTCCAGGAACTCGTCGAAGGTGTAGCGGAAACTGATCGATTCAATACGATCGGCCACGACATACTTGGCGATGATGCTCTTCGCCAGGCCCTCCTTGAGAATCGCCCGGATCTGATCCTCATTCTTGAAACCGAGATACTTCCAGAACGGATTTTCCAGGAGGGTGCGGAGCTCGACGCCTCGGGTTTCTGCAAAGGCAAACGTGTGATGAGCGACAATAAGGAAACCAGTTGCCGATGGACAAAGTGCCCGCAGAGTATCCCTGTTGCCTTTCTCTTTGGAGAGAATCCCGAGTCTTCGTAGATTCATCTTGACCCGTTTGATCGACTTGGGCGGCGTGTCCTCGCCAAAGCGGGTGCGCAGGAAGTTGGTCAGGTAGCTGTCGGGGATGGCAGCCCCATCGGCAATCGGGAAAAGGGCGTCGGCGACGGTCATCCCCACCATCGGCTCGCCGCGCAAATAGAGATATCGAAGCATCTCTCCGGCCAGGTCCAGATCCCGATACCTCATCCAGACCCGGGCCGCCAACCCGCGAACGCCGTCCGCAAAGAACCACCGCAACACGGTTCCGGCATAACGGTCGCGGGTTATCGCACTATTCTGGGGGAGGTGATTGCGGAGAAACTCCAGGAAGGCGGACGCATCCGTGAACTGCTCCACGTGCTGGAGGGCGAACAGCGATTCCTTCCAAATAAGGTCTTGAATGCCGCGTATTTCGTCGCGTGGAATCCTCGGACGGGGAGAAACCTTCTTCCGTGTCTTTTTTGCCGCGGATGCCTCTGTCGTGGGGGCTGGAGAGTCGGTGCCGGGTGCGGGCCGGGAGTCATCGGGCACGAATAACGGCATCTGGGCGGCCTCGGCTAGTTCATGTTTTGTCGAATCCTTGGCCATCATACCCCTTCGCCACCTGACTGCGGTGCGACCTGACTCCATATTCTCGCCATTGTAGCCGAGTCAAAGGGAGATCGAAAGTCTATCGCTGCCAGGCAGATCTGACGAACTCCGCGTTGTCGCGATCGTGAGCGAGCCTCACGACGATGGTCCGACCCCACCCGATCTAGCGAGTTCGATCTCGGACGTTGCTTTGGTTCTGGCGGGGCCGGCCCCCGCCCTAGTTGTAATTGCCGGCTAACGGGTGTATTTTGCCAGTTGCTGGCAAATTTCTTGTGGAAGCCGGCATTCAATACCAGTAGGCTCCGCGCAAAGGGCGCTCAAATTGGCTGAACTCCATGACTTGAGTAACGAGGAGTTGGCCAGACTGGTTGAAGTCTTGACCATCTATGCGGACGACAAAATGGTTCGTCTGTATTGGCGCGGCCTTCCCCCATCGCGCGGTGGGCATGCGCCTGGTGGGATCGAACCTGGCGATCTTGTCCAGGAAGCGTTGGTCGATCTGCTCACAGGCAAGAGAAAGCGGGATAGCAAGAAATACCCGGACCTCCTGCAGTTCCTGAAATCCGTGATCGACAGCAAGGTGAACCACTTGGCCGAATCGCTTGAGAACAAGACGACTCGCCGATTGGAGGGAGGTTTCTCCGGCTCCCAAACGTGTCAGGCCCAGGCCTACGATCCCGCCGACTGCACGCCAAACCCATCGGAGATCGTCACGGACGCTGAGTCGGCTCAACGATTCCAGGCGGCCGTGCTGGCAGCGATTGGCGACGATCCAGAGGCGAAGACCGTGCTAGACCTAGTTGAAGCGGGGCTCGAGAAGCCGGCCGACATCGCCGAGGAATTGGGTATCCCCGTTTTGGAGATCAATAACATCCAAAAACGATTACGCCGCAAACTTCGGCACGTTTTGCAGAGATTTCGACGAGGCGAGTGATGTCAGATTTCCGTCGCCCCAACGACGAAACATGGGATGGGTTCTTTGATCTCATTCTCTCTTCGGAAGAGAACCCCACCCGGACGGAAGCCCAGGCGGAGTTGGCTCGCCGTGGGATCGACGTATCCAAGGTAATCGCAAATGTTCAAGAGGCCGCCCGGGCGGCGAGGCTTAGGGCGGAAAGCGAACCCGTGAAGGCGGCGCCGCTGTTTCAACATGGCGATCCGGTCCGCATCAAGAGCCAGAGGGATCGCGTTGGCACGGTCATCGGATCTCCCCGCCGGATAGCCGCTGAGAATTGGTATAGCGTCCAGTTCGGCTCGGAGCAGCGCCAGATCCCCGAGAGTTCTCTTGAGCGGCACCGAGGCGGGATTGATCCATTCTCGCTTGTGCGCGAAGGCAGCCTCGGCAGCAAGAAGACGCTGTCCAAGTGCGTCACGTTTACCAAACTGAAGCATCCCCTCCGGAACACCCTGTACTCGTTTCGGTCCACTCGCACGCAATTCTATTCGTACCAGTTTAAGCCTTTGGTGAAGTTCCTCGATTCGCCGGCACAGCGCATACTGATCGCCGATGAAGTGGGGCTGGGCAAGACCATCGAGGCTGGGTTCGTCCTTCGCGAACTGGATGCACGTCAGGACCTTCGCCGAGTTCTCATCGTTTGTCCCTCGCGGCTTTGCAGGAAATGGAAGGACGAACTTGCCCGGCGGTTCGATGAGGAGTTCCGCATTCTGGACTCAGCAGGCCTCCGGGAGTTCCTGGCTGACGTGGAAGAGAAAGAGGATCGCACGAGAATCAGGGGTATCTGCTCCCTGCAGGCGATTCGTGGACGTCAATTGCTCGATGCCTTTGAAGCGGTGGCTCCCTCCCTTGATTTGGTGATTGTCGATGAAGCACATCACATGCGCAATCGCGACACTCTTTCGAATCGCGCCGGGCGTGTCTTGAGCCAATGCGCGGACGCCATGCTGTTGCTGACCGCGACGCCGATTCATCTCGGCAACGAGAACTTGTTCAATCTGTTGAGTATCTTGGATCCCGATGAATTCGACCGGTACGAGGCGTTCGAGCAACTGTTGACAACAAACGAAGTGATACTCGGTGCCGAAAGAACCCTCCGCCGTGAAGCTGACCTGCAGCGATGCAAGGCTGAGTTGCGAAACGTGGAAGGGTCTACGCAGCGGAACCGGTTCTTGCGAAATCCCGTGTATCGGGACGTCTTGGAGAAACTTGATCGGTATGATCCGAGCCGTCGCGATCAGCTAGTGGATATTCAACAGGACCTTGCCCGTTTGAATGTTCTCTCGCACATCCTCACCAGAACGCGCAAGCGGGAAGTCGATATCAATCGGCCTCAACGCACGGCACAGGTGGTCCCGGTCGAGTTTGGGCTTGACGAGCGTGAGTTCTACGAACAGGCGACCGACATGTGTATCGATTGGTATAGCCGTATGTCAGGAGATTGGGCGGCGCGGTTCGCGGTGATTACACTCCAACGGCAAATGGCTAGTTCGATCCCGGCGTTCTTGGATCGATACCATGGTGGTGACGGCGCATCAGTGTCGGACGAGAGTCAATCGGAGCTTTCCGACCTCGATCTCGAAGACTGGAGTGAGAGTGCTAATGGAAATGGGGCGGACACCAATGGCCCTAGACTCAGAGACAACAGGGAGTTTCGGAACCTAGTCCGCTCTTATCGCCATCTGGTCGAGCGCGATAGTAAGTATGACTCGCTGGTGGCAACATTGCGCGATCTGGACCGTGTTGAGCCGGGGCGAAAGCTAATCGTATTCAGCTACTTCAAAGGCACACTTTATTACCTTGACCAACGGCTTCGGAAAGACGGATACAGTTGCCTGCTGCTGACGGGGGATGTGCCATCGAACCCCGCTGATCCCGATGAAGACGAGCGAGGCCGCCGGATGCGGCAGTTCCGCGAAGATCCACAAGTGCGGATTCTTCTTTCGAGCGAAGTCGGCAGCGAAGGTCTGGATTTTCAGTTCTGTCATATTCTGGTGAACTACGACCTCCCATGGAATCCCATGGTTGTGGAACAGCGCATTGGTCGTCTGGACCGGCTCGGGCAGACAAGAGAACGCATTATTATCTGCAATCTTTCCGTAAAAGGCACGATTGAGGACCGCATTCTCGATCGACTGTACAACAGGATAAGGATCTTTGAGGAGTCGATTGGCGATCTTGAACCCATTCTTGGCGATGAAATCAGACGTTTGACAGATGAACTGTTAGGCGGCAAGTTGACCGCATTTGAGCAGGAAAGGCTGATTGAAGAGCGTGCTGAGGTGCTTGAACGGAAGCGATTTGAATCCGAGCGGCTTGAGCAGGAAAGCAGTCGCTTCCTGGGGCATGACGAATTCTTCAATGAAGAAATTGGTCGGGTACAAAGTCTACGGCGGTACTTGAGTGCTGACGAGTTGCGCGTGTTCGTGGCCGATTTCCTTGAGACAGAGTTCCCTCGCTGCGCTCTTCAGCCGGCTCGGCAAGCCGGATGTTTTTGGCTCACCGTGACGTCGGAATTCGAGGCGTTTGTACGGCAGTATAGCGCTCCGAGCGACCCAGGTCTCATTGATCTTCTTGCCCGCATGCATCGTGGCGGATTCCTCTTGGCTTTTGACGCCGAAGCAGCGTATGAGTATTCGGACGCCGACTTGTTTCACAGCCAGCATCCGATTGCTCGGGCGGTCAAGGGGTTCTACGAAGAGCATGTCGATCGGGTACATCCCGCGGCCAAGATCTGCGTTTCTTGCAACAATGTTCCCAAGGCTGACTACTTCTATGTCTTGAGCCTATTGGAAGTTTCTGGTGCTCGGCCCGGGCGCTACTTGGAGGCAGTTTTTGTGCCGGTTGACTTGGAGTCGACACTCTCGCCGGATATTTCCGAGGAGCTTCTCTCGGAAATGATCGTCAATGGGGAGACTCTTGAAGAGGAGTTCGAGTTGCCGCCGGACATGCTTGACGCGTTGCGTGCCGCTGCTGACGAAGAATTAGGGCGACGGCTTGTCGAACGGCGGACGGAATTGGAAAGGGTGAATGAGGCCCTGGTGGAAACGCGACTTGCGAGCCTGACGGCTTCCTTCGAGGTGAAACACCAAAAGAACCAGGAATTACTGCAGCGAGCCGAGAACAGGCAGCAGAAGGAACGCTACATCCGGATGCTTCGCGGAGGGCTGAGAAACATGGAGGCGGACTTCGAGCGCAAAAGGCGGCTGCTCGAAGAGGCCCGGCTATTGGACCTGCAACTGCACACGTTCGCTGCCGGAATTGTTCGGATCGACTGAGATGCTTGAGGCGTTCTTGAACTGGATCGTCAAGTTCTTTGGCAAAAGTGAGCCGCCGGCCGGCAAGGACTTACCGGCAGGGGGTTCGGCCAACGTAACGGCCACCCGCGAGAACACAGAGTCCGGAGGTGTCGATCCTATGGAGAGGGAGCGTGATCAAGTGAAAACTCAAACAAAGGATACCGGCAAGTCAGCGCCACACGGTTCGGATGGCCGTGGGGCGCCGGCCGCCATCGAAGCCGTCCAGCAGCAGCCTGCTCGATCGCGCCGATTGGAGGCGCGGCCCCAGAAGAAACAGGCTGTCAGCGTCAATGTGGGCGTTGATTTTGGGACGTCGTCGACCAAGGTGTTTCTACGAAGTCTCTACCACGGAAAGATTTATGGTTGCCTTTTTGACGACAATCCGGACGGGTATCCACCAGTCTGTGTCCCATCAGTCGTGCGCATCCGTAACGGCCGGGTGTATTTTGGCGCAGAGGCCGAACGTCTTGCCGGTGGCTTGGCCCTACGATCGTTCAAAATGTGTCTGCGATGCCAGGCCCGTGGCCGTGTTTTTCCGCAATGCCCCAATCGCGACCATGCCTGCAATAAGCCGGGGCAGCTCTCGCTGAACAGCGAGGCTGACGAGCCGGCACTTGCAGATGAGGTGTCGGCTTGGTTCCTGGCGTTTGTCATTAGTGAGATCAGGAAGAGGACCAGTCAACTGTTTGCCGACTATGAGCCTTCGCTAACCTTCCAAATGGCCGCACCGCTTGGAGCGGTAGAAAGCGAGCTACAGCGATTGGTTTTCGAGCGCGCGCTATACGTTGCCGAAAAACTTTCGCCGGTAGTCTCCCAGGGGATGCCGTTGGATGAACTGCGGAGTTGTTACCAAGGCATCGCTTTGGCGATTCATGAGTTGCCTTCCGAGGAAGAGCGTCGGACGTTTGTACAGCCGGAAACGCACGCTGCCATGATTGGATACGCGGCGTCCCGCGTGGCGGATGCGGGCCTGTACGCGATTGTTGACATCGGTGCCGGCACAACCGATATCTCGTTCTTCCGGCTGAGCCGGGATGGCGATCGGCTGGCTTACTACAGCACGGATACAGTGTCGCTGGGGGCCGACATTGTGGACCAGAGGATCTTCGACGAGCACATGGCGCCCGCGCACCCGGAACTGCGACAATACTCGCGAACAGACATACTTGGACAGATCCGGGTGGCAAAGCAGCGGCTCCACGGGCGGACAGTACTTGCCGGTCAGTTCGAACTGAGTGAGAAAGCGCTGAACGCGTCCGCATTGAGCGTGGGAAGGGGGCTGTTCAAGGAATATCAGCGGGTCTGGAGGCAGGCTTATCAGAAGGAGATGCGGCAGAGCAGATGGCAGGGAGGCTACAAGCTGTTCTTGATCGGCGGCGGGAGCGAATTGGGACAATTGGTTGCTCCCATTTCTGCGTCTCCGTGCCCTCAGTTATTGCCGGCCGTCGAACTTCGTTCGCTCGCCTTGCCTGAGAGTATTGTGTCCGAACCAAGTGGTGACGATGACGTGATCCAATCGTACACTAGGTTACTGATGGTTGCGTACGGCCTTTCATTCCACACGGCCGAAAGCCCTGACTATTTTACTCCCAAGGAAGTTGAACCGCTCCCGCCTCCTCCTACCATCGAGAGACCGTCATGGGATATCGGGCCGTTTGAATGATTCGGGGCTCGTCTCGCGACTGTCACGACGGGCAATCTTGCTGGGGATCGCCGTCGACGCAGTACCGAATCTGGCTCGCGGGAGTGAGCGAGCGAGATTACTGCAAGGTTGCGTACCAACTGTCGCATGAACTCGGGCATGTGATGATGGACCCGAGTCGAGACAACGGTGCTATTGAAATGCTCCCCGTTGCCGTTTCGCTTGAGGCACTGAGCTGATTGGCAACGCGATCCGCCGACGTGCCAAGTCGCCGCCCCTGTCACCCGGCCCGCATCTCCGCAACCACGCCCGCGAGCGGGAAGTGGATGAACGCAGCGCGGACCTTGCTGCCGGCGGTCGCGGCCGTCTCCGCGTAGCCGGCGAGCTGCCCTGCGAACGTTGCCGCTTTCGCGGCGCAGTGCTCCCGGCGGATCGGCGCGCTCTTGTGGTCCACAATCACGCAATCGCCCTCGGGCAGGTCGAGAATTAAGTCACCCGTGCCGAGCCACTGTCCTCCCGCGGCGCGAGGAGCGGTCATGGCCACCTCCGTGTGCCACCGAGCCCCCGGGAACGTCTCCTGCACCCACTCGCAAAATCGCTCGCCGGCCGACACGAGTACGGCCGGGTCGAGGAGGCCGGTCACCGCGAACGCCGCGAGACACCGCTCGGCGATGCACTCGCGTTCCCTGTCACTGAGCGACCGTGTGGAGGGGAGCGACGCCATGTACGCGTGGACGGCGTCGCCGATGGGCGCGTACTGGTCCTCCTTGGCGCCGGACGGGAATTGCGCCGTCCCGGGGAGTTGCACCGTGCGGAGCACAGCGTCGGTGCCCTCCGCGCTCGCGGCGCTGGGGGAGTGGAAGCGGTCGGTGCGATCGACCGAGGCCTGCTTGGGGAGATGCACCCAGCATTCTTGCGCGGGCGTGGGGACACGACAGGCGTCGGCCATGGTGGAATCCAGGCGGCAGACGACGAAGGTCGTGTCGATGCCGTCCAGCGCGTGCTCGCCGTCGTCCAATCCGCAGTCGAGGATCGTATCGATGGTCGGGAGCTGCGCGAGCCACTGGTACTTCCCGTCGCGGTGCGCGAAGACGAGCTTGTCCTTGGCGCGCGTGCATCCGACGTACAGGAGGCGCAGGTTCTCGGTTGCTTCTCGGGCTGCCCGCTCCTGCCCCTCGGGAGATGTGAGGGCGTCGTTCTCCAGGCCGCTACCCGTGCGGAGCTTGGGGAAGTCTCCCTCGGTAACGCCGAACGGCCACGTCCAGGATCGCACGGCCCGGCCCTGGAGTGGATCGTCGCCCACGCCGCCGCCCAAGACCACGGGCGACCACATGTTGGGATCGCGATCCGAGTTGAGACCGCTGAGGATGACAACCGGCCACTCCAGTCCCTTCGCGGAGTGATACGTCATGAGCGTCACCGCGTCGTGGCCCTGCGGGGGATACCGAAGATCCTTGTTCTCATCGGCGAGCTGCTCCAGATGCACGATCAACCCAGAGAGCGTGGCCGCTTGGCCGGCATCGACCGCCGCCTCCTCGTACTCTCGCGCATGGCGCAGCAGGGAGTCGAGGTTGGAGCACCGGCGCCCGGCGTCGCCCCACCGCTGCACGAGCGACGGCAACTCACATTCGTCGATGACCTGCTGCACGACTTGCGTCGGCGAGGCGAGCGTGCCCGCGATGCCCTCGATTGGTGCGAACCGCGGATCTCCCGCCCAGGGAACGGTCCGCGTGCCATCGCCCGCATCGGCGGCGGCGCGGAGCGCCTCCAGCCGTTCGGTGAGCCAGTCGGGCGTCTCCTGCGTGGCGTCTCCCAGGAAGTGGGCCGCCGTCGCAGCGGCCAGCGAGTCGCTGCGGTCAAGCACCAGTCGGAGTCCGGCCATCACGAGCGCCGCCTCGCACGTGCGTAGCAACCCCGGGCTTTCGAGGAGGTAGGGGATGCCGAGCGAGGCAAAGGCGTCGGCGAGCGGGTTGAGCAAGCGGTTGGTCCGTTCGAGGACGACCATGTCGCCGAAGCGGATACCGTCGGCATGCAGCGCCGCGATGCCGCAAGCGAGCGCAAGGGCGTCGTCTTTCTGGTTCTTCGTCTGCAGTAGCCAGCGTTCGACGCCACGGTCCTTGCGTTTCTTCTTCGGGTTCTGCCGGGCGTCGACACCGAAGACCGGCTCGAAGAGCGTGCCGACGAGTTGCACCAGCCCGCGCTGGCTGCGGTAGTTGTCCGGCAGTTCCGTGCGGGTGGCCCCCGGCGCCGTCTTCCAAATGTTATTCACCAGTTCCGGGTCGGTGTCCCGGAAGCCGTAGATGGCCTGCTTGGGATCGCCGACCCACCGGCTGCGGGGCGTGAGGCTGCGCAGCCGCTGGAAGATGGCAAGTTGGAGGGGATTGGTGTCCTGAAACTCGTCGACGAGCACGAGGTCGAAGTCGGCCGCGAGTTGGGCGCAGAGCGGCTCGTCCTGGAGCAGGCCCAGGAAGAGGATCTCCAGGTCGGTAAAGTCCACGAGGCCCCGTTCCGCCTTGTACCGGCGGTACTCGGCTTCCAGCCGGATCGTCTCCGCCGCGATGAGCGTGGCGAACTCTCGGATGTCGCTGTGCAACCCGGGATTGCGGGAGACTTGCGCGGCGTGGTTGCGCAGCGCGTCGAGCATCCGATCCGCCCCGGATTTCTTCCCCGCGGCGATGCGCATGGCCTCCACGTAGCTGGCCCACAGCGGAAGCCGCCCGGATTTCAGGAGCCGGAGCTTCTGCTTGGCGTCCTTCGTCACTTGCGTCGTGTCCGTGAGCGCATTGATATTCGTGAGTGCCTGGTCGATAAGGTCCGCCAGGTGCGTCGTCGGCGTCGCCGTAGCGGCTGGCCCCGTGGGCGCGAGGAGCTCGCACACCCGGTTGGCGCTCGCGGCCATCTGCGCCGCGAAGTCTTTATCGCTCAGGCGGTTGCCGCGCTTGGCGGCGAGGAGGCCCAGGATGCGGGGATGGAGATCATTGATGGCCAGCCGTCCAGCGCAGTCGGCTAGTGGCTGCCAGGTGGCGACCGGGGTTGCCCCGAGGATATCGCGGAGCGCCCGTTCGCTGGCGGCCTCGGCGACGACTTCCAAGCGCGGGGATAGTCCGAGTGGGATGGCGTAGCGCGAGAGGATCTGATGCGCGACGCTATGCACAGTGCCGATCGCGGCCAAGTCGAGGCGGTCGGCGACGCGGTGCCGGGTCGCGGCGTCCGCGTAATCCTCTAGGAGCTTGGCTTGGATACGGCCTTTGAGCTCCGCAGCCGCCTTCTTCGTGAAGGTCGTCGCGAGGATGCGGGCCGGATCGAGTCCCGCGGCCACCGCCTCCGCGACGGTCCGACAGAGGTCTGTGGTCTTGCCTGATCCGGCGCCGGCGCGAACAACTTCGAGGGTAGTCATCATACGGTTTCCAGAATGCCGCAGAGTCGCTGGTAATCGCAGTACCTGCACACCTCCTGCACGCGGTCGCTGCGCAGGCGGGAATCGAGGACGATCGTCGCGCCGTCCGGCCAGTCCGACGGTGCTTGCTGAGGACGAGCCGGCACGGGCTCGCCGGACGTGAGCCACGCTTCGGCGTTGCCGAGGGCGGTGGAGAACTGCTCCCAGACCTGCCGAATGGCCGGAGCGTCGATGAGGGAGCGACCGCCGTCGCCGGCGATGGGGTCCTGCGACGGCGTGTAGATCAGACCATCGGAGAGCACGAGGTAGGCGACCGCGGGGAATCGCCCCGTCGCGAGCGACCGACCGTAGGCGTACGTGGCGAGCTGGACGGCCTTGCCTTCCTCAATGAGCGTGTAGTACTTCGACCGCCCGCCGTACTTGAAGTCGATGATCGCCTCCGAGCCGTCGTCACGTTCGGCGAGGCAATCGATCCAGCCCACGAGCGGTTTGCCGAAGGCGTCGCCTGTCAATTCGAATTCGAGGTCCACGATGCGGTAGTGGCCGCTCGAAAGCACACCGATGAGCACGCGGGTCGCGTTCGCCAGCTCAGCGCGCAACGTCTGGCGATCCAGGTAGCGGTGCGGCTGGGCGAGCGGCGCGGCGTCGAGGGGCAGTCTCGCATCGAACGCGGCGAGGACCTGGGCCACGGCATCGTCGGCCGACGGCAGCGGCTTGCCGCCACCGAAGACCCGCTGCAGGATGCTGTGGCAGAACGTCCCCCGCAACTGGAAGTCGTCGGGGAGCGTGGCCATCGGGCTCGCACGGAGATTCGCCTGGTACGTGAGAATCCACTTGAGCGGGCACGCGAGCCGGTCCTGCAACTCTGTGGCGGAGGCCGACGTCCGGTCCGCGAGGAGGCCGGCGGGAATGTGCCACAGGGCTCGCTGCTTCTGGACGGGAACGATGGGAAGCTCTCGGCAGGGGAACGCGAACGGCTGGAGGCTTGCCGCGCCGTCCTGCGCGATGATGTCCTCTAGGACGGGCGGGGCGTTCAAATCCTGGTCGGGCAGCAGGCAGCGCACGGCGAGCCAGAGGGGATGCCAGCGCTGGTCGAGGTCGCGGGGGAGGAGCACCGCGAGCGACGCCTCGCGGGCGTAGCAGTAGCCGCGGACCTCCGCTGTCCGCAGCGCCGTGAGGTTCTTGCTCCCGTCGTCCACGTCGATCCCGGCAGCATGCAGAGCCGTGAGTTGCTGGGTTGACCACCGGCAGCCCGTCGCGTCGTCCGTGGCCAAGCCGAGCCAGATGAGGCGATCGTACGGGGCATCGATCTCCGCGAGGGAGCGGACGCGGGTGGGACCGTCGGCGGCTTCGACGTAGGGGATGGTTTCGACGCCATCGGCCAGCGCCTCTTCCTGGAGGCGGGCCAACTGCGGTTCCGAGAGTGTGGCCCCCTGGCTCTCGCAGAGTGCCCCCAGCAATGACGCCTGCCCTGCCGCGACGCGCAGCGCGCCGACGAGCTGAGGATCGGCCGCGGGATCGTCGGCGAGGAGCGTGGCTCGGCCGGACGCCCACTGGGCAACCTGGCCGCAACGGGAGCGCACGAGACCTGAGGAAATTGCGGCGCTCCGGGGTACTCGTTCGCCCGCGAGCCAGGCATCGAGCCGGGCGTGCAGGTCTCCCTTGGGATCGTTCTCCTTCGTGCAGAGTTCCGCGACTGCCTCTTCCCATGCGCCGCTGCCGAGCCCCGGTTCCTCGGCCAGAGCGGCGGCGAGGCGGGCCCGAGCTTTGCGCGGCAGCGGGGAGATGGGGAGCGTGAGGAAATCGAGGAGCAGTTGCGGATCGACGGGGTCCCAGCAGAGGGCGAGGGCCAAGGGCAGCACCTGGAGGACCGGGTGCGCCCGTGAGGCGTTGGAGGCGCCGGTCGTTGGCAGCCCGGCCCGCAGGAGGCAGGCATCGAGGCGGACGGCCAGGTCGTCGTCCTTGCAGCAGATGACGGTCGTCGGGAGCTTCTCCGGCGCCTGCGCGAGGGCCGCCACGAGGAACTCGATCGCCGCCGCGTCGCTGCGCGTACATAGGTAGCGGAACGTGGCGTCCTGGGCGAGCGGCAACTTCTCGCCGCTGCCGACGAACCGTTGCGCGGTCGCAAGGGCGGAGCCCGCGGGTCCGGCCGGTGCGGGTGGCCGTGCGGTGGTGGTGTGGATCCGGTCGAGGACGCTGCGCCACAGGGCGGGCCATGCGTCCGGCCTGTCGTACAGCACGCACTCGTGCGGCGGCAGCATCTGGCCAGCGTCCAGGGCGTGCAATATCTGGTGCAGTCGGTCGGCTTCGCAGGGGAAGGCGAAGACGCGTCCTGCCGCGGCGTGCGCAAGGTCGCGCACGATGTCGGGGAGCGTCTCGCTATCTGCTCCGTCCCATCCGGCGAGGAGTAATTCGTCACGCCGCGACAGCAGCGCGGATGCGGTTGCCCACCGATCCGTCTGCATACTGGCGGTGATCGCCCCGTGGGTCACCGTGTCTAGCGCCGTCGCGTACTCCGTGATGCGGTTGGCGATGTGGATTGGGGGAGAGGGAAGTCCCAGTTGGGTTTCGAGCCACCGCAGCAGCGTCTCCGGACCGCCCCGGAGGTCGTTTATCCGGACGTCGCCGAGCCGGGGTCGTAGGAGCCCGGGGGTGAGCCGAATGAGGAGGCGAACGGCAGGCGTCATGGAAGTGTCCTCAGAAGTGGAGCGGCGTGGAACTTGGGTACCATTCTAACGCCGCGATGCCGGCCATAATAGCAAGGCCCCTGGCTGGCCATGCCAGCGCTGCATAGCTGATACACCCCCATCATGTGTTAGGTTTTCTGCCTTCCCCGCTCCGCCGCTGCGGCGATTCAATCAGGGAGAGCGGTATCCAGGTTTGGTCGACGACATCGCGCCGCAAGAACCTTCGCCAGCGCGGCAGTGAATCCTTTGCCGGTCGGGAGGAAGAGATCAGAGAATGCCTCCTCTGAGCATAGTGCCCGAGCGGTTCTCGGCGAGTCCCAGCTACACCACCGTAGGATCGATCGTGGTTGGCTAGCGTTCATACCTCGCACAAGAACCCCCGCCCGAAGGCAGGGGCTTGGTGCAACGCGGGGTTGCGGAGTTCTCCGCCGCATGGAGGCGATGGGCTAGCAGAGCATCAGTATCTGCCAGGAGATCTGAAGCTCGTTGCGCAGTTGCGAGACGCGGCCGTCGCAGAGTTGGTACTTGCGGGCGATGTCCGTGGTCCGATGCCCGTTGGCAAGCACGAGCGCGATCTTGCGGTTGCGTCGCGGCAGGGTCTTGAGCCAGTGACGGAAGTCGAGGCGGACGCGCGCTGTGTCTGCGGGCGTGGCATGACGATCCTCCACGAGAATCTCCAGCCACGCTTCCTCGCTGCTGTCCCACTTGTCGAGGCGCTCCATAGTGACGTGCTTGAGGCGCCGGCAGTAGGACGATGACACGTCCCTGACGTTGAGTTTGCCCCCGACCTTGCGACCCTCGCGGATCTGGCGGACGGCATACTGCGCCAGCGGCGATGGGTACGGTTGATCGAGCTTGCCGCGATGCCAGAGCCGCACGTAGGCAGTCATGGCGTTGCAGATACCCTCCTGCACGGCTTCGGCGCGGGCTTCGGGATCGAGGCCGCGGAATGCGACCTTCAGGTGACAGCGGATGGCCGGCAGCATCGCGAGGAATCCCGCGTGCCAGGGGGCCGCGTGCTGCGTGGGCGTGGCGGAGACCATACGTGAACCTCCAGTTGTGAGAGAACGGTTGTTGGCAGTGGCACCGTGCTACTGCCATCAGCCGACGGTAGCGCACCCGTTCACGGCGCGCCGCAACTTGGAAGGTTCTCACGCACGCGGGCCCCGGTTCGTGCGGGAAAAGATGATCTGAGTCTCGCTCGCCGGCATGCTGTGGCGTCCCCGGGATTGGTCCCAGACGGGAGTGCATTCGGATAGTCCACGCGGGTCTTCATGTCGTGTGACGCCCGCTCACCGAGCGTCAGCACTCGCTGCGCACTACGGGGAGTTCAGCCAAACAGCCTCGCCTGCGGGTCTGCCTTCCGGAGCTTCTCGTCGTCGGCCTGTTCCTGGGCCCGGCATTCCGGGCAGACGCCAAGGTAGTTCCACCCCGGCCCATCGTCCCGGCAGAGGTCCGTCCAGCCCTCTTGGAGTGCGGCGGCAATGGACGGGGGCGAATCCACGTCGCACCGGGCGCAGGCAATGGTCTCGGGTACGGCGTCACTCCGGGTGTTCTTCTCGATGCGGCGTAGCCCAATCTCGGTTGTGACACCCTCGGCCGTTGCCTGTTGATTCTGCGCATCGGTGAGGCCCATTTCCTGACCGACGGTCTCCAGGTCCCATCGTCCTTCCGATGCGGCTCTCTGCCGCATGGGATTTCCCCCGCTCGTAGAGCCGCAGGTAGGCGATCATTGCGTTGCAGATGCCTTCCTGTACGGCGTCGGCGCGCGCTTCGGGGTCGAGACCGCGAAACGCGATTCTGAGGTGGCGGCGGATGGCAGGCAGCATTGCGAGGAATCCCGCGTGCCATGCTGCCGTCTTCCGCCTGCGTGTTGCAGAGACCATAGAAACCTCCGGTACTGTGAGAGAGCAGTGGTATCGACACCGCGTCGGTACCTCTCCTCACGCTAGCGCGCATGAGGAAGTCGCGCCCGTTCTTGAACGCGCGGTGAAGATGGGTGCTGAAGCACGTGTTGCGAAAACGGAGATGTTATGGCACGTTCGTGGCTACACGAACGCTGCAATCCTCCGCGTTGTGGAGGAATACACGTGTCCCATACGGATTGTCCTGAGCGGACTCAAGGGAGAACATGTCCGGGCAGCAGGGGCGCAGGATGGCGAGAATCTGCACACGTTCGTCTTCCGTGACCTGCCCCAGAGCCGAGCGGTACATGGCGCGGTGAACTTGCTCTCGGGCTGCATCCGCTCTCTCCGGGCAGTCGGGGTACTCCCGGACAATTTCGGCGTTGCGGATGAAGGTCCGGGCCTCGTTGCAACGGAGGATGTCGAGAAGTTCCGACATGCGCCTTGACGGTAGCTGCGTCGTTGGAGGGGCGCCAGAAGTTATGTGCGGCGGTTTTCGCGGTCAGACCGTAGTACCTGGAGTTCGCTGCGAAGATCCTGCACGTCGCGGAGGGCAAGGTGGAGTGCCGCATCGTTCATGCGCTCGACGAGCAGTTGGCTCACCCGTCCTTCAAGCCTCTCGACGCGTCGGACGAGGCGAAGGTAGAGTTCGGGGAGTGCGTCGATGGGTGGCGGGAGGGTGGGCATGCGAGAGCGGGGAGAGCGGCGCGAAGGTCGTCGGCGATGGTGTTCGCCGGGCGAGCGTACCGATGGGCGGAGGTTCGGCGGACTACTTCGGGACGCGCGAACCGATCACTGGGCGAGGGAGGAGGGAGCGTCTCCAAGGAGAACGGACGGCTCGGCATGCCGTGGATGAGGAGCCTCGCATACGCAGTATAGCGCGGAAGCGAGAGAAGGTCGCGGGGAATGACGTCGGGGCCGAGTTGGACGGCAAGGGGTTCGGCGTCGGAGGCTCCGACCTGGAAGGCGACGAGGCTGCCGACGTTGCCGAAGACGGCAGCTGCCGTGGCATCGTCCATTTGGGCGAGGTACTGATTCGCGAGGGTTAGCGTTAACCGGTACTTGCGGGCCTCGCTCAAGATCGTCGCGAACGACTCCGTGGCGACGTTCTGAAACTCATCGACGTAGAGGTGGAAGTCGTGACGGTCCGCCTCTGGGATATCGGCACGGCTCATGGCCGCGAGTTGCATCGCGGTGACGAGGAGTGAGCCGAGGAGAGTGGTCCCGTCCTCGCCGATGCGCCCCTTGCTGAGGTTGACGATGAAAACGGCGCCCTCGTCCATGAGGCAGCGCAGATCCATGTTGCTCCGGCGCTGGCCCACGATTGCTCGGAGGATCGGATGGCTGAGGAACTGACCGAGTTTGTTCTGGATGGGGGCGATGGCTTCGGCCTGATAGGGCGGCTTCCAGGACGCAAACTCCTGCTGCCAGAAGGCGCGGACGACGGGGTCGGTGACTCGATCCGCGATCGCGCGACGAAAGGGGGCGTCGGCGAGGAGGCGGTGAACCGTCAGGAGGGACGGGCCGGGGATGTCGAGGACCGCGAGGAGGGCGTTCCTGAGAATGTGCTCCAATCGCGGGCCCCAACTGTCGCCGTAGAGCTTTTTGAACGCGGCCACGACGCCCGAGGCGACGAGCGGGCGCTGCGCGGGCGTGCGGCACGCGAGCGGATTGAAGGCCGGGACTAAAATACGGTCGCCGGCGTCGAACACGACGACCGCGTTGGTGCGGTGGCGCGGGATGAGGGAGAGGAGGCTCTCCGCCAAGTCGCCGTGCGGGTCGATGAGGGCGATGCCCTCGCCGTTCGCGATGTCGGTCGCAATCAGGCGCTGGAGGAGCGTCGTCTTGCCGATCCGGTGCCAGTGGTCGGCCACGTCGACCCAGGCGTCATCGCGATCGGTGAAGAGTACCTTGGTCGCTCCGCTCTTTGCGTCGCCGCGGATGACCTGGTTGGTGTTCTGCAGGCGGTTGAGTTGTTGCAGCACCACGTGCTTGGAGTCCGGCGTCCATTCCATTCGTGGGATGTAGTGGTTCTCTCTTCCAGCAACGGCTGGGTCCAGCACTTAGTTTGATGACGCTCAGAAACCGCAGCCACTCATCGAGCGGATGGAGTAGGGGCTACGCTATTCTCAGCATGCCTGCCGAGTCCGCTCCTTCGCCGATCGCCGTGCCAAACGCTCCCGTCGGCGCAACTCCCTTGTTAGCTAACGAGTTGCGCAAGAACCGTTCTCTGAGAACATCTCGGGGGGGGGGCATGCACCGAAATATACCGAGAAACGCGGCCTTTCCGACCTCCAATTTTGTAGGCTTGCCCGACTTCTTCTGCTATCATCAAGGGTATTGCTCGGGATAGTTCCGGGCAAGTCGTCGGCTCGACGGTTCTCTGGGACTCTGCACCTGGAAACGGGAGAGCCTGGCATGTCAGTGTGAGGCAGCGTTGCGTCCAGCCCCCGTTGCTCGCGGTTTGAACCGTTAGCCGTTCTTGGGCTGGGTGTTTTCTCAAAGGTATGCGATCCGTCGCCTGTTACGGTACGCAAGGCCTATCTCGGCAGCCGCCGTTCCGCCGCACGATTGGCGGTGCCCTCGGCGACGGCATGCTCGAAATGGAATGCTGAACAATCAGTCGCAGGTTTGACTCGCTTAGACAGGAGAACCGCAATGAGCCGTTTCAGGGTTCGTGTGCTCATCGCGGGAGTGACTGCCGTCCTGCTTGTTGCAGCGGCTGGTAGCGCTCGCGCGGCTACCGTGTACTGGGACGGCGGAACGTCGGACATCCTCACGATCGGCGACGGCGCAAGCCAAGGCGGTGCCGGCACATGGAACACGACGATTCTCAACTGGGATAAGGCAGCCGCGCCCCACGTGGCCTGGGTCAACGCCAACAATGACACCGCCGTGTTCGGCGGCACGGCGGGCACGGTCACGCTCGCCGTGCCTATCGCGGTCGGCGGAGTGGCCTTCAATGTCGCCGGATACACGATCAGCGGCGACACACTGACCTTCGGCGCCGCCGGAACCATTGCGACGAACGCGGACGCGACGATTTCTTCCGCAATTGCCGGCGCGGTAGCGATCGCCAAGACAGGCGCCGGCACGTTGACGCTCTCCGGCGCGAACACCTTTAGCGGGCAATTGAGCGTGCAAGGTGGCACGCTGGCCGTCGGCACGATCAACAACGCCGGCGCCGCCGGCACGCTGGGCAACAGCGCGCTTCCCGTGATCCTCGGCAACACGGGAGGGCAAACAGGTGCGTTGCAGTACACCGGGGCCACCGTCAGCAGCAGCAAGAACTTCACGATGGCCACCGGCGGCACCGGCGCGTTCGACGTGGACAACAGCACCACCAACCTGACCCTCACCGGCACAATCGACGGCGGCGGCGGCCTGAAGAAGACCGGCGCCGGCACCCTGATCCTATCCGGCACCAACAGTTATGGCGGCGCGACGAGTATCGCGGCCGGCATGCTGACCATAAACAACTCCTCCACCTTCACAAACACCAGCCAGATCACGTTGAACGGCACAGGCCGTTTGAACGTCAACGTAGCCAGCCAGAGCTTGGCTAAAGTGGCGGCCGGAGGCGGAGTACCGGCGGGCACCTTCCTGCGTTACTCGCAGCCCCAGACCAGCGGCGGCACGGGGCCCGGGACGATCCTGGGCACGGTTGAGTTGAACGTCACGAACGTCAACCCCAACTACACGCTGGACTTCGGCGACGGCGGCACATTGACGAACCTGGGGGCCTACACGTACAACTCGCCAATCACCGTTTCCGGCAACGCGTTCATCGTTGCCGGCGCGAACATCTTTACCGGCGGAACGGCCATGACGGTCAGCACTTCCACCGCCGGGCTCAAGACCCTTACCCTGACCGGCACCAACACCGGTGCCAACACCATCGGCGGCGTCATAAGTAACGGCAGCGGCACGCTGGGCGTGGCGAAAACCGGCGTCGGCACATGGGTGCTCTCCGGCACAAATACCTACACGGGTGCCACGAACATCAGCACCGGCACGCTGACCGTCAGCAATGCCAGCACGTTCACCAACACCAGCCAGATCGCCTTGAGCGGCACCGGCCGGCTGGACGTGAACGTGGCCAACCAGACCCTCGCCAAATTGGTAACTGGCGGCGGCGTGCCGGCGGGTACCTTCCTGCGTTACTCGCAGACCCAGACCACCGGCAACACAGGCCCCGGCACGATCCTGGGCACGGTCGAGTTGAATGTCAACAACGTGAACCCGAACTACACGCTGGATCTCGGCACCGGCGGCACATTGACGAACCTGGGGGCCTACACGTACACCTCGCCCATCTCTCTCTCGGGCAACGCATCCATCGACTCCAGCACGGCGGTGTTCACCGTCAGCGTCGGAGGCATCAGCGCATCATCCGCGGGCGCCAAGACTCTCGCGCTGACCGGGAGCAATACCAGCGCCAATGCTATCAGTAGCGTCATCTTCAATGGCGGCGGCACGATCGGCGTGACGAAGTCGGGCGCCGGCACATGGATCCTATCCGGCGCCAACACTTATACCGGCCCAACGAACGTCAACGCCGGCACGCTGACCATAAGCAACGCCGCTACCTTCACGAACACCAGCCAGATCGCCTTGAGCGGCACCGGCCGGCTGGATGTGGGCGTGGCCAACCAGAGCCTCGCCAAACTAGTAACCGGCGGCGGGGTGCCGGCAGGCGCCTCCCTGCGTTACTCGCAGCCCCAGACCACCGGCGGGACGGGCCCCGGAACGATCCTGGGTACCGTCGAGTTGAACGCCAACAACGTGAATCCGAATTACACGCTGGACTTCGGCGCCGGCTCCACACTCACCTGTGTTGTAACCGCTAGCTACACCTCGCCCATCACGCTCTCGGGCAACGCGTCCATCGACGCCAGCGCGGCCATACTTCTCGGAACGGGCATAACGGTGAGTTCGTCCACCCCCGGCGCCAAGACCCTCACCTTGACCGGCAGCAACACCGGCGCCAACACCGTCGGCGGCGTCATTAGCAACGGCAGCGGCACGCTCGCGGTAACCAAGACCGGGGCCGGCTCTTGGCTCCTTTCCGGTGCGAACACGTACACCGGCGCCACGATCATCACCGCCGGCGCCCTGCGAACGACCGATGGAGTTGGATTGCCGGCGAACTCCCCCCTGATTCTCAACGGCGGCGTCCTGGAGACTGCTGGCACCTTCGCGCGAACGACCGGCACCGGGTCCAACCAGATACAGTGGACCGCCGGGGGCGGCTTCTCCGCCTACGGCGGCCCCTTAACCGTCCACCTCAACGGTGGCACGGCGAAGATAGACTGGTCGGCCAGTATGGCCGCGGGTGGATTGAATGCCGAGACCCTTATCTTCGGCTCGACCGCGACCGACAACGTCGTCACGGTGCCCAACGACCTCGACCTGAAGGGCGACCGCACGATTACGGTCATCGACAACGCTGGTGCGACCGCCGACTACGCGGTCTTCTCCGGCGTCCTGGCCAACGGCGACTCGAACCCACGAAACCTGACCAAAGGCGGCACCGGCACGCTGGTCCTCTCCGGTGTGAACACCTACAGCGGCAGCACGACAATCGACGCCGGCGTCTTGACCGCCACAGTTCTTTCCAACGGCGGCGCTGTCGGCAATATCGGCCAGTCCGGCAATGCCGCCGGCAACCTGCTCATCGGCAACGGCGCGACGCTGAGATACGCCGGCGCCGCAACCAGCACCGACCGGCTCTTTACCATCAACGGCACGGCGGCCGGGCATCGCGCCACGATCGACGCCTCGGGCGCCGGCCCGATGAGTTTTACGAACACCGGCAGTCTAGAGTATGGAACGCCCAACCAGTCCCGCACGTTGGTTCTCGCCGGCACCAATACCGGCGATAACACCTTTACGCCCTTGATTACGGATAACGGTTCGGGGGCCACGAGTCTTACCAAGACCGGTACCGGCACCTGGATTCTCCCCGTCGCTAACACGTACACGGGCGCAACCACCATCAGCGGCGGCACGCTCTTGGTATCGAGTCTTGCCAACGCCGGATCGAACAGCAATATCGGCGCCTATCCGGTGGCCGGAGCCACCGGGTTGGTTCTCGGCGGCGGCACGCTCAAGTACACGGGCGGCACTGTAACGGTCAACCGCGGCTTCACCCTCAACGCGGCTGCCAGCACGATCGACGTGAATGCCGCCGGCACGGCACTGACCCTCGGCGCTTGCGCGCTGGGCGCATACCAGTTCAACGTCACCGGCGGCAGCGGCAGCAGCCTCGCCCTAGGCGCGGTCACGCTCACGGGCGCGGCGACCCTAAACCCGACCACGGCCAACCTGACGGTGGCTTCGATCACGGGCGCATATAACCTCACCCTCCGCGGCACGTCCGCGGGCAGCACGGTTAGCGGCGCCATCACCACCGGCACGGCGGCGATCACCAAGAACGACGCTGGCATCTGGACGCTTTCCGGCGCCAACACGTACACCGGCGTAACCACCGTCAGCGCCGGGACGCTGTCAGTAGCGAGCCTTGCCGACGCCGGCTCTGCCAGCAGCATTGGCAGCTACGGCACGGCCGGGGCCGCCGGATTGGTTCTCGGCGGCGGCACGCTCAAGTACACGGGTGGCAGTGCAACGAGCAACCGCGGCTTCACCCTCAACACGGCCGCCAGCACGATCGACGTAAACGCCGTCGACACGGCACTGACCCTCGGCGCTTGCTCGCTGGGCGCATTCCAACTCAACGTCACCGGCGGCAGCGGCAGCAGCCTCGCCCTAGGCGCGGTCACGCTCACGGGCGCGGCAACCCTAAGCCCGACCACGGCCAACCTGACGGTGGGCTCGGTCACGGGCACATATAACCTCACCCTCCGCGGCACGTCCGCGGGCAGCACGGTTAGCGGCGCCATCACCACCGGTACGGGGACGCTCATCAAGAACGACGCCGGCACCTGGATCCTCTCGGGCGCTAACACGTACACGGGGGTAACCACCGTCAGCGCGGGGACGCTATCGGTATCGAGCCTTGGCGACGCCGGCTTTGCCAGCAATATCGGCAGCTACGGTACGGCCGGGGCCGCCGGATTGGTTCTCGGCGGCGGCACGCTCAAGTACACGGGCAGCACCGCAACGATCAACCGCGGCTTCACCCTCAACACGGCCGCCAGCACGATTGACGTGAACGGCGCCGACACCCTACTGACCCTCGGCGCTTGCTCGCTGGGCGCATTCCAACTCAATGTCACCGGCGGCAGCGGTAGCAGCCTCGCCTTGGGCGCAACCACGGTGACCGGCAACGCGGCGTTCGCGCCCAGCGTGCCGCTGGTCCTAGCCAGCCTTGCGGGCAGCAACCAAACCGTCACCTTTGGCGGAACCAGCACGACCACCGTGACCGACGCGGTGACTTTCTCCGACAGTGCGACTATCACCTCGAACGGCACGTTGAGCCTTTCGACGGTCAACATCACGGCGACGGCCGCCAAGACGCTCGCGCTCCGCGGCGCCGGAACCGCCAGCGTTTCCGGCTGGATAGGCCAAGACGGCGCTAACGCCCTGGCCATCACCAAGAGTGATCCCGGCACCTGGACGCTCGCCGGGGCCAACGCCTACACGGGCGCCACGACCATCAACGAGGGCACGCTGAAGATCGAAAACAACACGGCGCTGGGGAGCACGGCCGGCGGCGTCACGGTCGCCGGCGGCGCCGCTCTCGCGTTGCAGAACGACATCGCGGTCGACGCCGAGGCCCTGACCCTCAACGGTACAGGTATCGCCAGCGGCGGCGCCTTGCGGAACATCTCGGGCAACAACACCTACGCTGGCGCCATAACGCTCGGCAGCGCCGCACGGATCAACTCCGACGGCGGCACACTGACGTTGGACGTCGCCTTCGGCAACGCCATTGCGGGTACGCAAGACCTCACGTTCGGCGGCGCCGGCAACATCGCCGTGGCCGACCCCGTCGCCACTGGCGCCGGCACCCTGACCAAAGACGGCGCGGGAACCTTGACGCTTACCGGCAACAACACGTACACCGGCACAACGACCGTTACGGCGGGCACTCTGATGTTGGCCCCCGCCTTCGGATCTGCGCTGCTCGCGACCGCCACGGTACAGAACAACGACACCTTGGAGATTGCCGCACCGGAGCAACTCGCGGGCAAGATCAGCGGGACAGGCATCACGCTGGTCGATGCGGGCATGAGCCTGACGGCCGACTCGATCGTGCAGAACACGCTGACGATCGGGGCCGGCGCCAGCGTGACGATCCGCGCGACGCCCGCGGCGGCCGGCAGCGCCAACGCCGTGCCCGAGCCAGGCACGTGGGCGCTGATTGGCATCGGCCTGCTGAGCTTGCTGGCCCTCGGCCGGCGACGCGGAACCGAGAGCCTCGTTGGGGCAGGAATCCTCCTGTGGATCGCGGCGCGACCGTGGCCGCCGTCGTGGCGAGCGCGGCGGACGCCGTGTGATCCGGGCAAACCGCGTCGGCGCTGCCGGGACGGCCGGAGGGCAGGTGGCATGGCCGGGCAGCCCGTTCGGGGCACAATTGGGCCTGTCGCCGAAACAATGAACTTTGTCGCTCACAGCGGATTGACAGGGTTTTTCTTGCGCATGCAATCGAAAGATAGGGCGACCGACGAGCGATCGCCGGTAGCACCCACAACGCCGGCGGGGTGTGTCTTGCGTCCGCCCGCAGAAAGTGCGTGCGGCTCCTGGTTCCGTCCGGGAGCCGATAGTCTTAGGCAACGCGGCCCCGTTCCGGGTCTCCGCGCGGGAGAGAAGCGGCATTTTGAGCGGCCTTCGACCCGGGTACGGTCTCCCGGGGAAGAGGTTCGCGTTCGGTCTTACGCTGCTTTGACTAGTGAATCACCGGCTTCTCCCGACCGTTCTGCCCAATTCATGCAATGGCGACCGCGCCAACGCGCCGCCGGGCAGGCGGGCTGGGCGAGTCCGGATTGTCCGCGACCACCAGACGTTGGAAACCACCCACTGCCACCAAGAGACGAACCGTGGAGACAGGAGAGCGAACCATGAAGACAAGAAACCGAGTCGCAGCCCTTTTGATCCTCGCCGCCGCGGCGATGGCGAGCGTCCTGCCGGCAGACGCCGCCCCCATCACGATTATTAACCCGGGTTTCGATGACCGTGTTGAAAAAGTTGGTACCATCGGCGAATTAACCGACGGCCAAAGTGCGGCCTTCAAGCCTGACGAGGCGTCGCCGACCGGGGATATTTGGCGTCACTGGCAACGGACAGAGAACGTTGGGCCTTGTGCGACGTGGAATCCGGGCACGGGCCAGGGCTTTACGGTTGCACCAACAGGTACCAATGTTGCGTCGGTTTCTTCCCGCTACACAGACGCCATGAACACGGACGGAGTGAACTACTTTACGGCCGCGTCACAGTTGCTGACCGCCACGTTCGACCCCACCAAGACATACCGGCTGACCGCTGAGGTGGGGCAATCGCCCGTCAATGCTTGGGCTGGCTATGCCGTCCAACTCGTGGCCGGAGGGATCAAGGTGGACACGACCGGGAAGTACTCGCTCAGAGTAGACGGCGGAACGGTAGTTGCCCAGGACAACAACAGCTTGGTCGTACCGGCAGGCAGTTTCGTAACTTCAACCGTCACGTTCACTCCCGGCCCGGCCTACGCCTACTTGGCGGGGCTTCCCCTGCAAATTCGCCTGTGTTCCCTGGAAGACCCGGCGGAGATACGTGTCTCGAAATCCGCCTACTTCGACAACGTCAAGCTGGATGCGTATTCCGCCCTGTACTGGGATCTCAACGGCACTACGCCCGGCGCGGGCGGCGCCACGCCGGCCGGCATCTGGAACGCGGCCAATACGAACTGGAACAGCGATTACACGGGCGGCGGCGGCGGGACCATCGGCGCCTGGTCGGCCGGGAGCTCGGCCTACTTCGCCGCCGGTGCGGACGCCACGGGAACCTACACGGTCACCGTCGACGGAATGCACGATATCGGCGGCCTGACGTTCCGCGGCGGAACGGTCACCCTGGCCAACGGCACGTCCGGGGAACTCCGCATGACCGGCCTGACCACGGTCGATATTGGCTCGGGCCTGACCGCGACGATCCAGACTCCCATGTCCGAGGCCACCTTCGGCGTCGGGCAACTCGTCCTCCGCGGCGGCGGCACGCTCGTCCTGTCCAGCGCGACCCCCTCCACCTACACAGGCGGCACGACCATCCAGGCGGGTACTCTGAAACTGGGCGCCATCAATGTGCTGGACAGCAACTCGCCCGTGACCGTTGCCGGCGACGGGTGGGGCGTGACCGCAACGCTCGATCTCAACGGCTACAACAACACGATTGGCGCGCTGACGTTGGGCGGATCGGGACCGACCAACGGCGCGGCGGTAACCACGGGCGCGGGCACGCTCACCCTCGGCGGCGACGTCACCTACGTCACTACCAGCCTCAGCCGCGCGGCCCCATACACGACGACGCCCAACTCGACGATTTACAACGACCCGTTGGGGGCGACGATCAGCGGCAAGCTCGATCTCGGCAGCGCCACCCGGACCTTCACGGTCAACGACAGCAGGCCCGTGGCGGACGACCTGACTGTTTCGGCCGACATCTCCGGAACGGGCGTCGGGCTGATCAAGGCCGGCGCGGGAAAACTGGTGCTTTCGGGTACGAACACCCATAGCGGGGGCACCACGCTCAGCGCGGGCACCCTTGCCGTGGGGAGCAACAGCGCGCTCGGCAGCGGCGCTCTTACGATCAACGGCGGCACGATCCAGACCGCCGACAGCACCGCGCGGACCCTGGCCAACGCGCTGGTTCTCGGCAGCAATGTGACCGTGGGCGGGACCGGCGATCTGACGTTCTCGGACACCTCGGCCACGGACCTGGGCAATACGCGAACGTTCACCATCAATAACGGCGTGAGCACCTTTGCCCAGGCGTTCGGCGGCCTGTTCTACGGACTCGTCAAGGCCGGCCCGGGGACCATGGTTCTTTCGGGCACGAACGGTTATACCGGCGGGACGACGGTCTCGGCCGGCGTGCTCCAGTTCAACTCGGCCGGCGCCATCGCCGGCAGCGGACGGGACGTCACGGTCAGCGCGGGCGCGACGGTTGCCGCCGGCTATGCCATCGACAATGCGTTCCTGAACCGCGTCGCCGAGACGGCCGACGCGTTCACGGTCGCACTGGCCGCCAGCAGCAGCAACAATCTCGACTTCAGCTCTTCCACCGGGGCATCCCTTTCCGGCGCCAGACTCGGCGCGACCGGCGCCTACACCTACACGGGCACCTTGACGCCCAATGGGACCACGTATCGCCTCGGCGGCGGGGGCGGAACGTTGACGCTGTCGAATACCAACGCGCTGACCGGCGCGGGATACTCCCTCGCCGTCACGGGCAACGTGACGCTGTCGGCCGCCAACAACTACGACGGCGGTACGACGCTCGGCGCCGGAACCCTGGCCGTCGGCAACAACGGCGCACTGGGGAGCGGCACGTTGACCTTCAACGGCGGCCGGATCTCCTCCGACGGCGTCGCGGCCCGCACGCTGGCCAACGCCGTCGTCTTCAGTGCCGACGCCACGCTCGGCGATGCCGTCAACAACGGCAAACTGACCTTCGGCGCCGCGGACCTCGGCGCCGCGACGCGGACGCTGACGCTCAACAGCGAGGTCGAATTCACGGGTGCCGTCAGCGGCGTCGGCGCGGGCCTGACCAAGGCCGGCCCGGGCACGCTGACCCTCTCCGGCGCCAACACCTACGGGGGAGCCACGATCGTGAACGCCGGCACGCTGAAACTGGGCGCCAGCGGGGCCGTGCCCCTCACCTCGGCCGTGACCGTCAGCGGCACCGGGGCAGGTGTGACCGCCACGCTGGATCTCAACGGCAACAATAATACTATCCTCAGCCTGGCCCTCGGCGGATCGACCGATACGAGTGCGGCGGCCGTAACCACGGGCGCGGGCACGCTGACCCTCGCCGGCGACGTGACCTACGCCAGCACCAACAACCCCCTCGGCGCGACGATCGCCGGCAAACTCGATCTCGGGGCATTGACGCGCACCTTCACGGTCAACGACAGTACGACGGCCGCGGACGACCTGACCGTTTCCGCCGCTATCTCCGGCACGGGCGTGGGGCTGATCAAGGCCGGCGCGGGAAAGCTGGTTCTCTCCGGCACGAACAGCTACGATAGCGGGACGACCGTCTCGGCCGGCGTCCTCCAGTTCAACTCGGCCGCGGCCATCGCCGGCGCCGGCCGCAACGTCACGGTCAACGCCGGCGCCGCGGCGGCGTTCGGGCCGGCTTTCGGCCTCATCCAAACCACGCTGGCCGGCCGGATCCTTGCCACCTCCGCCGGCGCCGTCGCCCTGACGGCCGATAGCAGCGAGAGCCTCGACTTCAGCACCGCCACCGGCGCGGATCTTTCGCTCGCTTCGCTCGGCGCGGTCGGCGCCGTAACCTACACCGGCACGCTGACGCCCTACGGGACGACGTATCGCCTCGGCAGCGGCGGCGGGACGCTGATCGTGGCCAACACCAACGCGCTGACCGGCACGGGTAATTCGCTGATCGTTGGCGGCAACGTGAGCCTGTCGGCCGCCAACGATTACACTGGCGGCACGACGCTCAACGCCGGGATCCTGGCCGTCGGAAACGACGGCGCGCTGGGGAGCGGCGCCGTGACGTTCAACGGCGGCCGGATTTCCTCCGACAGCACGACGGCCCGCACGACGGCCAACGCGGTTGCCTTCAGCGCCAATGCGACGCTCGGCGACGCCGTCAACAACGGCAAATTGACGTTCGCCGCCGCCGATCTCGGCGCCGCGACGCGGACGCTGACCCTCAACAGCGACGTCGAGTTCACGGGCGCCGTCAGCGGCGGCAGCGCCGTCGGGCTGAACAAGCTCGGCGCGGGCACGTTGACCCTCTCCGGCGCCAACACTTACGACGGCACGACGATCCTGGGCGAATTGATCGTAGTCGGCAGCTCGGTGACATCGTATCAGAGCGGCGGCACGCTGAAGCTCTCGGGCAGCAATAGTTCCACCGGGGAAACGATCCTCTACGGCGGCACGCTGCAACTCGCCAGCGTCTCCAACGGCGGCCTGGCCAGCGGCAAGCTTACCTTGGGCAGCCAGCCGGCCGTCAGCGGTCAGCCGTACTACGGCGGCACCTTGCAGGCGGTCGACAACGACGTCACCTTGAGCAACAACGTGGATTTCGCGTACGTCACGATTTCCGGCTCCCAGAGCATTACCGTCAACGGTACGCTCACCGGGGTCACCAACAGTGGCTCCGGCTCCAATCTGGTCAACAACATCGCGGCGCCCAAGACGCTCACGCTGGGCAACATCGTTATCCACCAAAGCACGACCACCGCCTACGGCGTGACCATCGCCGGCTCGGGCAACACCGTGATCAACGGCGTCATCGCCAACGGAGGTAGTAGTTCCAACGTGTTCAAGGTCAGCAATGTCGGCAGCGGCACCACCACGCTCACCGGCGCCAATACCTACACCGGCGGGACCACCGTCAACTCCGGCACGCTGATTCTCAGCGGCTCTGGCACGCTGGGCGGCGGCGCCGCGCCTCTGACCATGAGCGGCGGCATGCTCGACCTGGGCGGCACGACGAACCGGACGGTCGGCGCGGTGAGCATCCTCTATCCCGCGAACTTCGGCGACACCATCGCCAACGGCAGCCTCACCGGCACCTCCTACGCGGCCAGCATTCCCAGCGGCAACGCGATTGTTTCGGCCAACCTCTTGGCAAGCGGCTCGGCAGGGATGGCCAAGAGCGGCATCGGCATGCTGACCCTTTCCGGCGCGAACACCTACATCGGCGCCACGACCGTCAGCGCCGGCACGCTGGTCTTGAAGAACCAGAACGCGGTCCAGAACAGCACGCTGACGATGGCCGGCGGCGGCAGCAGCCTGGTGTTCGACAGCTCGGTCGGCGGCAACGCCTTCACCTTCGGCGGTCTGGCCGCGGCGTCGACCGGGGCGGGTTACGACATCGCCCTGCAAAACAACGCCCTCTCGCCCGCCGCGATCGCCCTGACCGTCGGCGGCAATAATGCCAACACGACCTATGCCGGCGTGCTCAGCGCCGGCGGCAGCCTCACCAAGGTCGGCGCCGGCGCCCTGAGCCTCTCCGGCGCGAACACGTACTCCGGCGGCACGAACGTCAATGCCGGCGCGGTGTCCTTCCTGAACGTCGCCGCCAAGCCGTCCACGGGCAACATCGTCGTCGCGGCCTCTGCCACGCTGGGGCTGGGCGTCAAAGACTTCGACGTTGGTTATTTCAGCACCACGGACGTGGACAACCTGTTCGCGAACAACTTCGTGGACAATCTGTCCAACGTAACGCAACACACGGCGACCTCCAACGTCGGCATCGACACCTCGGCGGGCATCTTCGTGTATTCTTCCAATACCCCGGCCGTCACCAAGGGGCTGGTCAAGCTCGGCGCCAACACCCTCACGCTCACCGGCACGAACCTCCACACCGGCCCGACGGTCATCAACGCCGGCACGCTGAGCGTCAGCGCGGATAGCAACCTGGGCAATGCAAACGCCCTCGTTTTCGACGGCGGCACCCTGCAAGTCACGGGGACGGCGCTCACATCCTATGCTTCCGGCTCGATCGGGACGCACGCAGTCACGCAAAACGCAGATAAGACCATTGGTTTGGACATCGCCGATTCCTCCAACACCTTCATCGTCAGTGAGGTTCTGAGCCAGGGCAGCGGCGGCCTGACCAAGGCCGGCGCCGGCGGGCTGACCCTGTCTGGCAACAACACCTACAGCGGCGGCACCACGCTCAGCGCCGGCACGTTGAACATCAATGCCCAGGGCACTGGCGCCACGAATTCCGCTATCGGCACCGGCATGTTGACCATCACCGGCGGCACGATCGACGCCACCGGCGGCCCGATCGATTTCTCCGGCACCACGAACAACGCGGTCACCCTTGGCGGAAACTTCGCCTTCGGCGGCAGCAATGCGATGAACCTCGGCACTGGAGCGGTGACCAACGCCGGCAACCGCACGCTCACCCTCAACGGAATTGGCTCGGTCCTGACTCTGGGCGGAGTAATGACGAATACCGCCAATGCCAATCAAACGACGACCGTCAACGGGGCCGGCAACACCCTCGTGCTGGGAGGGTATGCGCTGAGCAACAACGCGTCCAACCGCACATGCACCATCAACGGCACCGGAAACGTGAGCATCACCGGCCCGGTCACCAACGGCGGCACGGCCACCGCGAGCGCGTTGACCTACAGCGGCACGGGTGTACTGACCCTCTCCGGCGCCAACACCTACGCCGGAACGACCACGGTCAGCAGCGGCAGGCTGGTGCTCTTGGGCAGCAACAATTCCGCCGGGGCTACCACCGTCAGCGGCGGCACGCTGCAACTCGGCGGCACCGCCAACGCAGGCCTGGCAAGCGGCACGCTGACCTTCGGCGGCGGCTCCGTCGGAGCGGCCGTAATCCAGCCCATCGGCGCCAACAGAACCATCACCAACAACACCGTTCTGAACAACACGGCCGGCACCATCCTCGGATCGCAAAGCCTCCAGATCAACGGCACCTTCACCAACTCCGGCGGCAACCGGACGCTGGCCAATAACCTCGATCCCGGCACGACCCTGACGCTGGCCGGGCAGGTCAATCTCTCAGAAAATGCAACGACCGGCCGCACCCTGACCGTCAGCGGCACCGGAAACACGGCGGTCACGGGAGCAATCGCGAACGGCGGCACCGCCGCAGGCGTGCTGATCAAGACCAGCATCGGCCAAATGACCGCCTCCGGCGCCAACAGCTACACCGGCGCGACGACCCTCAGCGGCGGCGGCACGCTGGTGCTCGACTACTCCTCGCAAGACAACTCCAAGCTTGCCGACGCCGCCGCGTTGACCCTCAGCGGCGGCACGCTGACCCTCAACGGCGGCACGCACACGGAAATCGTCAGCGCGACGACCTTGAGTACGGCCGGCACCTTCCTCACCCGCTCCGGCGGCACGGCCAAACTCCGCATGAACGCCATCACGCGCGCGGTCGGCGGGACCATCTCCTTCGCCGACGCGACGATCGCCGACACGGATACCAACAACGTCAACGGCATCCTTGGCGGCTGGGCCACTTTGGGCAACGACTGGGCGATCAACAGCACGGGTGGGGCTGACGGGCCCATCACGGCCTTGGCCGCCTACACCGGCGCGCTGCCGCAGACCGGCGGCGTGAACACCGCCAACTATACCCTAACCGGTCCTCAGAGCCAGACCGGCGCCGTGCTGGCCAACACGGTCAAGATCACCGGAACCGGGTCCGGCGACACGCTGGCCTTGGGCGCGAACAACTTGACGATCACCTACACCAGCGCGACCAGCCTCGGCGGCATCCTTTACGCCGGCGGGGGCGACGACAACTACACGATCTCTGGCACGGGGAAGATCCTGACATCGTCCACCACCGGCGAACTTGTCGTTGGCGTGAACACCGGCACGCTGACGATCACCGCACCCTTCGTGGCAACCGGCGCCACTGCGGGCATTCTGACCAAGACCGGTGCCGGCACGCTGGTCGCAAACGTCGCCAACACCTACACGGGGGCCACCTACGTCAACCAGGGCGCCCTGCGCCTCATGAACGCCACGGCCAGCGGCTCGACCGGCGGCGGAATCGTGGTGCAGAACGGGGCCGCCCTGGAATTGGGCAACAACATCACGGTCGGCGCCGAGGCATTGACCTTGGTCGGCGCCGGCATTTCCAGCGGCGGCGCGCTGCGCAACGTCGCGGGCAATACGTCCACCTACGGCGGCGCGATCACCATTGGCGCCGGCGGCGCGCGGATCAACTCGGACGCCGGCGGCGCGCTGACCCTCACCGGCACCATCGCCACGGCCGCGGGCCAGAACGTGACCTTTGGCGGCGCGGGCAGCGTCAAGGCGCAAACCGGCGCGATTAGCGGCGCCGGCAGTCTCATCAAGGACGGCACGGGAATCTTGACCGTCACCGCGGCGAACACCTATACCGGCGGCACTTCGGTCCAGAACGGCGCGCTTACCTACGCGACCACGGCCTCCAAGCCGGCGTCGGGAACCACCACCGTGGCCGCGGGAGCGACGCTGGGGTTGGGCGTCGGCGGCGTCGGCTACTTCGGCCAGTCCGACGTGGACAACCTCTTCGCGGGCACCATGACCAACGTCAGCAACAGCCCGCTTTCTAACGTCGGCCTCGACACCGCGGCCGGCAATTTCGACTACAGCAGTTCCGTTCCGGCCAATACGAGGGGACTGCACAAGCTGGGCGCGAACACCCTCACCCTCTGGGGCAACAACACCTACACCGGCACCACCACCCTCGGCGGCGGCACGCTCAACCTGGGCAGCGCCGAGTCGGTCGGCGTGTCGGGCCCGCTGGGTAACTCGCTTGCCAGCAACCCCGGGTCCATCGTCCTTGGCGGCGGCACGCTGCAATACTCGACCGCCAACAACCACGACTACTCCGGCCGCTTCAGCACGGCCGCCAGCCAGAAGTACAACGTGGACACCAACGGCCAAGCCGTAACTTGGGCCACCCCGCTGATCAGTTCTACAGGCAGCCTGACGCTCAACGATACGGCCGTCATCAAGGGCACGTTGACCCTCAGCGGCGCCAATACCTACACCGGCGCGACGACCGTCACGGCGGGCACGCTGCAACTGGACGGATCGACCCATGCCAGCAGCACGGTCGACATCGGCACCGCCGGCGCCCTGACCGGCTCCGGCACGGTGAACGGAAACGCCACCTTGACCGGCTCCGGCATCATCAACAAGTCCTCGGGAACCATTGCCGGAACGCTCGGCGTGACCGGCGGTAACTGGAACGGCTTGGGCTCCGTGACCGGACTCGTCACCTCCAGCAGCGGCGTCTTCACCATCGGCAGTAGCGCTAACCTGACTGCCGACGGCGATTTGGCGGTTACCGGCGGCACCATCGCGGCCGGCGACGCCACCAGCACGATCACCGGCAGCGTCAATTACACCAGCCCCGCGAGCAGTTCCTTTGCCGGCATCGTCGCCGGCTCCGGCAAGACGCTGACCATGAATAATCCCAGTGCGACCCTTACTGTGGGCGGCGCGAACACCTACACGGGCGCGACGACCGTCAGCAACGGTACGCTCGTGGCGGCCAATGCGACCGCCCTGGGTACCACGGCCGCCGGCACGCTGGTCAGTGGCGGTGCGACGCTGGACATCAACAACGCCGCCATCGGCGCCGAGGCCCTGACGATCAACGGCACGGGCGTCGGTGGCATCGGCGCGCTGACCGGCACGGGCACCTCGTCGCTCGCGGGCGCCGTGACGCTCGGCTCGCACAGCACGATCGGCGGCGCCGGCGCGCTCACCCTTTCCGGTGGCGTCGGCGGGGCCTTCAACCTCACCAAAACCGGCGCCGGCACGGTGGAACTCAGCGGCACCAACGGCTACAGCGGAACCACCACCGTCTCGAACGGCCGGCTCAAGGTGAGCGGCACGATCCTGAACACCGTCAGCCCGGCCACGATCGGGGCCACGACGGCCACGCTCGAGTTGGCCGGCGCCGGCCCGGTGACGCCCGAAGGTTTGGACGTCACCAACGCCGGCGGCACGCTGGAGATCGCCACCAGCACCGTCCAGAAACTTGGCGACATCAGCGGGACGGGCACGACCGACGTGAAGGACGGCGCCAGCCTGACCGCCAACTCGATCGTGCAGGACACCCTGATCATCGGCGCCGGCGGCTCGGTGACGATCCGCGAAATTGCGGTCTCGGCCGGCGCGGCCGCGGGCACCAACGCCGTGCCCGAGCCGGGAATGTGGGTGCTGATCGGCACCGCGTTGATCGGCTGGCTGGCTTTCCGCCGCCGCAACCGCCGCTAAGATTGGTTCTTAGGAGGAAGCAGACAGGCACTTACGAGAACCCCTTTCAGCCCGCCGCGGGCGCGTGCGACACGGCCAACCAAACCCGAGAGTTTGGCCCAATCAAGTCGCCCTCGGCTCGCGGCGGGCTGCTCTACTTGTTAGCCGCCTCCTGTTACATCCTCGGCAAGATGTGCGAGTAGATGCCCATCGTCACGCTGAGCTGGGCGTGCTCGATCCGCTCACGTCACGACACAACCCTCCCTCGCTGCCGCATCCACCATCGCCACGATCTCCGCCTTGACCTTCTCCGGCAACCTCGCCGACGCAGCACCAAGGTCAGGAACGGCCGGCGAAGAACCGTTCACCTTGCCATTCGACAAGCCCTTCCCCGACTTCTTGATCTCCGGCGGCGCCGGCAGTAGTTCGATCGCCGCCGACTGGTCGTGCAGGCCAATGTGCGTGTACACGCCCATCGTCAGCCGAATGTCCGAATGCCGGGCAAGTGACTGTGCCCGCCGCGGCGACACGCCCACCCGCTCCAGGTTCGTGATGAACGTGTGGCGATTCGAGTGGAAGTCGGCAAACAGTCCACGGCTGTCCTGATATTTCAGAAAGTCGGATCGCTCCCGCTCCGCCTTCTCCTCGGGCTTCTTCGCCTCCTCGATCCACTTCTTCCGCGCTGCCTTCAGATCCACCCGCATCATCTTCGCCGTGCGACGGTCCACCCCGCCCGGTGCCTTGGCCGAGACCGGGAACAGTACGGCGTCGGGAGCCAGCCGCTTCTTGGTCTTCAGCCACTCCCGCAGTCGGCTGGCCACCTCGGGATGCAACACCTGGGTGTCCTGCCGTTTCCGTTTGCTGTAGCAGGCGGCCACGGTGACCGTCGGCGGGCTGTCGTCCAATCGCAGCGACTGCTTGGTCAGACTGGCGAGTTCCGACCTGCGATATCCCGTCCATGCCGAGAGAATATACATCATCGCTCGATCGGGACCAGGGATGCACACCACCTCCGGCCCCGCCATCGCCGCGTCAACCAGCAGCTTGAACTCCTCCGCACTCAGGGGGCGGCGATCATGCCGGCGGTCCACCGTCACATTCAGCATGGCCAGATGCACCAGTGGATCGTGGGGCTGACGGCGATCGCGGACTAACCAGCGGCTGAACTGCTTGATGGCCCGCAGGTAGTGGTTGCTGGTCTGCCGGCTGAGTCCCTTGTCACGGCGTTCGGCCAAGTATCGCTGCACCTCATTGGCCGACAGGTGCTTCAGAAAAGTCCACTTACAGGCCTTGGCGATCTTCCGTACCCGAGTGGCCACTTCAAAGACGTGCTGGGCAGTGTCCCCTTTGTCCTTGAGGTGCTGATGGAAGGCGTCGATGTGTTTCTTGAGGGGACGGGCGGCGTGCTCGTCGAAGGGGTCGATACATCCGGCGGCGATGCGTTCCGCCTTGAGCACCGCATTTTGGAGCATCGTTTGGGCAACACCCCTGTCGCGGGCCAGGGGCATGCGGTGCTCGACGCCCAGGTGGTCGCGAAATCGCCCCCACCACTTTCGGGACTTTGTCTTCACCTTGATGCCCGTTTTCGGGTCGCGGAGGACGACCGGTTTCTTGTACAAACTCGCCATGCGTTGGGTTCTCCATGTGTTGGGGGTTGGGATTGGAACTAGCGCAGGGCGAGTGTTGCTCGACGACGGAAAAGATCAAGCCAAGAAGACCGATGCCCGGGCAGATTCTTCGGAGCGGGGCATTTCAGGGATGAAGAACCTGCCAGGTGCTGCGATCCGGGCAGCCGGCAGCGACCCAGGCCTGCAGTTCCTCAAATCGCCAGAACAGCGAGCGCCCGATGCGGATCGGCGTGGGGATCTTCCCGGCGACGTCCCAACTCCGCCATGTACGCAGGGACGTGTGGCACATCGCAGCGGCCGCCGTCGCGCGTAGCAGGAGCGGGGTGGGCGATGGCAGACACTGGTCCCCCGCGGCAGCGTCGGTGATTTGCTCGCTGTCCATGCCTGTGCTTTCCGGTGTGTTGGAGCAGCGGCCCTCCCTTAGTTATCTATGCCGTCCGCAGCCGAGATGTCCGCCTGAGTCGGCGGAATTCTGAAAGTGTCCGAAACCATCGACACGAAATCCACCCGATACTATACATCCGTTCATACTGCAAGTCCCTGTCACACAAGGGCTTGGGAACATTCTTTCGTTGGCCCAAGAATATGCTTGACGCGGCGAAAAGTCGTGCTAGCATTAGGCTCAAACAACGCGCTCTGCGCGTTCCGGTGCCGGGACTGCCGGGCTCCGGGGATCGGTGCGGCTCACCCCGTTTCAACGCCGCCCAGCACGGAGAGATCTTCGTGACTCTACACAGCTGCTACCACGGGCGCTTCCGTTTTTAGGACGGAAGTGACGTAGCCAGTTTCCCTTGCGTATCCGCCGCACGGCGGCACTTTCTGCGCGCCCACTCGGCGTGGGCGCCTGCCTGCCGTGCCGACTATCACCCTTTGTCCCTTGGAGGAGCGACGTATGGCCCATCTGATTGATCCCCGGAGAGTGCTCAGGCAGATCTCCTACGACTTACTGGAGGTGTTTCTCGCGCGGCACGACGCGCGGCCAGAGTTGCCGTGCGTGAAACCGCCCAAACCGGGCAAGAAACCCGTCTGTAGCGGCTGGCAACGGGTGCCGGATGCCCGACGCAAGGAGGCCCAGATTGCCTTGCGGGATGTTCACGACCTGGCCGGAGGACGCGGCCTGAAGATCTTCGCCGAGGAGATTCGGCGGACCTACCCCGAGCGGGCCGACGAGTTCATTGCGCTCGAAGGCCGGCTCGACAAGGCAATGTGGGCGTACCTGCACTTGCCAGCAGTGTTCGAGCAGGCGGCCCTGTTTGCCCGGGCCGACGCCCTGGCCAACGGCCGCTACTGGGTGAAACGGAACAGCCTGCCCCGCCGGCCGGTCACGGTGGACCAGCCGATGATCGACCACCTGCAGGATGCGCTCCACGGCTACTACTGGTCGGCCGAGATGCGGGGCCGGCACTGCAAGGTCGAGCACTACGATCGCCAGAACGGCGCACAGTACTTCTACGCCTACCTCGACGATTGGCCCGACAAGCAGCTGGTCTTCGCCGACGACGGCGAGATCGTGCCGCGGAGCGAGCGGTTTGCGTTCTCCAACGTGTTCGTGTTCAACCCCAGCGAAGGTTCGCTGGAGCTGGTGGCCAAGGGGGGCGCCCCGGTGCATTTCCCGCTGCAACGGGCGTTTTGCCGCTCGGTCCTCGGGATCGACGTCCGACGGGCGGATCCGCTGCGGCCGGCCTACCGGCTGGACCATCTGCTGGAACCGGGGTTCTCGTTCGTTACGGACCCCGCCGACCGCGTCGCGCGGGTCATCCTGCGTCGCATGCAGGTCGTGCCGATCGTCGCGTGCCCGGACTGCGAAGACCTGAAGTTGACGTTCCGTCGCGGCAGTGACCCCGTGGCGGTGCTCCGGAACGTTCTCCTCGGCGTTCACCTGGACCTGTCCCAGGTATCTGTCCAGGAGGCGTCGTTTGAGGTCACGCTGCTGCCCGACCTGTCGGGGCAGGGTAAGCAGATGACGTTCAAGGTGACGGCTCCCAGCAGCTGTAACCTCAAGAGCAAGCCGGACGAGCTACGCGAAGTGGGTGAACGGTGTCTGCGGCTGTGGGGGATTACCGATGCGTGACCCACTCCAGTGGTTGTGGCCGCACATGGAAGTGCAACGTCCGTTGCTGTCGGACATGGTGGTCCGGCCGGGAGCGGACGCGATACGGGACCGGTTACGAACCGTCGGCATCGTCCGGCAGGCGGAGAGCGCACAGCGTGTGGTCTGTCCGGCCTTCCCTCACCACATTCATCTGTCGGGTCGTCGATACGTGCGCGGCGTTGATCATTCGTGATCGGCGACGCCTGAAGCGAGCTGGCCGGACCACCACACTCTCGCAGGATTCCACCACGATCGTAGTGGACGGTAAGCCGGCGCCCGCCTGTCGGACCATTCTGCCCGATGATCTACATCGCCGCACGGGCGGCAATCCAGATTGCCTGGCCGCGCGGCAAGAAGACGCCGAGGCCACGGCGCACACCATCGGCACGATACCGCCGGAGTTGCGGGATTCGTGTCGTCGGCTGATGGTCCACTCCGCCACGGCGCTGGCCCGCGAGCTGGGCACGTCACGGCGACAGGTGCGCGGCGTGGTGGCCACTCTCCGCCGCTACTTCGAGCGCGCGGGATTCGAGACTTTCTGCGCCGAGCGGACCGCGAGCCTGTAGGCGGAATATGAAATATCGGGAGGGACAAATGTTCGCCAACCAACCACACCAGCCAAGGAGTTCCACCGTGACTGTGCTTGCATCCAAACAACCCGCCTACTTCGATTTAGCGTTCCTGATCTGCGAACCGGCCGAGGTGTACCACCAGAAGTCGAAGGACAATCTGAGCAGCCACGCTCTGGGCGAGTTCCGTCGCTGCCCCTTGCTGTATCGCAAGCGGAAGCTTGGGCTCATCCCCGACGAGGATCGCCCCGCTTACGTGCTCGGTCGTGGGTTGCACACCCTGGTGCTCGAAGGTCGCGATCGCTTCGAGGCCGAGTATGCCGTGGGCGGGCCGGTCAATCCCAAGACGGGCGAGATCTTCGGCGCCACCACCAAGGCCTTCGCCGAATGGGCGGCCGCCCAGGGGAAGCCCGTGCTCACCGTGGCGCAGTTCGATCTGATCGAGAACATGGCCGACGGGGTGCGGGCCAACGGGATCGCCGTGGATCTGCTCTCCGAAGGGGTCGCCGAGGGAGTGGTGCGGGCCGAGTACTGTGGTCTGCCCTGCCAGACCAGGATGGACTGGTTCGATCCGCACCGCGGCATTTCGGACCTGAAGAGCTGCGATGACCTCACATGGTTCGAAGCGGATGCCAAGCGTTATGGGTACGCCCACCAGATGGCCTTCTACCGTGCGGTCCTGGCCCAAGTGATCGGTGTGTTCATGCCGGTCCACTTCATCGCGGTGGAGAAGAAGGAGCCCTTCCGCTGCGGCGTGTGGCGGATGGACGAGGACGCGCTCCGGCAGGCCCAGAAGGAGAACGAGGCGGCCATCGAGCGGCTCAAGCGGTGCAACGCCACCGACACCTGGCCCTCGGGCTACGAGGAGTGCCGGATCTTCGACGCCCTCTGAAAGACAACCATCAGGCCGGCCGCGCCGCGGGTTTTTGCAAAGCGGGTAGGCATCAACCCATTAGGATCGCTGCCCCGCCCGCGCGCGTCAAGACGACGTTGAATATGGCGGCCGGCGCGTCGGCGGCGTGGAGGCCGGCAACCGCGGCGAACGACAGGAAAGCGGCGGCGAGATGTATCATGTTCCGGTGGGTTGTGGCGGTACAGCGAAGGTCACGCCCTTCCATTCGGCGAGGATCTTGAGGTATTCCTGAATCCGTGACCTTTTTCCCGCAGAAGTGATAGAAACAGTGTTTCCTTACAACGGAGTGGCCTCAGAGGCGCGATTGCATGAAGCGGGACGTGACGAACTGTAGTCGGCGGGCAGAGCGCGGAGCGAACGGCTGCGGAAAGGCCGCCCGTGCGCAGAGCTTCGCTGCACGGAGGCCGAACGCGCCGTCAATTTCACGCCCTGAGACGAACATCCTATCCGCTCCGCACGCGCGGCGCTCCGCAGAAGCGCGCATACAGCCCGCGCCACACCGCGCCCCAGCCGCTGTGCTGCCACAAGACCACCTGCCAGCGGTTTGCGTGCCGCACCAGCTTGGCCGCCAAGTACATCAAGTCCTGCATCACGCTCCGCAACCGGCGGCGGAAGACTTTCTTGGCCAGCGGCGGCCGTTCGTCGGCCGGCAGCCGCCGCTGCTCGTGCAGCCCCCACTGCCCGCACAGCCGCAACACGTTGTACGCCACCAGCCCCAGCGAGAGCATCGCGGCATTCGTGGCGAACTTCCCGCTGGGCAACCGCTCCAAGTCCATGTCCGACTTGATCTCCGAATGGAACTGCTCGCTCGTCCCGTGGGCGTGATACAACGCGATCACCTCCGCCGCCGACAACTTCAGACTCGTCCACCACGTGTTGGCCTCGATCTCCGGCACCAGCAGCTTCTGCCCGTTGGCGGCGACCGTCCGCTGGATCACCTCGAACACCACGCGGTACAGCTTGCCATCCCGTTCCTTCCACGTCACTCCCGTGTAGACCTCCTTGCCTTCCCGCGGGAATTCCCAGTCCCCGTGGCACTGCGCCTCTGTCAACCAGTCTTCCAGCGATTCCTTGCGCAGGTTCCGCTTGATGATCCAGTCGGCCTTGTGTTTGCGGCAGACCTTCAGGTTCTCGAGGTCGTCGTTGCCCGCGTCCAGCCGCACCAACAACTTCGCCCGCGTGATGCTCTCGGCATAGTTCAGGGCCTCGTCGAGGAACGGCGGCGTCCCATCCTGGCAATGCTGCTTGCCCTCCCGGAACTGGCAATGCACCAGAAAGCCCTCCTCGCCCAAGTAGGCGAAGATAGGCGCGAAGCCGTCCACCTTCTTGTAGGTCCAGGAGACGCCTTCCTTCTTCGTGCCACTGTTGTCGAAGGGCGACACGTCCACGTCCAAGGCCACCCACGCGCCGTGGCAGGGCGTGATCTGGCGCGCGTGTTTGCGGATCAACAGCGCCGTTTCCTCGCGGAGGATCGGGCCGCAGGCGTCCCGCATCGCATCCAGCCGTTGCCGCAGCGTGCCTTCCGACGGGATCTTCCGCAGCCCCAACGATAGCCCGAAGAACTGGTCCTCGCGGAAGGCTTCGATGTCGGTGAAGTCCGACTTCCCCAGGCACAGCAGGCCGATCGCGGCGGTCACCACCTCGCCGTGCTTGATCTCCGGACGCGGACAGCCCGACACATCCAGGGCGTTGACGCGCTGCCGCAGTTTAGTGTCCTGCAACAGCGCCCCGACCAAGGCCAAACCGGCCTGCGGCACCAATACTTCGTCGGTGGTGGAAACGATGAATTGCATGGGCTTCCTTTCCTTCACCCGGCGGGTGAACCGGTTTGCTCCATCATCATCTCCATTTCGCCCGCAAGAACAAGCCCCGCTCGCTACGAAACGTCACAATGCCGTCACGGATTCAGGGTATTGATACGGGTCGGGCCACGATGACGAGGGCTCGACCACGGTGGATTCGGGCCATTCATTCCAACTCGTGACCATGACGTAGTCGGCGCCGGCATCGGTTGCAGCGCGAAGGAAGTCGCGTGAAGTCTGACCATCGCGGCGCGGCATCACGTAGGGATCGTCGCGGAAGCACGAATTGTCGTGGCCGGGATGAACAGGAAGGAGCATCTTCTTGCCCGCATCGTGGGCAAGCGCGGTCATGTAGCGGTATTTACCGACGAGATCCTCGTAGCGGTGAGCAGGGAAGTTGGAAAACGTGCTGTAGAAGCCGAAGGCATCCACGCCCGGCGTGGCGAGCCAGTCGGCGGGGATTCGCTTCTCGCGGTCGAGGTCGCCGGCTTTGGCCGCCTTCGGGTCGTGGGCGATCTTGTCCACGATCCAATAAACGGCACCAACTTCGGCTTCCACGTGCTTCTTCAACAACGGGAATTCCGCTGCGGTCAGGCCTGGCTTCGCGGCGACCTGATAGAGATAGACCACCGGGCGTCCGTCGAGGCGCAGGTAGGAAGGGTGGTCTTTGTAGCGTTTCAGCCCGCGCGTGAGCATGGCCCGGTAGTCCACCATGGCCGCTCCACCCAACCGCGTGTCTTGCCGGCTCGGAGCACCGTTACTCCCCCATCTTCATGTCCGCCCCGGGCTGGATGGTCCCGTGTTCAATGACGGGATCAGGGGCATCGGCCTCGGCCTTCTTGTAGTACAGACGGGCGCCGCCTGTGAGGTCGGCACATTGAAGCTTACCCGCACCGGTCAGCGTCACCGTGACCTCACTTCCTCCGCCGATCGAATCGCCGAAAACGACTTCCCGCGCCGTAATCGTTACTCGCGATGAGCCGTTGATCTGTGCTCCCCGCGCGAAGACGACCTTGCCGCCAGGAGCGTCGATAGTGAGACTCGTTTCACCATTGATGCCGCTGTCGCGGAACTCCACTATACCATTGGGCGCACGCAGGTTGACTGTAGCCCGACCATTCACTCCGCCCGTCACAACGATCTCCCGTGCATCCAGGTCGAAGGCGTTGACCTTCGCCTCGCCGTTGACCGCCCCGATCTTCAGCGTCTGGATGCGTCCTTCGAGGTCAATTTGCTCGTGACCGCTGACATCGGGAATCTCATATGGGCCGGCCGGATCATCGAGCTCTACCGGTTCGCCCGCCAGCGCTGCCGGTGGCAGGGCGTTTGGATCCTCCATAACCGGCTCAGCCGGTAGCACGGGCGCTGCTTCGGCGTCAAACTCCCGCGCGAGTGGCGCGGCCGGCACTGCGGGCGCCGACTCCTTCGGCTCAACGGGAGGCGTCTCCTTCGTAGCAGTTGCCGGAACGTCCGTGCTGCCGGGCGCGACCGGCCCGTCCTGTGTGCTCTTCCCCGATTTCTGTTTCGCAGACTCGCCGCTCTTGCTTGTCGGCGTTGGGGCTGTCTCCGTACTCGCCTGCTCGTCTTTCGCAGCGACGCCATCACCGCGATCTTGTGGGGGCCAAACGCCAGTCCACTTGATGGCAACCAGGCACAAGCTGCCGATCGCCAGTATGGCGACCGCGACGTTGATCCAGCCTTGCCTCCGTCCGCCGATCACCGGATCAGCGGTCTTCCGGCGCGATTCGCTCGAACCAGGTTTGAGTGACTCCAGCGATTTCCCACAGATCGGGCAAGTAGCCGGCAAGGGACCAGCAGGTGGCAGAGAGTACTTGCATTGCGGACATTGCAGGGGAAGCATGAGAAGTCTCCCTTCTTATCGTCGCGGAACAACCGACCATGGTCCGGTGCGTTTCACTGGCCGACAGGCAGGCAGTAATCCGTGCTTTCTCGGCGGTAGTATCGTTTGCAGGTTCTATGCATCCGTCTTCGTCGTTGGCGAGAGTGGTTTGGGAACCGCGTACCGGTTGTACAGCGCCAAGGCCACCGCGGTGACGAAGGCCATGCCGCCGAAGATCAGCCACATCAGGTCGGGCCGGCCGAGGTCGCGGGCCAGCCTGCCGTACACGATGCCGCCGAGCACGTTGCCGAACAGATTGCCCAGGGCCACGGCGACGAAGTAATAGCCCATGTAGAGGGCCACTTTGTCCTTCGGCGCGATGCTGCCGATATACTCCTGACTCGTGGGGCTGGCCATCATCTCGCCGATGGAGAAGATCAACACCGCCAGTACCACCAGCCAGCCGGAGGCATGGAGCACGCCCACTGTGCCGCCGCCGCTGAGCGCCGGCAGCGCGATGCCGATGCCGGCCAGTACGATGCCCGTAATCATGCCGGGGAAACGGCCCATCTTGGCCACGGCCAGGGAGACGGCGATTTGGCAAATGACGATAAACAAGGGATCGAGGTTGGAGATCCACTCGGGGTTGAACTGCCCGCCGGCTGCCACATAGTCGGTGACGCCTTGGGACCAGCCTGAGAGCCCCAGCCCGCCCAGGACCGTGGCCAGGAAGTCCAGCAACGGCGTTGTGTCGACGAAGTCCCGGATGTAGCCCACCAACGGCACGCCGCCGAGAATCTGGTTGAACGCCGTCCAGAATCCCGAGAGGATCAGCAGGTAAAGGGCGAATCGCCAGTTGCTCAACTGCATTGGCTTGAGAAACCACGGGCGAGCGTCCGCGCCACCGGGCAGCGGACTATATCGGCGGAGTACGGCATCGACGACCAGGTTCAGCAGCAGCCAACCGGCGGCCGACATGCCCGCGTGATCCCACGCCAGCCAGCCCTTGCCCGCGGCAAAGAACACGATCAGCATTCCGAAGACGCAAATGAAGAAGCGGACGTTGCCGAGGACTTCCATGGCGTCGCGCAAGACCTTGCCGACGGAGCGTTTCGTGGTTGAGGCAGATTCGGTGGTCGGTTCCTTGTAGAAGAAGATGACCCAAATGAAGTTGACGGCGATGAAGATCGAGGAGCAGAGGAAGAGCCGGTTCCATTGTGAGACACCTGTGACCGGATCGGGGCTGCGGAGGTAGCCCGAGATGGCCGGCCCCAGGAACCCGCCCACGTTGACCATCATGTAGAAGATGCCGAAGCCGAGCTGCGAGGTCCGCTCGTTGGTGACGCGCGCAACGGTTCCCACCACCACCGGCTTGAAGATCGCGGCGCCGACGGCGACGAGCATGAAGCCGAACAGGAATCCGCCGTACGTGGTAAACGTGCCGAGCAGGTAGTAGCAGGGCGTCAGGATCGCATAGGCCAAGAGGAACATCTTCTTGTAGCCGAAGCGGTCGCCCAGCGCGCCGGTGACCACCGGCATGAGGTAGAGGGCGAAGGTGACGATGCCGATGATCGTCCCGGCATCCTCCTCCTTCAACCCCAGCCCGCCGCGCGCCTGCGGATCGGTCAGGTAGAGCGCCAGCGGCGTGAACATGCCGTACCACGCCATGCGCTCGAAGATCTCCATCGTGTTGGCGACGTAGAACGTGCGCGGCAGCAACTTGACCTGCTCGACGAAGCCTGCCTCGGTCTTTTCCATGGCACAATTCCTTTGGTTTCACTGCTGGCGTCACCCGCGTTAGCATTGGCGCAATCGGTCGCCGTGCGGCTCCGCCCAATGCGACCACGACGGCGATAGGTTGGAGGTAGTGTCGATACAGCCCCCGAAGTCCAACATCCGAGAACGGCGGACGATGCACATGATAGCCAAGGAATACCGCCGGGGCCAGACCGGAGAGGATTCTGGTACCTTGGGATGGACACCGGCGCCGTCACGAAGTCGACCGTCGGGGGAGTACGAACGGCACACCCTCTCCCGCAAGGCGGAGGCTGCATTGACTTTCCAAAGAGAAGAGACATCCCGCCGCAGGCCGAAAGCCAATACAGACGACCTCTCGGGTATCGTCGGCCGCGCTTCATTATCGACTGCGGCGGGATGAAGGGGGTCTCCTTGGTTGTGTTGCTCGTCCGGGCGAGTCGATCAGTATCTACTGCGAAGAGAACGAAAGACCGCCCAGCAAAGTAGACCGACAGCCATCAGGATCCACGTGCTTGGCTCGGAAACGGCATTGGCTTCGCCGGCGCTGCCCGGCGTCGCACGGATGGTCACCGAACCACCGGCGCCGATGGTCAGAGTGTCCTGAACGATGGAAGACGCCAGAAGGCTGGCGCCGTCGGCGACCGTCGTGTTGCCGGGGCCGGAGATCGCGCCGGTCTCCAGCGAACCTTCTTCCACCGTTGTATTCCCCGTGTAGGTATTGCTGCCGGTAAGAACTTGCGTGCCCGCGCCCTTCTTGATCAGGCTGATCGTGCCGTTGCCGGGGCCGCCCCGGATGTTGCCGCTAAAGGTAGCCTTGCCGGCAGTGACGTTGAGGGTGAGAACGGAGGGCTTCCCCAGGTCACTGTTGATGACGGCACCGCCGCTGCCGCCGTCGTCGGACAGCGAGGCGAACTGCTGCGATGTGCCGCCCAGGTCGAGTGTGCCCACGGCAGCGATCCGCATGGCGGTGGTTGCCGGGAGAATGTCCACGCTGCCGCCGCCACCGCCGCCCAGGCTCCAGCCGGAGAAGCGGCTCTCGCCGGGGGCCACCCACGTGTTGCGCGAGCCGGTCACGGACTGGTCGGTGCCGGTCTTGTCGTCGAGCATCGTCCAGATCGAGTTGTCGTCGCTCCCTTCGATCTTCCATCGCAAGGGATCGCGCTCGTCGGAGTCGTTCGCCGTGGCCCAGTTGTATTCGTCGAAGCGGGTCTTACTGCCGAAGTCATAGACGAGCGCCCCCTTGTTGAAGTCCAGCCACTTGCTGCCGAGGTTGTTGTCGTTCGCGTTTGGGGGGCCTTCTCCGCCGGGATTGTCCCCGTCCGGATTGGATACGGCGGTGGCCGCGGTCCAGACATCGCCAAGGAAGAACTGTACCTCGGACAACTGAACGCTGTTTGCGTCGTCCGGACGCTTGAGCAGGGTCGGCGTGAACCTGTAATAGCGGAATCCGCCGCCGCCGCTCTCCAGTTTGAGCGTGCCGCCGATAATCGTCGTAGGGCCGCTGTAGTTCTGTTGGGCCGCGACCTTCAGGGTACCGGTTCCGTTCTTGGTCAACGAACCGCTGCCGGTAATGACCCTGGCAAGCGTCATCGTGTCGGCGTGATGGAACGCGATACTGGCGTCATTGGCAAGGGCAATGCCAGTGGTGGCCAGCGATGCGCCGCTGCCGCCGTTGCCGATCGCGAGCGTACCGCCGTTGACAGCCGTGGCGCCGGTGAAGGTGTTGACGCCAGTCAGCGTCAACGTGCCGGTGCCCTCCTTGGTCAACGATCCCGCCGCGATATCGCCCGAGGCATTGCCGCTGTTGATGGTCAACGGCATGGTGCCGGCAGCGAGCCGCGAGCCGGCGCTGGTGACAACGCTACCGAAGATCGCGCGCCCGGTCCCACTCAAGGTCAGGTCGCCGCCGTTGATCGCCAAGGCCCCGAACGACGCCGAGGAGGCAGTCAACTGAAGGGCCGCCGACCCGTTGACGTTCAGTGTCTTACCGCTCATGTCGAGCGCGCCGTAAGTGGTCTGCAGCGCGTTCCACATGCCGGCCTGTGCCGGATCGCTGGGATTGACACGACGCTCGCTGAGTCCCGGCGCGGTGAACATCCAATTGACGTTCTCCCCCCCGCCGTGCTCCTGGGCCATGTAGATGACGTTGTACGCGGTGCCTGCCACCAGGCTCTTGGTGCCGTTTTCGTTCCAATCGTAGTTGCCGACCTTGTCGCCGGGATCGAACACGCCGTTGTTGTCCATGTCGATGTACATCAATCCGCGGTCGTCGTTGTCCCAATGGAAATTGTGATCGCCGGTCACCTTGGGGGTGAACGTGCCGCTGAAGGCCGTCACGAAGTGGTCGCCATAGCTACTTTGCGGAAACCCGTTCCAGTTGTTAATCTGCTGGGTGAGCAGCACGTCGTGCCCCGCGTAGGAAGGCAACGCCAGAACCGTGTTGGCCTTGTTGCCAGTGAAGACGCGCGTGGCGCTCACCGTGTAGGCGGCATTGTCCAGGTTCATCGGCGTCTCATTGTCCGGCGTGCCGGTGAAGATCGACCCGCGGAGGCCGATGGCCATCGACTGGCTTGTCGGGCCGGTCAGGCTGAGCGTGCCGGCGTTGAGGTTGATCGTCGTGGTGTTGGCGCCCAGCGGATCGCTGCTGCCGGCCGCGTTCGTCAGGGCCAGCGTTCCGGCACCTCCTTTGGTCAGGACGGATGCCGCCGTAGCGGCGTACGATGGAACCTTCAGGCTACCCGGGCCGGAGACGTTGATCGTCACGTTGCCCCCAGTGCTCACCGAATCGACCGATCCGCTCTGTGCCGAGAGCGCGGAATTCGCGGCCATCGTCAAGGCCTTCCCAGTAGAAACCGGGGCAATCGAGATCGCCCCGGAGACGGTGAGCGAACCGTTCGCGGCAATTACGAGCTTGCCCTCGTTCAGCGCCGTCAGTTGTTGCGTCGCGTGGTTCCCGTCCACGGTGACCGTGTGCGCCGTGTTGATTTTGGCACTAGTCGTGGCGTTCGGATAGGCAGGCGTACCCGGGGTCCAGGGACCGGTGCTCCAATTGCCGTCGGCTCCGGCGCTCCATACCAACGTCGGGGCGCCGCTGGACAAGAAGCCCGGCACGCTCACCTTTTGTAGAGCGGACCATCCCCAACCTCCACTGTAGGTATCGATGTAGTCGAGGGTGTAAATCCTGCCGTCGTTGGCGTAGGGGGTTAAATCCCCTACCGACCAACTGAGGGTCTGGTAATCGTCCCCGTTACCCGATCTGCGCTTGGTCAACACGTAATCGCCGGTTACCGCGTCGCGGAGGGCCAAGCCCATGCAACCGCTGTCCGTAGTGATGCCGGCCGTCAGCTCGGACGCATTGGACGGCAAGTCGTTGGGTCCCTCACCCCCGTTCATCCCGAAAGTAAGACTACCGGATCCGTCCAGTTCGAACGTCGGTGAGCGGAATAGAACGTTCTGGTGAGCGTTATCGTGCGCGAACGTCAGGTTGCTGGGGCTGATGGCCGCGCCAACGCCGGGCGGCCGGTGGTCATTGTATGTCACCCGCCCCAATACGTTTGTCCAATCGGCCGGAAGAGCGGGCGTGTCCAAGCCCCAATAAACCACGGCTGCGCGGCCCGTGGTGGCATAGCAGGCAAGAGTCAGGATCAGCCCCAGCAGGAACAGACTGCTCCGGAGTCGTGTGATGCACTTCCACATTTTGTGGTACTCCCGCGAGAGAACTACGTCTGTGTGCAAGTCCTCAAAGACCGTGGACTTGCCGTGTTCTCCACTACGCGAATGGGTTTCTATCCTCTACGGTTCCGCCTGCGGTATCCGGCAGCCAATAGCACCACGGCCCCGACGGCCGCGAGAATCAACGTCCCCGGTTCGGGAACCGCGTTGGCATCGCTCGCCGCGCCGGCCCCGCTGGGTACGGCGCGGATGGTCACCGATCCGCCGGCGCCGATCGTCAGGGTGTCCTGCACGATCGAGTTGGTGACGAGGCTGGCGCCCGGCGCAACGTGCGTGGCGCCGGTTCCGGAGACGGCCCGTACGTTCTGTAAGAGGGTCGAAGAGACGTCGAGGCTGCCGTTGTTGACGACCGGCGTCGTGGCCGTCAAGACGCTGCCCGCGCTGCCGGCCAGATCCAACGTTCCGGCACTCACGCTCACGCCGCTCGTGTTTAGCGCGGAACCGGTGATCCGCAGCGTGCCGCCAGCGACACTGGTGGCGCCGGTGTACGTGTCGACCGCCGACAATACCAGCGTGCCGGCGCCGCTCTTGTTGATCGCCGTGCCCGTGACCTGGGCGGCAATCGTCAACGTGCCGGCCTGTACGTCGACTTGCCCGCCGCGCAGGGCGATCGGCGTACCGGCCGCGACTTGCGCCGGGCCCGCAGTGGCCGCGACGTTGTTGAAACTCACGCTTTGCGCCCCGCTAAGGGTCAGGATGCCGCCGCTGCCGCCGAAGCTCAAATCACCCAGCGTGTGGGCGACGCCGCTGGCCTGCAAGTCGAGGACAGAACTGGCCGTGACGCTAACAGACGTATTGGGCAGGTTTACCGTGCCGCCGACAGGGCTGTAGGTTCCCAATTCCCAAGCGTTAGCCGCACCGATGTTCTGCGGCGGGCTGCTGCCCGGCATGAGGACGTAGTTGGCCGGATTCACCCCGGCCCATGTGTAGGTGTTGGTTGGACCAACACCTTGGGACGTACCCGTCCGATCGTCAATCATCGTCCAGTTGCTGTTGTCGTTGCTTCCCTCGACCTTCCACCTGGTCGGATTGCGGCTCGGCGTGCTGTCGTTGGCCGTGGCCCAGTTGTACGAATCGAAGGTTCTTGGGCCGCCGTAGTTGAAGGTGATCGAGTACGGCAAACCGCCTTGTCCGAACTTGGTGTTCCGGTTCAGGTCGTTAGCAGCACCGCAGTCGCTCTCCCCCGTGCCGCCGATGTTTCCGGGCGAGCCGCCGGTGGCCGGTGTCCAGACGCCGTCGCGGTAGAAGTGCAATTCCGAGAACTGGTTATAACCATCGCCGTTGTTCGCCGTGACGGTGAACTTGTAGTATTGGAAGGTGGGCCGGTTGCTGATGCCCTTTGCCAGGGCCAGCGTGCCGCCGGAAAGCGCCAGCGTACGGGCGGCCACGTTGTCGGCCACATTGCTGCCGGAAACCGCGAACGAAGTCGCTCCTCCGTCGGGCGTGAAGCTGGCAGTGTAGTTGTCGCGCAGCTTAAGTTGGGTCGCCACGGCCAGGGGGGCCGCGGCTGCATTCACCGTGCCCGTGGCCGAGGAGAAATCGGCGCTGCCGACCTTGGGCGTGCCGGCCAGAGTAGCGATCGAACCGCTGTTGAGTTTCAGCGCGTTGGCCGCCATCGCGCCGCCGAGATTGACCGCGCCGCCGCCGACGTTCACGTCGCGTGCGACGTTGCCCGCGGGGCCGATTCCCAGCGTGGCGCCGGCGGGTACGGCAATCGCGGCGCCGCTGCTAAGCGAGCCGTTTACCTGGAAGGTTGCCGCGCCGATGGTCACATCGCCGCCGCCGGACAAGCTACCGTCGATCTGGAGGGTGCCGCCGGCAACATTGGTCGTGCCGGTGTAGCCGTTATCGGCGCCGGCCAAGACCAGGGTGCCCGCCCCGTTCTTGTTAAGGCCGCCGGAACCGCCGACGGAGCCGCCGAACGTGGCGGTGTTACCTGCGGAAGTCACGTCCGCGACGGCTCCACCACTGATGGCCACCGTGGTGGCGGCCGTTCCGAAGCCCGTGCCCGTGATCTCCAATTTGCTGCCGTTGTTGATCGTCAACGGCCCGAGCGGAAGGCCGAGATTGCCGGCCGCGCTGAGCGACAGCGTGCCGGCGTTGAGCGTAATGCCGCCCGCGAAATCGTTGTCCGCGTTGCCGAGCGTCAATTTCCCGGCGCCGGTCTTCGTCAGCGTGCTGCCGAGGCCCGCGCCCGTGATCTTGCCGCCGATCGTCGTATTGCCGGCCCCGGAGACCGTCAGCGTCTGGCCGTTGAGATCCAGGGTGCCGCCCAGCGCCGTGCTGCCCGCGGCGTTGGGCGTCGAGACCGACAAGCCGGCCGCGCCCACGGTGATGGGCAAATTGACCGCCTGCGCGGCGGACGTCTCGTTGCGAATCAAGGTCGCGTCATCGTTGCCGATCAACGTCAGGCCGTTTCCGCCGATCGTGAAACTGCCGGCCCCGGCAGGGAAGATGAGGCCGGCGAAGCGGTTGACCGACGTCAGGTCGTTGGTCGAGACCAACTGCCCCGGGCCCTGGAAGATGAGCATTTCGTCTTGCAGCACCAGGGAGCTGTCGTTCCAGTTCGCGTTGGTGCTCCACTTGCCATCCGTGCCGTTGCCCACCCAGGTCGGAATCGGGCGGATGTTCAGGCCCAGATAGTTGTTGCCCGAGTCGGTAATCCACTGGAAGCCGTATTTCAGGCCGAAGATTGGATTCAGGATGGCGAGGCTGCTCAAGCTGCCAGGCGTACCTGTTCCCGTGTATTGCATCAGGCGGAACGTGCCGAGGCCGGAGAACGGCGTGGTTCCGTCCAGCCGATAGAGATTGAAGCCGCCGCCGCTGAAGGTGAACCCGTCGGCGTTCGTGACGTTGACCCGGTCGTTTGCCGAGAGGTCGTCCTTGAACTTGAAGTCCAGGATGCTGCTCGGGTTGAGGGTCAGCATGCCCGTAGTCAAGGTTGCGCCGGGAGTGACGGTGCCTGGGGCGAGGCGCCCGCCGGCCACGACGATTCCGGCCACCGACCCGTCACCGCTCAGCGTACCGCCCGCGTTCACGGTGACAGTGCTGTTGGCAAGTTGGCCGGGTGCGCTCACTACCAGTTTGCCGCCGTTGACCGCCGTGGCGCCGTTGTAGTTGCTGACGCCGGAAAGCACGAGCGTGCCGGCGCCGGCCTTCGTGAGGCTGTAAGAGCCTTCGATCGAGCCATCGACCGTCAGCGTATTGGCGGCGACGGTCACCCGCCGGTTGCCGCCGAGCAGGACCGTGCCGGCGCCCAGATTCAGGTTGCGCGTAGAACCGGCATAGGTGAAATCGCCGTTCCAGACCTGCAAGTTGTTCGTGGCCAGCGTCACGTCGCCGGCGCTCGTATTGTCGATGGAGCCGCCGGAGATCGTGAACATCCCGGTGCCGATAGCCGAGTGCGTGGCGTCGCCGCCGTTGTTGATGTTCAGTCGACCGGCGTCGAGGCTCATGCCGCCACTGTAGGTGCTGGCGCCCGAAAGCGTGAGCGCGCCGGCGCCTGCCTTGACGAGGCCGAACGCGCCGGCGATCGTACCGCCGACGGTCAGGTTGTTGGCGGTCACGGTCACCTGCACGTTGCTGCCCAGGAGAACCGCGCCGGCGCCTAGGTTCAGATTGCGGATCGAGCCGGCGTAGGCGAAATCGCCGTTCCAGTTCTGCGCATTGTTGGTGGCCACTGTCACGTCACCGGCGCTCGTGTTGTCGAGCGTGCCGCCGGCGATTGTGAGCGTCCCTGTGCCGACGGCCGAATGCGTGGCGTCGCCGCCGTTGTTGACGTTCAATTGGCCGGCGGTCAGGGTGATCCCGCTGGCGTGGGCGTGGACGCCGGTGATCGCCAGTGTGCCCGGGCCGTTCTTGATGATGGGAGTAGGCGCATTCTCGAGAATGGTGCCGATGGAAAGCGTGCCCCTGCCCGTGCCGTTGTTTGCCACGTCGAGCGTGATGCTGCCCCCAGCGAGCGCGACGGTGTTGAGCGTCAGGCCGTATGCGGCGTTCGCCATGGTGCCGCTGTCGGCGGCGACATTCAGGGTCGTTGTACCGTTGCCGACATTCAGCGCGTCGACCGTGGCGCCCGTGGTGCCGGCGGCGATGGTCGAATTGCTGCCGCCGATGACCTGGACGCTGGCGAACGTGGGCGTTCCGCCGCCAAAGCTGAAATTGCTGATGTCCTGCGTGGACGACTGGCTGCCCGCGCCGCCGGTGAAACCGACGTACGCCTGGCCGCTGCCGCCCAGCACTGAGCCGAGATTAACGGGCACGGAATACGTGGTCATATTTGCCGGCGTGCCGACGTCCGTAAGAGTCCAGTTCATATTGGCGCCGTCGTAGTTGATGTCGACCCGGATGGGTCTCGGGGTGGAATTCACGCCGCTCCACCAACTCGGATGGCTATAGTTACCGGTCTGGCCGTTGATGTTGAACGCGGTGCCCGTCGTGCCATAGATGTTGAATTGGACGGACGCGCTGGGCGCGATACCCGAGTAGCCGAGCGAACCACCGTCGCCGCCCAAAGCAATCGGCCCGCGGGAGTCGTTCTGTAGCGCGAATGTTGCCCCATCGGCCGCGCCGTTGCCACTGGGGGTGTAGACGAAGCTCGCCGAGAAGGGGCCGTAGCTGACCTTCGTGTTGTGGAATGCCGATCGGGCTTGGCCTTGTCCCCCGTCGGTCAGGCGGAGCACGTCGCTGGTTACGGTGGGCAGAGCGCCGTTGCTGTTGAGTTGCCAACCGGTACCGTTGCCGCCAAAACCGGAAACCATGGTCGCGGCGCCGCCCAAGGCGAGCGTGCCGCCGTTGAGGGTGATGGTCCCCGCCCCCGTCGCACCGGGCACAATCCCCAGCACGCCGCCGGTGATCGTCGTCCCCTGGCCGTAGCTGTTGGTTCCATTGGTCAGGGTCAATCGTCCGCCGCCTTCCTTGACCAGGGCCCCGTTGGCGCCGGAGATCTGACCGCTATAGGTTCCCACACCGCCGCCGACCGATAGGGTGACGCCATTGCTCGACGCGTTGCTTAGCGCGATGTTGCGTGCGCCCTTGAGCCCGCCAAACGAGGCCGCCGTGACGCTGCCGGCGAAGCTCAGCGTGCCGGTGTCTGCGGCGTTCATGTCCACGACGCTGCCCTGCAATGCCTGCGAGTGCCCCACCACCAAGGCGCCGGTGGTGATCCGCGTATCGCCCACGTAGGTGGTCGCCGCATTCATGGTCAGCGTGCCGGCGCCGGTCTTGGTCAGACCACCGTTGCCGCTGAGGGAGCCTGTCGAAACGATGGTCGTGTTACCCGCGCCGCCTACGGTTACGGTGTTGCCGCCGTTGTCGATCGGGCCGCCGAGGACGGTCGTCCCGGCCGCGTTGGTAGTGGTGATCGCTTTGCCCGCTGCGCCAACGGTCAGCGGCAAGTTAACCGTCTGGGGAATCGTGGCATCGTTACGGATCAGGTTGCCGCCGGAATCGCCGATGAGCGTAATACCATTGCCGCCCAGCGTGAAGCCCGTGTTGGTCCCCGAGTCGCCGGCCGTCGTCCGGAACACGAGGCTCCGGAACTGCGTAATGGCAACTTGGTCGTTGGTGTTCGTCAGCCGCACGGCCCCGTCGAAGGTGAGCACGTCGCCGCTCTGAATCGCGGCCC
>Ga0233425_10000369_pt1 | contig 117622 bp, 107 predicted proteins | sample Watercolumn_Towu_2_FD_181712 | JGI IMG/M metagenome (GOLD analysis project Ga0233425, IMG submission 181712) | Freshwater microbial communities from Lake Towuti, South Sulawesi, Indonesia - Watercolumn_Towuti2014_140_MG | ecosystem: Environmental > Aquatic > Freshwater > Lake | place...
GCGGCGACGGAGAGCTCAGGCTCACCCAGCGTCCGGCCGGCGACGCCGAGCTTGCCTGGCTCCGGGCTGCCGGCAAGCTGTCGGCGGTGGTCGAGCTGCGCGCCATGGCCCATGCCGGCGCGGAGCGCAGCATCGTCGAGCTCAAGGCCGTGGACGCGGCATATCCCTTGGTCGGCGCGGTCGAGCTTTCGGGCGGCCTGGCGCTCGCCGACGCGCTGGCCAAGCGCGGCGGGCGCTGGGGTGCCGTGGCCGACCCCGAGATCGCCGCACGGCTCGGCGCCGGGCCCGGCGATATGCTGCGGGTGGGCGACGCGGAGATCGAGCTGCGCGCCACGATCGCGCGCGAGCCGGACAAGGGCACCTCGCTGTTCCGCTTCGGGCCGCGCGTGATGGTCGCGCGCGGCGCGCTCGACGAGGCGCACCTGCTCCAGCCCGGCAGCCTCGCCTATTTCGCCTACCGCCTCGACCTGCCGGAAGGACGGACCGCCTCCGCGTTCCTCGAAGAGGCGGGCCGGCGCTTTCCCCAGGCGGGCTGGCGCATGCGCAGCCACATCCAGGCCGATCCCGCCGCGCAGCGCTTCATCGACCGCATGACCCTGTTCCTGACTCTCGTGGGCCTGACCGCGCTGCTGGTCGGGGGCGTGGGCGTGGGCAACGCGGTCAAGGCGCATCTCGACGGCAAGACCGCGACCATCGCCACGTACAAGTGCCTGGGTGCGCCGGGGCGGCTCGTGTTCGTGGCGGGGCTCGCGCAGGTGATGGCGCTGGCGGCCCTGGGCGTGTTGTTGGGCATCGTCGCCGGTGCCCTGGTGCCGCTTGCCGCCGCGCCGCTGTTGACCGAGAAGCTGCCGGCCGCGGCGCGTTTCGGCGTCTATCCCGGGCCGCTGCTGCTGGCCGCCGCGTTCGGGATGATCGCGGCGCCGGCGTTCTCGGCCTGGCCGCTCGCGGCCGCGCGCGAAGTTCCCGCCGCCGCGCTGTTCCGCGCCCTCTTCGCCCCGACGCGGCGCTGGCCGCGCTGGCCCTACGTGGCGCTAACCGCCGCCGCCGCTCTCGGCCTCGCGGCCCTCGCGCTGTGGTGGGCCGACGACAAGCGCGTGGCGGCGTGGTTCGTCGCCGGCGCGGCCGGCACGCTGCTCGGCTTCCGCCTCATCGCCGCGGGCCTGATCCGGCTCGCCGCCGCGCTGCCGCGCCCCGGTGCGCCGCTCCTGCGCCTGGCGCTCGCCAACGTGCACCGGCCCGGCGCGCCGACTGCCGGCATGCTGGTGTCGCTGGGCGTGGGCCTCAGTGTGCTCGTCGCCGTGGCGCAGATCGAGGGCAACCTCGCGCGCCAGGTCTCGGACCGGCTGCCCAGGGCCGCGCCCTCGTTCTATTTCATCGACATCCAGCCCGACCAGGCGGCGGAGTTCGACCGCGTCGCGGGCGCGGTCGCGGGGCCGGAGGCGGTCGAGCGCGTGCCCACGGTGCGTGCGCGCATCGTGAGGGTCGCGGGCGAGGCGGCCGACCGCCGCCCGGTCCGCCCCGAGGTCGCCTGGGTCCTGCGCGGCGACCGCGCGCTCACCTTCGCCGCCGCGATGCCCCCGGGCGCCAAGCTCGTCGCCGGGGAATGGTGGCCCAGGGACTACCGCGGGCCGCCGCTGGTCTCCTTCGACGCCGAGGCCGCGCGCGGCATGAACGTGGGCGTGGGCGACACGCTCGCGTTCAACGTGCTGGGGCGCGAGGTCGAGGCGCGCATCGCCTCCCTGCGCGCGATCGACTGGACCGACCTGACCATGAACTTCGTGGTGATCTTCGCGCCCGGTGCGCTCGACGACGCGCCCTACACCCACATCGCGGCGGCCCGGGTGCCGCCGGAGCGGGAGCAGGCGCTGTTCCGCGCGGTCACCGACCGTTTCGCCAACGTCTCGGCGGTGCGCGTGCGCGACGCGCTCGAGGCGGCGGCCCGGATCATCGCCCAGGTTGGCCTGGCGGTGCGCATCACCGCTTCCGTGACCGTCGCCGTGGGCGCGCTGGTGCTGGCCGGGGTGGTCGCGGCGGGGCGCCGGCGGCGCGTCTACGATTCGGTGGTGCTCAAGGTGCTGGGCGCAACGCGCCCGCAATTGGCGCTCGCCTACCTCTGGGAATACGGCGCGGTCGGATGTCTCGCGGCGCTCGCGGCGTTGGGCGTGGGCACGCTCGCGGCCTACGCGCTGGTGACCTGGACGATGGGCATGGACTGGGCGTTCGAGCCGGGCCCGGCGCTGCTGACCGCCGCCGTCGGCGTCGGCCTCGCCGCGCTCATGGGCTTCGCGGGCACGCTGCGCGCGCTCGGGCAGAAGGCGGCGCCGCTCCTGCGCAATCCCTGACGCGGCGGTTCAGCCCCGGTTCAGGCGCGCGCGCTAGGCTGCGAGCTTGAGGACGTGCGTCCGGCACGCCCCCAACGGGAAGGTGAAGACCATGCGCGCGTTGCGTTGCCTCGCGATTCTCGCCGCCCTTGCCGCCGCGCCGGCTGCCTGGGCGCAGACCCCGCCCCGCCCCGGCCCGCCCTACGAGCCGAACCCGCAGGAGCGCGCGCTCGACCAGGCCGAGCGCATCCTCCGGCAGCTGCAGGACGTCCTGCGCGCGGTCCCGAGTTTCGACCCGCCCGTGGTCACGCCCGAGGGCGATATCCTGATCCGCCGCCGCCCGCCGAGACCCCGGCCGGGCGAGCCCGGTTATCCCCCGCCGCCCCCGGACGAGCCGCCGCAGAAGCTCTAGGCCGCGCCCGCAACCCCTTGGCGGAAAACGGGTTTCGCCGGCCGGCGGCGCGGCGCCGAGTTACAGGGATGTAACCTGGAGCGCGTCCGGTTTGCATTGATAAACGCCCATGTCTACCCCATATTTCCGCCAGGCAAGGCGGCCTCGGAAGCCGCCGCCCGGATTCCACGGAAAGGGCAAGGGAACCATGGCTCTGCAAGACCGTCGCTGGATGACGACCACCGAAGCGGCGCAAGCCGAGATCGATGTCGGCCTGCGCAGCTACATGCTGCGGGTCTACAACTACATGGCCTCGGGCCTGGCGCTGACCGGCCTGGTGGCCGCGTTCGTCGCCAACACGCCGGCGCTCTACACCGCGATCTTCGGCTCGCCGCTGATGTGGGTGGCGATCCTCGCGCCGGTCGCGCTGGTGTTCTTCCTGAGCTTCCGCGTCCACGCCATGAGCGCGGCGACCGCGCAGCTCTGCTTCTGGGTCTATGCGGCGCTGAACGGCGTGGCGTTCTCCACGATCTTTCTCGCCTATACCGGCACCAGCATCGCGCGGGTGTTCTTCGTCACGGCCGCGACGTTCGGCGCGATGAGCCTCTATGGCTACACCACCAAGCGCGACCTCGCCGGCGTCGGCATGTTCCTGTTCGCGGGCCTGATCGGCATCCTGATCGCGGCGCTGGTGAACCTGTTCCTGCAAAGCTCGGCGCTCCAGTTCGCGATCTCGGTCATCGGCGTCGTGGTGTTCGTGGGGCTGACCGCCTGGGACACGCAACGCATCAAAGAAGTCTATTTCGAGGCCGACGACCAGGAAGTGGCGGCCAAGAAGTCGATCATGGGCGCGCTGACGCTCTACCTCGACTTCATCAACATCTTCCTCATGCTGATGCAGCTGTTCGGCGAGAAGAAGTAACCGCCGGCGCCTGGCAGAAACGCGAACCGCCGGGGAGCGATTCCCGGCGGTTTCGTTTTGGGCGGGCGCAGGCGGCGCCGGGGGATCAGATGCACCGGCCGCCGTCCACCTCCATGCACACGCCCGTCAGGAACTCGGCCTCGTCCGAACACAGGAACAGCGCCGCGCGCGCCACGTCCTTGGGCGTGCTCATGCGCCCGAGGGGGATCGTCGCCAGGAACTTCTTGCGGTTCTCCGGCGTGTCGGGCACGCCCATGAAATGCTCCAAGAGGCCGGTCTCGCCGATCACCGGGTTGACCGCGACCACGCGGATCTTCTCGGGCGCGAGCTCCGCGGCCATCGACTTGGTCATGGTCTGCGCCGCGCCCTTGCTCGCGTTGTACCAGGTGAGCCCCGGCCTGGGGCGCAGCGCCGCGGTCGAGACCGTGTTGAGGATCACGCCGCCGCCCGCCTTCTTCAGCTCCGGCACCACGTGCCGCGCCGCCAGGAAGATCGCCTTCACGTTGACCGCGAAGATCTTGTCGAACTCGGCCTCGCCGACGTTCAGCATCGGCTGGTTCCGGTGGGTGTAGCCGGCGTTGTTGACCATGATGTCGACGCGGCCGAAGCGCTTGACCGCGGCCGCGACCAGCGCCTTCACCTCCGCGTCCTTGGTCACGTCGGCCTTGACGAACTCGGCCTGGCCGCCCGCCTGCTGGATCACCTGGGCCACGCGCCTGCCGCCCGTCTCGTTGATGTCGTTGACGACGACCCGCGCGCCTTCCTCGGCGAACAGCCGCGCCATGCCCTCGCCGAAGCCCGATCCGGCGCCCGTGATGATCGCAACCTTGTTCTTGAGACGCATTCAGTCCTCCCGCTCGATGCTTTTTGGGTCCTCATCCTTCGACAAGCTCAGGATGAGGACAAAGGAACGATCCTCATGCTGAGCCTGTCGAAGCATGAGGATCGGGCGGCCTAGCCGTGCCTGATGGCGACGGTCTTGAGCGCCGTGAAGCCGTAGAGCGCCTCGAAGCCCTTCTCGCGGCCGAAGCCCGAGCGCTTGACGCCGCCGAACGGCAGCTCGACCCCGCCGCCGGCGCCGTAGTTGTTGACGAACACCTGCCCGCACCTGAGCGCGCGCGCGAGACGCAGCTGCCGCCCGCCGTCCGCGGTCCACACCGCGGCCACCAGGCCGTAGGGCGTGCCGTTGGCGATGCGGATCGCCGCGGCCTCGTCCTCGAAGCGGATCGCCGCCAGCACCGGCCCGAACACCTCCTCCTGGCCGAGCTTGCTCATGGGCTCGACCGGCCCGAAGAAGCTCGGCGCCACGTAGAAACCGCCGGTGGGCGTATTGGGCGCGACCGCGCCCTCCGCCAGCTTCCGGACGCCGGCCTCGATCGCCCCGCCGACATAGCCGTCCACGCGTGCCTTCTGCTGGCGGTTGATCAGCGGCCCGCAGTCCAGGTCCATGTCCCAGGACCCGGCGCGCAAGGCCCGGAACTTCTCCGCCACCCGGTCGGCAACGCGGTCGAACGCCGATTTCTCGATCAAGAGCCTGCTGCCGGCCGAGCAGGTCTGCCCGGCGTTCTGCACGATCGCGCCCACGATGAACGGCAGCGCCGCGTCCAGGTCGGCGTCGGCGAACACGAGCTGCGGCGACTTGCCGCCCAGCTCCATGGTGACCGGCACGTTGTTGCGCGCGGCCGCCTGCTGCACCAGCGTGCCGACCTCGGGCGAGCCGGTGAACGAGAGGTGGTCGACGCCGGGATGGCCCGCAAGCGCGGCACCCGCCTCCTCGCCGTAGCCCGGCACCACGTTGATCGCCCCGGGCGGGAAGCCGATCTCGGTCGCAAGCTCGCCGATGCGCAGGGACGACATCGAGGCGTCCTCCGCCGGCTTCAGCACGCAGGCGTTGCCCGCGGCCAGCGCCGCCGCCACGCTGCGCCCGAGGATCTGCATCGGGTAGTTCCAGGGCACGATGTGGCCGGTGACGCCGTGCGGCTCGCGCAGGGTCATCACGGTGTAACCGTTGAGGTAGGGGATGGTTTCCCCGTGCAGCTTGTCGGCCGCGCCGGCGTAGAATTCGAAGTAGCGCGCGCAGGCCACGGCGTCGGCGCGCGCCTGCTTCAAGGGCTTGCCGCAGTCGCGCGCCTCGATGCGCGCCAGCTCCTCGGCGCGCGCGGCGATCGACTCGGCGAGTTTCAGCAATAGCCGCCCGCGCTCGACCGCCGCCAGGCGCCCCCAGGCGCCTTCCTGGGCCGCGCGCGCGGCCTTGACCGCGCGGTCGATGTCCTCGGCCCCGCCGCGGCCGATGCGCGCGTATTCCGCGCCGTCGCTGGGGTCGATCACCGCGATCGTGTCGCCCGTTACCGGCTGGCGCCAGTCCCCGGCGATCAGAAGCTTGACGGTCATGGTTCGCTCCCTCGGGGGCGGTTCGGCGCCCCTTGGGCCGCAGTTGTAGCGCCGGGCCAGGACGGCCGCCAAGGGCGGGAAAAGCCGGGAGGGGATGCCGGAAACGAATGCCGGCGGGTATGCCGCCGGCGCCGCCTGGCCTCAGCGCACGCTGGTCAGGGTCTCGCTGCTGATGCGCGCGGCGCCCAGCACCGGGCCGGTGCGCTCGCCCTGCACGATCACGGCCCAGCCGCGCCTGGCGGCGGGGTCGAGGCGCGGCAGCTCGATGGTCGCGGCCTGGCCCGACCAGAAGCCGACGCGCTGGATCTCGCGCACCACGTTGTAGTTGCTCAAGGTCTTGCCGCCGTTCTCGCCGCGCAGCACCTTGGTCATGTGCTCGGCGTCGAAGCCCACCAGGATCACGTCGCACAGCTTGCCGGTCTCGCCCTGCGGCAATTGCACCGCGAGCCGCCCGGCGCCAGTCGTGAACACTTTGATCTCCACGCGCGGGCGCGGCTGGGCCCGGGCCGCCTCGATCTGGCGCTCGACCGCGCGCTTGTCGCTGCCGACGGCCTCGGTCACGCCGTCCACCACGATCTGCGGGGTGTAGACGTAGCCGCGGCCGAGGCGCTTGTTGTAGTGGCGCTGGCGCTCGGTCAGCGCCGGCGAGGCGAACGGGTCCTTCCAGCCGATGTAGTCCCAGTAGTCGACGTGCATCTCGAGCGCCAGCAGGTCGTCGCGCTTGGCGAGCTCGCCCAGGAACGCCTCGGCCGGCGGGCAGGACGAGCAGCCTTGCGAGGTGAACAGCTCGACCACCGTCAGGTTGTGCGGCTTGTCGCCGGCCTGAGCCGGGCCCGCGCCCGCAAGCGCCAGAATCGCCGCGGCAACCAGGGTTCGCGCAACCGATGTTCGCATGGCCGGACGATAGGTCCGCGGCTCAATCACCGGCCAATCACGTTGGGGTGATTCCGTCACCGCGGCGGTCACTTCGCCTTGAGCAGACCGCGCAGGACGTAGTGCAGGATGCCGCCGTGGCGGTAGTACTCCACCTCGTCCAGCGTATCGACGCGGCACTGGAGCTGCACCTTCTCGGTCCTGCCGCCGGCGCGGTGCACGGTCATCTCCAAATCCATGCCCGGCTTGATGCCCTTGGCGATGCCCTGGATGTCGAAGGTCTCGCTGCCGTCGAGCTTGAGGTCCTTGCGCGTCATGCCGCCCTTGAACACCAGCGGCAGCACGCCCATGCCCACCAGGTTCGAGCGGTGGATGCGCTCGAAGCTTTCGGCGATCACCGCCTTGACGCCCAGCAGCAGCGTGCCCTTGGCCGCCCAGTCGCGCGACGAGCCGGTGCCGTATTCCTTGCCCGCGAACACCACGAGCGGAACCTTGTCCTTGGCGAACTTCATCGCCGCGTCGTAGATCGGCTCGACCTTGCCGGTGGGCGCCATCTTGGTGACGCCCCCCTCGGTGCCGGGCGCCAGCTCGTTCTTGATGCGGATGTTGGCGAAGGTACCGCGCATCATCACTTCGTGGTTGCCGCGCCGCGCGCCGTAGGAATTGAAGTCCTCGGGCCTGACCTGGTAGCCCATCAGGTACTCGCCCGCGGGGCTGGTCTTGCGGATGTTGCCGGCGGGCGAGATGTGGTCCGTCGTGATGCTGTCCGCCAGCACCGCCAGCGCCCTGGCGCCCTTGATGTCCTCGAGCAGCTTCGGCTCCTTCGGCATGGCGACGAAATAGGGCGGGTTCTGCACATAGGTCGAGCCCGGATCCCAGGCATAGGTCATGCCGGGCTTGGCCTTGATCTTCTTCCACTCCGGCGGGCCCTCGAACACGTTGCCGTAGCGCTTGCGGAACATCTCGGGGCTCAGCACCTTGTCGATCGCCGCGCGGATGTCGGCGTTCGAGGGCCAGATGTCCTTGAGGTAGACCGGCTTGCCGTCGCGGCCCTGGCCTATCGGGTCCCTGGTCAGGTCGATCGCGAGCGTGCCCGCGAGCGCGTAGGAGACGACCAGCGGCGGCGAGGCCAGATAGTTGACGCGGGTCTGCGGGTTGACGCGGCCCTCGAAGTTGCGGTTGCCCGAGAGCACCGAGCCCACCACGAGGTTGCCCTCGTCGATCGCCTTCGAGATCGGCTCGTTGAGCGGCCCCGAGTTGCCGATGCACGTGGTGCAGCCGTAGCCCACCAGGTTGAAGCCCAGCGCGTCCAGGTCCTTCTGCAAGTCCGCGGCCTCCAGGTAGTCGGTGACCACCTGCGATCCCGGCGCCAGCGAGGTCTTGACCCAGGGCTTCACCGCCAAGCCCTTGGCGCGCGCGTTGCGGGCGAGCAAGCCCGCCGCCACCAGCACCGAGGGGTTCGAGGTGTTGGTGCAGGAGGTGATCGCCGCGATCATCACGTCGCCGTGCTTGATCGCATAGTTCGCGCCCGCGACCTTGACCGGCTCCGCGGCCTTCTCGCCCGGCGCCTCCTTGTATGCGGCCTCGTAGCTGTCCCTGACCCTGCCCAGCGCCACGCGGTCCTGCGGGCGCTTCGGCCCCGCCAGAGACGGTTCCACCGTGCCGAGGTCGAGCTCGAGCGTGTCGGTGAACGCGGGATCGGGCGCGTCGGCGTCGCGCCACATCCCCTGCGCCTTGGCGTAGGCCTCGACCAGCGCCACGCGCTTGGGCTCGCGGCCGGTGAACTTGAGATAGCGGATGGTCTCGGCGTCGATCGGGAAGAAGCCGCAGGTGGCGCCGTATTCCGGCGCCATGTTGGCGATGGTCGCGCGGTCGGCGAGCGAGAGGTGCGCCATGCCCGGCCCGTAGAACTCCACGAACTTGTTGACCACGCCCTTCTTGCGCAGCATCTGCGTGACGGTCAGCACCGCGTCGGTCGCCGTGGTGCCTTCGCGCAGGGCGCCGGTGAGCCTCATGCCCACCACCTCGGGGATCAGCATCGAAACCGGCTGGCCCAGCATCGCGGCCTCGGCCTCGATGCCGCCCACGCCCCAGCCCAGCACCGCCAGGCCGTTGACCATCGTGGTGTGGCTGTCGGTGCCCACAAGCGTGTCGGGATAGGCGACGGTCCTGCCCGCGTCCTTCGCGGTCCACACCACCTGCGCGAGGTACTCCAGGTTCACCTGGTGGCAGATGCCGGTGCCCGGCGGCACCACGCGGAAATTGGCGAACGCCTCCTGGCCCCAGCGCAGGAACTCGTAGCGCTCGGTGTTGCGCCGGAACTCCAGTTCCACGTTCTTGCGGAACGCGCCCGGCCCGCCGTACTGGTCCACCATGACGGAATGGTCGATCACCAGGTCCACGGGCGAGAGCGGATTGATCTTGCGCGGATCGCCCTTCATCGCGGTCATCGCATCGCGCATCGCCGCCAGGTCGACCACGGCCGGCACGCCGGTGAAGTCCTGCATCAGGACGCGCGCGGGCCTATAGGCGATCTCGCGCGCGGACTTGCGGTCCTTGAGCCACGCCGCGACCGCCTGCACGTCCTCCACCTTCACGCTGCGGCCGTCCTCGTGGCGCAGCAGGTTCTCCAACAGCACCTTGAGCGAATAGGGCAGGTGCCTAAGGTCGCCGAGACCGGCCTTGGCGGCGGCCTCCAGGCTGAAATAGTCGTAGGCGTCGGCCCCGACCTTGAGCGTGCGTCGGGTCTTGAGCGAATCATGGCCGGTCGCGGACACTGATCTCTCCCTCACCTCGGTATTCGGGCGGTTTGGCGCCACGATAACGGAGAACCCGGGAAAACGGAAAGCGCGGCCTGCCGGCCGGCTCCGGCCGTGCGGTTTGTCGGCGCCGGGGCGTCCGTGCGACAATCCCGGCGCCCCGGAGGCTGCGCCATGCGAAAATCCCGCCGCGCGATCGCCGCGACCGTCGCCGCGACGGCATGGTTCCTGGCCCTGCCCGCGGCCGCCCAAACCCAGCCCCCCGCCGCGTCCCCCTCCCAGTCCCAGCCCCCATCGCAGCCCAAGGCCGAAGGCAAGGCGCGCGCGCAGGCGCCGAAGCAGGAGCAGAGACAGCAGAAGCCGCTGGCCGAGGCGCAGGCGCTGCACCGCCAGGCGCAGGAGCTCTACCGCGAGGGCCGACACGCCGAGGCGCGGGCGCCGGCCGAACGCGCGCTGGCGCTGCGCGAGCAGGCGCTGCCGGCCGGCGATCCGCAGATCGCCGCCTCGCTGCATCTTCTCGGCCGCATCGCGCGGGGCGAGCGTCGCTTCGCCGAGGCCGAGCGGCTGCTGCTGCGGGCGCTCGCCCTGCGCGAGGCGGCGCTCGGTCCCGACCATGCCGACACGGCCAACACGCTGGACGCGCTGAGCGCCGTCTATCACGCGCAGAACCGCTTCCCCGAGTCCGAGGCGACGGCCGTGCGGGCGCTCAAGATCCGCGAAACGGCGCTCGGGCCCGAGCATCCCGCCACGGCCGAGTCCCTGTCCGACCTGGGCCGGACCTATCGCGCGCTGGGGCGCTACGCCGAATCCGAGGCGATGCTGAAGCGCGCGCTGGCGATCCGGGAAAAGGCATTCGGCACCGAGCGCGCCGCGGTGGCGCAAACGCTCAGCGACCTGGCCCGGCTCTATCGCCTGCAAGGGCGCCTGCGCGAGGCCGAGCCGCTGTATAGGCGCGCGATCGAGATCGACGAGGCGGCGCTCCGGCCCGACCATCCGCGCCTGGCCGAGGCGCTCGGCGGGCTCGCGTTCCTCCATGTCCGGCAAAATCGCCTCGGCGAGGCCGAACCGCTCATGCTGCGGGCGCTGGCGATCCGCGAAAAGGCCGAAAATCCCGACCGTCCCGGCTTTGCCCGGCTGCTGAACGATCTCGGCATTCTCTACCGCGACCAAAAGCGCTACGCCGAGGCCGAGTCGGCGGTCCGCCGCGGGCTCGAGATCCGCGAGCGGATCTTCGGGCCCGAGCACGTCGACGTGGCCGAATCGCTCGCCACGCTGGCCGCGCTCCACCGTTCGCTCGGCCGCAACGCCGACGCCATCCCCCTGGCCGGGCGCTCCGCCGCCATTCTGGAGAAGAACCTGGGCGCCCAGCACCCCGCGCTCGCCGTGGTGTTGGCGTCGCGGGCGCAAGCCTTGCGCGCCGAGGGCCGGCTGGAGGAGGCCTATGCCGAGGTCGGCCGCGCCGTCGCCATCCTTGCGCGGCGCGCGGAAGCGCGCGGCGTGGGCGAGGAGGCGGGCGCCGAGGCGGAACGCCGCTCGCGCCGCGGCGTGTTCGTGGGCGCGCTTGCGATCGCCGCGGCGCTGGCGGAAGCGGAGCCCGCGCGCAAGGACGCGGTCGCGGCCGAGGCCTTCGCCGTCGCGCAGCAGACCGGCCGCATCACCGCCGACCAGGCGGCGATCCAGGCGGCCGCGCGCCTGTCGGCGCCCGTGCCCGCGATCGCCGCGGCGATCCGCCTGCGGCAGGACGCGCTGCAGCGGCGGCAGGCGCTCGACGCCGCCTTGCTTGCCGACCTCGCCAAACCCGGCGCCGAGCGCGACGCCGCGGCCGAGCGGGCCAGGCGCGAGGAGATCGCCGCGCTGGATCGGCGCATCGACGGGATCGACGTCGGGCTCGCGCGCGATTTCCCGCAATTCGCCGAGCTGACCGATCCCCAGCCCGCGGCGCTCGACGCCGTGCAGAAGCTGCTGCACGCGGACGAGGCGATGCTGTATTTCGTCGTCTCCGACGAGGCGGTCTATCGCTGGACGGTGCGGCGCGGGCGCGCGGACTTCGCGCGCATCGCGATCGCGCGCGGCGACTTGGCCAAGCTGGTCGGCTACGTGCGCTTCGGCCTCAATACCGGCAGGATCTCGGACGCGGGCGATCTGCCGCGCTTCAACGCGGCGCGTTCGCACGAGCTGCACGAAACGCTGATCGCCTCGGCCGCGCCGATGCTCGCGGGCGTGAAGCACCTCGTCGTCGTGCCCGACGGCCCGCTCACGGGCATCCCCTTCGCGGTGCTGGTCGCAAGCAAGCCGCAACGCGCGATCGCCGGGCCGGCGGAGTATCGCGCGGTCGATTGGCTGGCGCGTCGCTACGCCGTCTCGGTTCTGCCGTCGGTCGGTGCGCTGCGCGCCCTGCGCGCGCTGGCGCAAAAAGCCCCTCCGGCGCTCGAACCCTTCGTCGGCTTCGGCGACCCGGACCTCGCGGGCCAGCCCGGCGAGCGTCGCGGCGCCGCGCCGGCGGCCCAGGCCCTGCGCGGGCAGGTCGCGGACGTGCGCGAGGTGCGCGCGCTGCCGCCCTTGCCCGAGACGCGCGAGGAGCTGGCGCGCATGGCCGAACTTTTGGGCGCCGGACCCGCGGCGGTTCATCTGCGCGCCGCCGCCACCGAACGCAGGCTCAAGGCCATGGATCTCGCGCGCTACCGCGTGATCGCGTTCGCCACGCACGGGCTGATGGCGGGGGATTTCGCGGGCTACGCCGAGCCCGCCCTGGTGCTGACCCCGCCGGAAAAAGGCGACGAGGTGGACGACGGCCTCTTGGGCGCGTCCGAGGTGGCACAACTGAAGCTCAACGCGGACTGGGTGGTCTTGAGCGCCTGCAACACCGCCGCGCCCGACGGTACGCCCGGCGCGGAGGGGCTGTCGGGCCTGGCGCGCGCGTTCTTCTACGCCGGCAGCCGTTCGCTGCTGGTGTCGCACTGGCCGGTGGCGTCGGAGGCCGCGGTCCGGCTCACCACCCGCGCCATCGACGCGCTCGCCAAGGAGCCCGCGATCGGCCGGGCCGAGGCGCTGCGCCGCTCCATGGTGGCGCTGATCGACGACGTGTCGGCGCCCGAGCGTTTCGCGCATCCCCTGGTCTGGGCCCCGTTCTCGCTGGTGGGCGAGGGCGGCCCGGCGCAGGGGCGATAAGCCGCGGCCGCTCGCGCGGATGTGCGGGCGGCGATCGCCGGCGTCGCCTTGACCCTGTTCGGCCAATAAGTTACGTCAGTCGCCAAGAACGCAAGCAGAGCCGGCGCGCGGAAGCCGGCCGGAACAGGGATCGGCAAACGCCTGCAACGGGGCAGGCTCCGCTAGGCTTGCGCGGGGCTCGCGCGTCGTCCGGTCCCGGCCAAGCTTCGAGCAAGGGAGCGACCACCGGCGATGGCCAGCGATGCGAACCGGGACCAGCGCGAGGCACTGACGGAAGCGGGCTTCCGCCCGGCCTCGGCCGACACCTTTCCCAAGCTCCTGCGCTTCCAGGCGGCGACGCGCCCCGGCCGCGCGGCCTCGCGCGAGAAGACCTACGGCATCTGGCAGTCCTGGACCTGGCGCGAGGTCGCGGACGACGTGCGCGACCTCGCCTGCGGGCTCCACGTCCTCGGCGTCAGGGGCGGCGACAAGGTCGCGATCGTGGGCGACAACCGCCCGCGCCTCTACTGGACCTTCGTCGCGGTGCAGGCGCTGGGCGGCGTGCCGGTGCCGGTCTATCAGGACTCGGTGGCCGAAGAGATGCGCTTCGTGCTCGACCACGCCGAGGCGCGCTTCGCCGTGGCCGAGGACCAGGAGCAGGTGGACAAGCTGATCGAGATCAAGGCGCGCTGCCCCAAGCTCGAGCACATCGTGTACGAGGATCCGCGCGGCCTGCGCCACTACGACCACGCGCATCTCTCGGCCTACGACCAGGTGCAGGAGAAGGGCCGCGTCTTCGCCGCCGCGAATCCCGGCTTCTACGACGCCGAGGTCGCCAAGGGCCGCGGCGGCGACATGGCGGTGATGCTCTACACCTCCGGCACCACCGGCCAGCCCAAGGGCTGCGTGCTGACCTTCGACAACCTGATCGCCACGGCCGAGAACGCCGCGCGCTTCGACCGCATGACGGCGGAGGACGAGGTGCTGGCCTACCTGCCGATGGCCTGGGTGGGCGACCACGTCTATTCCTTCGCCGAGGGCTACGTGGCCGGGTTCTGCGTGGCCTGCCCCGAGAGCGGCGCCACGGTGCTGAACGATTTGCGCGAGCTGGGGCCGACCTATTTCTTCGCGCCGCCGCGCATCTTCGAAAACCTGCTGACCACGGTGACGATCCGCATGGAGGACGCCGGCGCCCTCAAGCGCCGCCTGTTCAAGTTCTTCATCGCCGTGGCCAAGCGCAGCGGCAGCCGAATCATGGACGGGAAGCCGGTGCCGCTGCTCGACCGGCTGCTCTACCGGCTCGGCGACCTTCTGGTGTACGGGCCGCTCAAGAACACGCTGGGCTTCAGCCGCGTGCGCGTGTGCTACACCGCGGGCGAGGCGATCGGCCCCGACATGTTCGAGTTCTACCGCTCCCTCGGCCTCAACATGAAGCAGCTTTACGGCATGACCGAGGCCTCGGTGTTCATCGCCATGCAGCCCGACGGCGAGGTCAAGCGCGACACGGTCGGCAAGCCCGCGCCCGGCGTGGAGATCAAGATTGCCGACGGCGGCGAGGTGATGTTCAAGAGCCCCGGCGTGTTCCGGGAATACTTCAAGAACCCCGCGGCCACGGCCGAGGCCAAGACCGCGGACGGCTGGGTGCATACCGGCGACGCCGGCTATTTCGACCAGGACGGGCAGCTCAAGATCATCGACCGCGCCAAGGACGTGGGCAAGCTCAAGGACGGCGCGCTGTTCGCGCCCAAGTACATCGAGAACAAGCTCAAGTTCTTCCCCTACATCCGCGAGGCGGTCGCGTTCGGCGCGGACCAGGACCGCGTCTGCGTCTTCATCAACATCGACATGCAGGCGGTGGGCGACTGGGCCGAGCGCCGCAACATCCCCTACGGCAGCTACCAGGAGCTGGCCGCCCGGCCCGAGGTGTACGCGCTGATCAAGGCGAACGTCGAGGAGGTCAACCGCGACCTGGCGCGGGACCCGCACATGAAGTCCTCGCAGATCGCCCGCTTCCTGATCCTGCCGAAGGAGCTCGACGCCGACGACGGGGAGCTCACGCGCACGCGCAAGGTGCGCCGGCGCTTCATCGGCGAGCGCTACGGCGCGCTGGTCGAGGCGCTGTTCTCGGGCCAAACCGAGGCGGAGCTCAAGATGGAGATCCGCTTCGAGGACGGCCGGGTCGGCACGCTCAGCGGCCGGGTGCGGATCGAGGGCGCGGAGCGATTTCCCGCGCCCGACGAAAGCGCCGGGCCGCGGCGCCTGAAGGCGGCCTGATGGCCGGCCGGACCGGGGCCTGAGCCCGATGCAGCGCTCGCGCCCCGTCGGCGACGTATTGCTGCACGTCGACGACATCTCGTTGTCGTTCGGCGGCGTGCAGGCGCTCTCGGGCGTCAGCTTCGACATCCGCAAGCACGAGATCCGCGCCATCATCGGCCCCAACGGCGCGGGCAAGAGCTCGATGCTGAACGTCATCAACGGCTTCTACCACCCGCAGCAGGGCACCATCACCTTCATGGGCCAGACGCGCAAGCAGATGCGCCCGCACGAGGCCGCGGCCCAGGGCATCGCGCGCACGTTCCAGAACATCGCGCTGTTCAAGGGCATGTCCACGCTCGACAACATCATGACCGGGCGGCTGCTGAAGATGCACGGCAACTTCCTGGCGCAGCTCACCTGGGTCGGGCCGGCCGAGCGCGAGGAGATCGCCCACCGCGAGCAGGTCGAGCGCATCATCGACTTCCTCGAGATCCAGGCGATCCGCAAGGTGCCGGTAGGCCAGCTTCCCTACGGGCTGCAGAAGCGGGTCGAGCTCGGCCGGGCGCTGGCGGCCGAGCCCACGCTCCTGCTCCTGGACGAGCCGATGGCGGGCATGAACGTCGAGGAGAAGGAGGACATGTGCCGCTTCGTCCTCGACGTCAACGACGAGTTCGGCACCACCATCGCGCTGATCGAGCACGATATGGGCGTGGTGATGGACCTGTCGGACCGCGTGGTGGTGCTGGACTACGGCCGCAAGATCGCCGACGGCACGCCCGACGAAGTGCGCAGCGACCGGAAGGTGATCGACGCCTACCTGGGCGTGAGCCACTAGGCGGGGGGCGCATGGGCTTCTTCATCGAGGTGGTGCTGGGCGGGCTTCTGGCCGGCGTGCTGTATTCGCTGGTGGCGCTGGGCTTCGTGCTGATTTTCAAGGCCTCGGGCGTGTTCAACTTCGCGCAAGGGGCGATGGTGCTGTTCGCGGCGCTGACGCTGGTGCGGCTGATGAGCGCCGACCTCCCCGCCGCGCATTACTGGGGCGCGGCGGCGGTGCTTGGGATCGCCATCGGCTACGTCGTCACGCTGGCCTGGGCGAGTTTCAGGCCCGGCGCGCCGCCCGGCCGGGCGCGGAACTGGGGCGTGACGGGGGCGTTCGCGGCGATCGGGCTCGGGCTCGCGGTCGCCTTCGGCGGGCGCGGCTGGCAGGCCTGGGTCGCGATTCCCGCGGCGGCCGCGATCATGGGCTTGATGGCGATCGCGATCGAGAAGCTGGTGCTGCGGCCGCTGGTCAACCAGGAGCCGATCATCCTGTTCATGGCGACCATCGGCATCACCTTCTTCATCGACGGTTTCGGCCAGACGATCTGGGGCAGCGAGATTTACACCCTCGATCTCGGCATCCCGAAGAACCCGTTGTTCATCCTGGAATCGCTGTTCGAGGGCGGCGTCCTGGTCAACGAGCTGGACGTCTTCGCCGCGGTCATCGCCGGCGTGCTGGTGGCGGTCCTGGCGGTGTTCTTCCAGAAGACGCGCATCGGCCGCGCGCTCAGGGCGGTCGCCGACGACCACCAGGCCGCGCAGTCGGTCGGCATCCCCTTGAACCAGATCTGGGTGATCGTCTGGACCGTCGCCGGGTTCGTCGCCCTGGTCGCCGGCATCGTGTGGGGCTCGAAGCTGGGCGTGCAGTTCTCGATCGCGCTGGTGGCGTTGAAGGCCCTGCCGGTGCTGATCCTCGGCGGCTTCACCTCGGTGCCCGGGGCGATCGTCGGGGGGCTCATCATCGGCATGGGGGAGAAATTGGCCGAGGTCTATCTCGGGCCCACGTTCGGCGGCGGGATCGAGAACTGGTTCGCCTACATGCTGGCGCTGGTGGTGCTGCTGTTCCGCCCGCAAGGGCTGTTCGGCGAGCGGATCATCGAAAGGATCTGACGCCGTGATCTACCGCGAGGCCGGCCAATTCAAGACCAGCTACCGCGCCGACCAGGCCGTGTTCCCGATCCTCCAGGACCGGGTGGCGATGGCACTGATCCTGCTCCTTGCCTACGTCGCGATCCCGCTCCTCGCTAGCGACTACCTGTTCCTCGCGATCCTGATTCCGTTCCTGATCCTCAGCATCGCGGCCATCGGCCTCAACATCCTGGTGGGGTACTGCGGGCAGATCTCGCTCGGCACCGGCGGCTTCATGGCGGTGGGGGCCTATGCGGCCTACAACCTGGCCCTGCGGGTGCCGGAGTTGAACCTGCTGGCGGTGTTCGTGCTCGCGGGCGGGGCGGCGGCGCTGGTGGGCGTGGTGTTCGGAATCCCGTCCCTGCGCATCAAGGGGTTCTATCTCGCGGTCGCCACGCTGGCGGCGCAGTTCTTTCTCGACTGGGTGTTCAGCCGCATCGGCTGGTTCACCAACTACACGCCCTCCGGTTCGGTCACGGCGCCGCAGATCAGGATCTTCGGCTACGTGTTCCACAGCCCGGCCGAGAAATACCTTCTGTGCCTGGCGCTGGCGACGGTCGCGGCCGTCGCGGCCAAGAACTTGGTGCGCGGGCGGCTGGGGCGGAGCTGGATGGCGATCCGCGACATGGACATCGCGGCCGAGATCATCGGCATCCGCCCGCTGCAGGCGAAGCTGTCGGCGTTCGCGGTCAGCTCGTTCTTCTGCGGCGTTTCGGGCGCGCTGTGGGCGTTCGTGTTCCTGGAATCGTGGGAGCCGCTGGCGTTCGACATCAACCGCTCGTTCAGCCTGCTGTTCATGGTGATCATCGGCGGCCTCGGCTCGATTCTGGGCTCGTTCCTGGGGGCGGCCTTCATCACCATCGTGCCGGTGTTCCTGAACCAGCTGCCCACCGTCCTCGGCATCCCGATTTCCACCGCGATGATCTCGCATCTCGAATTCATGATCTTCGGGGCGCTCATCGTCTTCTTCCTGATCGCCGAGCCGCACGGCCTCGCCCGGCTGTGGGCGGTGGGCAAGCAGAAGCTTCGGCTGTGGCCGTTCCCGCACTGACCGGCTTGCGTTTACCCCGCAGTTTCAGGGGTTTGCCTGGCTCGCGGGCTGTGCTAAACCTAACCGCAAGAGCCGGCGCCAAGGCCGGCCGTCCAATCGAACCGAGGGAGGAACTTCCATGAAGCTCAAGGGAATCCTGGCCCTAGCCGCGTTCGGCGCCGCGCTGCCCGTCCTTAGCGCCGGCCCCGCGCTGGCGCAGGGCGACCAGCACTACCCGGCGCTGGTCTACCGCACCGGCGCCTACGCGCCGAACGGCATCCCGTTCGCCAACGGCGTGGCCGACTACGTCGCGATGCTGAACGAGCGCGACGGCGGCGTGAACGGCGTCAAGCTGGTGATCGAGGAGTGCGAGTTCGGCTACGCCACCGACAAGGGCGTGGAATGCTACGAGCGCCTCAAGGGCAAGGCGGCGGTGATCACGCCGCTCAGCACAGGCGTCACCTTCGCGCTCACGGAAAAGGCGCCGGTGGACAAGATCCCGCTGCTGACCATGGGCTATGGCCGCTCCGAATCGGCCGACGGCAGCGTGTTCACCTGGAACTTCCCGCTGCTCGGCACCTACTGGAGCGCGGCCGACATCCTGATCCAGCACGTCTCCAAGAAGGGCTCGCTCAAGGGCAAGAAGATCGTGCTGGTCTATCACGACTCGCCCTACGGCAAGGAGCCGATCCCGGTGCTCCAGGACCACGCCAAGAAGCACGGCTACACCTTCGAGGCGATCCCGGTCACGCATCCCGGCGTCGAGCAGAAGGCGGTGTGGCTGCAGATCCGCCAGGGCCGGCCGGACTACGTGTTCCTGTGGGGCTGGGGCGTGATGAACTCGACCTCGGTGAAGGAGGCCGCGGCCGTCAACTATCCGCGCGACCGGATGTACGGCGTGTGGTGGTCGGGCGCCGAGCCCGACGTGCTGCCGGCCGGCGACGGCGCCAAGGGCTACAACGCGCTCGCGCTGCATCCCGCCGGCACCGTGTACGAGGTGCACAACGACATCTTCAAGTACGTCTACGACAAGGGCAAAGGCGCCGCCAAGCGCGAGGAAGTGGGCCAGGTGCTGTACAACCGCGGCGTGATCAACGCCATGCTCACGACCGAGGCGATCCGGACCGCCCAGGCCAAGTTCGGCAAGAAGCCGATGACCGGCGAACAGGCGCGCTGGGGCTTCGAGAACCTGAACCTCACGGCCGAGCGCGTCAAGGCGCTGGGCATGGACGGGCTGGTGTCGCCGATCAAGGTCTCTTGCGCCGACCACGAGGGTGCGCGCAAGGCCCGCATCCACCAGTGGGACGGCAAGCAGTGGGTCTACACCACCGACTGGATCGAGGCCGACACCAAGTATCTGCGGCCGAAGATGGAAGCGGCGGCCAAGGCCTATGCGGGCGAGAAGAAGATCACCGCGCGCGACTGCTCCAAGCCGCAGAGCTGACCGCGACCGGGGCCGACCCCGGCTGGACCGACGCTGGGGGCGGGCGCCGTCACGCGACGCTCGCCCCTTCGTTTCCGGAGGAGCGCATGACCGCCGCCGCCGCACCGACCGCCGCGCCGCGCACCGCGCGCGCCGCGACGGGCGCGCCGCTGCTCGCGGTCAACAACATCGAGGTCATCTACAACCACGTCATCCTGGTGCTCAAGGGCGTCAGCCTGAACGTGCCGCAAGGCGGCATCGTGGCGCTTCTGGGCGCCAACGGGGCGGGCAAGTCGACCACGCTCAAGGCGATCTCGAACCTGCTCCGGGCCGAGCGCGGCGAGGTCACCAAGGGGTCGGTCGAATACCGCGGCGAGCGCGTGGACCGGCTCACGCCCAACGACCTGGTGCGCCGCGGCGTGATCCAGGTGATGGAAGGCCGGCACTGCTTCGGCCACCTGACGGTCGAGGAGAACCTGCTCACCGGCGCGTTCACGCGCGCGGACAGCATGGCGGTCAAGCGCGCGGACATCGAGAAGGTCTATTCGTATTTCCCGCGCCTGAAGGAGCGGCGCACGGCGCTGGCCGGCTACACCTCGGGCGGCGAGCAGCAGATGACCGCGATCGGCCGGGCGCTGATGTCCAAGCCCCGCATGATCCTGCTCGACGAGCCGTCGATGGGCCTGGCGCCGCAGCTGGTCGAGGAGATCTTCGAGATCGTCGCCCGCCTCAACCGGCAGGAGGGCGTGAGCTTCCTGCTGGCCGAGCAGAACACCAACATGGCGCTGCGCCTCGCCAGCTACGGCTATATCCTCGAGAACGGGCGCGTGGTGCTCGACGGCGCCGCCGACGCCCTGCGGCAGAACGAGGACGTGAAGGAATTCTACCTCGGCATGGGCGCGGGCGGGCGCAAGAGCTTCCGCGAGGTCAAGCACTACCGCCGGCGCAAGCGCTGGCTGGCGTAGCGGGCGCCTGAACGCCGTGCCGGGCGCGCAGCACACCGACAACCCCTATTTCGACGCGCTCGAGACGCGCGCGCCCGAGCAGCGCGAGGAGGCGCTGATGCGCGCGCTGCCCGGGCAGATCGTGCTGGCCAAGACGACGCCCGGATTCGCCAGGATTCTCAAGGACATCGACCCGGGCGCGGTCAAGGACCGCAAGGCGCTCGCGCGCTTGCCGGTCACGCGCAAGGCGGCGCTGATCCAGATGCAGAAGGACAAGCCGCCGTTCGCCGGGCTCACCGCCGCGAAGCCGGGCGAGCTCGCGCGCATCTTCATGTCGCCGGGCCCGATCTTCGATCCCGAGGGGCGCCGGGCCGACTGGTGGCGGCTCGCGCGCGCGCTCTACGCCGCGGGCTTCCGGCGCGGCGACCTGGTGCTCAACTGCTTCTCCTACCACCTCACGCCCGCGGGCTCGATGCTGGAATCCGGCGCGCATGCGCTGCGCTGTGCGGTGATCCCGGGGGGCGTGGGCAACAGCGAGGGCCAGGTGCAGGCGATCCAGGGCCTGAGGCCGCGCTGCTATACCGGCACGCCCTCGTTCCTCAAGATCATCCTCGACAAGGCGAGGGAGCTCGGCGCCGACGTGTCGTCCCTCCGGCGCGCCCTGGTCTCGGCCGAGGCGCTGCCCGCGGCGCTGCGCCGGGAGTTCGAAGCGCGCGGCGTCGGCACGCTGCAATGCTACGCCAGCGCCGATCTCGGCCTCATCGCCTACGAGTCCGAGGCGCGCGAGGGCATGATCGTGGACGAGGCGCTGATCCTCGAGATCGTCCGGCCCGGCACCGGCGACCCGGTGGCCGAGGGCGAGGTGGGCGAGGTGGTGGTGACCACCTTCAACCCCGACTACCCGCTGGTGCGGTTCGCCACGGGCGACCTGTCGGCGGCGCTGCCCGGCCCCAGCCCGTGCGGGCGCACCAACCTGCGCATCAAGGGCTGGATGGGCCGCGCCGACCAGACCGCCAAGGTGCGCGGCATGTTCGTGCATCCCGAGCAGATCGCCGAGGTCCTCCGCCGCCACCCCGAGGTCAAGAAGGCGCGTCTCGTGATCGACCGGGTCAAGGACAACGACGAGATGACGCTCAAATGCGAGTGCGCGGGCGGGGGCGAGGCGCTCGCCAAGGCGCTGGCCGAGACCGTGCAGGCGGTGTGCAAGCTGCGCGGCACCGTCGCGCTGGTGACACCCGGCACGTTGCCCAACGACGGCAAGGTGATCGAGGACACCCGCAAGATCGGCTGAACGGCGGCCGCGCGGCGGCCGCGCCCGTTCAGAACACCAGCACCTTGTCCGCCGCGATCGCGGCTTGGCTCAGCTCGTCCATGGTGCTGCGCCGCGCGCCCTCGGCGATCTCGGCCTCCGCCAGGCCCCGCGCGTCCATGCAGGTGCCGCACAGCAGCACCTCGCCATAGGCCGCCAGCACCCGGTTCAGCATGCGCTCGATGTTGTAGAAGCCTTCGGGCGTCTTCTGCCCGCGCTTGGCGCACAGCACCGCGTCGGCCATCAGGAACACCTTGAGCTCCCCGCCTGGGTCGTTCTTGCGCAGAGCGTGGGCCAGGCGCAGCGCGTTGTAGCTGCGCTCCGTGCCGTAGGGCGGGTCGTTCAGGATCAGCAAGGTTCGCATCGCGGGCCTCCGCCGGTTCCGCGCAGCATCGCGCCGCTGCGGCCCCGCGCATTGAGGTGGATCAACCTTGAGCCACGGCCTGCGGCCGTCTAGTCTCGCGGCTCCGAACCGGGGGAGAGAATGACCGACAGGCGCCGCAAGAAGCCCGAGGAACTCCGCAGCCACCGCTGGTACGGCGTGGACGACCTGCGCGCCTTCGGCCACCGCTCGCGCATCAAGCAGATGGGCTACGCGGCCGAGGACTACGCCGGCAAGCCGGTGATCGGCATCGTCAACACCTGGAGCGACCTGCAGCAGTGCCACGCGCACTTCCCCGAGCGCGTGGAGGAGGTCAAGCGCGGCGTGTGGCAGGCCGGCGGCTTCCCGGTCGAGCTGCCGGCGATGAGCTTGAGCGAGCCGGTGGTCAAGCCCACCACCATGCTCTACCGCAATTTCCTGGCGATGGAGACCGAAGAGTTGTTGCGCAGCCACCCGATCGACGGCGCAGTGCTGATGGGGGGCTGCGACAAGACCACGCCGGGCCTCATCATGGGCGCGATCAGCATGGACCTGCCCGCGATCTTCATGCCCGCGGGACCGATGCTGCGCGGCAACTGGCGCGGCAAGCCCTTGGGCAGCGGCAGCGACTCGTGGAAGTACTGGGCCGAGCTGCGCGCGGGCACCATCACGCGCCGCGACTGGGACGAGATCGAGGACGGCATCGCGCGCACCTTCGGCACCTGCATGACCATGGGCACCGCCGCCACCATGATGTCGATCGCCGAGGCCATGGGTATGACGCTGCCCGGCGCCTCGTCGATCCCCGCGGCCGACGCCAGCCACGCGCGCATGGCGGCTGCCTGCGGCCGGCGCGCGGTCGCGATGGTGTGGGAGGACCTGAAGCCCTCCGACATCCTGACGCGCGAATCCTTCGACAACGCCATCACCGTCGACATGGCCGTGGGCGGCTCGACCAACGCCGTGGTGCACATCCTGGCGATGGCGCGGCGCGCGGGCGTGAAGCTCGGCCTCGACGACCTCGACGCCATCGCCAAGCGCGTGCCGGTGATCGCGAATGTCCGCCCCTCCGGCCAGTACCTGATGGAGGACTTCTATTTCGCGGGCGGCATCCGGTCGCTGATCGCCAGGCTCGGCGAGCTGATGCGCGGCGGGGCGCTGACCGTGAACGGCCGGACCATGGGCGAGAACACGCGCGGCGCCCAGGTCTATAACGAAGAGGTGATCCGCTCCCTCAACAACCCGGTCACCAACGCCGGCGCGCTCGCGGTCCTGCGCGGCAACCTCGCGCCCGGCGGCGCGGTGATCAAGCCCTCGGCCGCCGACCCGAAGCTCTTGAAGCATTCCGGCCCCGCCGTGGTGTTCAAGGACTACAACGACATGGCCGCGCGGCTCGACGACCCCAAGCTCGACGTGACGCCCGCCTCGGTCCTGGTGCTCCAGAACGGCGGGCCGCTCGGCGGCCCGGGGATGCCGGAATGGGGCATGCTGCCTTTGCCCAAGAAGCTGCTGCAACAGGGCGTGCGCGACATGGTGCGCGTCTCGGATGCGCGCATGTCCGGCACCAGCTACGGGACGTGCGTGCTGCACGTGGCGCCGGAATCGGCCGTGGGCGGGCCGCTCGCCCTCATCCGCACCGGCGACGTCGTGACCCTCGACGTGCCGGGCCGCATCCTGCGCATGGAAGTTTCCGACGAGGAGCTGAAGCGCCGCCGCGCCCAGTGGACCCCGCCCAAGGCGCATTACCCGCGCGGCTTCGGGGCGCTCTACGTCCGGCACGTCACGCAGGCCGACCAGGGCTGCGACTTCGATTTCCTCTCCGCCGAGGGCCGGGTGCCGGAGCCCGAGATTCACTGATGCCTTGCGCGGCCCCTGGCCCATGCCGGGCGCGCATGGCTGAGACGCTCGGGTTCGTCGTCCCATGAGCGCATGACTGGGCTTCGCGGAAAAGGTAGCGGCGGCCGGCGCAGGCATGTTAGGCAACCTCCGGTGGCAGCGCGCGCGGGTTTCCCGTCGGCATGAACATCCTGTCGATCCAGTCCTCGGTCGCCTACGGGCATGTCGGCAACAGCGCCGCCGTGTTCCCGCTGCAGCGCCTCGGCCACACGGTCTGGCCCGTCGACACCGTGCAGTTCTCCAACCACACCGGCTACGGCCACTGGCGCGGGCCGATCTTTCCGGCCAACGACGTGGCGGCGGTGATCGCGGGCATCGGCGAGCGCGGCGTGTTCGACCGCTGCGACGGGGTGTTGAGCGGCTACATGGGCGACGCCGCCATCGGCGCGGTGATCCTCGAGGCCGTGGCCCAGGTGCGCAAGGCCAATCCCGAGGCGCTTTATTGCTGCGACCCGGTGATCGGCGACGTGGGCCGCGGCGTGTTCGTGCGCCCCGGCATCCCCAAGTTCATGCGCGACCGCGCGGTCAAGGCCGCCGACCTCATCACCCCCAACCAGTTCGAGCTGGAGTACCTCACCGGCAAGCCGTGCGAGACCCTGGCGCACGTGATGGAGGCCGCGGCCGCGGCCCGCGCGCTGGGGCCGCGCCTCGTGCTGGTCACCAGCGTGGTGCGCACCGATGCGCCCCCGAACACCATCGAGATGCTGGCGGACACGGCCGAAGCCTCGTGGCTCGTGACCACCCCGCGCCTCGCCCTCGACCCGATGCCGAGCGGCGCGGGCGACGTGGCGGCGGCGCTGTTTCTCGCGGCCTATCTCGAATCCCGCGATCCGGCCAGGGCGCTCGCCGACACCGCCGCGCGCATCTTCGCGGTGTTCGAGGCCACCATGCGCGCCGGCACGCGCGAGCTCGCGCTCGTCGCTGCGCAGGACCAGATCGCCGATCCCGCGCGCCGCTTCGAGGCGAAGAAGGTGCGTTAGCGCGCGGCGAAGCTCTTGGGCAGGCTCAGGATCAGCGCCACGGGCGACTTGCCGTCGTAGGCCTGGGGCTCGGCCGCCGGATGCGCCGGGTCGATCGCGAAATGCCGGAAGCCAAGTCCGGCCAGGTCTTCGAGCAGCCGGCTGAACCGTTTTTCTCCCGCCGGCTCGTCGTAGGCGGCCGAGCGCCGCCACAACATCGCGGCCACGCCGCCACGGGCGAACAGCTCGAGCGCCCCGGCCACGACCTCGGGCTCGCGGCCTTCGGCGTCGAGCACCAGGAACACCTGCCGGCGCGCGAGCTCCGGCCGGTCGGCCAAGAGGCGGTCGAGCGTCACGCTCGCGGGCGCCCCGGCGCGGCCCGTGGTGGGCCGCGCGCCCGCGGCGACCGCCAGGGCTTCGAGCGCCAGGGGCACGCCCGCGCCCTCGGCCGCGCTCGCGAGCGCATGGATGCGGTCGGCGTCGGGGTCGAGCGCGATGGCGCTGACCCGGCCGGGGTGCCGCGCGGCGACCGCGAGCGAAATCAGGCCGTTGCCCACGCCCACCTCGACCACCGCCTCGCGCGGCTTCAGGTGCCGGTCGAGGAACCGGCGTGCGGCGGCGCGGCGCGGGTCTTGGGCGGCCAGCGCGTCGAGCTGGGCGCGGAACGCTTCGGGCAGCTCGGGCAACGGCGCGGGCGGTTCGGCGGGGGCTTGCTGCTTCTTCGCCGGCGCAAGGGGCGGGGACGGCGGCACGGGCGCGATCGCCTGCGGCGGCGGCGTGGGCGCCGTGGGCGTGGCGACCGGCGCGTAGCTCGCGCGGCGGTCGCGGCCCTCGGGCCCGCCCGCCGCGGGCCGGGTCGGCGCGTAGGTCTGGCGCCGATCCACTTCGGGCCAGGTCTTCGGCGGTTGCTGGGGCGGCTGCGGGGGCGGCGGCACGGGGGGCGGCGCTGCGGCCTCGGCTTTTTTCTCCGGCAAGATGCCGGGGATGTGCAGCGGCTTCGCTGGCGGGGACGGGGGCACCGGCGGGGCGGCGGCGGGCGCCGGCGCGGCCGGCTTGGCCTCGGCGACCGGCGCCGTGGCCTTGCGTCCCGGCCGCTTCGCTGCGCGCTTCGCTTTCGGCGCGGGCTCCGGGGGCTTGGCTTCGCTCGCCGGCGCGGCGCGCGGCGCCTGCGGGGCGGGCTCGGGCGTGCCCGCGGCGCGCGCGCTGAGCGCCGCGGTCAGGCGGTGGAACAGCTCCTCCCAGTCCCCGGGCCGGCGCTGGCGGAACAGGCGCAGGGTCGGGAACCAGGGCGAGGTTTCGCCGGCAGCACCCCAGCGCCAGTCCGCGTTGCTGCCCAGCGCCACGAAGCCGGGCTTGCCCAGCGCGCCCGCCAGCAGCACCAGCGGGCTGTCGATCCCCACAACGAGATCGAGCTCGGAGATCGCCTCGGCCGCGTCCGCCAGGTCCGCGAACTCGCCCGCGAAGTCGCGGATCAGCGCGCCGGCGCCGTGCTGGTCGCGCTCGGCCGCGGCCGCGCCGGTCTGGAGCCGGAACAGCTGCGCGCCCGCGACCCCCGCCAGGCGCAGGAACTGCGGGAACGGGCAGGCGCGCGCGGCGCGGTCGGGATCGCCCGCGCGCTCTGCCCAGGACACGCCCACCTTCAGCACGCCCTCGGGCGCCGGGGCCCAGTGGCGCGCGTGCCGCCCCGGCGGCACGCGCAGATACGGCGTCTGGCCGAGGATCGTCTCGGCCGTGGTGCCGAACAGGCGCGGCAGGCTGTTGAGCGGCGCGCGCAAATCGGTCGCGGGCGGCTTGCCTTGCGCGACGACCTCGGCCACGCCCGGCAGCGCCGCGATCAGCGCCGCCATCGAGGGCGGCGCCAGCACGACCACGCGCGCGCCCCTGGCGCCCAACAGCGGCAGGTAGCGCAGGAACGTGACGGTGTCGCGCGGGCCGGGCTCGACATGCACCAGGATCGACTTGCCCTGGATCGCGCCGCCGTCCCATTCCGGGGCGGGCGAGGGCGGGTTGGGCGCGCTCGGCAGCTTCAGGCGCCATTCGTACTCCGCGAAGCCCTGCACGTAGTCGCCCAGCGACAGAAGCGCGTAGGCGCGGTCGAGCAGCACCTCGGGCCGCGCGTAGCCGCCCGCGACCGCGCGGTCGAAATAGGCGACCGCCTCGCGGTAGAGGCCCACGTCGCGCAACTGCAGCCCCATGTTGTAGGCGGCGATCAGGTAGGTGGGGTCGGCCTCGAGCGCGCGGCGCTGGCATTGCGTCGCCTCCTCGTGGCGGCCCAGCATCCGCAGCACGTTGCCGAGGTTGCTCATGACCGCGGCACTCCCCGGCTCGATCGCCAGGGACCGGCGGTAGCACGCCGCCGCCGCCTCCAACCGCCCGCGCGTGCGCAGCGCCACGCCCAGGTTGGCCCAGGCGCGCGCGTCGGCCGGATCCTCCTTCAGCACCGTGGTGTAGGACAGGATCGCCTCGTCGGTGCGCCCGGCGCGGTGCAGCGCCGCCGCCTGCTCGGCCGGGGTGGGCGGGCGCGGTTGGCCGAGCGGCGCGATCTTGGCGGGCACGACCGGGGTTTCGAGGCCGGGACCGGCGGCCACCATCGGCTTCGCCTCGTCGGGGCCGGGGACCGGCAGATCGGTGACCGGCGAGGCCAGAGCTTCGAGGCCCGCGGGCTGAGAGGCGGGCTGAGAGGCGGGCTGCGAAGCGGGCTCGGCGGCGGGCTTGGCCGCAGGTTGGGCCGCGGGCCTGCCGGCAGGCTTTCCGTCCGTGGTCATGGCCGGGCCACGGAACCCCGGCTCACGCCGCCCGGACCCCGGCGCGCGGCTCGAGGATGCCGCCGATCAGCCGCTCGGCGATCTGCACGGCGTTGAGCGCCGCCCCTTTGCGCAGATTGTCGGAGACGACCCAAAGGCTGAGGCCGTTGGGAACGGTCGGGTCCCTGCGGATGCGGCTCACGAACACGTCGCCCTGCCCCACGCATTCCAGGGGGGTGACGTACCCCGCGTTCTCGCGCCGGTCCACCACGCTCACCCCCGGCGCCTTCTTCAGCGCGTCGCGCGCCTCCTCGACCGAGATCGGCTTCTCGAACTCCACGTTCACCGCCTCGGAATGGCCGACGAACACCGGCACGCGCACGCAGGTGGCCGCGACCTTGATCGAGGGATCGAGGATCTTCTTGGTCTCCTCGACCATCTTCCATTCCTCCTTGGTCTCGCCGCCCGGCATGAACACGTCGATGTGCGGGATCACGTTGAAGGCGATGCGCTTGGTGAACTTCTTCGGCTCCACCGGCAGCGTGGAATAGACGTTGCGCGTCTGGTTCCAGAGTTCGTCCATGGCGTCTTTCCCCGCGCCCGAGACCGACTGGTAGGTCGCAACGACCACGCGCTTGATGCGCGCCAGGTCGTGCAGCGGCTTCAGCGCCACCACCATCTGGATGGTCGAGCAGTTGGGATTGGCGATGATGTTGCGCGCCTTGTACTGGCGGATCGCCTCGGGGTTGACCTCGGGCACCACCAGCGGCACGTCCTTTTCCATGCGGAAGCGCGAGGTGTTGTCGATCACCACGCAGCCCGCCGCCGCCGCCTTGGGCGCATAGATCTCCGACACCTTGGCGCCGGGCGAGAACAGGCCGATGTCCATGCCGCGGAAGTCGAAGCTTGCGAGGTCGCGGACCTTGAGCGTCCGGTCCTCGCCGAAGCTCACTTCCTTGCCGACCGACCGCTCGGAGGCCAGCGCCACCACCTCGTCGCACGGGAACTCGAACTCCGCCAGCGTGTTGAGCATCTCGCGGCCGACATTGCCGGTGGCGCCCACCACCGCGACCCGGTAGCCCATGAAGCCCTTGCCTTTCATTCGGGGCCCGCGCCGCGCCCGGCGGCGGCCCCTTCAAAGATCGGAGAGTCAGGCCGCCCCAGGCGGCCGGGGTTGAATAGACCGGCAAGGCTGGGTTTTCAAGCGGTTGACGCCCGGCGCCGGGCATTGGCACGGGCGCGGGCGCTGCTAGACTGCGCCCCCTTCCATGCCCGCGCGCCGTTCCGCCGCCACCCCCGACCCTGCGGCCGATCCCAGGGGCCCGCTGTTCACCTACCGCGCGCGGCGCGCCGCGGGCGCGCTCGAAGCCGACCCGGCCCAGGAGCTCGCGGCCGAGAAGCTGCAAAGCCTACACAACGCGCTGCGCCACTTCCGGCCCGCGACCGGCCTTGCGGGCTGGCGCGCGCGCCTCGGGCTCGGCGCGGCGGAGGAGGCGCCGCAGGGGCTTTATGTCTACGGCGGCGTCGGGCGCGGCAAGTCGATGCTGATGGACCTGTTCTTCGCCGGCGCCCCGCCCAAGGCCAAGCGCCGGGTGCACTTCCATCAGTTCATGCTGGAGATCCAGCGCCGCCTGCACGAGCGGCGCGCGCGCAAGGAGGCCGAGCCGCTGGCCCAAGTGGCCGGGGAGATCGCGCGCGGCGCGTCGCTGCTCTGCTTCGACGAGTTCCACGTCCACACCATCGCCGACGCCATGATCCTGGGCCGGCTGTTCGAGGCGCTGTTCCAGCAGGGCGTGGTGGTGGTGGCGACCTCGAACTGGGCGCCCGACGACCTCTACAAGGACGGGTTGCAGCGCGACCGCTTCCTGCCGTTCATCGACATGCTGAAGCACCGGCTCGACGTGCTGCACCTCGCGGGCGCGCGCGACTTCCGCCTCGCGCGGCTCAAGGCCATGGAGGTCTATCACCATCCCCTCGACGCCGCGGCGGCCGCGGCGCTGGACCGGGCCTTCGCGGCCTTGACCGACGGCGCCCGGCCCGACGCGCTGACCGTGCCGGTGGAGGGCGGGCGCAGCCTGACCTTGAAGCAGACGGCGCTCGGCGTCGCGCGGGCCAGCTTCGCCGAGCTGTGCCAGAAGCCGCTGGGCGCGGCCGACTTCCTGGCGCTGGCCGAGAATTTCCACACCTTGATCCTTGCCGGCGTGCCGCAGCTCGGTCCCGAGCGGCACAACGAGGCGCGGCGCTTCATGACGCTCGTCGACACGCTGTACGAGCACCGGGTCAACCTCGTGGCGTCGGCCGAACGGCCGCCGCACGCCCTCTACCCCCAGGGGCAGGGGGCGTTCGAGTTCCAGCGCACAATCAGCAGGCTGATCGAGATGCGCTCGGCGGAATATATCGAGGCGCCGCACCGTCCATGAGCCCGGCGGCCTCACGCAGACTTGCGTCGCGCGCCCCGGGGCGCACCGGCATAGTGTAGCTTCGAGTCACGCCACGGGAACACGGGAGGAACAGAGAACATGCCCGGCGACATTCGTCCGTCCACGACAGCGGGAGTGGCCGGCCAGGGCGCCGACCGCCGCGCCCACCACGAAAGCCTGGTGCCCGACGCGCCCCTGAGCCGGCGCGGCTTCGTCGTCACCTCGCTCGCCACCGGCTTCGCCGCCGCCGCGATGCCCGTGTCGGCCCAGACCATGATCAAGACCGACGCCGAGGGCCTCGACGCCAAGGAAGTGTCGATCCCGGTGCCGGACGGCAAGATCCCGGCCTACCGCGCGCGGCCGGCCAAGCCCGGCAAGTACCCGACGGTGCTGGTGGTGCAGGAGATCTTCGGCGTGCACGAGCACATCAAGGATCTGTGCCGGCGCTTGGCCAAGGCCGGCTTCTACGCCATCGCGCCCGAGCTCTACGCGCGCCAGGGCGATCCGTCCAAGGCCGCCGACATCCCCACGATCCAGCGCGACATCGTGGCCAAGGTGGCGGACAAGCAGGTGATGGCGGACCTGGACGCCACGGTCGCGGTCGCGGCCAAGAGCGGCTACGCCGACGCCTCCAAGCTCGCGATCACCGGGTTCTGCTGGGGCGGGCGGATCGTGTGGCTCTACGCCGCGCACAACCCGAAGCTCAAGGCCGGCGTCGCCTGGTACGGGCGCGTGGTCGGCCAGGCCTCGGAGATGACGCCCAAGCATCCGCTCGACCTCGCGGCCGAAATGAAGGCGCCGGTGCTCGGCCTCTACGGCGGCGCCGATCAGGGCATCCCCAACGACACGGTCGAGTTCATGCGGGACGCCCTGAAGAAGGCCAACAAGAAGTCTGAAATCGTTCTCTATCCCGACACGCCGCACGGCTTCAACGCGGACTACCGGCCGAGCTACCGCAAGCAGCAGGCCGAAGACGGCTGGAAGCGCATGCTGGCGTGGTTCAAGGCGAACGGCGCGGGCTGAGCCGCCCAAGCCGTTGCGTTCGCTTGGGACGGCCCGCCCCACCGGCGGGCCGTTCCGCGTTCCGGGCGCGATTGACGGCCCAGGGTCGCTTGGCTATAACCCGCGCCGCTTCAAAGGGATCGAGGATTTTTCTCATGGCCACGCACGTTTCGGCCGCCAAGCGCGCCCGCCAGACCAAGCGCCGCACCCAGGTCAATCGCATGCGCGCGTCGCGCGTCAAGACCTTCGTCGCGGGCGTCGAGGCCGCGATCAAGACCGGCGACAAGAAGGGCGCCCAGGCCGCGCTCCGGCTCGCGCAGCCCGAGCTGAGCCGCGCCGCCGCCAAGGGCCTGATGCACCGGAACGCCGTCGCGCGGAAGCTTTCGCGCTTGAGCGCGCGGATCAAAGCGATCTGACGCGGCGAGGTTTTTCCGTTTGCGCGCCGCGCTTTGCGCGGCGTTTTTTTTCCTCCGTCTTCACGCCGCGTGGTGCACGCGCCACAGCATGGGGGAAAAAAAACGAAATGCGGTCGCGGCCATGTTGCATCTTTCGCGCGCGCGGGTTTAGAGTTTGCCGCACGTCCGAACCGCGGTGGGTTGGCCGCCGGTGCGGACGGCGAGCGGCAGAGATAATCGACGGAATTCGGAAGCACGGATCCACTCCGATCTCATCGCGGCAAGAATTCGGGATCGGAGCGGTCCGATGTTCTAAATCGTCGACGGACAACGGCGAAACGTAGGTCGCCGGTTTGCAGGGGGACATTCGATGTCGGCATGTCGATTTCGGCTTTCGCGTCCTTCCGAATTCCTCCGCCGACGGCGTTTGCGAAGCAGCTAGAACGGCAACGGTGTTCGTTCGCCGCGGCGGGCCCAGGGAGCGGGGGCCGGGTCGCGGCGGGGCGGCGTTGCGGCTGCCCGGCGGTCGAGGCGGGGTTGGAAGCGGAAGATGTCCAAGGAAGCGGTAGCGGCGTGTTGGGCGCGGATTCGCGGGCGGTTGCGCGGCGAATTCGGCGACCTGGCGTACCGCAACTGGCTTAGGGCGCTCACCCTGGTCGAGCTGCGCGACGCCACCGTGCGCATCGCCGCCCCCACGCGCTTCAAGCGCGACTGGATCGACAACCACTTCGGCGAGTCTTTGCGCAAGTTGTGGCAGGGCGAGGACCCCAACGTCCGCCGGGTCGAGATCATCGTGATGCCCGAGCGCGCCGGCCACCCCATGAGCGAGGCCGACGACGCACCCGACGCCGACGCGCCCGAGGCCGGCCAGTCGGCGGACCCGCCGTCCCCGGCCCCCGCGCAAGGCCCGGCGCCGGCCCAGCCCCAGGTCCAGCGCCGGCCCGCGGCACCCCTGTCCGCCCCGGCCGAGCCCGAGGGCGTCGAGCGGGTGGACGATTTCTCGGCCCGGCTCGACCCGCGCTTCACGTTCGAGAATTTCGTGGTCGGCAAGCCCAACGAGCTCGCCTACGCCGCCGCGCGCCAGGTGGCCGAGGCCACGACCGTGCGCTTCAACCCGCTGTTCCTCTACGGCGGGGTGGGGCTCGGCAAGACCCACCTGATGCACGCCATCGCCTGGCACATCCGCAAGCGCCAGCCCAACCGCAAGGTGGTGTACCTCTCGGCCGAGCGTTTCATGTACGAGTTCATCCGCGCGCTCCGGCTCAAGGAAACCGTGGCATTCAAGGAGCGGTTCCGCTCGATCGACGTCCTGATGGTGGACGACGTGCAGTTCTTCAGCGGCAAGGATTCCACCCAGGAGGAATTCTTCCACACCTTCAACGCGCTGATCGACCAGAACAGCCAGGTGGTGATCTCGGCCGACAAGTCCCCCAACGACCTGACGGTCGAGGACCGGGTCAAGTCGCGCCTGGCCTGGGGGCTGGTGGCGGACATCCACCCCACCACCTACGAGCTCCGCCTCGGCATCCTGCAATCCAAGGCCGAGCAGGCCCAGGCCAAGGTGCCGCCCAACGTGCTGGAGTTCCTGGCGCACCGCATCACCTCCAACGTGCGCGAGCTCGAGGGGGCGCTGACCCGTCTCCTGGCGCATGCCGATTTCGTCGGCCGGCCGATCACGCTGGACTCGGCGCAGGAGGTCCTGAAGGACCTGCTGCGGGCCAACAACCGGCAGGTCACGATCGAGGAAATCCAGAAGCGCGTGGCCGAGCACTACAACATCAAGTTCGGCGACATGCACTCGCCGCGCCGGGCGCGCGCCGTGGCCCGGCCGCGCCAGGTCGCCATGTACCTCGCCAAGGCGCTCACCTCCCGCTCGCTGCCCGAGATCGGGCGCAAGTTCGGCGGACGCGACCACACCACGGTGATGCACGCCGTACGCAAGGTGGAGGAGCTGCGCGCCACCGACCCCAACTTCAACGAGGACGTCGAGCTGCTGCGTCGGATGATCGAGGGCTGAATGCCCTCGCGGCGGCCGGTTTCGGTCCGTCTTCGAGGCGGATTTTCCCCGGCTTTTCCCGCCGGTTTCCGCTCCGTCCACGGGGCCTGTCCGGGGGCGCATCCAGGGCCGAATCAGGCCTGGCAAAAGCCGATCTGTGCTATACTGTTTTTCCGTCCGAGAAGGGGCGTCGGGCCATTGCCGCCCGCCCCGGCGCGGCGGGCCGGCCGAGGGCCGGGTTTCACGCAATAGTTGCTGGGTTTCCATCCCCGCCCGTCGGTGACACGGACATGAAGCTCAACATCGAGAGAGCGGCCTTGCTCAAGGCGCTGGCCCACGCGCAAAGCGTCGTCGAGCGCCGCAACACCATCCCGATCCTCTCCAACGTGCTGCTCGAGGCCGCGCCCGCGGGCCTGGCGCTGACCGCGACCGACATGGACCTGGCGGTGGCCGAGCAGGCGCCGGCGCAGGTCGCCATGCCGGGCGCCACCACGGTTTCGGTCCACACGCTCTACGACATCGTGCGCAAGCTGCCGGAGGGCGCCGAGGTCGAGATCGCCACCGGCGAGGGCGACGGCGGCGACGCCAACCAGCTTTCCCTGCGCGGCGGGCGCTCGCGCTTCAAGCTGCCGACCCTGCCGCGCGACGACTTCCCCATGCTCGGCGACAACGCCGACCTGCCGCACAAGTTCTCGCTGCCCGCGGCCGAGATGAAGACGCTGATCGACCGCACGCGCTTCGCGATCTCGACCGAGGAGACGCGCTATTACCTGAACGGCATCTACCTGCACGCGCCCAAGGGCAAGGACGCGGGCCTCAGGGCCGTGGCGACCGACGGGCACCGCCTGGCGCGGGCCGAAACCGCCATGCCCGCGGGCGCGGCCGGCATGCCGGGCGTGATCGTGCCGCGCAAGACCGTGGGCGAGCTCTACAAGCTGGTGCAAGAATCGACCGAGTCCGTGGCAGTCGCCCTCAGCGACACCAAGATCCGCTTCGCACTCGACTCCGTCGTGCTGACTTCGAAGCTGATCGACGGCACCTTCCCGGACTACGAGCGGGTGATCCCCGCCAACAACGACAAGACCATGGAGGTCGACTGCAAGGAGTTCCAGGCCGCGGTCGACCGCTGCGCCACCATCGCGGCCGAGAAGTCGCGCGCGGTGAAGCTGAGCCTGAAGAAGAACAGCCTGACCGTCTCGGCCTCCAGCCCCGAGAACGGCACGGCGAGCGAGGAGCTCGAGGTCGACTACAAGGGCGCGGCGATGGAGATCGGGTTCAACGCCAAGTACCTGCTCGACATCGCGGGCCAGATCGCGGGCGGCAAGGCCCGCTTCGCGCTGGCCGACGCGGCGTCGCCCACCATCATCCGCGACGCCGACGACGACGCGGCGCTCTACGTCCTGATGCCGATGCGCGTGTGACGGCCGGCGTGATCGCGGACGTGATCCAGGCGGCACGGTTGAGAAGCCCCGCGGCCGAGGCGGCGCCGCCGCCGTCCGGCGCGGTCCTGAGCCTCGCGGTCGGCGATTTCCGCTGCTACCGCCGGGCCGAGCTCAGCCCCGAGGGCGCCAGCGTGGTGCTGACCGGCCCCAACGGCGCGGGCAAGACCAACCTGCTGGAGGCGGTTTCGTTCCTCGCCCCGGGCCGGGGCCTGCGCCGCGCCAAGCTCGCGGAGATCGACCGCCGCCCGCGCCCGGGCGAGCCCGCCGCAGGGCGCTGGGCGGTGGCGGCGAGCCTCGACGGGCCCGCAGGCGCGGTCGCCATCGGCACCGGCCGCGACCCCGACGCGGAGGAGGAATTCGGCCGCCGCGTCGTGCGCATCGACGGCACGCCGCAGCGCGGACCCGCGGTGCTGGCCGACCACGCGGCGCTGGCGTGGCTCACGCCCGCGATGGACCGCCTGTTCGCCGACGGTGCCGGGGCCAGGCGCCGGTTCCTCGACCGCCTGGCGCTCGGGCTCGATCCCAACCACGCGCGGCGCGTCGCGGCCTACGATCAGGCGATGCGCGAGCGCGGGCGGCTGCTGCAGCAGGGCGGCGCCGACCCCGGCTGGCTCGACGCCCTCGAAGCCACCATGGCGGCCGAGGGCGTGGCCGTGGCGGCAACGCGCCGGGCGCTGGTCGCGCGCCTGGCCGTGGCGGCGGCCGAGGCCGCGGACGGGTTCCCGCGGCCGCTGCTCGCGCTCGAGGGCGAGCTTGCGGGCTGGCTCGCGGCCGTGCCCGCGCTCGAGGCCGAGGAGCGCCTGATGCGCGCGCTCGCCGCGGCGCGCCGGCGCGACGCCGAAACCGGCGCGGCCGGCGCCGGCCCGCAGCGCGACGACCTCGCCGTGGTCTTCGCCGCCACGGGCATGCCGGCCAGGCTGTGCTCCACCGGCGAGCAGAAGGCGCTGTTGATCGCGATCGTGCTGGCGCATGCCCGCCTGGTGGCGGCGGAGCGCGGCCGGCCGCCGCTGCTGCTGCTCGACGAGATCGCGGCGCATCTCGACCGCGAGCGCCGCGCCGCGCTGTTCCGCGCCATCCGGCTGATCGGCTGCCAGGCCTGGCTCACCGGCACCGACGAGGCGCTGTTCCAGCCGCTTTCCGGCGGCGCGCGGTTCTACCGCGTCGCCGAGGCCCGCATCGAGCCGCGCTAGGTCCGTTCAAGGAGAACAGGAAATGGCCAAGAAATCGGAGGCCAAGACCGCCAGCGAACCCGACGCCCCGGCGCAAGGCCCGGGCAGCTACGGCGCCGAATCGATCAAGGTGCTCAAGGGCCTCGACGCCGTGCGCAAGCGCCCGGGCATGTATATCGGCGACACCGACGACGGCTCGGGCCTGCACCACATGGTCTACGAGGTGGTGGACAACTCGATCGACGAGGCGCTGGCGGGCTATTGCAGCAAGATCGAGGTGGTCCTGAACGGCGACGGGTCCTGCGCGGTCAGCGACGACGGGCGCGGCGTGCCGGTGGACATCCACAAGGGCGAAGGCGTCTCGGCCGCCCAGGTGATCATGACCCAGCTCCACGCCGGCGGGAAATTCGACCAGAACGCCTACAAGGTCTCGGGCGGGCTGCACGGCGTGGGCGTGTCGGTGGTGAACGCGCTGTCGGAGTGGCTGGACCTGCGGATCTGGCGCGACGGCGGCGAGTTCCACATGCGCTTCAGGGACGGCGAGCCCGAGGCGCCGTTGAAGAAGGTCGGCCCCGGCGGCGGCCGCCACGGCACCACCGTCACCTTCCTACCCTCGCGCAAGACCTTCAGCAAGACCGACTTCGACTTCAACACGCTGGAGCATCGGCTGCGCGAGCTCGCGTTCCTCAACTCGGGCGTGACGCTGACGCTGACCGACGCCAGGCTCGCCGACCCCAAGACCGTCGCCATGCACTACGAGGGCGGCATCGCCGCGTTCGTGAAATGGCTCGACCGCAGCAAGACCCCGCAGCACGAGGGGCCGATCATGTTCTCGGCCGAGCGCGAGGGCACCACGGTCGAGGTCGCGATGCAGTGGAACGACAGCTACCACGAGACCATGCTGTGCTTCACCAACAACATCCCGCAGCGCGACGGCGGCACGCACCTCGCGGGCTTCCGCGGGGCGCTGACGCGCCAGATCAACCAGTACGCCGTGGAATCCGGCATCGCCAAGAAGGAGAAGATCGCGCTCACCGGCGACGACGCGCGCGAGGGGCTCACCTGCGTCTTGTCGGTCAAGGTGCCCGACCCGAAATTCTCGAGCCAGACCAAGGACAAGCTGGTCTCCTCCGAGGTCCGGCCCGTGGTCGAAAGCGTGGTCAACGACAAGCTCGGCCAGTGGTTCGAGGAGCACCCGGCCGACGCCAAGCGCGTGGTCGGCAAGGTGATGGAGGCGGCGCTGGCGCGCGAGGCCGCGCGCAAGGCCAGGGAGCTCACACGGCGCAAGGGCGCGCTCGACCTCCTCACGCTGCCGGGCAAGCTCGCGGACTGCCAGGAGCGCGACCCGGCGCTCTCGGAGCTGTTCATCGTCGAGGGCGACAGCGCCGGCGGCTCGGCCAAGCAGGGCCGCGACCGCAAGAACCAGGCGATCCTGCCCCTGCGCGGCAAGATCCTGAACGTCGAGCGCGCGCGCTTCGACAAGATGCTGTCCTCGGCCGAGATCGGCACGCTGATCGCGGCCCTCGGCACCGGCATCGGCCCCGAGGAGTTCGACATCGCCAAGTGCCGCTACCACAAGATCATCATCATGACCGACGCCGACGTGGACGGCAGCCACATCCGCACGCTGCTCTTGACGTTCTTCTACCGCCAGATGCCGCAGATCATCGACAAGGGCTACCTCTACATCGCCCAGCCGCCGCTCTACAGCGTCAAGCGCGGCAAGTCCGAGGTGTACCTCAAGGACAACGCGGCGCTCGACGACCACCTGATCGCTGGCTCGATCGAAGGCACGGTGCTGACGTTGCACAACGGCAGCCAGATCGCGGGCGCGGGGCTGCGCGAGGTGCTGGACGTGGCGCGGCGGGTGCGCGTGCGGGTGCAGCCGCTCGCGGCCAAGGTGGGCAGCGAGGCGGTGGTCGAGCAGGCGGCGATCGCGGGCGCGCTCAACCCCGAGATCATCGCCGACGCGAAACGCGCGGCGCAGGCCGCCGACTACATCGCGCGGCGACTCAACAAGCTCGAGCCCGAGAACGAGCGCGGCTGGAAGGGCGAGGCGCTGCCCGACGGCGGCATGGCGTTCTCGCGCGCGCTGCGCGGCGTCACCCAGCGCCACGTCATCGACGGGCCCACGATCCGCTCGACCGAGGCGCACCGGCTCGACCGGCGCATGGCCGAACTCCAGGAAACCTATCTCGAGCATGGCAAGCTCAAGACCAAGGAGAAGGAGTACCGCGTCACCGGCCCGCTGTCGTTGCTGGCCGCGGTGCTCGATCAGGCGCGCAAGGGGATCGAGATCAAGCGCTACAAGGGCCTGGGCGAGATGAACCCCGAGCAGCTCTGGCACACCACGCTCGACCCCAACGCGCGCTCGCTGTTGCAGGTGAAGGTGACGCACGCCGACCAGGCGCAGGAGGTGTTCACGACCCTGATGGGCGACCTGGTCGAGCCCCGGCGCGATTTCATCCAGCAGAACGCGCTCAAGGTCGCGAACCTCGACGTCTGAGCCCCGGCCGCCGCCCGGGCGTTCCGCGAATCACCGGACCCCCGCCGGCCGCCCATGGACGGCCGCGAAGCGCCGCGACTCCGCGGTTTTCCCAGCGTTTGCGGGCTGTGGCAAGGTTGCACCTATATTTGGTGAACGCTAAGAATCCATTGAATCACAATTGACTAGGCAATCTTCTTTATATAGTGATGCAGCTAACCCTGTTAACGAAGCTATTAACCGGCCAAATCGCCCCGAAAGCGGGCCGGAACCGAGAAAAAGGGAGCATGCGCGAGATGACCTGGGGTTCGCGGACCGCCGCGTTTGGCGCCTTGGGACTTGCCGCAGCCCTGGCCGCCTCGGCCGCCCTGGCGCCGGCGGCGCGGGCCCAGGACAAGCCCACGGGCTTCTATGTGCGCGGCGACTTGAGCGCCGGCTTCTCGACCCAGGCCAACACCCAGGACGACAATTGCGGCGGCGGCGCGCCCTATTTCGGCTGCGGCACCACGCTCGACAGCTCGGCCGGCTCCTCGATCGGCTTCACCCTCGGCGGCGGTTACCGTTTCCTGCCGTTCCTGCGCGCCGACGCCACCATCGGCTACCGGCCGATGTTCGGCCTGGACGGCACGGTCACGCGGCCCGGCACCGTCGACCGCCCGTTCGAGGCCGACGTGACCTCGTGGAGCGGCATGGTCAACGGCTACTTCGACATCGCGGGGTTGGTGCCGGGGCGGCTCGGCATCTTCCAGCCCTACGTGATGGCCGGCATCGGCCTCGCGCACAACGACATCGCCGACGTCAACAGCCGGCACCCCACCTCGACGGCGCCCGAGACCCTGCCCGATGGCGGCAACCTGAGCTTCGCCTGGACGCTCGGCGTCGGCACCGGCATCGACATAGGCAAGGGCTTCATCGTCGACGTCGGCTACAAGTACCTCGACCTCGGCGAGTTCAAGTCCGACGCGGGCAACGCCTGCACCGCGACCGCCTGCCGCTACGTCGATTCGATCAGCGGCGGCCTCACGGTGCACGAGTTCTCCGCCGGCCTGCGCTACCACTTCTAGGGATGTCCACGGGATTCTAGGAGGCCAACCGCAAACCGATCCCCCCGAGAACGCCGCTCCTACCCCCCGACCCCCAACGCGGCGTCCTCATCGTTCGCGGCACTCCCGCTAAGCCCCCATGCCTCGGCACGCTCGGCATGGGGGCTATTTTTTCGCCGCGGGTTCAATCGTCCAGCCCGCTCGCGCCCTTGCGGTGCTTGAGCGGCTTCGCGCCCGCGACGCGGAAGCACACCATGCCCGGCCAGGCGAGCCTGCCGTCCGGCCGCCGGCTGAACAGCACGCCGCCGGTGCGACTGGTGACCGGCGTGCGCGCCTTCAGGGGATCGGCCGCGACGGGATCGATCACCTCGCAGATCGCCTCGCCCTTCCTCACGCGCGCGCCCTCGGGCTTGAGGTAGGTGAGGATGCCGGCAACCGGCGCATAGCCCACGTCCATGCCGGAAATCGGCGTGGCGGCGCACTTGGGCTTGGGCAGCCGGCCCGGATCGCCTGCGATCACGCCGCGGCGTTGCAGGAAGCTGTAGAGGTTCGCGGCGTCCCGCTCGCCCAGCGCGTGGTTCACGTCGTGCTCGCTGCGCAGCTCGATGGTCGAGGCCTGGCAGCCCTGCGGGATCGGCATGTTGGGGAAGCGCTCGGCGAGCCGCGCCCACCACGCGCCGTTGGCGCCCATGAAGGTCATGACCGTGGGGTAGGGATCGTTGTACAGCACCGCCTCGGCGCCGATCTGGGCCGAGAGGTCCGCGATCGCCGGCCAGTCGCGCCGGGAGACGAAGTGGTGCAGCGCGGCCTGCGCGTCGCAATGCAGGTCCAACACCATGTCGGCGTCGATCGACCGGCGCAGGAGCTGGAGGCGCTGGTCCTGCAACTCCGTGGCCGGGCGCATCGCGCGCAAGGCCGCCAGGCCCGCCTCGCGGATCAGCTTCACGTTGCGCGCCGGATCGTGGCTCAGCCGTCCCTTCACCCGCTCCGCCGCCTCGGCGCTCACGTCCGGGTAGTTGCGGTTGAAGTTGTCGCGGCCGTTGAGGTCGAAGCGGCCGAGCTGCCGCGCGAACGCCACCTGCGATAGGCCGATCGGGTTCGCCGCCGGCACGATCACGATCTCGCCCCTGATGCGCCCGGCCTTGTCGGCCTTGTCCAGCATTGGCACCAGGTGGTGCAGCGCCATGGTGCCGGGGAACTCGTTCGCGTGGATCGCGGCCTGGAGATAGGCCTTGGGCCGCGCGCCCGGCTTGCCGTAGCGGAACACCGTCAGCGTGCGCCCGGTGCCCGGCGTCATGCTCATCAGCGCCACGCGCTCGACCGTCCTTGCCATCCTAAGCTCCCGTGTGCCGGCGGTTTTCGGGGCGGGGATGCTGCCCCAGGCCCGGCCTGCGCGCAACGGCTTGACCTGGATCAACGCGGGTCCGGTCCGCCGCCCCTAGATGAAGGGCAGCGGAATGGAGGCGGCGATGGCGTTCCACAACATCCTGTTGCAGGCGGGGTCGGGTCCCGTGGCGGCGGCGCGCGCGGACTACGCGCTCGGCTTCGCCGAGAAGCACGACGCGCACCTGACCGCGGTCTACAGCGTGCCGCCGATCGACATTCCGGCCTATGTCGAGAGCATGATCCCCGCCGACGTGCGCGCGGCGCAGGCCAAGGCCGCGCGCAAGACCGCCGCCGACGCCAAGGCCGCGTTCGAGGCGGCGGCGCGGCGCCTGGGGCGCGCGGCGCGCGCGGAATGGCGCGGCGCCGAGGACGATCCGCTGCACCGCCTGACGCTGGACGCGCGCTACGCCGACCTCGCGATCGTGGGCCAGAACAATCCCGACGCGCCGCAGCCCGAGGGCTCGGTCGATCTGCCCGGCGCGCTGGCGCTCGCGGCCGGCCGGCCGGTCCTGGCCATACCCTATATCGGCCGGTTCCCGACGCTGGGCGAGCGCGTGCTGGTGGCCTGGAACGCGGGCCGCGAGGCCGCGCGCGCGGTCAACGACGCGCTGCCGGTCCTGAAGCTCGCGAAGTCGGTCACGGTCCTCGCGGTCAATCCCAAAGGCGGCGAGTCGGGCCACGGCGAGCAGCCCGGCGCCGACATCGCGCTCCACCTCGCGCGCCACGGCGTCAAGGCCGAGGCGATGCGCGCGATCTCGGACGAGATCGACCCGGGCGACGTGATCCTGTCGCGCGCCGCCGACATCGGCGCCGACATGCTGGTGATGGGCGCGTTCGGCCGCTCGCGCCTGCGCGAGCTGATGATGGGCGGCGTCACGCGCCACATCCTCAAGCACATGACCCTGCCGGCGATGCTGTCGCACTGACCGGGCCGGGCGCATCCCGGGCGGCGCCGAACCGCCCGGATTGACTGGAATCAAGCCTTTGGCGACACTCCGGCGCCGCCCCCGTGCGCCGGAGTGTCAGGACATGCCCGTGGTCAACCGCATCGCCGAGTTCCACCCCGACATGCAGGCGTGGCGGCGCGAAATCCACGCCAATCCCGAAACCGCGTTCGAGGAGGTCAAGACCGCCGAGTTCGTCGCCCGGCGCTTGGGCGAGTTCGGCATCGCGGTGCACCGGGGCCTGGCCGGGACCGGCGTGGTCGGCACGCTGGAAGGGCGCGGCGGGGGCAACGGACGCGCGATCGCGCTGCGCGCCGACATGGACGCGCTCGACGTCCTCGAGAAGAACGGGTTCGCCCACGCCTCGCGCAACCCCGGCAAGATGCACGCCTGCGGCCACGACGGCCACACCGCGATGCTCTTGGGCGCGGCGCGCTACCTCGCCGAGACGCGCAACTTCTCCGGGACCGTGCATTTCATCTTCCAGCCCGCGGAGGAGAACGAGGGCGGCGGGCGCGTGATGGTCGAGCAGGGCCTGTTCAAACGGTTCCCCGCCGAGGCGGTGTACGGCCTGCACAACATGCCGGGCGTGCCGGTGGGCAAGATTTGCGTGCGCGCGGGGCCGATGATGGCGTCCGCCGACAATTTCGAGATCGCGGTGCAGGGGCGCGGCTCGCACGCGGCGTTCCCGCATCTCGGCGTCGACTGCGTGGTGGCGGCGGCCGAGATCGTGGGCGCGCTGCAATCCGTGGTCGCGCGCGCGACCGACCCGCTCGAATCCCTGGTGGTGTCGGTGACGCAGATCCACGGCGGCGACACCTGGAACGTGCTGCCCGACCAGGTGGTGCTGCGCGGCACCGCGCGCGCGTTCAAGCCCGAGATCCAGAAGGGAATCCGGCCCGCGATCGAGCGGGTGGCGCGCGGCGTGGCCGCCGCCCACGGCGCCGCGATCGCCGATTTCCGCTACCTCGAGGGCTACCCGCCCACGGTCAACACCGCGCCCGAAACCGACAAGGCCGCGGCCGCCGCCGCCGCCGTGGTGGGCGCCGACAACGTGGTGCGCGACCCCGCGCCCTGCATGGGCGCGGAGGACTTCGCCTTCCTGCTCCAGGCCCGGCCCGGCAGCTATGTGTGGCTCGGCAACGGCCCGACCGCCGGCAACTGCCTGTTGCACAATCCGCACTACGACTTCAACGACGAGATCCTCGCGCTCGGCGCCAGCTATTGGGTGACCCTGGTCGAGCAGCAATTGCCGCGGCAGGGATAGGCGCCGGGCGTTCGGCGGCCGTGGCGATTAGGCTTACCGGCCACGCGCGTACCGTCTGCGCCGCGCGCGAGATCGAGTTGGCGTGGGTTGAATCGGTACTGAAGTCGCCCGAGTCCACCGAGCCTGACTCCGTCAGGGTAGGCCACTTCCTGGCCTTCGGGCGCATTGCGCAGCGTGGAGGCCGTGTGCTCCGCGTGGTATATACGGATCGCGACGGCGACCGATGGGTTGTCACTGCATTCTTCGACCGGAAGCGCAGCAGAGCGGCGAGGCGAGCGCCATGAGAGTGGATTTCGATGAAGCGGCGGATGCGCTGTACATCCGGCTCGACGATTCCAAGATCGAGGAATCCGAGGAGGTCAGCCCCGGCGTGGTCCTGGACTTCGATGCCGGGCACCGCGTGGTAGGGATCGAAATCCTGGGCGCCAAGGCGAAGCTGCCGAAGGCCGACCTCAAGACCATGCAATTCAAGGTCGCGTGACCGGCAAAACGCCGCTGTGGATCATGATCGCCGGGCCCTACACGTCGGGTGGCGGGGACGCCAAGGCGCGCGCGGCCAACCTCGCGGCCATGAACCGCGCAGCCTGGGCGGTGTGGCAGCGCGGACACGTGCCGGTGATCGGCGTCAACATGGCCCTGCCGGTGATCGCCGCCGCGGGCGAGGCCCAGTTCGCGGCGATCATGATGCCCCTCAGCCTCGCCCTGGCGGAGCGTTGCGACGCGGTCCTGCGCATCGGCGGGCCGTCCCAGGGCGCCGACCGGGAGGTCGCGCTGATCCGAGGGAAGGGCGGGCGCGTGTTCCGCGACGCGGCGGAGATACCCCGCGCGAGTTAGCCCTTCGCCGTCGGGTCGAGGGCGTCCTGGAGCGCGTCGCCCAGAAGGTTGCAGGCGATCACGGTGGCGAAGATCAGCAGGCCCGGCCAGACCGCCAGGAGCGGCGCCGTGGTCACAAGCTCCTGCGCGTTGGTCAGCATGTTGCCCCAGCTCGGCACCGGCGGCTGGATGCCGAGGCCGAGGAAGCTCAGGACCGATTCCAAGAGGATCACGTTGCCGACCGAAAGCGTCGTGGCCACCACGATGGGCGAGGCGACGTTGGGCAGGATGTGCACCAGCATGACGCGCCAGGGCGGCGTGCCCTGGCCGACGGCCGCGGCGACGAAGTCCTGCGTGCGTACGCTCAAGGTGGCACCGCGCACCAGCCGCGCGACGGTGGTCCAGCCCACCAGCGCGATGATCGCGACGATGCGCCACAGGCTCGCGGCCGGCGAGCCCGCGGTTTCCGGCGGCAGCCCGAGCTTGCTCAGGTCCAGCGCCGCCATGACGATCAAGAGCGGCAAGAGCGGCAGCGCGATCACCCCGTCGGTGAGCCGCATCAGCAGGTCGTCGAGCCTGCCGCCGCGATAGCCCGCGAGCAGGCCCACGGCCGTCCCGATCACCGCGGCGGCAAGCGCCGCCGCCAGGCCCACGAACAGCGAGACCTGCCCGCCGAGTACGAGGCGCAGGAGGACGTCGCGGCCGATCTCGTCGGTGCCGAGCCAGTGCCGGCCGGAGGGCGGCGCCAACCGCTCCAGCAGGTCGACCGCGTTGGGATCGACGCCCAAGAACGCCGCGAGCGCGGGCGCCAGCAGCGCCACGGCCGCCACGGCCGCCAGCACGAGCGCGCTCGCCGCCGCCAGGCGGTCGCGCGCAAGCCGCTGCCACACCCGCCTCACGCCTTCAGCTCCGCACTAGGCCGGTTCACGGCCGCAACTCCCTGAAGACGATGCGCGGGTCGAGCCAGGCATAGGCGAGGTCGGCCAGCAGGTTGCCGAGGAGCGTCAGCAGCGTCGCGAACAGAAGCGCGGCGAGCGCCAGGTTGAAGTCGTTGCCCATGATCGAATCGAAGATCAGCTTGCCCATGCCGGGCCAGGCGAACATGGTTTCGGTGATGAGCGCGCCCGAGAACAAGCCGCCGAAGCCCAGCGCCACGACCGTCACCACGGGGATGAGCGCGTTGGGCAAGGCATGGCGCAGCAGCACGCGCCCGGGCCCGAGGCCCTTGGCCTCGGCGGTGCGCACATAGTCCTGGCGCAGCGCCTCGATCATCGCCGCGCGCATGAAGCGCAGGTACCCGCCCGCCTGCAGCAGCACGAGCGTCAGCACCGGCAGGGCCATGTGGCGCGCGTAATCGGCGATCCCCGCGCCCGGCCCCGCCGGCACGCCGCCCGCGGGCAGGACGCCCCAGGTCACCGCGAACAGCAGGATCAGCAGGATCGCGAGCCAGAACGGCGGCACCGAGATGCCGGCGAAGCACAAGAGGTTCACGGCACGGTCCGCGCGCCCGCCGGGCCGGCGCGCGATCCACACGCCGGCCGGCAGCGCCACGGCCAGCGCCAGGGCGAAGCTGGTGCCCACCAGCACCGCGGTCGAGACGATCGCCGGCCCCAGCGCGGCGAGCGCGGGCTTGGCGAACAGGCGCGAATAGCCGAACTCGCCCTTGAGCGCCGCCTGCAGCCACGCCCAGTAGCGCGCGGCGAGCGGCCGGTCGAGGCCGTACAGCGCCTTCAGCCGCGCCGCGTCGGCCGGGGTCATGCGCGGGTCGGCCGAGATCATCAGGTCGACGGGGTCGCCGGGCATCAGGCCGATCAGGCCGTAGATCGCGAAGGACATGACCAACAGCACGGCCAGCGACTGCCCCGCGCGCGCGGCGAGGAAGCGGATCACGGCGGGATCCGTCCCGCCGGCGGACGCGACTTTTTTTCCGCTCCCCCCTCCCCAGCGCGGGAGGGGGCAAGGGGGAGGGGGCCTACGCAACGACCCCTCCCCCTACCCCCCTCCCTCAAGGGGAGGGGGGACTCTGAAAGCAGGATCACTCCGCCCGCCGCCAATGCTCGATCCACAGCGTGGAGACGTCCTGGTGCCCGGTGGGCGTGACGCCTTTGAGCCACTTCGGCAGCACGAACACGTCGGCGCGGAAATAGAGCGGCAGGGTCATCTGGTCTTCGAGGTAGAGCGCCTGGATCTGCCGCCACAGGGCGAGGCGCTTGTCGCGGTCGAGCTCCTCCCGGGCACGGTCCAGGAGGTCGTCCATCTTGGTGCTGGCGTAGCCGGTGTAGTTCTGGCCCGACCAGTTGTTGGCGGCGCTGGGGATTTCGCCGGAATGCAGCGTCGAGCGCGGCAGGCTCTCGGGCGCGCTCACCCAGGCGAACATCGCCAGGCCCGTGAACCGGCGCTTCGAGACGGTCTCGGCGAAGAACACGCGCGGCGGCTCGTTGCGGATGCGGATGTCCACGCCCGCCTGCTTCCACTGCGCCTGGAGGACCTGCTGCACGGTCTCGCGCGAGCGGTTGCCGGCGGTGGTCATCAGCTCGAAGCCGAGCTTCTGTCCGGCCACGTTCTGGCGCATGCCGTCGGCCCCGCGCTTCCAGCCCGCCTCGTCGAGCAGGCGGCCGGCGCCGGCGGGGTCGAACGGCGCGGGCTTCAGCGCCTTGTCGAACACCCAGTCGAGCGGGCTCACCGACGTGGTGGCGACCGGCTGCTTGCCGCCGAACAGCTTGTCGCTGATCGCCTGACGGTCGAGCGCCATCAGCAGCGCCCGGCGCACGCGCCCGTCTTTCAGCGCCGGGTTGTCGAGGTTGAGCTCGATGTGCTCGTAGATCAGGCCCGGCTTGTAGACCACCTCGAAGCGCTGGCCGTGGCGCTGCTCGAACGCCAGCGCCTGATCGAGCGTGAGGCCGAGTTCGCCCGCGATGTAGTCGACCGCGCCCGACAGCAAATTGGCCTCCAGCGCCACCGTGTTCTCGATGGTGCGGAACACGATGCGCTTGAACGCGGGCTTGTCGCCGTACCAGGTCGGGTTCTGCTCCAGCACGATGTGCGAGCCGGGCTTGGCCTCGGCCACGCGGTAGGGCCCGAACCACAGGCCCGGATTCGTCGGGTCGGTGTCGTAGCGCGTGCGGTTGCGGTATTCCCTGGGATCGGCGAAGGCCTGCGCCTCCAGGTGCGCCGGCAGCACGCGGAAATCGTTGATCGCGTTGTACTCGTAGGTCAGCAGGTCGAAATGCAGCGTGAAGGTCTTGGCGTCCTTCACGTCGAGCTGGTAGGCGCGGCGATAGAACTCGGCCGCGGCCACGCCGCTCTGCGGATGCCGGCCGACCTCCCAGGCGAATTTCACGTCGGCCGTGGTGACCGGCGTGCCGTCGCCCCACGCCGCCTTGGGCTGGATCGCGTAGGTCACGGCGACGCCGCGCTTGCCATCGGGCAGGTTTTCGATCGTGGCCAGGCCGTTCTCCACCGTCGGCAACTCGACGCACAGCATGCAGCGGAGCTGCCAGTCCGGCCCGTAGGCCGTGAACGGCCGGCGCGTCGCCCCCAAGACCAGGGTCTTGGCCAGCATCGATTCGATCAGGGGATGCAGGGTGGACGGGTACTGGGTCATGCCGATCACCAGCTCGTCCTTGCCCGCGGCGCGCGCATGCCCCGCCGCCAGGATTGCGGCCGCGAGCGCGACCGCGACCATCGGTTTCCTCATGCCGCCAGTGTAGCCAAGATCGACCGCCGAGGCACCAAGGCGCCCGGGGTTCGAAGGGGCGCGGGATTTGGCGGCGGGCGCGGGTGTTGCTATGGTCGCGGGAAAGGGGAAGGGAAGGGGGACCGACGTGAGCTTGCCAGGGGGCATGCCGGGGGGCTTGCCGCAATTCCACATGATCGCGGGCGGCGCCAGGCCCGTGGCGCCGTACAGCCACGCGGTCGAGGCCGCGGGCTTCGTGTTCCTGACCGGCCAGATCGCCAACGATCCCGCGAACGACGCGGCGGCGATGCCCGCCGACATCGAGGGCCAGACCCGGCGCGTGATGGAGAACCTGAAGATCGTGCTGGCGGGCTTGAAGCTCGGGCTCGAGCACGTGGTGGCCGCGCGCGTGTTCCTGACCGACTTCAAGCCGCACTACGCGCGCATGAACCGCGTGTACGAATCCCATTTCGCGCGGGGCAGGCTGCCGGCGCGCACCTGCATCGGCGTCACCGCGCTCGCGCGCGACGCGCTGGTCGAGATCGACGTCATCGCCCGCCGGCCCTGAACGGAGCGACCATGCGCAGCACCTGCACCGCGACCGTCGCGCTCGGCCTCGCGGCCGCGCTCGCGGCCGCTCCCGCCGCGGCGCAGCAGCCCGCCCCCGCGGCGCCGCCCGGCGTCGTGGTCGAGAAGGTGGAGAAGCGCGACGTGCGCCCCTCGCTCGACCTCACCGGCCGGGTCAAGGCGATCGACAAGGTGGACCTGCGCGCGCGCGTGCAGGGGTTCCTGGAGAAGCGCCTGTTCACCGAAGGCCAGGACGTGAAGGAAGACGCCCTGCTGTTCGCCATCGAGAAGGAGCAGTACCAGGCCGCGGTCGACCAGCAGAAGGCGGAGGTGGCGCGCGCCCAGGCCGCGGTCACCAACGCCGTGCAGCAGCTCGCCCGCGCGCGCGAGCTGGTCAGGAACCAGAACATCGCGCAGTCCACGGTGGACCAGCGCGTGGCGGAAGAGGGCATGGCCCGCGCGCAGCTCCAAGCGGCGCAGGCCAATCTGCGCGCGGCCGAGATCAACCTCGGCTACACCGCGATCAAGGCGCCGGTCGCCGGCCGCATCGGCCAGGCCAACATCACCGTGGGCAACCTGGTGGGCCCCGATTCCGGCGTGCTCGCCACCATCGTCAGCCAGGACCCGATCTACGTCACCTTCCCGGTGGCGCAGCGCATCATGACCGAGATCCAGGCGCGCGCGGCGGAAAGCGGCAGGCCCGCCGAGGCGGTCGTGCGCCTGCGCCTGCCCGACGGGTCGCTCTACAAGCATCCCGGCAGGATCGATTTCCTGGACGTGCAGGTGGCGCAGGGCACCGACACGCTGACCGTGCGCGCCCGGTTCCCCAATCCCGAGCGCCTTCTGGTCGAGGGCCAGTCCGTGGGCGTGACCGCCGAGCGCAAGGAGGCCGAGCTCGCCGTGGTGATCCCCCAGGCCGCGATCCAGGTGGACCAGGCCGGGCGCTTCGTCCTCGTGGTGGACAAGGACAAGAAAGTCGAGGTCCGGCGCATCAAGGCCGCGCCGCGCAAGGACGGCAGCGCCGTGGTCGAGGAGGGCTTGCAGGAGGGCGAGCTCGTCATCGTCGAAGGCCTGCTCAAGGTGCGCCCGGGCATGGCGGTCAACCCGACCGTGCAGCCCTCCTCGGTGCCGGCGCCGAAGAGCTGACCGGCCCGTGCTCTCCGCCATCTTCATCGACCGCCCGCGGCTGTCGATCGTCATCTCCGCGGTCATCACCATCGCCGGGCTGATCGCGATCCTGTTCATCCCGATCGCGCAGTTCCCCAACATCGTGCCGCCGCAGGTGCAGGTGACGGGCTCGTATCCCGGCGCCAGCGCCGATGTGGTCGAGGCCACCGTGGCGCAGCCGATCGAGGCGCAGGTCAACGGCGTCGACAAGATGCTGTACATGAAGTCGACCAGCGGCAGCGACGGCAGCTACACGCTCACCGTCACCTTCGCGGTGGGCACCAACACCGACATCAACACGGTCAACGTGCTGAACCGCGTGCAGCTGGCGCAGCCCAAGCTGCCGGACGAGGTGACGCGCCAGGGCCTGACGGTGAAGAAGAAGTCCTCGTCGCTGTTGCAGGTGATGGCGCTCTACTCGCCCAAGGGCAGCTACGACGCGCTCTACCTCTCCAACTACGCCACCATCAACCTGCTCGACACGCTGGCGCGCGTGCCGGGCGTGGGCGAGGCCGGCATCTACGGGCCGTTGAGCTATTCCATGCGCCTGTGGCTCTCGACCGACCGGCTGACATCGCTCGGCGTCTCGATCAACGAGATCGTCAACGCGGTCAAGGGCCAGAACGTGCAGGCCGCGCTCGGGCGCATCGGCGCGCAGCCCGCGCTGCCCGACACCCAGTTCCAGATGACGATCCAGACCAAGGGGCGGCTGAGCGAGGTTTCGGAGTTCGAGAACATCGTGGTGCGCGCCAACCCCGACGGCTCGGTCGTGCGCCTCAAGGACATCGGGCGCGTGGAGCTCGCGGCGCAGAGCGCGGACTCCAAGGGCCGCTTCAACGGCCAGCCCGCGACGATCGTCTACGTGGCCCAGGCGCCCGACGCCAACGCGCTCCAGGTCGCCGACGGCGTGCAGAAGGCGATGGCGGAGCTCGCCAAGCGCTTCCCGCCCGACCTCGCCTACGACGTGATGTTCGACACCACGCGCTTCGTGCGCGCCACGGTCGAGGAGGTGCTGCACACGCTGCTGGAGGCGTTCGTCCTGGTGGTGCTGGTGGTGTTCCTGTTCCTGGGGTCCTTGCGCGCGACCGTGATCCCCACCATCGCCGTGCCCGTGGCGCTGATCGGGACGTTCGCCGTGCTGCTCGCGTTCGGCTTCACCGCCAACACCGTGTCGCTGTTCGCGGTCGTGCTCGCGATCGGCATCGTGGTGGACGACGCCATCGTGGTGGTCGAGGCGGTCGAGCATTTGATGCATGCCGAGGGCCTCGGGCCCAAGGAGGCGGCCAAGAAGGCGATGCAGCAGATCACCGCGCCGATCATCGCCATCACCCTGGTGCTGCTCTCGGTGTTCGTGCCCGTCGGGTTCGTGCCGGGCATCACCGGGCAGATGTACCAGCAGTTCGCGATGGTGGTGTCGGTGTCGATGCTGATCTCGGCGGTCAACGCGCTCACCTTGAGCCCGGCCTTGTGCGGCGTGATCCTGAAGCCCGCGCACGGGGCCAAGCGCGGGCCGATGAAATACGTGCTGGGCGGCATCGACCGGGCGACCGCGGGCTACGCCTGGGTCGTGCGCGCGCTGGTGCGCAAGTCGGCGCTGTCGCTGGTCGTCCTGGCGGCGGTGACGGCGGGCGTGGGCGGCCTGTTCCTCAAGACCCCGACCGGCTTCCTGCCGGCCGAGGACCAGGGCCTGTTCTTCGCTGAGCTGCAACTGCCCGAGGGCGCCTCGGTCAACCGCACCGACGAGGTGTCGAAAGAGATGGCCGGGCTGATCCGCGGCACCAAGGGCGTGCGCAGCGTGATCGAGGTGGTGGGCTACAGCTATTTGAACGGCATCAATCAGTCCAACAGCGGCTTCTTCATCATCGAGCTCGAGGACTGGAAGAAGCGCGAGGCCAAGGAGCTCTCGGCCTTCGCCATCATCGACCAGATCCGCGCCAAGACGCGGCCGATCGCGACGGCGAACCTGCTGGTGTTCAACATGCCGCCGATCCTGGGCCTCGGCAACGGCTCGGGCTTCGAGTACCAGCTCCAGGACCTGCGCGGCGGCCCCGCGCCCGAGCTCGCCGCTTCCATGCGCGGGATGATGTTCGCGGCCAACCAGCGGCCCGAGCTCAAGGCCGTGTTCGGCCTGTTCTCGACTAACACGCCGCAGATCTACATGGACATCGACCGCGACAAGGCGCAGCAGCTGGGCGTGGCGATCAACGACGTGTTCGCCGCCATGCAGGCGCTGCTCGGCTCCTACTACATCAACGACTTCAACCTGTTCGGCCGCACCTGGCAGGTCAACATCCAGGGCGAGGCGACCGACCGCGACGAGGTGCCCGACGTCTACCGCATCAACGTGCGCAACAACAGGGGCGAGATGGTTCCCTTGCGCGCCTTCGCCGACGCGCGCGTGGTCGTGGGGCCGCAGCTGATGTCGCGCTACAACAACTACCGCAGCGTCACGCTCCAGGGCGAGCCGGGCGAGGGCTACTCGAGCGGCGTGGCGCTGGTCGCGATGGAGCGGCTGTCCGAGCGCGCGCTGCCGCAGGGCTACGGCTACGAGTGGACCGGCACGGCCTTGCAGGAGAAGCAGGCGGGCGGGCAGACGCTCTACATCTTCGCCCTCGCCTTCCTGTTCGCCTACCTGTTCCTGGTGGGCCTGTACGAGAGCTGGACCATCCCGATCCCCGTGCTGCTGTCGGTGTCGGTGGGCCTGCTCGGCGCGATGGTCGCGATCAACCTTGCGGGGCTCGACAACAACCTCTACGCCCAGATCGGCATCGTGGTGCTGATCGCGCTCGCGGCCAAGAACGGCATCCTGATCGTGGAGTTCGCCAAGGAGCAGCGCGAGCACGGGCTTCCGGTCCAGGAGGCCGCCGTGGCGGGCGCGCAGGCCCGCTTCCGCGCCGTGATGATGACCAGCTTCGCGTTCATTTTGGGCCTGGTGCCGCTGGTGATCGCGGCCGGCGCGGGGGCGATCAGCCGGCGTGCCGTGGGCACCGCGGTGTTCGGCGGCATGATCTTCGCCTCGGCGTTCGGGATCTTCCTTATCCCCACGCTCTACGTCGTGTTCCAGGTCCTGCGCGAGAAGGGCCACGCGCTCATGTGGCGGAAGAAGGAAAGCGGCGCGACCGCCCAGTGACCCTCATGCGCGCAGAAGCGCCCGCAGCGACTTGATGTCCGCGAAGACGAAATCCGGCCGTGGCACCGACGGATCGAGCGACACGCCGCGCCGGTTGATCCAGGCCACGGCCAGGCCCAGCGGTTTGGCGCCGACCAGGTCGGTGAACTGCGACTGGCCGCTGTGCAGGATTTCGCCCGCGCCGGCGCCCGCCTTGTCCAAGAGGTAGCGGAACAGCGCGCCGGTCGGCTTGTAGCCCCGGGCGCGCTCGGCCGTGCAGACCAGGTCGAATTCCCGCTTCAGCGGCGTCTTGGCCAGCAGATCGTCGTCGATGTTCGACACCACCGCCAGCCTGAAGCGCCGGGACAGCGCGTCCAGCGTTTCGGTCACGTCGGGGTAGAGCCGGAATCCCGGGAAGGCGTCGAAATAGAGCCGGATCGTGGCCGGATCGCCGTCGAGCCCGAACTGCGCGAACGTGGCGGCCAGCGAATCGCGGCAGATCTCCTTGTAGGGGCGATAGGGATTCCAATACGCCGCGATGTTGCGCTCCTCCCAATGCTCCCAGAATTCGCGCACGTCGACGGCCGCGCCGCCGGCCCGCGCCAGGATTTCCCGGAACGCCTGGCGCGACCCCTCGCGCACCTCGATCAGCGTGCCAAACACGTCGAACGACAGAAGCCTGACTGCGGCGGGATCGAACAAAGTCAGCGGTTTCTGGCGTGGTATTCCGGGTTCGGCATCACGTCGAGCCCGTGCGCCATGCGGTTGGTGTAGTTGAAGAACGCAACCGTTTCGCAGATGTCGAAGATGTCGGCGTTCGAGAACCCGGCCTTGCGCAGCCCTTTGCGGTCGGCCTCGCCGGCCAGCCGCGGCGTCTCGGTCAGCTTCCACGCGAAGTCCAGCATCGCGCGCCGGCGCCGGCCGAGCTCCGCCACGCGGTAGTTCATCGCCAGCATCTCGCCGAGCTGCGGATCGCCCGAGAGCTGCCGCACCGCCTGGCCGTGCGCCACCAGGCAGTAGTAGCAGCGGTTGGCCGAGGACACGACGACCGCGATCATTTCGCGCTCGAGCTTGCTCAGGCCCGACTCGCCGAGCATCAGCTCGTTGTAGGTCGCGATGAAGTTGCGCAGCTTCTGCGGCCGCGCCGCCCAGGCGCGCAGCACATAGGGCACCAGCCCCAGCTTCTCCCGGCACACCGCGAAATATTTCCGCAGGTCCTTGTCCAGCTTGTTCGTCGCCGGCACGGGCAGGCGCATGATGTGCTTGGGCTGCGGCACCGCTTCGGCGCCCCCCTACGTCAATCCGCACTGCGCGCGCTGGCGCAGCAGGTGGTCGGCGAGCACGAGCGCCAGCATCGCCTCGCCCACCGGCACGGCGCGGATGCCCACGCACGGGTCGTGCCTTCCCTTGGTCGCGATCTCGACGTCCCGGCCGTCGGCCGTGACGGTGCGCCGGGGGGTGAGGATCGAGCTCGTGGGCTTGACCGCGAAACGCACCACGATGTCCTGTCCCGAGGAGATGCCGCCCAAAATGCCGCCGGCGTTGTTGCCGAGGAACGCCACGCGCCCGTCCTTCATGCGCATCTCATCGGCGTTGGTCTCGCCGGTGAGCTCGGCCGCGGCGAAGCCCGCGCCGATCTCCACGCCCTTCACCGCCGGAATGCCCATCATCGCGCGCGCGATGTCGCCGTCGAGCTTGTCGAACACCGGCTGGCCCAGCCCCGCCGGCACGCCCGAGGCCACGATCTCGATCACCGCGCCGCAGGACGAGCCGGCCTTGCGTACGGCGTCGAGATGCCCGGCCCAGACCTCCGCCGCCTTCGCGTCGGGCGCGAAGAACGCGTTCTTCTCCACCTCGGCCCAGTCCCATCGCCTTCGGTCGATCTTGTGCGGGCCCAGCTGGATCAGCGCCCCGCGCACGGCGACGCCGCCGGGCACGAGGTGGTTCAGCACCTTGCGCGCGACCGCCCCGCCCGCCACGCGCGTCGCGGTCTCGCGCGCCGAGGCGCGCCCGCCGCCGCGGTAGTCGCGGATGCCGTATTTCGCCTGGTAGGTGTAGTCGGCATGGCCCGGCCGGAACCGATCCGTGTTGTCGGAATAGTCCTTGCTGCGCGCGTCCACGTTCTCGATGACGAGCGCGATCGGCGTGCCCGCGGTCTTGCCCTCGAACGTGCCGGCGAGGATGCGCACGCGGTCGGGCTCCTGGCGCTGCGTGGTGAAACGCGACTGGCCGGGCCGGCGCCTGTCGAGCCAGGGCTGGATGTCGGCCTCGGCGAGCGGGATCAGCGGCGGGCAGCCGTCGACGACCGCGCCGATCGCCGGCCCGTGGCTCTCGCCCCAGGTGGTCAGCCGGAACAGGTGGCCGAACGTGTTGCCCGCCATGGCAGGCTCAGCCGTTGTTGTTGTCGGTGGTCTTGAAGTTCCGGAGCATCTCCGCGACCTTGGGCGCGGCGTCCACCGCCAGCATGCCGACGACGTGGTAGCCGGAGTCGACGTGCAGCACCTCGCCGGTCACGCCCGGCGCCAGGTCGCTCAAGAGGTACAGCGCTGCGCCGCCCACGTCCTCGATCGTGACGTTGCGGCGCATCGGCGCGTTGAGCTCGTTCCATTTCAGGATGTAGCGGAAATCGCCGATCCCGGCCGAGGCGAGCGTGCGGATCGGCCCGGCCGAGATCGCGTTGACCCGGATGTTGCGTTTGCCCAGGTCCGCGGCCAGGTACTTCACGCTCGCCTCCAGCGCCGCCTTGGCCACGCCCATCACGTTGTAGTGCGGCATGACGCGCTCGGCGCCGGAATAGGTGAGGGTGAGCATCGCGCCGCCGTCCGCCATCAGCTCGAGCGCGCGTTGCGCCAGGGCGGTGAACGAATAGCACGAGATGTCCATGGTCATGGTGAAGTTGGCGCGCGAGGTGCGCACGTAGTCGCCCTTCAGCTCCTCGCGGTCCGAGAACGCGACCGCGTGCACCAGGAAATCCATCCCGCCCCAGCGCCGGGCGATCTCCGCGAACACCGCGTCCATGCTGGCGTCGCTGCCGACGTCGCAGTCCATGACGATCTCGGCGCCGAGCTCCTGGGCCAGCGGCTGCACGCGCTTGCCCATCGCCTCGCCCTGGTAGGTGATGGCGAGCCGGGCGCCGTGGGCCTTCAGCGCCGTGGCGATGCCCCAGGCCAGCGAACGGTCGTTGGCGACCCCCAGGACCAGGCCGCGCTTTCCCGCCATCAGCGGCCCCGTCTTGGGCGGTGGGGCGTCGCTCATCGTCTCGGTCCCCGCTTTCCGTTGGATGATGGATGGGCGAAGGCGAAAGTCGCGCGCATCCTACACGATGAATCCGGGGCGTCAAAGGCGGGCGCCCCTGCGCCAAACCCCCGTCCGGCAAAGGATTTCGCGCATATCTCCGGTTCGGTTATAGTCGCGCGATGCGCTTGGCCAACCGCCTCGGCGCCGGGTTCGCCGGCCGCGTTTTCGGGACCGTGTCGGCCCTCGGGTCGCGGGCCGCGACTGCCGCCCGCGATTCGATCCGGGACCGCGATTGGAAGGCGCTCCTGGCCCGCGCCTGGCCGGCGCTGGGCGACGCGGCGCGCCTGGCGGTTTACGCCGCGGGACGGTTCTACCGCGACCGCTGCCCGCAGGTCGCGGCCTCGCTCACCTACACCACGCTTCTGTCGATGGTGCCGCTGCTTACCATCGCCTTCGCCATCCTCGCCGCGTTCCCGGCGTTCGAGGGCATCCGCGAGCAGGCCCAGGCCATGCTGTTCGAGAACATGGTGCCCGAGGTCGGCGACAAGGTGGCCGAGACGCTGAAGGGCTTCACCCGCAACGCCGGCAAGATGACGGCCGTGGGCGTGGTGTTCGTCGCCGTCACTTCGATCCTGACCCTCAACACCATCGAGACCGTGTTCAACACGATCTGGCGCGTGGGCCAGCCCAGGCCGATCGTGGTGCGCGTGCTGGCGTTCTGGGCGATGCTCACCATGGGGCCGCTCCTGTTCGGCGCGAGCCTCTCGCTGTCGAGCTACCTGTTCGCGCTCCAGCACAGCTTGAGCCTCGCCTGGTGGGGCCGCGCGCTGATCCAGATCGCCAGCCTCGCGCCGTTCCTCCTCTCGATGGTGGGGTTCATCCTCCTGTTCCAGGTGGTGCCCAACTTCCCGGTGGCGCGGCGCAACGCGATCGCCGGCGGCGTGATGACCGCGGTGCTGTTCGAGCTCCTGAAACGCGGCTTCGGCCTCTACGTCTCCAAGTTCGCCGCCTACCAGGCGGTCTACGGCGCGCTCGCCACGGTGCCGATCTTCATGCTGTGGGTCTATCTGTGCTGGATGGTGGTGCTGTTCGGGGCCGAGGTCACGGCCTCGCTGCCGGAATGGCGCGCGGGCCGCGGCTTCGCCAAGTCGATCTCCACCCCCGGGCGCAAGCTCGCGGTCGCGCTGATGCTGCTCGGCGCCATCCACCACCGCGCGCGCGAGGGCAAGGTGTTCCGCGACCGGCACCTGTTGGAGAAGGTCCCGGGCGGCTCGGACCTCCTGGGCGACGTGCTGGGCCGGCTGCTCCGGGCCGAGTTCGTGGCGCGCGGCGAGCGCGGCACGTGGCTGCTCGCGCGCGACCTGGAAGTGACCACGCTCAACGACCTGATGGCCGCGCTCGAGCTGGTGCTCGATCCCAACGACCTCGGCGGCGAGCGCGGGGCATGGCACGACCGCGTGGACGCGCTCTTGGCCGAGAACGCGCGCCACGGCCGGAACGTGTTCGGCGTGACCCTGAAGCAGCTCCTCGCCGAGGCGCCGGCGAAGGCCTAAGCCGGCTTGACTCCGCCCGGCTTGACTTCGCGCCGCCGATCGTTACAACACTTGTTCAAATGAACCTGCGTCTCGTGCACCGGCGCAAGCCCGCGGCCGCACCGCGCGTCTCGGACGACGACGCGGCTCGGCTCGCCGATCTGTTCCGGCTGCTGGGCGACCCCAGCCGCCTGCGCATTCTCCTGGCCTGCCTCGACGCACCGGTCAGCGTGGGCGAGATCGCGGCGAAAACCGGCCTGTCCGTGTCGCTGGTGAGCCATCACCTGCGCCTGCTGCGCGCGGCGCGGCTGGTCATGGCCCGGCGCGAGGGCAAGCAGGTGTTCTACGCCGGCGCCGACGAGCATGTGCGCTGCGTGATCGCCGACATGATCGTCCATGCCGGCGAGGCGCACGGCGAGGAAGAGGATTGAGATGAGCGGCTGCGATTCGTGCGCCTGCGCGCCCGAGGCGGCGCGCGAGGACGCGGCGTTCCGCCGCGCGCTGTGGATCGCCTTGGCGGTCAACGCCGCGATGTTCCTGGTGGAAACCGGCTCCAGCGTCGCTTCGGGCTCGGCGGCGTTGCTGGCCGACGCGCTCGATTTCTTCGCCGACGCGGCCAACTACGCCATCACGCTCTTGGCCCTGCCGCTGGGCGCGGCGGTGCGCGCGCGCGCGGCGCTGGTGAAGGGCGCGAGCCTCGGCGCCATGGGCCTTTGGGTCGCGGCGGTGATCGCCTACAAGATCGCGACCGGCATTCCGCCCGAGCCGCTGATCATGGGCCCGGTGGCGGTGCTGGCGTTCGCCGCCAACGCCTCGGTCGCGGTCATGCTCTATCGCCACCGCCGCGGCGACGCGAACCGCGAATCCGTGTGGCTGTGCAGCCGCAACGACGCGATCGGCAACCTCGCCGTGCTGCTGGCGGCGAGCGGCGTATTCGTCACCGGCGGATATTGGCCCGACGCACTGGTGGCGGGCGTCATGGCGGGATTGAGCTTCAGCGCCGCGGTGCGGATCGTCCGCCGCTCGCTCGCCGAGCTTGCCGGGGCGCGCGCCGTCGCGCGGGTCGCGGCGGATTAGCCGTCACTTCTTCCACCCCGGGCCCTGGCGCGGGTTGTCGCGGCGGTTCTTGGCCCAGTCCTCGACGAACCGGTCGAGCGCGGCGTCGGGCGGGTCGGGCAGCATCGCCTTCAGCGTCACGTACTGGTCGCCGCGCGCCCCGCCGCGCCCGTGCGGCACGCCGCGGCCCTTGAGGCGAAGCCTGGTGCCGGTGTTGGCGCCCTTGGGCAGTTTCACCGCCACGCGGCCGTCGATCGTGGGCACCTCGATCGAGGCGCCGAGCAGCGCCTCCTGCAGCGTCACCGGCGCGTCGAGGTGGATGTCGAAGCCGTCGCGGCGGAACAGGGGATGCGGCGCGACCGCGATCTGGATCAGCGCGTCGCCGGAAGAGCCTCCGTTCGGGCCCGGCTCGCCCTTGCCCTTGAGGCGCAGCGTCTGGCCCTGCTCGGTGCCGGGCGGAATCGTCACGTCGAGCGTCTGCCCGCCCGCCAGCGTGACGCGGCGCTTGGCGCCCAGCGCCGCCTCCGCGAAATCGACGGTGAGCGCATAGCTCACGTCCTCGCCCTGCGCGCGCGCACGCCCGCGCCGCCGGCCCAGAATCTCCTCGAAGATCGCGCCAGGATCGAACCCGCCCCCCGGTCCGCCGCCGAAGCCGCCGAACCCGCCTTGCGCGAACGCGTCGCCGAAATCCGGCCCGCCTTGCGCGCGCCCGCGGCCGCGCCGCGCCCAGGCCTCGCGGTAGGCGTGCTCGGGCCTGGGGTTGCCCTGGGCGTCGATCTCGCCGCGGTCGAACTTCGCGCGCTTCTGGGCGTCGGACAGCAGGTCGTAGGCCGCCGAAACCTCCTTGAATCGCCGCTCGATCTCCGGCTTGCCGGGATTGAGGTCGGGGTGCAGCGATTTCGCCAGCTTGCGGTAGGCCCGCTTGATGTCCTCGGCCGGGGCGTCGCGGCGCACGCCCAGCACGTCGTAGGGATCGCGCATCAGCGATGGAACGTGGGGATCACGGCAGGAATTTCCAGCGCCCGTTCGCCAGGCGGCAGGCGTAACGCCCGCCGGCCTCGGCCGCGCCCTTGGGCTCGGCGCCCGGCTTCAGGCGCACCTCGATGCTGAGCGCGTACTCGCGGCAATAGCCGCCGTCGGCCTGCTGGAAGGTGCGGGTCGGGCGGATCGTGCCGGCGGTACCGGACTCGGGGTTGGTCCAGCCGCGCACGGCGCCGTCCTGCGAGTATTCCATCGCGAGCTGGGCCGAGCGTTCGGCGTACAGGTCGTCGGCGCGGCTGACCAGGGGCGCGATCTTGTCGCGGCGGAACACGTCGAGGATCGACGCGCCCTCGGCCGCGGCGTTGATCCCCGCGGGCAGCGGCGCGGGGCGCGGGCGCTGCGGCGCCGCCGCCGGGATTGGCGCCGCTGCTGCCGCGGGCGCCGCCGCCATGCTCGCGGGCGCCTGCGGGATCGCGCCCGGCAGTTGGGGCATCGCGCCGCTCGCAGCGGGCGCGGCGCCGGCCGCAGGCGGCCCTCCCGCGGTCGGCAGCGCCGGCAGGTCGGTCCTGGGGGCGGGGAAGGACACGGGCGACTTGTCGAGCGGCCCTTTCGGCGCCTTGGCGGCGGCGGCCGCCGCCGCGCCGCCCTGCCAGGTGTTCGCGGTGCCGCCGTAGAGCTGGCTCGGCCGGCGCTGCGTCTCGTTGGGCAGAAGCGTGGTCTCGGGCGGCGGGGTCTCGTCCTCGCCGCTGTCGCCGAAGCCGAGGCAGGCGGAAAGCCCCGGCCCCAGGGCCAGGACCAGCGCCGCCGCCAGTGTCGTCCGCTTCGCCGCCATGTGCTTCGCGCGCGCTCCCGTGCCGGTCCCGGGGGATTGCCGCCCCCGGCCTTGGTCGCCGGCCCATGCGGCCTATATCATAGACCCTTTCCGGGGGGGTTACGGCAAGTTGCCGCCCGGCCCCGGCAGGCCCCCCCCGAGAGGAGCGCAATGACGCCCGAGGACCCCAGCTTTTCCGCCGGCGCCGGCGCGCCCGGGGACGCCGCGGCGACGGCCGACGACCCGATCGCGCTGTTCAACGCGCTCTTGAACGAGGCGCGGCTCAGCGAGCCCAGCGACCCGACGGCCATGGCGCTCGCCACGGCCGACGCCACGGGCGCGCCGTCCGTGCGCATGGTGCTGCTGAAGGAGGCCGACCGGCGCGGCTTCGTGTTCTACACCAACAGCGAAAGCCGCAAGGGCGGGGAGCTCAAGGCCAACCCCCGCGCCGCGCTCATGTTCCACTGGAAGTCGCTGCGCCGGGCGGTCAGGATCGAGGGGCCGGTCGCCGAGGTCGGCGGCGACGAGGCCGACGCCTATTTCCGCACGCGCCACCGCGAAAGCCGCATCGGCGCCTGGGCGTCGGACCAGTCGCGGCCGATGCAGGGCCGCTTCGAGCTGGAGAAGCGCGTGGCGCTCTACGCCGCCAAGTTCGCGCTGGGCGAAATCCCGCGGCCGCCGCACTGGACCGGCTTCCGCGTCGCCCCCGAGCGCATCGAGTTCTGGCGCGAGCGTCCGTTCCGCCTGCACGAGCGCATCGTCTACCGCCGCGCCGGCCGGGGCTGGCGCACCGAGCGGCTGTTCCCGTGACCCAGGCCCAGGCGGCAGCCTCCGCCGCGCCGCACGCCGCCAACGGGCGGCTGATGCGGCTCGCCACCTACGCCTCGGTCGGCGCCGCCGGCGCGCTGATCGTGGTCAAGGCCGCGGTGTGGCTCGCCACGGGGTCGGTCGCGATCCTGGCGAGCCTGATCGACTCGCTGCTCGACGCCGCGGCGTCGAGCGTCAACGTGCTGGCGGTGCGCCAGGCGCTCACCCCGGCCGACCCCGAGCACCGCTTCGGCCACGGCAAGGCCGAGCCGCTCGCGGGCCTGGCGCAATCCGCGTTCGTGGCGGGCTCGGCGGTGCTGCTGATGGCCGAGGCGGCCAAGCGCCTGATCACGCCGCAGCCGATCCCGCACACCGGCCTGGCGGTGGCGGTGATGGCGGGGTCGATCGCGGTCACGGCCGGCCTGGTCGCGTTCCAGAAATACGTGATCGCGCGCACCAACTCGACTGCGATCCGCGCCGACTCGCTGCACTACACCGGCGACATCCTGGTCAACGGCGGGGTGATCGCGGCGCTCGTGCTCGGGCGCTGGCTCGAGGCGCCGATCCTCGACCCGCTGTTCGGCACCTGCGTGGGCGGCTACGTATTGTGGAGCGCGTGGCGCATCGCGCGGCTTTCGCTCGACATGCTGATGGACCGCGAGCTGCCCGACGGCGACCGCCGGCGCATCCGCGACCTGTGCCTCGAGCATCCCGCGGTGCGCAAGGTGCACGATCTGCGCACGCGCGTCTCGGGCCCGCACACCTTCATCCAGCTCCACATCGAGATGGACGGCGGCATCACGCTGATGAACGCGCACGCGATCTCCGACGCGGTCGAGCAGCGCATCCTCGCCATGTTTCCCGGGGCCGAGGTGATGATCCACCAGGACCCCGCCGGCATCGCCGAGAACCGCCCGCACTTCGCCTGACCGCGCCCGCCTGGCCCGGCGGCCGCGCCGGCCGGCGCTCGGGCTTGACCCGGGCCATTCGCCGCTCGCGCGCCCCCTGGCGGCGGGGGTAATATGGCGGCGCGGGAAATGAGGGAGTAGGGACGATGCCGATCAAGTCCGTTGTCGCCGTCCTGTCGGGAGGGCCGTCCGACCAGGCCTCGCTGGCGATGGCCTACAACGTGGCCAGCGACTTCGATTCCCACATCGACGCGCTGCACGCCAAGGGCGATCCGCGCGACGCGATCCCGGTGATCGGCGAGGGCATGTCGGGTCCGCTGGTCGAGGAGATCCTCCAGGTGGCGGAGCGCGACGCCGCCGCGCGCTCGGCGCGCGCCAGGGAGGCGTTCGAGGCCTGGCGCAAGCGGCACAACATCCCGGTGTGCGACGCGCCGCCGCCGCCCGGCGCGATCTCCTGCGCCTGGCGCGAGGAGCAGGGCAACGAGGAGGACGTGGTGTCGCGCCGCGGCCGGGTCGCCGACCTGATCGTCGTCGCGCGCCCCGCCGACGCCAAGGACCTGGCGACCGAGACCGTAGTCGAGACCGTGCTGTTCGACACCGGCCGGCCGGTGCTGCTGGCCCCGCCCGCGATGCCGCCCAGCATGGGCGAGCGCGTGGCGATCTTCTGGAACGGCAGCGTGCAGGTGGCGCGCGCGATCGGCTTCGCCATGCCGCTGTTGCGCCGCGCCAAGGAGGTGCGCGTCTTGACCGCCGACGAGAGCAAGCACCAGGAGGCGAGCGGCGATTACGGCCTGCTGCGGCATTTGGGCTGGCACGGCGTGCGCGCGACCGCGCACCGCTTCCAGCCCGCGCCGCGCGCGATCGGCGAGGCGCTGTTGGGCGAGGCCTACAAGGGCAACGCGGACCTATTGGTCATGGGCGCGTTCACGCAAAGCCGCCTGCGCCAGATCATCCTCGGCGGCGTCACCCGGCGCGTGCTCGCCGAGGCCAAGCTGCCGGTCCTGATGGCGCATTGATCGCCGCGGCGGCTTGCGCCAGCGCCGTTCGCCCCGGGGGATAGGCCGGCGGGCACCTAAAAGCCTTCGCGCCCTGGGCCGCATCGCGCTGCAAGCGCACGCATGCATTGATCCAGGTCAAGGCACGCCCGATCTGACGCTGCTAGTTGTAACAGAGGTCTACCGCCTTACCTCTACCTTATTGAATAAACAGGGAAATCTCCTCCCGGTGCCGACCCGCATGCCGCACCGCAAAAACCTCTCGATCTACCGCCGCGATTTCTTGGGCGGGGGATGGATGCACCCGTCGCAGGCTGGCGCGCGCGCGATCGCCGAAGCCGCCGAAACGGCCGGGCATGCCACGGTTCTGGTGCATGCGCGGCCGGATCGTCTCGCCGAGGTCGAGCGCAACCTTGCGCGCAACGGGTTGCAGGTCGCGCGCCGCGATGCGGTGGGCCGGGTCGAGGTTCTGTTGCCGTCGACCGATCACGATGCGATCTGCGCGGCGCTTGGCGCGGCCGCCGCCATTCCGGGGGTGCTGGCCGCAACGCTGAAAAACGCGCCCCGCGCGCCGAAGCCGCGGGCATGAACATCTGCGGAGTCCTGGTCCATTCCCTGGCGGACCGGGTGGACGCGGTCGCCGAGGCGGTGCAGCGCATCCCCGGCGGCGAATTGCACGGTCGCACCGAGGACGGCCGCCTGATCGTCACCGTCGAGGATACGGCGACCACGAGCGCCGTCGACGGGCTTGCCGCGATCCATGCCTTGGCCGGCGTCGTCGCCGCGGCGCTGGTTTACCACCATTTCGAGCCGGATTGCCCTGCGACGGCTTCGCCCCCGGCTCTTACGGTCGAGAAGGGGAGAAACCGATGATCGCACCATCGCGACGCGACGTGATCAAGGCGGCCGCGGTCGCCGCCACCGCGGCTGCCGCGGGCATGCCGATTTCGGGAACCGCCGCCCGGGCGCAGGATGCGCGCGGCGACGGCATCCGCTGGGACAAGGGCGTGTGCCGCTTTTGCGGCATCGGCTGCGGCGTGCTGGTGGGCGTCAAGAGCGGCCGCGTGGTGGCGACGCAGGGCGACCCGGACGCGCCCGTCAATCGCGGCCTCAACTGCATCAAAGGCTACTTCCTGTCGAAGATCATGTACGGCGAGGATCGGCTGACGCGGCCGCTGCTGCGCATGAAGAACGGCAAGTTCGACAAGAACGGCGAGTTCGCGCCGATCTCTTGGCGGCAGGCGTTCGAACTGATGGCCGAGAAATGGAAGGCGGCGCTCAAGAAGAACGGACCGTCGGGCGTCGGCATGTTCGGATCGGGCCAATGGACGATCTGGGAGGGCTATGCCGCGGCCAAGCTGATGAAGGCCGGTTTCCGGTCCAACAATCTCGATCCCAATGCGCGCCATTGCATGGCGTCGGCGGTCGCCGGATTCATCCGCACCTTCGGGATCGACGAGCCGATGGGTTGCTACGACGACCTGGAGCACGCCGACGCCTTCGTGCTCTGGGGCGCCAACATGGCGGAGATGCACCCGATCCTTTGGTCGCGCCTGACCGACCGCCGGCTTACGCATCCCGGCTGCGAAGTGCACGTGCTGTCGACGTTCGAGAACCGCAATTTCGATCTCGCCGACAACGCTCTCGTGTTCGTCCCGCAGTCCGATCTCGTGATTCTCAATTTTATCGCCAACTATATCATCCAGAACAACGCGGTGAATCGGGAGTTTGTCGGCAAGCACGTGGTCTTCGCCGATACCGTCGCGGACATCGGCTACGGGCTCAGGCCCAACGACCCGCTCGAGGCGAAGGCGAAGAACGCGTCGCACAAAGCGGGCAAGGACGGCGCGCTCGATCCCGCCGGTATGCGCGAGATCACCTTCGACCAATACAAAGACGCTGTCTCCAAGTACACGCTCGACTATGCCGCCAAGATGTCGGGCGTCGGACCGGAGAATCTGCTCCGCCTGGCCAAGCTCTACGCCGACCCTAACAAGAAGGTCGTGTCGTATTGGACGATGGGCTTCAACCAGCACGTCCGCGGCACGTGGGCCAACAATCTCGTCTACAACATCCACCTGCTCACCGGAAAGATTTCGGAGCCGGGCAATGGGCCGTTTTCGCTCACGGGGCAGCCTTCCGCCTGCGGCACGGCGCGCGAGGTGGGCACGTTCGCGCACCGCCTGCCGGCCGACATGGTGGTCACGAACCCGAAGCATCGCGAGGTGACGGAGAAACTCTGGCAGCTTCCGGAAGGCGCGTTGCCTGGCAATATCGGCTATCACGCGGTCGTGCAGCACCGGATGCTCAAGGACGGCAAGCTCAATGCCTATTGGGTGCAGTGCACCAACAACATGCAAACCGCGCCGAACATGAACGGCGAAGGCTACCCGGGCTACCGCAACCCCGACGCCTTCATTGCCGTGTCCGATCCCTATCCGACGGTGACCGCGCTGTCGGCCGATCTCATCCTGCCGACGGCGATGTGGATGGAGAAAGAAGGTGCCTACGGCAACGCCGAGCGGCGCGGCCAGTTCTGGCGCCAGCAGGTCGGGGCGCCGGGCGAAGCCAGGTCCGACCTGTGGCAGACGATCGAGTTTTCGAAGTACTTCAAGGTCGAGGAGGTCTGGCCCGAGGAATTGATCGCCAAGAAGCCGGAATACCGCGGCAAGACGCTGTACGACGTGCTGTACGCCAACGGCGTCGTCAACAAGTTCCCTCTCGCGCAGCTGCAAAGCGGTTTCGACAACGACGAATCCAAGGCCTTCGGCTTCTATGTGCAGAAAGGGCTGTTCGAGGAATACGCCCAGTTCGGGCGCGGCAACGCGCATGACCTGGGGCCGTTCGATCTGTACCATCAAACGCGCGGCCTGCGCTGGCCGGTGGTGGACGGCAAGGAGACGCTGTGGCGTTTTCGCGAAGGCTACGATCCCTATGTCAAGGCCGGCGAGGGCATCAAGTTCTACGGCAAGCCGGACGGCAAAGCGCGGGTCATATTCTGCCCCTACGAGCCCGCGGCGGAAGCTCCCGATAAGGACTTCGACCTGTGGTTGTGCACCGGGCGGGTGCTCGAGCACTGGCATTCCGGATCGATGACCCGGCGCGTGCCGGAGTTGCACCGTTCCTACCCGACGGCGCAACTTTTCATGCATCCGGACGACGCCCACGGGCGCGGCCTGCGGCGCGGTCAGGTGGTCAAAGTGATCACGCGGCGCGGCGAGGTCGTCACGCGGGTCGAGACCCGCGGCCGGAACAAGATGCCGGTCGGCACCGTCTTCATTGCGTTCTTCGACGAGGGCCAGCTTGTGAACAAGCTGACGCTGGACGCCACCTGCCCGATCTCGAAGGAAACCGACTTCAAGAAGGCCGCCTGCAAGGTGGTGGCGGCCTGACCGCCGGCGGCGGCAGCTTCGTGCGGGCAACTGGCGGCGGAGAGCCGGGGTGATGGATTCCGGATCGGGCATCGCAGCGGTGTCGCGCCGCCAGTTCGTACGGGACGCGTTGCGGCGGGCGGCAGGGGCCGGCGCTTGCGGCTTGGGGCTGGCGGCGCTGATCGAGGAGGCCAGGTCCATGCCGGCCGATGCGCTGCGTCCCCCGGGCGCGCGCGCGGAGGCGCGGTTCCTGGCGGCTTGCGTGCGATGCGGACTGTGCGTGCGCGCCTGTCCCTACGACACGCTGAGGCTGGCCGATTTGGGTTCGGGGCCCGCCCTGGGCACGCCCTATTTCCGCGCCCGGCGGGTCCCATGCGAAATGTGCGACGACATTCCCTGCGTGAAGGCGTGTCCCACCGGCGCGCTGGACAAATCGCTCGCCGACATCGCGCAGGCGCGGATGGGCACCGCGGTGATCGTGTCGCGCGAAACCTGCCTGAACCTTCAGGGATTGCGCTGCGACGTGTGTTATCGCGTCTGTCCGTTGATCGGCAAGGCGATCACGCTCGATGAAACGCATAACCGGCGCACCGGCCGGCACGCGGTGTTCGAGCCCGTGGTGCACGCTGCGTCGTGCACCGGCTGCGGCAAGTGCGAGAAATCCTGCGTGCTGGGCGAGGCCGCGATCAAGGTGCTGCCGCTGGCGGTCACCGCGGCCCACCAGGACCCGCATTACCGCCGCGGCTGGGAGGAGAAACTCAAGGCCGGGCGCGGCTTGGTGCCCGACACCATCGAACTGCCGAAGCGGCTGCCGGAGGCGCGCCCATGACCGCGAGCGCTCCGGGGCGCAGGGCGTGGAAGAGACATGGCTGGTGGACGGCGCATCGCTACCTGGTGCTGCGACGCGTTGCTCAGCTGTCGGTCCTGGCGCTGTTCTTGTCCGGACCCGTGCTGGGCGTGTGGATCGCCAAGGGCACGCTGGCCAACAGCCTGACGTTCGACGCGCTGCCGTTGGCGGATCCGTTCCTTCTCTTGCAGAGCGTGGCGGCGCGCCATTGGCCGGAAACGACGGTCTGGATCGGCGCCGCCATCGTCGTCGCCGGCTACTTGGCGTTCGGCGGCCGCACCTATTGCTCGTGGGTATGCCCGGTCAACCCCGTCGCCGACGCGGCCGCGTGGCTTCGCCGCCGGCTCGGCATCGACAAAGGCGCGGCGCTGCGCCGCGAGATGCGTTGGTACATGCTGGGAATGGCGCTCGCGGTTTCCGCCGCGACCGGCGCCATCGCCTGGGAGTTCGTCAACCCGATTACCGGGCTGTACCGTGCCGTCCTATTCGGCTCGTACTTCGGCGTCGCCATCGTCGTGGCGATCTTCGCGTTCGACCTCGTGGTGGCGCGGCACGGCTGGTGCGGGCATCTGTGCCCGGTGGGTGCGGCCTATGCCCTGATCGGCCGCGCAACGCTGTTGCGCGTTTCGGCGCGCGGACGGGAGCGTTGCGACGATTGCCTCGATTGCCTCGCCGTTTGTCCCGAGGCGCACGTGATCGCGCCCGCTCTGCGTGCCAAGTCCGGCGGCAGCCCGGCGATCCTTTCTGCCGACTGCACTGCCTGCGGGCGCTGCGTCGACGTATGCCCGGAACGGGTCTTTGGCTTCTCTCATCGGTTCGACCAGCGCGTCGATCCGGCGCCGCGCCCGCCGGCGAGTCCGGGGTCGATCGCCGCGCGCCTGATCGAGCACGAGCGCGTGTGATGCTGGAATACGGGTTCGATGACGGAGGACCATGATGCCGAGCAGGAACAGACGTGCATCGAAGCTTGCCGCGACGGTCGCCATTGCGGCCGTGGCGGCGATTGCCGCGTTGGGCGCCGCGGCAATGGCGCAAAGCCGCGGGCCGGTCAAGAGCCTTCGCGGCGAGGTCGAGATGGAGGCGAATGGGCCGCCGCCGGCCGTGGTCAAGCAGGACTTGCCCGCAGACGGCATGTTCAACCGCGCGTACCGGCAGCAGCCGCCGCTCATTCCGCACCGGATCGACGGCTATCAGGTCACCAAGGATTTCAACCAGTGCATGACCTGCCACGACTGGCCGGCCAACACCAAGGCGGGCGCGCCGAAGGTTTCCGAGACGCACTACAGCGATCGCGCCGGGCAGCGCCTGGACAAGATCTCCGGCACGCGGTTCTTCTGCACGCAATGCCATGTGCTGCAGCAGAACGCGCGACCGCTCGTGGAAAACGAGTTCAAGAACGCGATCGAGGTGAAGTGAGTTCGCGTCGACGCCGTTCGCGCCGCGCGCGCGCAAAGAGGGGAGATCCAAGCCGTGAGCCATGATGCGTCGAACCCAGCGCCGCCCTTGCAAGAAACGGGAGCAGGGCGCGCAACCCCGTTTGGTCGCGTCCGCCGGCTGTGGCGCTGGTTCTGGAGCCCCACGGCGGCCGTGTCCCTGGGCGCGCTTCTCATCACCGGCTTTTTCACCGGGATCATCTTCTGGGGCGGGTTCAACACGGTGGTGGAGGCGACCAACACCGAAACCTTCTGCATCTCGTGCCACGAAATGGAGCAGAACGTCTTCCGCGAATATCGCCAAACCATCCACTACACCAACCGGACCGGCGTGCGGGCAATCTGCACGGATTGCCACGTTCCAAAGGACTGGACCCACAAGATGATCCGAAAGGTCCAGGCCACCAACGAACTGTTCCACCACTTCTTGGGAACCGTGGACACCAAGGAGAAGTTCGACGCCAAGCGGCTGGCGCTCTCGAAAAACGTCTGGCGTGCGATGAAATTGACGGACAGCCGCGAGTGCCGGAACTGCCACGACTTCGGCCAAATGGACCTTTCGGTCCAGGAAAAGCGCGCGTCGGACAAGCACCAGGAAGCGGTGAGAAGCTCGGCGACGTGCATCGACTGCCACAAGGGTATCGCCCATCGGCTCGCGCCGGGCTCCCGGCAAGCCGCGGAGGAACTCGACCGGGAGCTGGCGAAGCGCTGACCGCCGCCGCCGCCCCGGGGCGGCCTTGCGGAATGGTCGGAGTGAGAGGATTTGAACCTCCGGCCCCTAGCTCCCGAAGCTAGTGCTCTACCAGGCTGAGCTACACTCCGGCCGGCTTTGGAGGGCGGTCTTATAGCCGCCCGCGGCCCGCGAGGCAACCCGCCCCGGCCGCCCCGCTCACGCGATGATGTCGGGCAGGAGCAGGCTTTCGATCTTGGCGATCATGTCCTTCAGCACCAGCTTGCGCTTCTTCAGGCGCTGCATCTGGATCAGGTCCACCGGCGGCCGCTCGGCCAGGCGGTTGATCACGTCGTCCAGGTCGCGGTGCTCGCTCTTCAGCTCCGCTAGCCGTTGGCGCAGCCGGTCCTGCTCGTCCATCGGTGCTTGGGTCGTTGCATGCTCCGCGGCAAGCCGCCATTGTAGCCCAAGCCGGGGGGAAATAGGAGCGGGCGGCGATGGGGGAGACGGGGGCGGAGCGGGGCGCGGACCCGGCCGGCGGCGGTTCGGCCGCGGCGGCATGGGACTTCGCGGTCCAGCTCTACGGCAAGCCGGGGGTGCGCGAGGCCTGCCTCGACCTGCAGGACCGGCTCGGCATCGACGTGGTGGCGCTGTTGGCGCTGGTGCACCGCGCGGCCGAGGGCGGCGGCGGCATCGGGCCGGACTCGCTGCGCCAGGCCCTGGAGCGCGCCGAGCCGTGGCGGCGCGCCGCCGTGCTGCCGTTGCGCGCGGTGCGCCGCGCGCTCAAGAACTGGCGGTTCCCCGATCCGGCGATGGCGCCCGACGCCGAGGCCGCGCGCGAGGCGGTGGCCCAGGCCGAGCTCCAGGCCGAGCGCGCGGAGCTGGGGGCGCTCGCGCACGACCTCGCGGGCTCGGGCCGCGCGGCCGTGGCCAGCGGCGATCCGCGCGCGCGGCTCGGCGCCGCGGCCGCGTTCTTCGCGGTCTATTGGCGGGTGCTGGGCATGGAGGCCGAGCCCGCCGACCGCCAGGCGCTCGCCGCCGTGCTCGCCGCCGCGTTCCCCGAGGCCGCCGACCACGCCGGCGCTTCGGTCGAAACGGCGTTCCGGGGCTAGCGATAAGCGATAAGCCTAAAGCTTACGGCTTACAGCTATCTTCCCCGTTTCTTCGCCCCGGCCCAGCGCCTGACCTTGCCGGTGTCGAGCCCGAACAGGTCGAGCGCGCGCCCGACCGCGTGCTCGACGATGTCGTCCACGGTTTTGGGCGCGTTGTAGAACGCGGGCATGGGGGGGGCGATCACTGCGCCCATCTCCGCGAGCGTCAGCATGTTGCGCAGGTGCTGGGCGTGCAGCGGCGTCTCGCGCAGCATCAGGACTAGGCGCCTTCGCTCCTTCAGCGTCACGTCGGCCGCGCGCGTGAGCAGCCCCTGGGTCACGCCCGTGGCGATCTCGGCCAGCGTGCGGGTCGAGCACGGCGCCACGATCATGCCGAGGCAGGCAAACGAGCCGCTGGCGATGGGTGCGGCGATGTCCTGCGGCGCGTACCAGCGGTCGGCCAGCGCGTGCGCCTGTTTCGGCTTCAGGCCGGTCTCCAGCGCCAGGGTCACCGCGCCCGCCGGCGAGACCACGAGGTGGGTCTCGACGCCGAGGTCCTTCAGCGCCCGCAGCAGCCTTATCCCCAGCACCGCGCCCGAGGCCCCGGTGATCCCCACCACGATTCTGCGCCGGTCCGGTTTCAAGGCGGTTTCCTTGGTGCTTGAAATTCCTGCTGGTATCCCAGCCCGGCCCGCCGGGGCGATTCTGGTTTGGCAAGGCCCGGCGATGGGTTTACCATGCCCCTGCGCTACTGCAACCGCGACGGAGGTTGTGCGATGGTGTCTCAGGAGCAGCTGGAGTCACTCAAAGCGAAGCATGCCACCCTGGAGAAAGCGATAGACGAGGAAGAACACCGGCCGCTACCCGATACCGTGCAAATCCACACGCTGAAGCGCGAAAAACTCAAGATCAAGGACGAGATCGCCCGGCTGAGCCGGAGCTAGATCGCACGCTGCGGCGGACCCCGGGTCCGCCGCCGGCGTTTCGGGGTGCCGCGCCGATGCCGTTCCGGCCAGGTGCGGCGCGAAGAAGCCATGCATCCGTGCGCCGCGCCCGGGGCCGCCGGGGCGGAAATCCCGGACATGACGGGGAGGGGTCTGGGCCATGGATTTCAGGAAACTGTCGGGGATCGTGCTCGGCCTCGGGGCGCTCGGGCTGATCGTGGCGCTGGGGTGGTGGTACACGTTCTATGCCGACATCGTCGGTCGCTCGCGGGGCCTGAGCACCATGTCGGACGCGCTCAAATGCCTGTGGTCCGACGCCGGGGGCTGCGGCGTGGTGGCGGGCATCACGAATCTCGCCGGGCGCACGCCCTACAACCCGACCGTGTTCTGGGTCGCGCTCGTGCTCCTGGCCGTGGGCGCGGTGCTGCGGTTCTCGGTGAAGAAGTAGCCGCGCCGGCCTAGCCCAGCCCCTTCGCCTTCTCGCGCAGCACGAATTTCTGGATCTTGCCGGTCGAGGTCTTGGGCAGGGGGCCGAACACCACGGTCCGCGGCGCCTTGAAATGCGCGAGATTGGCGCGGCAGAAGGCGATGAGTTCGTCCGCCGTGGCCGCGGCGCCGTCCTTGAGCGTGACGAAGGCGCACGGCGTTTCGCCCCAATGCGGGTCGGGCCGGCCCACCACGGCCGCTTCCAGCACCGCGGGGTGGCGGTAGAGCGCGGCCTCGACCTCGATGGTCGACACGCTCTCGCCGCCCGACTTGATGATGTCCTTGGAGCGGTCCTTGAGCTCGATGTAGCCGTCGGGGTGCGCGACGCCCAGGTCCCCGGTGTGGAACCAGCCGCCTTTCAGCGCCGCCTCGGTCGCCCGCGCGTTCTTCAGGTACCCCTTCATCACGATGTTGCCGCGCATGAACACCTCGCCGATGGTCCGGCCGTCGGCGGGCACGGGCGCGAGCGTCTCGGGGTCGGCCACCATCAGGCCGTCCAGCACCGGGTAGCGCACGCCCTGGCGCGCCTTGATCGCCGCGCGCTCGGGCGCAGGGCGCGCGTCCCACTCCGCATGCCAGTCGCACACCACGGACGGCCCGTACACCTCGGTCAGGCCGTAGACGTGGGTGACGCGGAAGCCCATCGCCTCGATCGCCTCCAGCACCGCCGGCGGCGGGGCCGAGGCCGCGGTCATCACCGCCACGGCGCGCGGCAGCTTGGGCTTCTCGCGCGCGTTGACCAGCATGTTGAGCACGACCGGCGCGCCGCACATATGCGTGACGCCGTGGCGCGCGATGGCATCGAAGATCGCCGGCGCCTCGACCCGGCGCAGGCACACATGCGTGCCCGCCAGCGCCGTGACGGTCCAGGGGAAGCACCAGCCGTTGCAGTGGAACATCGGCAGGGTCCAGAGATACGCGGGGTGCTTCGGCATCGACCAGGCCAGGATGTTGCCGATCGCGTTCAGGTACGCGCCGCGGTGGTGGTAGACCACGCCCTTGGGGTTGCCGGTGGTGCCCGAGGTGTAATTGAGAGCGATCGCGTCCCATTCGTCGCGCGGCTCCTCGCCCGGGAAGCCGGGATCGCCCGATTCCAGGAACGCCTCGTACTCGACCGCGCCGACCGCCGGGCCGGGGGGCGCTTGCGAATCCGCGATGTCCACCACGAAGGGCCGGGCGTTGATCTGGCTCAAAGCCGATTTGATCGTGCCCGCGTATTCCCGGTCCACCAGAACGGCCTTGGCGTCGCCATGCTCCAGGATGAAGGCGATCGTGGCGGCGTCGAGCCGCGTGTTGAGCGCGTTCAAGACCGCGCCCGCCAGCGGCACGCCGAAATGCGCCTCGAACAGGGCCGGCGTGTTGGGCGCCATGACCGCGACCGTGTCCCCCCGCCCGATCCCGCGGCGCCGGAGCGCCGAGGCGAGCCGCCGGCAGCGCCGGTCGGCCGTCGCCCAGTCGTAGGAGAAGGACCCGTGCACCACCGCCGTGCGCCGGGGGTGGACCGCAGCGGCGCGCTTCAGGAAATCCAGCGGCGTCAGGGGCGCGAAGTTCGCCCGGTTGCGGCCGAGATCGCTGTCGTAGGGGTTTGCCGCCATCGCTGCCGTCGTTCGTTCCGGTTTGCCAATTCCGGCCGCTCTCGGGCAGACTTTGGCGCAAACCGGGCCGCCGCGCCAAGGGGAGGGCGCTAGGACCATGACCAGCCGCTACGACGAGGTGTACGGGGCCTGGAAGCGCGATCCCGAGGGGTTCTGGGCCAAGGCGGCCGAGGACATCGCCTGGACCCGGCGCTGGGACAAGGTGCTGGACGCCGCCAACCCGCCGTTCTACCGCTGGTTCCCGGGCGGCGTTCTGAACACCTGCCACAACGCGCTCGACCGCCACGTCGAGGCGGGCCGCGGCGGCGATCCGGCCCTGATCTACGACAGCCCGCTCGCCGGCGCGAAGCGGACCTTCGCCTTCCGGGAGCTGCGCGACGCCGTGGCCAGGCTCGCCGGCGCGATCCGGGACCTCGGCGTCAAGCCGGGCGACCGCGTCATCGTGTACATGCCGATGGTGCCCGAGGCGGCGATGGCGATGCTCGCCTGCGCCAGGCTCGGGGCGGTGCACTCCGTGGTGTTCGGCGGCTTCGCCGCCAACGAGCTCGCCACGCGCATCGACGACGCCAAGCCCGCGGCGATTCTCTCGGCCTCCTGCGGCATCGAGCCGGGCCGGATCGTCGAGTACAAGCCGCTGCTCGACGGCGCCATCGCGCTCGCCAAGCACAAGCCCAGGGCCTGCCTGATCCTCCAGCGCGAGCAGCATCCCTGCGCGCTGGTCGCGGGCCGCGACCTGGACTGGCGCGAGGCCGTGGCGAAGGCCAAGCCCGCGCCGTGCGTGCCCGTGGCCGCCACCGATCCGCTTTACATCCTCTACACCTCCGGCACCACCGGCCAGCCCAAGGGCATCGTGCGCGACAACGGCGGCCACGCGGTCGCGCTCCACTGGTCGATGAAGAACCTCTACGGCATGAAGCCGGGCGAGGTGTACTGGGCGGCGTCCGACGTGGGCTGGGTGGTGGGCCACTCCTACATCGTCTATGCGCCGCTGATCTACGGCTGCGCCTCGGTCTTGTACGAGGGCAAGCCCGTGGGCACGCCCGATGCCGGCGCGTTCTGGCGCGTGATTTCCGAGCACAAGGTGGCCGCGCTGTTCACCGCGCCGACCGCGTTCCGCGCCATCAAGCGCGACGATCCGAACGGCGCGCTGATCGGCCAGTACGACCTGAAACGCTTCCGCACGCTGTTTCTGGCGGGCGAGCGCTGCGACCCCGACACGCTGTTGTGGGCGCAGGACAAGCTCAAGGTGCCGGTGGTGGACCACTGGTGGCAGACCGAGACCGGCTGGGCGATCTGCGGCAATTTCGTGGGCCTCGGGCTCCTCCCGGTGAAGCCGGGATCGGCCACTAAGCCCTCGCCCGGCTACGACGTGCGCGCGCTCGACGCCTCGGGCAAGCAGGTCAAGGCGGGCGACGTGGGCTCGATCGTGGTCAAGCTGCCGCTGCCGCCGGCGTGCTTCCCCACGCTGTGGAACGCGGACCAGCGCTACGTCGATTCCTACATGCGCGAGTTCCCGGGCTACTACAAGACCGGCGACGCCGGCTTCGTCGATAAGGACGGCTACGTGTTCGTGATGACGCGCACCGACGACGTGATCAACGTCGCGGGCCACCGGCTCTCCACCGGCGCGATCGAGGAGGTGCTGGCCTCGCACCCCGACGTGGCGGAATGCGCGGTGATCGGCGCAGCCGACCAGCTCAAGGGCCAGGTGCCGCTCGGCTTCCTGGTCTTGAAGGCGGGCGTCAAGCGCGCCGAGGGCGAGATCGTGGCCGAGACGGTCAAGATGGTGCGCGAGCGCATCGGGCCGGTGGCGTTCTTCAAGGTGGCGACGGTGGTCAAGCGCCTGCCCAAGACGCGCTCGGGCAAGATCCTGCGCGGCACCATGCAGAAGATCGCCGACGGGCAGGAGTACAAGGCGCCCGCGACCATCGACGATCCCGCGATCCTGCCCGAGATCGCCGAGGCGCTCAGCGCCGTGGGCTATGCGCGGGGGAAGATGGCGTGATTGGACATGCCAAGACCCAAATCGGACCCCCTCCCTGACCCTCCCCCGCTCGGCGCGTCGCAAACCGCCGCGCCTTGGGGGGAGGGGACTCTCTTTTCGAGTCCCCCCTCCCACCGCGCGACGAAAGTCGCGCGAGGCGGGAGGGGGAAAGGGGGAGGGGGCGCCGGAACGTTCAACACGCGGAAGGGACCGAAGGAATGCGCCTGAAGGACAAAGTCGCGGTGGTGACGGGGGCGGCGCAGGGCATCGGCCGGGCCGTGGCGGAGCGGTTCGCGGCCGAGGGCGCCAGGGTCGTGGTCTCGGACGTGAACGACGCGCTGGGGCAGGCGGCCGCGAAGGCGATCGGCCGGGGCGCGGTCTACGTCCACTGCGACACCGGCAGCAAGGGCGACGCCGACGCCCTGATCGCCGCGGCGGTCGAGGCGTTCGGGCGCGTCGACGTGCTGGTCAACAACGCCGGCATCGTGCACGCCGCCGAGTTCCTCGACCTCAAGGAAGAGGACTTCGACCGCGTGCTGCGCGTGAACCTCAAGGGCTATTTCCTGTGCGGCCAGGCGGCGGCGCGCCAGATGGTCAGGCAGGGCGGCGGCGGCGCCATCGTCAACATGTCCTCGGTCAACGCGGTGCTGGCGATCCCCAACATCGCGCCCTACGTGGTGAGCAAGGGCGGGGTCAACCAGCTCACCAACGTGATGGCGCAGGCCCTCGCGCCCCACAACATCCGCGTCAACGGCATAGGGCCGGGCAGCATCGCCACGGATCTGCTGAAGAAGGTGATGGTGGACGAGGCGGCCAGGCGCAAGATCATGTCGCGCACGCCCATGGGCCGGCCGGGCGACCCGGCGGAGGTCGCGGCGGTCGCGCTGTTTCTCGCCAGCGACGACGCGTCCTACATCACCGGCCAGACCGTCTATCCCGACGGCGGGCGCATGGGCCTCAACTACACGGTGCCCGTCAAGGACTAGGGGCCGGTGAAGGACTAGGGGTCGCGGGCCGGGCTTGGCGCAACCCGGCGCATCTTGCGCTATGATGCCGGGGGCGCGCCAGCTTGCCGCCGCACGGCCCGGAAGAGGCCTGGCTCGATGGGGGGAAACCGCATGAACCGCATCCGCGCGCCGCAGGACGCCCTGGGCGGGCTGTTTCTGGTCGCCATGGGCGCCATCGCGCTCTGGCAGGGGGCCGGGCTGTCGGCCGGGACGCTCGGCCAGATCGGCCCGGGCATGCTGCCGCGGGCGCTCGCCGCCGTGACCTTGTTGAGCGGGCTCGGCCTGTTCGCGGGCTCGTTCTTCGCCTTGGGCGGCGGGCTCGAGCGCTGGCATCTGCGCGGGCCGGTCTGCGTGCTGGGCGCGGCGGTGCTGTTCGGCCTCACGGTGCGGCCGCTCGGGCTCACCGTGGCCGCGCCCCTCGCGCTGCTGGTGGCGGCGCTCGCCAGCCGCGAGACGCGCTGGATCGAGGCGGCGGTGTTCGCGGTCGCGCTCACGGCGTTCTGCCTCGGCCTGTTCAAGTACGCCCTCGGCCTGCCGATCCCGGTGGCGCCGTGGCTGATCGGGTATTGAGGCGCGGGCCATGGGCGAGCTGGCCGGCAATCTCGCGCTCGGTTTCGCCACCGCGCTGTCGTGGCAGAACCTCGCGCTGTGCTTCACCGGCGCCATGGTCGGCACCCTGATCGGGGTGCTGCCGGGCGTGGGCCCGATCGCCACGATCGCCATGCTGCTGCCGCTGACCTTCAAGGCCGATCCGACCGGGGCGCTGATCATGCTCGCCGGCATCTATTACGGCGCGCAGTACGGCGGCTCGACCACGGCGATCCTGGTGAACATCCCGGGCGAGGCCACCTCGGTCATCACCACGCTCGACGGCCACCAGATGGCGCGCCACGGGCGCGCGGGCGTCGCGCTCGGCACCGCGGCGATCGCCTCGTTCGTCGCCGGCAGCATCGCCACGGTCGTGATCGCGGCGCTGGGCGTGCCGCTGACCAAGCTCGCGCTGCTGTTCGGGCCGGCGGAGTATTTCTCGCTGATGGCGATGGGGCTCGCCTTCGCCACGGTGCTGGCGCGCGGCTCGGTGTACAAGGCGGTGGCGATGATCGTCGTGGGCCTGCTGCTGGCGACCGTGGGCACCGACCTCGAGACCGGCGAGGATCGCCTGACCTTCGGACTCCAGGACCTGAGCGACGGCATCGATTTCGCGGTCCTGGCGATGGGCCTGTTCGGCTTCGCCGAGGTGCTGCGCAACCTGGAGAATCCCGAGACGCGCGACGTGGTCAAGGGCGCGATCGGCCGGCTGCTGCCCTCGCGGGCGGACCTGAAGCAGAGCCTGATGCCGGTCCTGCGCGGCACGGGCCTGGGCGCGATGCTGGGCATCCTGCCGGGCAACGGCGCGGTGCTGGGGCCGTTCGCCTCCTACGCGGTGGAGAAGAAGCTCGCGCGCAAGCCCGAGCGTTTCGGCCGCGGCGCGATCGAGGGCGTGGCCGGGCCCGAGGCCGCGAACAACGCCGGCGCGCAGACCGCCTTCATCCCGCTGCTCACCCTCGGCATCCCGCCCAATGCGGTGATGGCGCTGATGGTCGGCGCCATGACCATCCACGGCATCATTCCCGGGCCCCAGGTCATCACCAAGCGGCCCGACCTGTTCTGGGGCATGGTCGCCAGCATGTGGATCGGCAACCTGATGCTGCTGGTCATCAACCTGCCGCTGGTGGGCCTGTGGGTCCGGCTCCTGAAGGTGCCGTACCGGCTGATGTTCCCGGCGATCCTGGTGTTCTGCTGCATCGGCATCTACTCGATCAACAACAACCCGGCCGACGTGATGTTCACGGCGTTCTTCGGGCTCGCGGGCTACGCGCTCTACAAGTTCGGGTTCGAGCCCGCGCCGCTGCTGCTGGGCTTCGTCCTGGGCCGGCTGATGGAGGAGAAACTGCGCCAGGCCCTGGTGCTGTCGCGCGGCAGCTTCCTGACGTTCGTCGAGCGGCCGGTCTCCGCCGGGCTCTTGCTGGTCGCCGTCGTGGTGATCGTGGTGGCGGTGCTGCCGGCGGTGCGCAAGGGCCGCGAGCAGGCGTTCCAGGAGTGACGGGAACAAGCCCGGGGCTTCGGGCGTTTTTTTTGACGAGCGGGCATCCGCCAAGGAGGTAATCATGAAGAAGTTCCTGATCGCCGCCGCCGCCCTCTCCCTGTGGGCCGGCCTGGCCTACGCCCAGGCCTATCCCACGCGGCCGGTCACCGTGATCGTGCCGTTCGCCGCCGGCGGCCCCACCGACGTGATCGCGCGCATCGTCGGCGACCACATGTCGAAGACCCTGGGCCAGCAGGTGATCGTCGAGAACGTGGCCGGCGCGGGCGGGACCACCGGCATCACCCGCGGCTCGCAGGCCGCGCCCGACGGCTACACGCTGATGATGGGCCACATGGGCACGCACGGCGCCGCGCCCGCGCTCTATCCCCAGCTCCGGTACAATCCCACCACGGACTTCGCGCCGATCGGGCTGGCCGCCGGCACGCCGATCCTGATCGTCGCCAAGAAGGCGTTCCCGGCCAAGGACCTGAAGGAGTTCGCCGCGTACCTGAAGGCCAACCAGGCGAAGGTCAACGAGGCGCACGCCGGCGTCGGCTCGGTGTCGTTCACGACATGCACCATGCTGAACGCGCAGCTCGGCGTGAAGCCCACGCGCGTCGCCTATCGCGGCACCGGGCCGTCGCTCAACGACCTGGTGGGCGGGCAGGTGGACTACATGTGCGACCAGATCGTCAACCTGGTGGAGCAGATCAAGGGCGGCCAGATCAAGGCGTTCGCCATCGCCACGGCCGAGCGCTCGCCCGCGCTGCCGGACGTGCCGACCACCAAGGAGGCCGGCCTGCCCGAGTACCAGGTGAGCGCCTGGAACGCGCTGTTCGCGCCCAAGGGCACGCCCAAGGCGGTGGTCGACAGGCTGAACGACGCGCTGTCCAAGGCGCTGGACGATCCGGCCACGCGCAAGCGGCTCTTGGACCTGGGCGGCATCGTGCCGGCGGGGCCCGAGCGCACGCCCGAGTATCTCGCCGCGTTCGTCAAGAAGGAGGTCGAGCGCTGGACGCCGATCCTGAAGGCGGCCGGGGCGGTGGCGAACTGAGCGGCGGCGCGGCGGGGAAGCGGATGCGGCCGGCGGCCGAAAGCCGGCCGCTTCCTTACAGCGGCCTTGCCGCGCCGTAGGTGCCGGCGAAATAGAGCAACTCCTGCCCCGGGCCTTGCGCGAAGCGCTCGACCAGCCCGACCAGGATCAGGTGGTCGCCGCCGTCCACGCGCTGGCGCGTGCTGCACTCGAACCAGGCGATGCAGTCCGCGATCAGCGGGATGCCCGCCAGGCCCGGCTCGCAGGCGACGCCGTCGAACCGCCCGGCCGGGTTGCCGGCGAAGCGCCGCGCCAGCTCCTTCTGCGCCACGCCGAGCACGTTGACCGCGAAGCGCGGGGCTTGCGCGAAGGCGTCGAAGAACGAGCCGCGCCGGTCGATGCTCCAGAGCACCAGCGGCGGGTCGAGCGAAACCGAGTTGAACGAGTTGACCGTGAGGCCCACGGGCTTGCCGGCGGCGTCGAGCGCGGTCACCACCGTGACGCCCGTGACGAACCGGCCGAGCGCGGCGCGGAAGCCCAGGCGGTCGACCGGCCGGGGGGCGGGGACATGCTCGTTCATCGCCGGCATTCAAGCACACCGCGCCCGCGGACCGCTATACTGCGCCCATGAGCGGCGGCGAAAAACCGGCCCAGTCCCCGGCCCAGTCCCCGGCCCGGCCTCCTTCTCCCGCCCCGGCCTGGGGCGGCGCGCTTCTGGCGCACAAGGACCTGCGCATGAAACTCTGCCGCCGCGGGCCGATGGTCTATTCGGTCAACGACCTGTTCGTCGGCCGCTCGTTCGACCTCTACGGCGAGTACGCCGAGAGCGAGCTCGATGTGCTGCGCCGGTTCCTCGGGGCCGGCGACACGGCGGTGGACGCCGGCGCCAACATCGGCGCGCACACCGTGGCGATGGCGCAGATGGTGGGGCCGGCGGGCGCGGTGCACGCGGCCGAGCCGCTCAAGCGCAACTTCCTGATCCTGTGCGCCAACCTGTGCCTGAACGGCCTCGACAACGTCGCCGTGCACCAGGCCGCGTTCGCGGCCGCGCCCGGGAGCATGGGCGTGGCGCAGGTGGACTGGTCCCGGCCCGGCAATTTCGGCGGCGTGTCGCTGAAGGGCCTGTCCGACGCCAAGATCGCGCGCGCCGCGCGCGAGGAGAAGGTCGCGTGCGTCACGGTCGATTCGCTCGGCCTCGCCCAATGCCGGCTGGTCAAGATCGACGTCGAGGGCATGGAGCTCGACGTGCTCCAGGGCGCGGCGGCCACGGTGCGGCGCCACAGGCCGGTGCTCTATCTGGAGAACGACCGCCGCCAGAACTCGCCGGCGCTGCTCGCGCACCTGTTCGGCCTCGGCTACCGCTGCTTCTGGCACATGGCGCCGCTGTTCAACGCCGCCAACTTCTTCGCCAACCCGGTCAACGCCTTCCCGGGCGCCCGGAAGGAGGGCATCCGCGCGCGCAACGTCCTGGCGCTGCCACCGGGCGAGCGGCTGCCTTACAAGGCCGCGGTCGAGATCAAGTCGCCGGAGGACTGGCTGTAGCGGGTCAGCGCCGGCGCGAGCGCCGGCCGGCCTCGGCGGGGGTGAGCACGCCGTCCATGCCCGCATAGTCCTGCGCGTCGCGCGGGGCGGCGGCGCCGGCGCGCGCCGGCACGTTGCGGCAGTGGATCACCTTGAACAGGCCCACGGGCTTGACGTTGCGGATCGAGCGCACCTCGATCCCGGCGGCGTCGAGCAGCGACTGCAGCTCGAACTCGGGCCGCCAGCCCAGCGTCTTCGACAGGGGGTTGATCAGGAACTCGACCGCGCGCAGGGGCCCGCCCCTGGAGGTGAAGTGGTTGACCACCAGGATGTCGCCGCCCGGCTTGCACACCCGGCGCATCTCGGCCATCAGCCGCGCGGGATGCGGGACGACCGAGGCCACGTACATCGCGATCGCGGTGTCGAACGCGCCGTCGGGGAACGCCATGTTCTCGGCGTCCATCTCCTTCAGGTCCTCGACGTGCGTCAGGCCTTCCTCGGCCACCTTCTCGCGCGCGCGCGCCAGCATCTCGGGGCTGAGATCGATGCCCACGACCCTGATGTCGCGGCGGTAGAGCGGCAGCGCGAGGCCCGTGCCCACGCCCACCTCGAGCACGCGGCTGCCGGGCTTGCGGTTGGCGATCGCCACGGCCTGCTTGCGGCCGGGGTTCGCCACGGCGCCGAACGCGACATCGTAGATGCCCGCGTAGCGTTTGTACGCCCGTCGGATCGATGTCAGGTCCATGTCGGTCTTTCGGTCCTTGTCGCGGTGGGCGGCCGTGCGGTCGCGCTCCGACGCGGAGCGGCGGGAACCGGCGGCTTTTCCTGGGGTCAGCCTAGCCAAAACCCGCGCGGACAACAAGGGCGGCGCGGGTTCGCCCGGGTTGCGATCCGGCATGGCCGGTGCGAAAAACCGGCGGGGATCCCGGCGGAGGTTCCAGCGGGAGTCCCGGCGGGGAGTCGCGGCATGGCGGTCCTGGCGTTCGGCTCGATCAACCTCGACCTGACGTTGCGGGTGCCGCGCCTGCCGGGGCCGGGGGAGACCGTGCTGGGGCCGGGGCTGCTGGTGGCCGCAGGCGGCAAGGGCGCGAACCAGGCGCTGGCGGCGCGGCGCGCGGGCGGGGGCCTGGTGCGCCTTGCCGGCGCCGTTGGGCGCGATGCGTTCGCGGGCCAGGCCCTAGCGCTGCTCGAGGCGGCGGGCGTGGACCTAACCGGCGTCAAGGCCGAGGGCGGCGCTTCGACAGGCGTGGCGCTGATCACGGTGTCGGACCAGGGCGAGAACCAGATCGCGGTCGCGGCCGGGGCCAACGCCCGGGCGCGCGCCGAGGCGGTGCCCGATTCGTGGCTCGCGCCCGGCACGGTCGTGGCGCTGACGCTCGAGGTGCCGGCCGAGGAATCGCTGAAGCTCGCGGTGCGCGCCGCGGCCCGGGGCGCGCGCATCGTGCTCAACGCCGCGCCGGCCGCGCCGGCGCCGCGCGCGCTGCTCGCGCTGCTCGACGTGCTGATCGTCAACCAGCACGAGGCGCCGATCGTGGCCGAAGCCGCGGGCGTGGCGGCGGCGGCCGCCTCGCCCCGGGATTGCGCGCGGGCGCTGGCCAAGGTCTTGAAGGCGGCGGTGGTGGCGACCCTGGGCGCGGAGGGCGCGTTCGCGGTCAGGGGCGAAGAGTCCTGGCGCGTGCCGGCCCTGGCGATCGGCCGCGCGGTCGACACCACGGGCGCGGGCGACGCCTTCGCGGGCGCCCTTGCCGCGGCGCTCGACGCCGGGCTCGACCTGCCGGCCGCGCTCGCGCGCGCCTCCGCCGCAGGCGGGCTCGCCTGCACGCGCGCGGGCGCGCAGCCCGCGCTGCCCCAGGGCGCGGAGATCGACGCCGCCCTCGCGCGTCTCGGCCCGGTCGAACGGGTGAAGGGCGGCGCCGCCTAATTCAGCTTCTCGACCTGCGGCGCGTGGTTCGCGCTCAAGGTGACGCGGTAGCTGGCGTTGCCGCAGCGCAGGATCCACACCGCGCGGTCGGCCGCCGCGGCGCCCGCGCGCTCGGCGCCCAGCGCCCGATCGCACGGGAACCCGTGCGTGCGCACCGCGGCGGCGAGCACGTCCGCCGGCGCCTCCTGCGCCAGGGCCGCGGCGCCGTCGAACAGGCCGAGGCCCGCGGCCAGGCAAAGCCCGGCCATCGCGCGGCGATGCTTGCGAGGCATCATGCGTTCCCCCTCTCGCGTCAGCGGCAGCGGTACTGCACCGGCATCGGGTTGCCGTTGCTCACCAGCTTGCCGTCGCGCACCGTGTACTCGTCGGTGTTGACGTTGCGGTTCATGACGACCTGCTTGCGCCCCTCCGCCAGCTTCCGGAACGCGTACTGGCGGGTCTGCTTGAGCTCGGCGAACTGCACCGTCAGCTCCAGCGTGCCGTCGGGGCGCAGCACCGCGAGCTGCACCGGGCTCGCATCCTGCGCGTCGCCGAAGTTGCGGTCGTGGTAGAGAACCCCGTCGCGCACGACGTAGATCAGTTCGGGGGTGCTGCGGGCGAGCGGCGTGGCGCAATCGGTCTTCCAGACGCCGAGCAGGCCCCATTTCCTGGCCGCCTCGGCGTTGCTCTGCGCGTGCGCCGCCGGCGCGGCGGCCAGGCACAGCAGGAGGGCGAGAAGCGGCAAGGCGAACAGGCCGCGGCCCGGCCGCCGCGATCCGATTCTAGACTTCATGGAATTCCTCCGACTCGGCACCGTCCGACGCGCAGTCTAGCCCATCCGCTTGTTCTTGGCCTCGATGTCGTGGCCGAACGCCACGACGTATCCGTCGGGGTCGCGCACGGCGAACTCGCGGTTGCCGTAGTCCTCCTGGTCCTCGGGCTTGTAGTGGATCGACGCGCCGCGCGCCGCGACCTCGGCATGGAGCGCGTCGGCGTCCTCCACCCACACATAGGCGTCCCACATCTCGTGGTCGGCGCCGTTGGGGCGCACGCGCGCCCGGTCGCGCGCCTGTTTCAGCATCAGCGTGAACCCGTCGCGCCGGACCATGCAGAAGCCCGGCGGGTCGCCCCACAGGCGGTCGTAGGCGAAGCCGAGCTGGTCGCGGTAGTACGCCGCCGCGCGCCGGATGTCGGAAACGAAGAACACGGGCGCGATGGCGAGGAGCCGGCGGGCGGGGGAGGGGGACGGAGGGGGCATGGCGAGATCTCCAGGCGTTGCGACCTGACGCCAGTTTGTAGCCCCTCGCCACCCGAAGGGGGGAGAGGGATGCGAAGGCTTGGCGAGCCTCACGCCCTCATCCTGAGCCTGTCGAAGGATGCAGATCAGGGGTTCCCGGAGCCCGGTCAAGGAAAGGATTGCGTCGCCGTATTGCCAGAATACGCAGCCAATCGCGTATCGAAAGCCGAAGAGAACACCTATTGGCCTTTCTTTTCGATGCGCTTTGCTCTTGGAAGTGTCAGAACCCGTTCCTTGCCGAGAATGTAGTTTGCGCCTTCTAATCCCTTTTTGTGAGGACCAGCCCAAATCAAATAGTAGAGTGGGTTGGCGCGAGTGTTCTTGATCAACCGCGCTGATGAGACATGACCAAAAATCGCACTCAGCCGCTCACGATACCATCGAAGCAGGCGCTCTGCCGCATCGCTGGCCTTGCTCTTCCTCGGGCCGAACAGGTCGGTACCGTTCTCATAGGCGAGTTTGCGCCAATCCGGTGATCCGAAGAAAGTGTCTAGTGAAATCTGCCAACCTTCGGGAATATCGCCGCTCCTCTTAAGAAGGCGCTGGATCGCCATACCGAGTGGAAAGTTTATGATTATCTCGATTGCCTTTGTCTTGGCCAAGGCTTGAATTGTTGACCAAGGAACCTGCATTCCAAACGGGTCAAGAAATACAACGGCGCGCTGATGTGACCAGTCAATGTCGCTTGATAACCATGCCTCAAGCGCGGAGTTCGCATCACCCGCTTGGACATCGATTCTGCGCGTTGTCGCATATTCAGCCCTTAGGGCGGTCAACTCGGCAACGCGTTGTGGATCATTGTCGATGAAGATGTAGAAGCTGAAAGGGTTCTTGATATCAAGCGCAACGCGCGGCGAACCCTTAAGGTACTCAATTTCTTCTTTTTCGGATTCCGTGTCGGCCGCGAAGAGGCCTGGCTCGGAGACATCCTTTGTTTTGGTCCTGATCTGTGAAAGACCGGGGCCAGCGAAGGCGTCGACAAAGGTCGTGCCGCGAAGCCAGTGACCTTGGTTTTTCAATACCGTCGTGTAGAAGCCAAGATATTGGCCAAGTGCATCGAGTTTCTCCTTCGCCCACGGTCCAACTCGATTGTTTTTCTTCTTTGTCATTCGGCAGCGGAGGCATAGGAAAGTAGTCGTTTCGGAAAATCGTTCCACTCCCGGCCATCGAGCTCCCGGCCGCCGGACTTCGGGCACAAGCCGCCCCATTGCTTGAAGAAAAAAGCGACCCCTTTGTCCTCACATTGATTGCGCACTTCACGAACCCAATCAGCTTTCATGGGGCGCGCACCCGGACCGCTCTCGCCGCCGACGATGACCCAATCGATGCCATCGAGATCGATCTCGCCCATTGCGCCGATGAGCGGCTCGATCGAGAGGAACCGCACCCCTGCGGGGGCCTCCCGCAAGTGCCGTATGCGGCTTTTCTTGCTGCTGTCCTCGACCGAAACTCCCAACCACACATGACGCGGGCCGCGCCCATTGCCGTAACGGCTCACCAGAAAATCGCGCATCAGCGAGGACCGCTTTGTGAGCACCTGGAACGTGTGCCAATGCGCCCGTTCCATCGTATCGAAGACGCCGTGAACGAACTCGAATGGAACCTTCTTGTGGAACAGGTCGCTCATCGAATTCACGAAAATCATTCGTCGCTCGCGCCACTTCAGCGGCTGGAGCAACCGTTCCGGTCGCAGCGTAAGATCAAATCCTTGCTCAAACGGATGGCCGGCCACGCCGCGGAATCTCTCCGCGAACCGCTCCGCATAGCAGCGGTCGCATCCCGGGCTGATCTTGGTGCAGCCTGTGACGGGGTTCCATGTCGCGTCGGTCCATTCGATGGCGCTTCGGTCACTCATTACCAAGCTCCTCCGGACGGGCGCCGAGGCGCCTGCTATCGATAGAACAAAACAAGAACCTTGTCAATCAGATTACGTTTCAGATAGTTACCCGCCCCCTCACCGCATCGCCGCCGCGATGTTGCCGCCGTCCACCGTGAGCACCGCGCCGGTGGTCTTGCGCGCCAAAGCCAGCGACAGGAACGCCTCGGCCACGTCCTCCGCGCGCACCTCGCGGCCGAGCAGGTTTCCCGCCAGGTATTCGCGCTCGCTCACGCCCCGCGCCTTCGAGCGGCTTTTTACCATCGCGTCGGTCAAGAGCCCCGAGCGGATGCGGTCGGCGTTGACCGCGTTCGCCGTGATGCCGTCCTGCCCGTAGTCCACCGCGTATTGCCGCATCAGCGCCAGGGTCGCCGCCTTGGGCAGGCCGTAGGGGCCGAAGTTGGGGCCCGGGTTCACCGCCTGCTTCGACACGTTGAACAGCAGCGCCCCGCCCGTGTCCTGCGCGCGCATGATCTTGACCGCGGCCTGCGCCACGTGCTGGTGCGCGAAGAAGTTGAGCTCGAAGCTCCGGCGCAAGGTCGCGTCGTCCACCTCGCCGATGCGCCCCTGCCACGCCGCGCCCGCGTTCGACACGCAGATGTCGAGCCCGCCGTAGGCCGCCGCGATGCGCGCGAACGCGCGGTCGACCGATCCGCGGTCGGTCACGTCGCAGGCGAGGCCCAGGGCGCCTATGGCCTTGGCCGCCTCGCGCGCCTTGGCTTCGTCGAGATCGAGCAGCGCCACTTCGGCCCCCTCGCGCTTCAGCGCCGCGCCGATCGCCCGGCCGATCGTGCCGGCGCCGCCCGTCACCGCCGCGACCTGGCGCTGCAACGGCTTCTCCGCCTGCTTGCCGAGCTTCGCCTGCTCCAGCGACCAGTATTCCATGTCGAAGATGTCGGCCTCGGGGATGCTCTGGAACCGCCCGCCCGCCTCCGCGTCCAGCACCACCGAGATCCAGGTCTCGGCGATGTCGGCGGCCACGCGCGCGTCCTTGGCCGAGGCGCCGAGCCCCCACAGGCCCAGGCCCGGCACCAGCACCACGCGCGGCATCGGGTCGAGCGGCTTTTTCTTCGGCTCGGCGCGGGCGTTGTGGCGCTGGAAATAGGCGCGGTAGTCGATCTGGTAGCGCTCCACGGCCTTGCGCGCGGCCACGGCGAATTCCGCGGCCTTGCCGGCCTCGGGCGCGGGCAGGATCAGCGGCCAGGGCTTGGTGCGGATCACGTGGTCGGGCGTGGCGACGCCGGCCCGGGCGTAGCGCGCGAGGTCGCGGCCGCCCGCGAACTCCATCACCCGCCCGCCCGCGCGGTGCTCCAGCACGAACCGCGCCCAGCGCCCCTCGTTCCGGTCGATGGGGGTCGCGAGCGCGCCGCGCAGCACCGGCGCGATCTCGGCCGCCGCCGCGAGCTTCCTGGGCAGCTTCGCCTGCACCGGCCGCCCGCGCTTCAGGCGCTTCTCCGCCAGGGTCACGAGCGCGATCATGCGCGCATAGGCTTCCTCGGCCGTGGCGCCGAAGCTGAAGATGCCGTGCTTGTCCAGCACGAGTCCCTCGGCCGGTCGCTCCTTTTCGAACACGCGCTTGCACGCCTTGGCCAGCGCGAAGCCCGGCATGATGTAGGGCACCACCGCCGCGCGTCCGCCGTACACCTCGCGCGCCAGCTCCTGGCCGTCCGGCCGGTCCACCAGCGCCAGGACGGCGTTCGCGTGCGTGTGATCGATGAACGTCTGCGGCAGGAAGGCGTGCAGCAGGGTTTCGACCGAGGGGTTGGGTGCCGCGGCGTCGAGCAGGTTGATGCGCTGGAAGTTGACCATGTCCGCGTCGGAGAGCGATTTCAGCCCGGCGAGCTTGAGCAGCGGCTTGAGGCGCACCGCCGGCAGGCCGGGCGGCTCGATCGTGCCCATGTCCCAGCCCGAGCCCTTGACGCACAGCACCTCGACGGTCTCGCCGGTCCGGTCCTCGACCGCGGTCTTGACCGAGGTGTTGCCGCCGCCGTGCTGCACCAGGCGCGGCTCGCCGCCCAAGAGGCGCGTGGTGTAGACGCGCAGCGCCAGGTCCTCGTTCACGCCCTGTTTGGCGTACTGGCGGACCGCCGCGCGCGCCTCGGCGTCGGACCAGAGGTTCTTCATCGCTTCGCCCGCTCCGGGAACAACCGCTTGAGGCCGTCCGCGCTGGCCGGGCACGAACCGCGCTCGGTCAAGAGCGCCGTCACCAGCCGCGCCGGGGTCACGTCGAAGGCGTAGTTGGCCATGGCGCTGCCCCGGGGCGCGATTTCGACGCTGACGATGCGTCCGTCCGCCGCGCGGCCCGTGACGCGCGACAGCTCCTCACCCGCGCGCTGCTCGATCGGAATCTCCTTCACGCCGTCCTTGACCGTCCAGTCGATGCTGGGCGAGGGCAGGGCGACGTAGAACGGCACGCCGTTGTCCCTGGCCGCGAGCGCCTTCAAGTAAGTTCCGATCTTGTTGCACACGTCGCCTTGCGCGGTCGTGCGGTCGGTGCCGACGATCGCCAGATCGACCAGGCCGTGCTGCATCAGGTGCCCGCCGGTATTGTCGGCGATCACGGTGTGCGGCACGCCGTGGCGGCCGAGCTCCCAGGCGGTGAGACTCATACCCTGGTTGCGCGGGCGGGTCTCGTCCACCCAGACATGCAGGTCCATGCCCGCGTCGTGCGCCTTGTAGACCGGCGCGAGGGCCGTGCCCCAGTCCACCGTGGCGAGCCACCCCGCGTTGCAGTGCGTCAGCACGTTGAAGCGCCCGCCGTTCGCCTTCTTGGCGGCGGCGGCGCGGAACAGCGCCAGGCCGTGCTCGCCGATCGCGGAATTGATCGCCACGTCCTCCTCGCAGATCGCCGCCGCGCGCCGGTAGGCCGCGGCCACGCGCTCAGCCCTCGGGCGGTTGCGCAGCGCCGCGGCCATCTCGTCGAGCGCCCATTTGAGGTTGATCGCGGTCGGCCGGGTTTCGAGCAGCGCCGCGTAGGCGTGCTCCAGGCTGTCGTCGCCCGCGTCCGCGCGCATCGCTAGGGCCACGCCGTAGGCCGCCGTGGCGCCGATCAGTGGCGCCCCGCGCACCTGCATCGAGCGGATCGCGTGCGCCGCCTGCTCCACGGTTTCAAGCTTGAGCGCGGCGAACTCGTGCGGCAGGCGCGTCTGGTCGATGATGCCGACGGCCCAGCCCGCGCCGGGCCCGTCCCGCTCCACCCAGATCGTGCGATAGGCCTTGCCGTCCACCTTCATGCCGGCGGTTATAGAGGCTCGTGCCGGGGGGTTCAATGCGGGGCTTCGCAAAACCACCAAGGCACCAAGGGCAGGAAAGAGCCGCGGCCTCCGGCCGCAACTATTCACTTGGTGTCTTGGTGACTTGGTGGTTGATTGGTTTCATCCGATCGACATGGGGAAAAGCATGCGCCTCAAGCTCGACGCCGAGACCAGCCTGCCGCGCGACGCGGCGCGCGCTACGCTCGTCGGCCGCGCGTGGCTGCCGGGCAGGAACGCCGGCCCCGCGGTGATCGCGCTGCGCAAGGGCCGCGCGCTCGACATCACCGCGGCGGCGCCGACGATGGCCGACCTGCTCAACGCAGGCGACCCGGTGAAGCTCGCGTGCGGCGCCAAGGGCACGGACCTCGGGCCGGTCGCGGCGCTCCTAGCGAACTCCGGCCCCGACCGGCGCGACGCGAAAAAGCCCCGGCTGCTCGCGCCCTGCGACCTCCAGGCGGTCAAGGCCGCGGGCGTCACCTTCGCGCGCTCGATGCTCGAACGCGTGATCGAATCCAAGGCCAAGGGCGATCCCGGCCGCCAGGAGGCCCTGCGCGCGGAACTCACGCGCGAGATCGGCGCCGACCTCTCCAAAGTCAGGCCCGGCTCGCCCGGCGCGGAGAAGCTCAAGGCCGCGCTGATCGCGCGCGACCTGTGGTCGCCCTATCTCGAAGTGGGCATCGGGCCCTACGCCGAGATCTTCACCAAGACCGCGCCGATGGCCTCGGTGGGCACCGGCGCGGAGATCGGCCTGCACCCGGAATCGTCCTGGAACAACCCCGAGCCCGAGATCGTCCTGGCGGTGAACGCGCGCGGGCAAACCGTGGGCGCGACGCTCGGCAACGACGTGAACCTGCGCGACTTCGAGGGGCGCTCGGCCCTCCTGCTCGGCAAGGCCAAGGACAACAACGCGTCGTCCGCGATCGGCCCGTTCATCCGCCTGTTCGACCGGCGCTTCGCCATCGCCGAGGTGCGCCGCGCCGAGGTGCGCCTCAAGGTCGAGGGCGACGACGGCTTCGTGCTCGAAGGCGTCAGCTCTATGGCCGAGATCTCGCGCGACCCGCTCGACCTGGTGAAGCACATGATGGGCAAGACGCACCAGTACCCCGACGGCGCGGTGCTGTTCCTCGGCACCATGTTCGCGCCGACCAAGGACCGCGGCGAAAAGGGCTCGGGTTTCACGCACAAGCGGGGCGACATCGTCACGATCGCGACGCCCCTTTTGGGCGCGCTGGTCAACCGCGTGACCACCTCCGACCGGGCGCCGCCCTGGACCTTCGGCGCGTCGGCGCTGATGAAGAACCTCGCCCGCCGCGGGCTGCTCTAGGGGCGAGGGAAGGAACCGCCAAGGCGCCAAGGCACCAAGGGGAGCTCGCGCGCGCCTTCGGCGCGCACGCCTTTTTCTTGGAGCCTTGGTGTCTTGGCGGTTGCCGTCGAAATAAGGGCGGGCTCAAGCTCCCGCGCGGGAAACGATCGCCATCAGCACCGCTAGGGCCGCCACGCAGGCCCACAGGAAATTGTCGCCGAGGATCACCAGGACTTTGCCCATGCCGTTCGCTCTCATGGCACGACCCCATTCGTCGTTGGGCGGCGGAAGCGCGCGCCCGTTCATGGTGGCGAGCATGCCGGGCGCAAGCTGAACGCGAAGTGACCGCCGTCACGGAGTGGCGCGTGCCTCTGTGGGTAACTTCGGCCGCGGGCCATTTCGTCCAGCGCGGCCAAAGGGTTGGCGGGCGGGACGGGCACGGCGCAAAGCCGTCCTCCAGTTCCCGCAGCTTGGCGTGCCGCTCCAATGTATCCCCCCTCCCCACCGAGGGAGGGGGGAAGGGGGAGGGGGTGAACCGCGGCGGCATACCGCCGTTACGGCAGCCAAGGGCCGCCGCCGGACGGTTCAACGCCGGCGTGGGGGCATCGGAGTGGTCGTTCCGATCGGTGCCCTCCCCCTATCCCCCTCCCTCAACGCGCGATGCCTGACGTCATCGCGCTGGGGAGGGGGGACTCGTTTCTCCTTAAGTAGGGAACCGGAACGCGGCTTGGCCCCCTCACTTCGGCAGGCCGGGTTCGGGCGGCGGCAGCGCGGGATCGCCCGGCGCCGGCCCGGGCTCCAGCCGGGCGCCCTTGCCGAGGTTGCACAACGAGCACAGCGTGCGCAGATTGGAAAGCTCGCTCCGGCCGCCGCGCGCGACCGGCACGATGTGGTCGACCTCGAGCGTGCAGAACGGATAGATCGCGGGGCTCATGCCGCAGGCCGCGCACTTGTAGCGGTCGCGGGCCAAGACGGCGTGGCGGAGCGCCAGGGGGATGCGGCGGAACGGCGCGGGGCGGGCGGCCGGCGTCGCCTCGGGCCTCGCCGTCGATGGCGCGGCGCCGGCGGCGCGGCTTCGTTCGGCGCGCGCCGGGCCCGCCCGCTCTCCGGCGTCCCGCTTGCCCCCGGCCCATTCCAGGAACGCGGCCAGCGCCCGGCGCCAGCGCCCGAAGCGATGGAAATAGGCGTCGGGCCCGATCGTCGAGGGCGGCCGGCGCATCTCCTCGGACGTGGGCTGCCGGCCGCGATGCAGCCACACCGCGCGCAGGTTCTCGAAGCACTGCGCGTCGCTGTAGGGGCCGCGGCGCGGCGCGGACTTGAGGCCCGCGAGCCGCACCGCGTTGCTCCACGAGCCGAAGCGCCGCACATAGGTGTTCACGTCCGGGCCGCCGCGCTTCCTCAGGTCGGGAATGAACAGCGTGTCGCGCCCGGCCGCGCGCGCCGCCGCGCGCAGGACCTCCAGCAATTCCTGGTCGCTCATGCGGCCGGTCGCGATGGCCTTGGCGCGCGCGGCGGCCCCCGGGCCGCGCCAGCGGTGCGCGAGGCCCGCGCGCGCCAGCGCCGCGCCCCAGGTGCCGAAGCGCGCGCGCACCGTGCCGGCGGATACGCGCGATTCGCGCGCGAACGCGGGCTGGGTGAGCCACGGCGAGTCGACGAGGGCCGCCACGCGCCGAAGCTCCGCCAGGATCGCGGCGTCGCCGTAGTCGGTGAGCCGCGAGAGTTGGAACCCGCCCGCGCCGGGCGGCGGTCGTGTATCGCCGGTCATCGTTTCCTTGGCCCCCAAAAGGTCCGAAGTCCTTGGGGGCTGACGTAGGCACGGAGAGGCGGCGGGGAAGGGCGGGCGCGGGAATTATTTTCGGCACTATTGTATCGCCCGGCCCAGCTTCGCCGATTTGGATAGCAGCCGGCGCCCATGGGCGGACCCGATCGCCGAGAAGGGGGAGGATCGGGTTGGGTTGGAAGCGGCGCCATTTTCTATCGTGATGCTTGCCCCTGCCGTTCGTATTGACATTGTAGGTACATCGCTCCTATCCTCCGGCGCGCATGTTCGAATGGGACACGGCCAAGAACCGCGTCAACATCGCGAAGCACCGGGTCGATTTCAACGATGCCATCGCGGTGTTCGACGGCTTCGTGGTTGAGGTGCCGGACCTGCGGCAGGACTACGGCGAAGCGCGGTTTCGCGCCTTCGGCGAGACGGCCGGCGAAATATTGTGCGTCGTCTTCACCCTGCGCGGGGGACGGCGGCGGATCATCAGCGCGAGAAAGGCAGGCAGACGTGAAAAGGCGAACGATCAGGCGGTCCGCCGCGCGCGAGGGACGCACCGACTGGGCCGCGCTCAAGCGCATGAGCGAGGCCGACATCCGCAAGGCAGCCGCCGGCGATCCCGACGCGGGTCTCACGCCCGAGGCGTGGTGGAAGCATGCCCGCGTGGTCGTGCCGGCGGGCGCCGGCAAGGAGAGCGTCACGATCCGGCTCGACCGCGACCTGCTGCAATGGTTCCGCCGGCAGGGCCGCGGCTACCAGACCCGGATCAATGCCGTGCTGCGCGCATTCAAGGAGGCGCAAGGCGGGCGATCGTAGCGCGCCGGCACGGCATCCCCGATGTTCTCCCACCCCGAATTCGACGGCCACGAGCGCGCGGTCTACGTCAACGACGCGGCGGCGGGCTTGCGCGCGATTCTGGCGATCCACTCCACGGCCCTAGGACCCGCGTTCGGCGGCTGCCGCATGTGGCGCTACGCGAGCGACGGCGCGGCGCTCGCCGACGCGCTGCGCCTCTCGCGCGGCATGACCTACAAGGCGGCGATCTGCGGCCTGCCCTACGGCGGCGGCAAGTCCGTGATCCTGGGCGATCCGCGGGTTCCGCCCCTGGGCGACAAGACGCCGGCGCTGCTCAGCGCGATGGGCCGCGCGGTCGAGGAGCTGGGCGGGCGCTACATCATCGCCGACGACGTGGGCACCAGCCTCGAGGACCTCGCGGTCATGCGCGCGGAAACCCGCCACACCGCCGCCGCGACGCCCGGGGCCAAGGCGCCGCTGCCGGTCACCGCCACCGGCGTGTTCGGCGCGCTCATGGCCGCGGCGCGGCACGTGTTCGGCGCGTCCGGCCTGAACGGGCTCACCGTGGCGGTGCAGGGCCTCGGGCATGTGGGCTTTCCGCTCGCGCGGTTCGTGCATGAAAACGGCGGGCGGCTCGTGGTCAGCGACCTCGACCCCGGGCGCGTGGACGAGGCCAGGCGCGCGTTCGGCGCCGAGGGCGCGGCGCCCGAGGCGATCTACGCGGCCCGGGCCGAGGTGTTCGCGCCCTGCGCGCTGGGCGGCGTGCTCGACGACCGCACGATCCCGCTTCTCAAGGCGAAGCTGGTGTGCGGCGGGGCCAACAACCAATTGGCGGAGCAGCGCCACGACGCGGCCCTCGCGGCGCGCGGCATATGCTACCTGCCGGACTACCTGGCGAACGCGGGCGGGGTCATCGACTTCCACCAGGAGTCGATCGACGACAGCCCCGCGGCGGTCCTAAGCGCGGTCGGGGGCATTGGCGGGATCGCGGCAGGCGTGCTGGACGAGGCGAAGCGCACGGGACGCACGCCGTTTCAGGTCGCCGACGCGATGGTGAAGGCGCGGTTGGCGGCGGCGGGAAAGAAGCTGTAAGCGGTCAGCTATCAGCTATCAGAAAGAAGAACTCCGGCTGAAAGCTGACGGCCGATCGCTGAATGCTACTTCGCCCGGTTGTAGGGCAGCTTCATCAGGAGGTTCGCCATCATGCAGTTGCCGGTGAGCCCGGCCTGCAGCAGCCCCGCGCCCACCGCGCCCGACAGCACGAAGAACCCGGGGTGCACGGCGAAGCCCAGGACCACGCCGAGAAGCGCGAGGGAGCCGGCCACGATCTGCACCTGGCGCATGATCGGCAGCGGGCCCTTGCCGGCTTCGACCGGCAGGCCCGCCTGCTTCCACGCCGCGATCCCGCCCTTGAGCAGGATCGCCTCGGCCGCGCCCTGCTGCAGCAAAAGCTGCGCGGCCTTGGTCGAGCGCGCGCCCGAGGCGCAATGCAGCACCACGGTCCGGCCGTCGGCGGCCGGCAGCGCAGCCGGGTCGAACTTCGACAGCGGGCGCGACGCCGCGCCGGCGATGCGCTCGTGCGCGTGCTCGTCCGTCTCGCGCACGTCCACCAGGACGCAGCGCCCGGCCTCGAGCCAGGACTTGAGGGTGGGGGCGTCGATCTCGCGCAGTTGTCCGGTCATGCCGGCGGGTCTCCCGGGCGGTTGTATATTAGCGATAAATAATGTGCCGGCGGCGCGGGTCAAGAGCGTTCGCCCGCGGCCGGCGGACAAAACGCCACCGCCACCCCGGCCGATCGGGCCCGGACGGGAGCAACAACAGCGACGTCGCCGTTTTCAGGGTCTCGGCGGCGGCTTTAGCTCGGGGGGGAGGGAGCTTGAGCCAACCGGCCTTGGATCGGGCCTAGAACAGGGCGCTGATGGTTCCCGGCATCGCCACCGTCACGGCCAAGGCCGCGACGCAGGCGGTTAACAGGGTGTCCCCCAGCACCACGAGAGCGTGTGCGAAGGATTTCATCGTGTTTGTCACTTCCCCCAAAATTCGCGGCCACCATGGTCGCGAACCTTGACCGTTGCATATTGGCCGCAGAACCCCGGCCGTTAAAGGACCTGGATCAGGCAGCCGCCACTATTCTGGGGATAAGTCTGTGGATAATCAAGCGCCGCTTTTGCGTTTCAGCCGTTTCATGGCTGCCACCACGCCCTTGGACAGGAACCGGCGGGGCAGCAGCCGGGCCCCCAGGGGGGCCATCAGGCTGCCGGAACCCACCAGGACGATTCGTTTCCGCCCCAGGCCCCGGAGCGCGGCGCGGGCCACTCGCTCGGGCTTGGCGGCGCGATGGAACATCCACGGCTTCATGCCCGAGCGCTGGCCGAACTTGGTCTGGGTGAAGCCCGGGCACAGCGCCAGGACGTCCACGGGCTGGCCCTCGAGGTCGGCCGCCAGCGCCTCGGCGTAGTGCAGGTTGAAGGCCTTGCTGGCGGCGTAGGTCGCGAGCCGCGGCACCGGCAGGAACGCCGAGATGCTGGACACCACCACCACGCCCGCCCGCGTGCCCCCGGCGTGCGCCCGCTCGAGCATCCCCGGCAGCAGCGCCCGCGTCAGCACCACGGGGGTCAGCACGTTGACCTCGACCATCTGGCGCTCGTGCTCGGGCGGGTTGCCGTGGGCGGCGCCGAAATAGCCGAGGCCGGCGTTGTTGACCAGGAGCTCGATGCGCTGGCGCTCGGCGGCCTCGACCGCGGCGTGCCGGCCGGCGTCGGTCGCCAGGTCGGCCCGCACGGTGACCACCTGCCGGCGCAGGCTCGCGAGCTCCTCCGCCAGCGCGCCGAGCGCGGCGAGGTCGCGGCCCACCAGCACCAGGTCGGTCTCGGGCGGCAGCGCGCGCGCGAACGCCGCGCCGATGCCGCTCGAGGCGCCGGTGATCAGGGCTGCGCGATAGAACCGCACGGGCGGGGAGGCTCCGGGAGGCCGGGCCGGGCGGCTGGGGTCAGTCCGGGGTCTCGCCGGCGCCGGCCGCCGGGGGTTCGGCCGAAGCGAGCGGGCAGCCGCAGATCGGGCAGCGGCTCGCCGCCTTGACCGCCGCGACCTCCTCGGGCGAAAGGGCGCGGCCGGCGAGCTGCGCCTCGATCTCGGCGAGCAGCCGCAGATGCGCGCTCGGCGCCTCGCAGGCCGCGAGGTAGGCGCTTTTCATGCCCTCGGGCATGGGCGCGAGCGACAGCGCGCGGGCGCCGGGCGCGAGCGCCCCGGCCGCGGCGAAGCCCGCCCCGGCGGACGCGGCGAAGCACAGGAAACGGCGGCGGTCGAAAAGCTTGCCCATGAGGGGCGCAAGCGTAGGCCCGCGCCTCGGCCCGCGTCAACGGATTAACGCGGCCCGCGCCGGCGGGTCAGCGCAGGAGCTGCGCGCGCGCGAAGGCGTGCACGCGGTCGCGGCCGATCAGGTGCACGCGGAACTCCCGCGCCATCAGGCCCGCGATCGCGGGATCGAGCGCGTCGAGCCCGCCGGCATAGGCGCCGAAGGCGGGCAGGATCGCGCGTTCGCCGTCCTCGACGAAGCAGCGCCCGCCCACGCGCCGCCCGCGCGTCGCGACCCACGCCTTGGGGTGGAAATGTCCCGACACCTCGCCCGCGCAGGGGCTCGGCCTGGCCTCGTGCCGGAACACGAGCGGCCCGAGTACCACCTCCCGCTCCACCCGCCCGCCCAGGTCCATGGGCGGCGCGGGGTCGTGGTTGCCCGCGATCCAGATCCAGTCCAGGCCTTGGGTGAGCGCGCGCACCCCGGCGGCGTCGGCTGCGCTAAGGCGCAAGGGCGCGCGGCCGTCGTGGAACGAATCGCCGAGGCACAGCACGCGCCGGGGCTTGTGGCGCGCGATCGCCTCAGCGAGGCGTTCGAGCGTCGCGGCCGAGTCGTAGGGCGGCAGCAGCGTCCCCCGGCGCGCGAGGCCCGAGCCTTTCTCGAGGTGCAGGTCCGCGACCGCGAGCGTCTCGCGCTGGGGCCACACCAGCGCGCCCGACGGGTCGGCGAGCAGTTCGGCGCCGTTCAGGGTGAAGGCGGATTGGGCCATCGGCGGTTTCCTGAGAGCTGCAAACTCATACACGCGTTCTGCACCGGCTCGCCAGGGTCCGCTTCATGCCTGCAACCGGCGACCGCTGGCGGCGACCGGCGCGTGGGGGAGGGAGGGATGACGCGAAGCATCGGCGAGGGCGAGGAGCGGCCGGGTTTCGCCGCAACGCGCGGAGACGAGCGCTGGGCCACGCCCACCGCCCCATTGCCATCCCACGCTCCCGGGCGCAATGTTCCGCTCGATTTGCGCGCCGGCGCATGGAAACGAAGGGCCGGAGCATGGACATGGTGGTTCTGACCTGCGTCGCCCACGGCCGCGGCGGCCGGTGGGAAGCGTATTGCCTCGACCTCGACCTCGCGGTCCACGGCGCGTCGCCGCGCGAGGTGCGCGCGCGCCTGGAGGAGGCGATCGAGGGCTACATGGCGGCGGCGATGGAGGAGCCCGAACCGGCGCGCTCGCGCCTCTTGAGCCGCCGCGCGCCGCTTTACGTGCGGTTGCGCTGGGCGTTGCGGATTCTGCTGGACGCGATCTTCGGCAAGAAGCCCGATCGCGAAAGCGTCGTCGGGTTCCAGGTGCCTTGCCGCGCCTGAAGTGCTCGTTCGGCGAGTTCGTCAGGATCATCGAGGCGCACGGCTTCCGCCTGCACCGGCACGCCGCGGGCAGCCACGCGATCTATCGCAAGGAAGAAGCCGGCCGGGTTTGGCTGGTGACCGTCGCCGCGCACGCCGCGGGCGACGACGTTCCCATCGGCACGCTGCAGTCGATGATCCGGCAGTCGGGGCTGGCGAAGAGACTGTTCAGGAAGTGGGCGATCGATGGCGCGCGGGAAAACTTGCTCTGTCCCCAATTTCCCGATTTCCTCGGCGTTCGGCATAGGCTTGCTTGCAGTGCTGCTGCCGACCAAAGACGGACGCCACCCAATGGCTGAACACTGCAATCGCTATCGGCTGGCGTAGACAGGCGGTCGATGCTCAATCCAAGCCGCGAGGCCCTCTCCGAGATCATGGGTCGGCACCATGCCGGCGAACTGCTCGCTTTCGACTTGCAGGCCTTCACCGATTGGCATGTTCAATCCGCGAGTAACAGCGGTGATGATGCTGCGGATCGCCAGGGGCGAATGGCGCATGATGCGTATCGCCAACGCCCGGGCGGCGGAGAGCAGTTCGTCATGGGGAACGATAGCGTTGATCAATCCCATCTCCAACGCCCGTACCGGCGAGAAGGGATCACCCGTCAGAAGCAGTTCCAGGGCGCGCTTCCGCCCAGCCAGACGTGGCAGGCGCTGCGTCCCGCCGAAGGTCGGCGGCATGCCGAGCTTGATTTCCGGCTTCGCAAAGAGGGCCTTGTCGCTCGCAATCGCCAGATGGACGGCCTCGGTGATCTCGCAGCCGCCGCCGAAAGCAAGCCCGTTGACGGCGGCAATGACCGGCTTCGGGAAAGCCTCCAGTCGCGCCGTCATCGCCTGCCCGCGCCGAACGAAGTCGCGCACCGCCGTGTTTGCCCCTGCGCTCACGCTCTTCGAGAACTCATGAATGTCGCCACCGGCGGAGAAGGCGCGGTCTCCGACGCCCGTCAGAATGACGGCGCGCACTTCAGGCGTCACCTCGATCCTGTCGAGATGCGCCATCAGACGGTCGATCATCTCGTAGTTCAGTGCATTGAGTTTATGCGGCCGGTTGAGGGTCAGCAGCGCGATGTCATCTGCTATTGCAAGGACCACCGGGTCGGACATCGTCGCTCTCCCTGGGAAAGGCTGGCGAGCACACGGTAGGCGAGCCGGGCGATTGTGTATATTCACTAGTAGGTATACATTGCGCCATGCCGCGATCTGCAGAGCCGACCCGCGAACGCATCCTCTCCGCTGCCTCCAAGCTGTTCTATGGCGAGGGCATCCGGAGCGTGAGCGTGGACGCCGTGGCAGCGAAGGCCGGGGTGACCAAACGCACCCTCTATTATCATTTCAAGAGCAAGGATGATCTCGTTGCGGCTTGTCTGGAAGCCCGCGACCAGCCCAATCTCGCGTTGTTCAAGTGTTGGTTTGCCGAGACCGAGGGCGGGCTCGCGGCCAAGGTTCAGGGCATATTCCGCAACCTCTCGCGCTCCGCACGCCACCCGAAGTGGAAGGGCTGCGGCTTCCTCCGTACCTCGGCCGAACTCGCCAGCATGCCGGGACATCCGGCCATCCGGGTCGGCGCCACGCACAAGAAGAAATTCGAGGACTGGTTGCGCCTGACATTCGAGGCGGAGGGAATAGGCGAAGCCTCAGCCCTCGCACGGCAGGTTCTGTTGCTTCTCGACGGCTCCTTTGCCGTCGTTCTGCTGCATCGCGACCCGTCGTACATGGACACGGCGGGCGAGGCTGCCTTTTCGCTCGTCGAAGTGGCACTTGCGCGACAATTCGCGGAAATCGGGGTCATTAGGAAAATTGGGGGCAGAGCACACAAGGAAATCGGGAAATGAGGGTCGGAGGGAGGTAACCCGGATTCCGCCGGGCAGTTCCGAACGGGGACACGGTCCGTGAGGGGTGTCTGCTGGGGCAGCGGCTCGGCGAGGAGTACAAGATCGAGGCGGCACGGCTGAAGCGCGAGCTGGCAAAGGCCACCGAAGAGCGGGATAGCGCCGGTGGTGTCGCGCGGCGGCCATTGCGAGCGGCCCGCGGGCCACGCGAGCGCGCCCGAGGGATCGGCGAGCAGCGCGGCGCCGTTGACGCGGAATTCCGACGTGGCTCCCATGGCGCGGCCGTGATAGCAGATCGCGCGCGGCGCGTCCCGCCGCCGGCCGCGCGCGTTTCCCGCGCCCGGCGCCGGGACGGCCCTTGCAGGAGCAACGACGGCCATGACGACGGTCCCGCCCAAGCCGCTCAATGCCTATCCCTGGTACCTGCGGCCGTTCTTCTGGAGCCAGCGGCGCAAGTACGGCGCGGTGCTGGAATCCGCCCTGCTGTGGGCGCTGAGCCCCAGGGTGTTCCTGGGGGTCGCGTTCCTCTACGGGGCGATCGACCGGCGCGGCTCGCCCCTCGGGCCCGCCCTGCGCTCGCTCTTGACCGTGCGCGTGTCGCAGCTCAACGGCTGCCGGTTCTGCGTCGATCTCAATTCCGCCACGCTCCTGAAGCGCGGCGCGGCGATCGAGAAGGTCGAGGCGCTCGCGGACTGGCGCGGCAGCCCCCTGTTCGACGAACGCGAGCGCCTCGCCCTGGAATACGCCGAGGCGGTGACGCTGCGCAGCGGCGAGATCGAGCAAGGCCTCGTCGAAAGAGTGAAGCGCCATTTCGACGGCGACGCCCTGGTCGAGCTCACCGCGCTGATCGCGTTCCAGAACATGTCGAGCAAGTTCAACAGCGCGCTCGGCGTGCCGCCGCAGGGGTTCTGCCGCCTGCCGGCGCGGTGAGCCGCAGGGTCAGCGCGCCAGCGCCACGATGTCGAGCGGCTGGGGCAGCCCCATGACGCGGCGGCCCGGCAGCACCCGGTGCTGCGGCTTGGGCGCATAGCCCTGCGCGGCGGCCTGGTCGTAGGCCTGCTTGCTCGCCAGGGCCACGGTGTTCTCGGCCCGGTTGTGCTTTTCCAGCTTGGCCGAGAGGTTGACCGCCTCGCCGATCACGGTGAACTCCAGGCGCGTGTCGTCGCCCACCGCGCCGAACACCACGCGCCCGGTCGCGACCGCCATGCCGACCGGCAGGGCGTTCCGGCCGCTCGCGGCGCGCGCGCCGTTCCAGGCCGCGACTTCCGCCAGCAGCGCGTCGATGGCGTTGAGCGCGTCGGCGGCGTAGGTGGGGCTGGGCACCGCGGCGCCGAACGTGGCCATGATCCCGTCGCCCAGGAACTTGTCGATGCAGCCGCCGCAGCGCTGGATCACCGGCACCAGCCGCGCCTCGTATTCGGTCAACAGGCGCATCGCCTCCGCCGGCGCCAGCGACTTGGCCAGGGCCGAGAAGCCGCGGATGTCGACGTTGAGGATCGCGGCTTCGCGCGCCTCGCCGTAGCCGGGGCGCAGCTCGCGCTCGGATTCGCGGATGCGGGCGGCGATCTCGGGGGCGAAGAACCGCGCCAGGTCGCGCGCCGCCGACTGCTCGGCCATCGCGCGCACCATCAGCCGCTGCGCCCGCCCGATCGCCAGCGCCAAAATGCCGGTGACCACCAGGATCGAGACGATCTTGTCGAACTCGGCGCCGATCAGCATGGCGTTCGAGGTCATGTACTCGACGTAGTCGCGCGTGATCTTCATGTGGTGCGTGTCGTGGACCGCGTAGCCCAAGAGGCCCAGCCAGCCGAGCGCCGCCACCGCGCCCGCCAAGAGCACGTAGCGCACCTCGAAGCGCAGCGTGCGCAGCGCGATGAAAATGAACACGTAGAGCAGCGTGGGCGCCTTCAGGTAGAACGAGGCCGGCTGGCGGTATTGCAGGTGGAACGACCAGATCAGCGCCATCAGCAGGGCCATGTCGAGGAAGATCGACAGCACGATCAGCCAGCCCGGCAGCCGCATGCGGTAGGCCAGGCCCAGGCGCAGCAGCGTGAAGCCGAAATACAGGCCCAGCACCCAGGGCACCGGCTCGAACGACTGCTCGCCCGTGAACGGCTTGGGCGCCAGCAGGTACAGCGTGCCGAACAGCACGACCACGACCAGCTGGATCCACCCGATCAGGCGCTCGCTGTGGTCCTGCTGCTCGGCGATGGCCGCGCGCACGCGCTCCGGCAGACGGCCGAGGGCGCGGCCGCGCAGGTCGGCACGGGCGGCCGGCCGGGGAGTCGCGGGCCCAGTCCCGGTTGCGTGCGTCACAGCGGCCATTGCCGGTCCTCCGCGACCGATGGGCGCCATGCTAGAGCAGTATCCCTGGGGATGGAAACGCCGGCGCAACCATCGGGCTCTCGGGTCGCGCCGGGCCTGACCCAGATCAACGCGGGCGCGGGCCGGGCGCCCCAGGTTGCTCCGTGCCATGGCGATGAAGCGCGACGGAATTCCGGTTCGGGCGGCGGGGCGCATAGCCGCCGCGGCGTTGACGGCGGCGCTCGCGCTGGGGGCGGCGCCGTCCCGCGCGCAGCTTACGCTTTCGATCGACAACCGCACCTGCGCGGACCTGGAGGTCGGCCTCGCCGACGCGCCGGGCTGCGCGCCGGGCGTTCCAGGATGTTTCACTGAGGCGCGCAGGGGCTTCACGACCAAGCTGGCGGTGAACCAGCCCTACCGGCCCGGCTATCTGCGCCTCTCCGCCCAGGGCGAATGCCCGGGCCGCAACACGAAAATCGCGGGCGAGTGCCTGGTGCGGCTCAAGACCGTCTACAAGCGCGTGCCGGGGCCGGGCATCGGCGTCTACCGCGAGCCCGAGGCGTGGTCGGAGGGCCAGAGCGCGGGCGGGCAGTACGGCAGCCCGTTCTACGACCTCGACCTGGTGGTCCCGGCGCTGCCCACGCTGGTGACGGTCGAGATCCAGCAGGGCATCTGCGAGCTCGACGCGGGCGTGCGGCGGTGCGAGGCGGTCTGCCGCGCCGACGACCAGCAGTAGGGGCGGAAGCAGGGCTCAGGCCGCGACGACCGAGATGCGCCCGGCGGGGCGCGAGCGCGGCTTCTTCTCGATGACGATGCGGACGTCGCGGTCGAGCGCGGTCAGGAACGTCATCAGCCGCTCGACCGAGAACCCGTCGAGCCGGTAGTTGGCGAGCGCCGAAACCTTGGGCTGGCCGATCCCGAGAAGCGCCGAGGCCCGGACCTGCGACAGGCCGCGCCGCGCGACGATGCCGTTGATCGCGACCGCGAGGCGCACCTTGGTCTGCCGCTCGCCCGCGTCGGCAATGCCGAGATCCGCGAACACGTTGCTGCTGCCGCGCACGATTTTGGTCATAGCCGTCAGTCCCTTTCCGCGCCGAAGCGCGCCAATCCCAACGATAGCGAGGGATCGCATGATCGTCATGGCCGGGCTTGACGCACGGCTGTCCGGTTTAGCGCGAAAGGTTCAGGTCAAGACAAAACCGTCATCGCCGGGCTTGTCCCGGCGATCCACGTCGGCAGGCTGCAAAAACTTTGCCGAACAAGGCTATGCTTCCGTCGGCGGCGATTTGCCGCTGCCGCGACGTGGATGCGCGGGACAAGCCCGCGCATGACGGTGGAGGGTGCGCACCGCGGCGAGTTTCCGTCAAGGGTTCCCTCACACCGCCAAGCCGCCCTGCCTGGGCAGGCTGAGCGCCTCGGCGATCAGCGCCCGCTCGCGCTCCTCGCGCGCGGCTTCGTCGAGCATGGCGTCGACCGCGCGGCCCGAAACCTCCTCGCGCCCGATCTCCAACAGCACCGGCAGGGCGAGCGGGGTCACGCGCTCGAGCGCGCGATAGACGATCCGCCCGTTGACGCGCTTGAGGAACCGGGCGAGCCGCGCCACGTCGGTCAGGCCCGAGGCCGCGTCGGCGCGGGTCGCGCGCAGCAGCACGTGGCCGGGATCGTGCTTGCGCAGCACGTCGTAGATCAGGTCCGAATTGAACGTCACCTGCCGCCCGGTCTTCTCCTCGCCGGGATGGCGGCGCTCGATCAGCCCCGCGATCACCGCGACGTTGCGGAAGCAGCGCTTCAGCATCGAGGATTCGTCCATCCACGCCTCGAGGTCGTCGCCCAGCATGTCCTCGTCGAACAGCGCCGGCACATCGCCCCGGCGCGCGGGCTTGAGGCTCCAGGCCGCGATCACGTAGTCGGTCGCGACGAAGCCCAGCGGCATCAGGCCGAGCCGCTCCATGCGGCGCGTCAGCAGCATGCCGAGGGTCTGGTGTGCGTTGCGGCCCTCGAAGCAGTACGCGACCAGGAAATGCTTCTCGCGCCCCCGGTCGCCGCGCGGGAACGCCTCGACCAGGAGGCCGTCCTTGGGCGGCAGCTCGGAGCGCCATTCCTGCATCCTGAGCCACTCCGCGACCGGCTCGGGCAGCTCGCGCCAGCTCGCGCGGTCCGCGAGCATCCCCCGCACGCGCTCCGCGAGCTGGGTGGTGAGCGGCAGGCGCCCGCCGGCATAGGCCGGCACCTTGGGCTCCCCGCCCGCGGCGGCGGGGCTGCACTCCACGACGTGCTCGCGGATGCAGTCGAAGCGCAACAGGCGCCCCGCGAACACGAAGCTGTCGCCCGGCGCCAGGAACTGCGCGAAATGCTCCTCGACCTCGCCGAGGAACGGCCCGCGCCTGAGGCGCACCTTCAGCATCGGGCTTTCCACGATGGTGCCGACGTTCATGCGGTAGCGCCGGACGAACTGGGGCGCCGCCACTTTCCACGCCCCCATGCCGTCCTGGCGCAGGCGGTGCCACTGCGCGTAGGCGGCGAGCGCGTAGCCGCCGGTGGCGACGAAGTTGAGCACGGCGTCGAACTCCGGCCGCGTCAGCGCCGCGTAGGGCGCGGCCGAGGCGGCCTCGGCGTACATGTCGTCGGCGCGGAACGGCCGCGCGCACGCGCTGCCCATGAGATGCTGCGCCAGGACGTCGAGGCCGCCGGGGCGCGCGCCGGGGCCGGCGGGCGGGTCGCCGTCGAGCGTTCCTGCGCGCATGGCGTCGAGCGCGGCGCGGCACTCCAGCACCTCGAAGCGGTTCGCGGGCACGAGAAGCGCGCGGCTCGGCTCGTCGAGCCTATGGTTGGCGCGGCCGATGCGCTGGATCAGGCGGCTCGCGCCCTTAGGCGCGCCCACCTGCACTACCAGGTCGACCGCGGCCCAGTCCACGCCGAGGTCGAGCGAGGACGTGGCGACGACCGCGCGCAAATCGCCGCGCCCCATCGCGGCCTCGACCTTGCGGCGCTGCTCGGGCGCGAGGCTGCCGTGATGCAGGGCGATGGCGAGCCCGTCGTCGTTCAGGCGCCACAGCCCCTGGAACACCAGCTCGGCCTGGGCGCGGGTGTTGACGAACACCAGCGTGGTGCGGTGGCGCTTGATCGCGGTATAGACCTCGGGCAGCGCGTAGAGCGCCATGTGCCCGGCCCAGGGCATGCGCTCCGCGGCCTCCAGGATATTGCCCTCCAGGCGCTTGGGCGCCTCGCCGCGCACGATCCGCACCGCGCGCCCGCCCGAGGCGAGCCACTGCGCCAGCGCCTGGGGATGCGCCACGGTCGCGGACAGGCCGGTGACGCGGCTCCCGGGCGCCAGGCGCGCAAGGCGGGCGAGGCCGAGCGCGAGCAGGTTGCCGCGCTTGTTGCCGGCGAGCGCGTGCGCCTCGTCCACCACGACCGCGCGCAGATGCGCGAACAGCTGCGGCGCGTCGGCGTAGGAGAGCAGGAGGGCGAGCGACTCGGGCGTGGTGAGCAGCAGGTCGGGCGGCAGGCGGCGCTGTCGCCGGCGCTTGGCCTGGGGCGTGTCGCCGGTGCGGGTCTCCACGCGGATGTCGAGGCCCATCTCCTCCACGGGCGCGGTCAGGTTGCGGTGGATGTCGACGGCGAGCGCCTTGAGGGGCGATACGTATAATGTATGCAATCGGCGCGGCGCCGGCGCGGAGGCGGGGCGCGCTTGCGAAAGCTCGACCAGGCTCGGCAGGAACCCGGCCAGCGTCTTGCCGCCGCCGGTGGGCGCGATCAACAGGCACGATTCACCGCGCGCGCCCGCGTGCAGGAGCGAGAGCTGATACGCGTGCGGCGTCCAGCCGCGCCGGGCGAACCAGTCCGCGAACGGCAGGGGCAGGTCCGCGGCGCGCGCGGGAATAGAAGCAGGCGCGCGGTTGTTCATCATGCGACTTTACCGCCGGCCGCGCCCATTGGCACCGCCGCCGCATCTCTGATAGGTTCGCCCGCCGCGACCGACCTCTACTGTCACGGGTACTCCATGTCCGAAACGCCCGCCTCCTCCGAACCGCTCGCGATTTTCGACGTTACCGAGGAAACCCTGGCCGCGGACCCGCGGCTGCTCGCGCTGTTCCGCCTGTGGCAGTCGAAGCGCCGCAGCCGCCAGCTGCCGGCGCGCGGGGACCTGCGCCCCGAGGAGCTCAAGCCCTGGCTCGGCAACCTGATCGTGCTCGACGTGATCGACGGCGGGCGCGATTTCCGCTACCGCCTGTTCGGCACCGCCGTCGCGCGCCAAGCCGGCTTCGACATGACCGGCAAGCTCTTGAGCGAATACCCGATCAAGGACGCGCTGCCGCAATTCTTCGCGGTGCACCGCGAGGTGGTGCGCCGCGCCGCGCCCGCCTTCGGCGAGCACGATCCCAGGGTCGCGCAGGTGCGCCGGCGAAGGCGCCTGATCCTGCCGTTCGGCGAGGACGGCCGGACGGTCGATCGCACCATGACCGCGAACTACGCGGTCGAGGTGCTGCGCGAGCCGGATTCCTATCTCTAGGGCCTGAGGCCCGCGAGCGCCGCGGCGAGCTCGGCCGCGAGGCGCACGAGCTCGGCCTCGGCGTAGGGCACGGCGCCGGGCTTGGTCCAGACCGGGTTGGGCCAGGCGGGGTCCCCGGCGAAGCGCGCGATCACGTGGACGTGGAGCTGCGGCACCTGGTTGCCGAGCGCGGCCACGTTCATCTTCCCGGCGCGCGTGAGCCGCTCGAACGCCTGTGCGACGGCCGCGATCTCCTCGATCAACACCGCCCGGTCCGCGGGCGCGAGCTGGTGGATCTCGCGCACCCCCGCGCGCTCCGGCACCAGGATCAGCCACGGGAAGCGGCTGTCGTTCATCAACAGCACGCGGCAGAGCGGCAGCTTGGCGACGGGCCGCGTGTCGGCCTCGAGCTGGGGGTGAAGCGCGAAGGCGGTCTTGGCCTCGCGCCCGCTCATTTCTCCTCCAGCGCCACGAGCAGGTCGCGGCTGCCCTTTTGGATGCGCTCGGCGTGCTTGGCCGCGACGCCGGCCGCGGGGTTCCCGCCGCCCACGCGCGCGAAGGCCTGGGCCGCCTCCTCCTTGCCCTCGCGCAGCAGGCGGAAGCCGTCCATGTAGGCGCGGAACCACGTCTCGCCCGACTGCTCGCGGCCCACGGGCGTGAACGCGTCGACGCGCCCGGTCTTGCCCTTGAGCCTGAGGGTGCCGAGCGGCAGGAACTCGATCTTCCTGCAGCGCCGCGCGGTGGCCTCGCTGACGCAGACCGCGGTGCCGAGGTGCTTGTTCGCGCCTTCGAGGCGGCTTGCGGTGTTCACCGCGTCGCCCATGGCGGTGTAGTTGTGGCGCTGGCTCGAGCCGAAATTGCCGACGATGGCCACGCCGGTGTGCACGCCCACGCGCGTCTGGCCGAGGTTGACGCCGAACTCCCGCTTGGCGCGCTGGCGGAACTCCTCGGCGAAACGGTGGATCGCGCTCGCCGCCTCGACCGCGCGTTGCGCGTGCTCGGGCAGCGCGGCCGGCGCGTTGAAGATCGCGACGACCGCGTCGCCGATGAATTTGTCGATCGTGCCGCCGGCCTTGATCACGATGTCGCAGATGCCGTCGAAATACTGCCCCATCACCTTGACCAGCACCCGGGGTTCGATGGTCTCGGACATGACCGTGAAGTTCTCCATGTCCGTGAACAGGAACGTCATCTCGCGGCTTTCGCCCTCGGTCACCAGCGCCGCCGGGTTCTCGAGTAGCTGCTGCACCACCTTGGGCTCGACGTAGCGCGCGAAGGCGTCGCGGATGAAGCGCTTCTTGTCGCGGTAGCGCCGCGCCACGTACACCGCGCCCGCCGTGAGCGCCCCCAGGAACGCCAGGACCGGCGCGAGCAGGGGCAGCAGCGGCCCGCCGGCGTAGAGCGGCGCGCTCACGATCAACAGGAACGCGAGGACCAGCGCGGCGCTGGCCGCGGCCTTCGCCCACCAGCGCGTCTCCACCAGGATGAGCCCGATCGCCAGGACCGCCGCGAGCAGCGCCAGCGCGATCTCGACCGCGCCGTCGACCCGGGGCAGCACGCGCCCGTCGAGGATCTGCGACAGCGCCTGGGCGTGCACCACCACGCCCGGCAGGGAGCCCGCGTTGTGGCCGATCACGGTGGCGAGCGGCGTGCGGTGGCGGTCGGCGTCGGGCAGGTCGGCGCCGATCAGCACGGTCTTGCCCTTGAACAGCGGCGCCGGCAGCTCGCCGATCAGGTGCGCCTCGTAGCTTTCGAACGCGGAAACCCTGAGCGGGTCGCGCGTCAGGTAGGAAAGGCCGATCGGCCGGCGCGGCGGCTCGACGCCGATCTGCGCCGCCAGCGCCCCGGGGAAGCCCGGCGTCCATTCCCTGGTCACGTCGTCGGGCCGTCCGGGAAAGATGCTGCGCACCGTGCCGTCCTCGTCGGCGTCGAGCGTGGCGAAGCCGCGGCGCACGCGCACGTCCTGGAAGAACGCCTCGATGGTCTCGACCTGCTTCTTGGTCAGCCCCTCCTCGTAGCCCGCCCAGGCGACCACCGGCGGCACCGGCCAGGCGTTCAGCGCCGCGCGCAGCGCGTCGTCCTTGTCCTTGACCGTGGGCTGGTCGAACAGGAAGTCGAGGCCGATCACCGCCGCGCCCTTTTCGCGCAGCTGCGTGACCACGCGCGCCAGGAACGCGCGGTCCACCGGCTGGCGGTACTCGAGCGTCGCGAGCGTCTCCTCGGTGATCGAGGCGATCACGATGCTGGGGTGCGAGTCCGCCTGCGGCGGCCGGAACTCGGTCAAGCGGAAGTCGATCAGCCACTGCTCGGCGATTTTGAGGAACGGCAGGCCGCGCACGCCCGCGACCGCGGCGCCCGCGACGACGGCGGCCGCGGCCAGGAGAATCGCGAGGTCGCGCCAGGTGAAATCGGCGAATCCGGGCAGCGCGCGGCGCGCGCCCGCGGGCTTCTCGAGCCCCGCCGCCTTGGGCGCGCTCGGCTTCAGCGCTTGCGGCGCCATCGTGTGTCCGCGTCCCCCTTCGGCCCGGCGTTCCCCGCGCCGGCGCTCACGACCCCAGGTTCATGATCTGCACGCGCCGGTTCAGCGCCGCGTCCGGGTTGGCGGGATCGAGCGGCTCGCGCTTGCCCTTGCCGGCGAAGCTCAAGCGCGCGGGATCGATGCCGTGGCGCGCGATCAGGTACTCCATCGCGGCGATGGCGCGGCGCTCCGAGAGCTTCTGGTTGTACTCGTCGGCGCCCTTGCCGTCGGTGTGGCCCTCGAGCATGAAGCGCTGGCTCTTGAGCCGCTCGGACTTGAGCGCCTGGCCGAGGTTGTCCAGCACCTGGAGGCCCTGGGGCGTCAGCCTGTCGGAATTGAAGTCGAAGTTGATCGACAACGCGATCGCGGCCGTCGCCTGCGTGGTCGGCGCGGGCTGGGCCGGGGCGGCGCCCGCGGCCGCGGCCGGCGTGCCGGGCGAGGGCGCCTTGGGCGGCTGGTTGCCGAGCGTGATGCCGCGGAACTTGACCGTCGAGGCCGGCTGCCTGGGCGCGAGCGCGTCCTCGAGCTGGCCTGCCGAGGGCACGCCCTGGATCACCTGAAGCTCGGTCGCGCCGGCCGGCGCGGACGCCAGGATCATTCCCCCGACCATCCCCGCCGCGGCGGCGAGCATGGAAACGCGAACGACATCGAACCGCATGGCACGCTCCGTCGATTGAGGCACGTCCTATTCCCCGTCGGGGCCCGGCCGCGCGCTACTCCGTCACCTGGATCGGCATCGCGGCGGTCGCCACGCTGCCCTCGGGCACGCGCTTGAACACGTCGATCAGCGATGCCGCGACCGGGGCCGGCAGCACGGCGAAGCCGGGCTTGCCGATCTCGGGCGGAAGCTGCGCCGAGGCGTCCTTGTCCACCGCGAAGCAGCGCACCTCCGCCTGGCCGGCCGGACCCGTGAGCTGCATCGGCGCCTCCCAGTTCGGCGCCGGGATCGGCTGCGCGCCCGCGCCGACGCGCGCGGTGGTGTCGTACTGGCTCGGGAAGATCTTGGTGACCTCGCCCGCCACGTCCTTGTAGAAGCAATAGACGTAGGCGTCGCGGCTGGGCCTGACCGACAGCTTCAGCTCCTCGCCGATCCGGTAGCGCCCTTGCGCGCGGTCGCCGCCGATCTCGAGGTCGAACAGCCGCCCGGCCACGCCGCGCTCGAGGCTGTCGATCATCGCCGAGGCCTGCTGCGCGCAGCCCTTCTCCGCCATCCACAGCGCGACCTGCCCGGGCGAGGCGGTCTTGCGCTCGAGGATGTGCAGGGTGACCGACGTGGTGGTGACGCCGTAGCGGATCTGGTAGGTCGCGCCGTTCTTCACCGGCACGCTCGCCGGCCACTGCACGCTGGTTTGCGCCTTGGTCCACGGCACGTCGGACTTCGGGCCGCTCGGCAGCATCTCGACGGTCACGCTGTCGAGGCTGCCCGGGCCGCCGGTCAGGGTCACGCCGCGCTCGGCCGCCACGCACCAGTTGCCGGACTGCGCGGTGTCGATCGCCCAGGGGTCCACCATGCCGGCGCCGCTGATGCCGATGCCTTTGCCCACGCCGCGGAACGCGCCCACGCGCCGCGGGGCGTCCGAGGACTGGCTCAAGGCTTCGCTCAGCCGCCCGATCACGCCCGAGCTTTCGCCCGCGCCCGGCGCCCCGTTGAACGGCCCGCGCACGGTCATCACCTTGCCGGCGCCGTCCATCAGCACCACGCGGGTGCCGGTGGGCACCGAGATCGCCTGGCTGGGGGCGATGCGGTCGCCCTTCTTCAGGCCGTCGGCGGTGGAGCTGATCACCACGAACGCGGCGGCCGCCTTCGCGGCCGGCGCCGGCACCGGCGCCGCGGCCTGCTGCGCGCGCTGGCGCGCGGCTTCCGCCGCCGCCGCGGCCTGGGCCTGCTTGTCGGCCGCGGCCTTGGCCTCGGCCATCGCCTTCTCGGCCGCCGCCCGGTCCGCCGCCGCCCGGTCCGCCGCCGCCCGGTCCGCCGCCGCCTTGTCGGCGGCGAGCTTCGCCTGCTTTTCGGCCTCGGCCCTGGCCTGCTCGGCCTTGGCCATCTCGGCCTTCGCCGCCGCGGCGGCCTTCTCGGCCTCGGCCTTGGCCGCGGCCATGATCCTCTGGGCCTCGGCTTCGGCCTTGGCCTTCATCTCGCCCGCGGCCTTGCCCGCGTCGGCCACCTGCGCGGCGCCCTGCTTCAGCGCGTCCAGGCGCGCCAGCGCCAGCTTGGCGAACATGCCGTCGGGATGGCGCTCGAGGTACGAGCCCACCAGCGCCGCGTCGGCGCTGTCCTTCACCGCCGTCCAGTACACCACGTCCGAGGTCCGGTTGACCTCGTTTCGCAGCGACACGAACGACACCAGGGACAGGACGGCGACGCCCGCGACCGCGAGCACGGCGCCGCCCGCCAGCAATTTGGTCCTGATCGTCATGGTAAACCCCACAGTCTCGCATGCCCGGGCAGGCGAGAGGTCCCGCACCCGGCCCATGCTACGTCAACGGTTGCCATGCCGCCATGCTGGCACGGGGGCGGAACGGGGGCTGTGGCCCAGGTCACTCCGGCTATGTGTCGGAGATCACAGGGCAAAAGGCGGCGCCGCAGCGGCCGGCGGTCCGGTGGGCCGGGGCGGGCCGCCCCGGCGCGCCCGGGCGGGGCCGCCGCCCAGGGTCGCGCGCGCGGGCAAGCCGGCATATACTCGTGGGCGCCATCTCCCCACATGGCCGGAGCCAGCCCGCGATGACCGCGAAAGTCGTGCCGATCAGCAAGCCGTCCCAGCCGAACGACCTCGAGCCGTTCTGGATGCCGTTCACGGCCAACCGGCAGTTCAAGCGCGTGCCGCGCCTGCTGGTGGACGCGAAAGACATGCACTACACCTCGGCCGACGGCCGCAAGATCCTGGACGCGACCGCGGGCCTGTGGTGCGTCAACGCCGGGCACGGCCGCAGGAAGATCGTCGAGGCGGTGCAGCGCCAGGTCGCCAAGCTCGACTTCGCGCCGACCTTCCAGATGGGCCACCCCCTGCCGTTCGAGCTCGCCGGCCGGCTGGTCCAGTTCATGGACGGGCACTTCGATCACGTCTTTTTCACGAATTCGGGCTCGGAGTCGGTGGACACGGCGCTCAAGATCGCCATCGCCTACCAGCGCGCGATCGGCCAGGGCACGCGCACGCGGCTGATCGGGCGCGAGCGGGGCTACCACGGCGTGGGCTTCGGCGGCATCTCGGTCGGCGGCATCGTCAAGAACCGGATGTATTTCGGCAGCCTGCTCAACGGCGTCGACCACATCTGCCACACCTACGACCGCGCCAAGCAGGCCTACGCCAAGGGCGAGCCGGACTGGGGCGCGCACCTCGCCGACGACCTCGAACGGCTGGTGGCGCTGCACGACGCCTCGACCATCGCCGCGGTGATCGTGGAGCCCGTGGCGGGCTCGACCGGCGTGCTGGTGCCGCCCAAGGGATACCTGAAGCGCCTGCGCGAGATCTGCGACCGGCACGGCATCCTCCTGATCTTCGACGAGGTCATCACCGGCTACGGGCGGCTGGGCAAGCCGTTCGCGGTGGACTACTTCGGGGTCAAGCCCGACCTCGTCACCACGGCCAAGGGCCTCACCAACGGCACGATCCCGATGGGCGCGGTGTTCGCGCGCAAGGGCATCTACGACGCGTTCATGAACGCGCCCGACAACACGATCGAGCTGTTCCACGGCTATACCTATTCCGGGCATCCGGTCGCGGCCGCCGCGGGCATCGCCACGCTCGACCTCTACCAGGAGGAGGGGCTGTTCGAGCGCGCGGCCGGACTCGCGCCCTACTGGCAGGAGGCGATCCACGGCCTCAAGGACGCGCGCCACGTGGTCGACCTGCGCAACCTGGGGCTGGTGGCCGGGATCGAGCTCGCGCCGCGGCCGGGCCAGCCCACGGCGCGCGCGTTCGAGGCGTTCATCAAGGCCTACGAGAAGGGCGTGTTGATCCGCGTCACCGGCGACATCATCGCCATGTCGCCGCCGCTGATCGTCGAGAAGGGGCAGATCGACCAGATGGCCGACACCGTGCGCGCGGTGCTGAAAGAGGTCGCGTAACGCGACCCGGCCGCTTCGCTGTCCAGGCGGGGCGGGTCCCGCGGGAGGAAGCGAAGATGAGCAGAGCCTTCGTCAAAGACCAGGACGACGCCTATACCGAGCAGCTGCCGGACCGCCCGGATTCCGGCCAGCCCAACTACATCACGCCCAAGGGCCTCGAGGCGCTCAAGGCCCGGCTCAGGGACATGCAGGCGGAGAAGGCGAAGCTGGGCGAGCAGGCCGCGGCCTTGCGGCCCGAGCTCGACCGCGACATCCCCTGGCTCGAAACCCGCATCACCAAGGCGATCGTGCTCGACCCGCGCAAGCAGAAGGCCGACGAGGTGCAGTTCGGCGCCACGGTCACGGTGGTGGACGAGAACGACGAGCGCCACCGCTTCGCCATCGTGGGCGAGGACGAGGCCGAGCCGACCAAGCACCGCATCTCGTGGCTCTCCCCGCTCGCCAAGGCGCTGCTCGGGCAGAAGGTGGGCGACACGGCGATCTGGAAGCGCCCGGTCGGGGACTTGAGCGTCGAGATCGAGAAGATCGAGTACTAGCGCGCCCGGCGAGTCGTACCCAACGACATCGTGCCAGCCGGAAAAATCAGGTCCCCCCTCCCCTTGAGGGAGGGGGAAAGGGGGAGGGGTCCGCGCGGCGCAGCGCGCGGGGTGAACAGGCCGCGGCATGTTCGCTGGACGTGACGGCGGCAGTTGGCATGCGCGGGGCTTTTTGCCCCCTCCCCCTGGCCCCCTCCCGCCTCGCACAACGTCCTTCGGACGTTATGCGGTGGGAGGGGGGACTCATTGCCGGAGCACGCGTCGGCGCGCCGTTCACGCAGCCGGGCGCCGAGTCGGGCGGTCGCTATGTTGCGCCCGCGGCGAGGCGCACGAGGCCTTCCAGCATGTCCTCGACCTTGCGGCACACCACCGCGCCGCGCTTGGCGAGCTCCGCGCCCACGTCCACCGGCAGGCTGGTGTTGCTCTGCTCCGGCACCTGGTTGAGCCGGCCGCCGACATAGACCGGGATGGCGAGCCCGGCCTTCTCCATCTCGGCCTGGAGCATGGCGACGTAGTCGAGCGCGAAGCCGTTGAAGGTGCTGAGCGCGATGCAGTGGGCGCCGCCCGCCTTGGCCGCGGCCACCACGGCGTGCGGGTCGGCGTTGATGCCGGCGTCGACGATGCCGACGCCCACGGGCTCGAGCGTCGATTCCAGCAGGATCTTGCCGTACTCGTGCACGTCGCTCGTCGCGATGCAGGCCTTGAGGCCCGCCGCGGCGATGGCGCTGCGGCGCTGCTCGGGCAGACCCGCCGCGATCGCGCGGCCTTGCGCCTCGAGCTCGACCAGGGTGGTCGCGGGCACCACGGGGCGCCGCCCGCGCGGGCGCGCGCGGTCCTCGGCGCCCGGCCCGAACAGCTCCTCGAGCCGCTTCGGCCCGATGCGCCGCATCGCCAGGAGGAACTCGACCGGATTGCCGAGGTCCACGCCCGCCTCGGCAAGCCCCCGGCGCACGCGCGCGTGGAACGCCCGGCCGCCCGCGAGGATGTCCCGCGCGATCGCCTCGACGCGCTCCAGGTCGAAGAGCGGCATCCAGCCCCGGGTGCGCTCGATCAGGCGGTTGGCGAACAGCTGCGCGTCGACGATCTCGTCGATGTCGGGGATGCGCAGCGTCTCGGTCACCGGCACCGGGTTGACCGCGTGGCCGCTGGGCTTCGCGCGCTGGCCCACGATGTCGGCCATCAGGTAGCTCGCGAGCCCGGCGTAGCTGACCGCGGCCTGGTCGCGGTAGCTCACGGTGTTGCCGTAGACCATGCTGCCGGGGTTGGGGTTGGCCTCGGCCAACGCGTGCTGGAACGCCAGGCGCGTCAGCGGGTCGGAGAAGGTGTGGCCGAAGCAGTGCGTGGACTTGGCGCCGAGCAGGCCCTCGACGATGTCGCGCTCGAGCAGCACCGCGCCCAGCGCGCAGGCCATGTCGGTGAACAGCGCCACGAACCCGTCGTCGAGGTTGGAGTGCACCAGCACCTCGACCGGCTGCGCCGCGATCAGCGCCAGGGCCGTGACCGTGGCGGCGGTGGTCGCCAGCTCGTCGTCCCACCGCGGCAGGCGGTAGGTGAAGTACTGGCCCATGTTGCCGATCACGGTCGAGCCGGCGGCGAGCGCCGCGCAGACGTTCTCCACGGCCGCTGGCAGGCCCAGCATGAAGTCGCCGAAATGCGGAGCGACCGGCGCGGCCCGGGTCAGCGCCGCGAACTCCTCGGGGCCCGAAAGGATCATGCCGGTGCCGCGCGGCATGCCCGCCCGGCGCGCCTGGGGATAGCCCATGTTCTGGTCGAGGCAGATGCCGTAGCGGTGCACGCGGTGCCCGGCCCTGGCCACGCGCGCGTGGATCTCGGCCCAGGCGCGCCGGCTCAGGGCCGCGTCGCGGAAGCCGATCTGGGCGTGGGTGGTGACCAGGCCTTGCGCGGCGGCGCGGCGCTTGAACGCGGCCTCGCTCTCGACGCCGTACTCCTCGAGGAACGCGCAGGGGCCGACGCGGTTGGTGCGCGCGAGCCTGCGGCCCTCGGCAACGAGCGCCGCCCAATCGGGCAGCGCGGGTTCGGGGAACAGCGCGCGGCGGTCCAGGCCGGCGGCTTGGGCGGCGGCGGTCATGGCGGCTAGAATAGCGCAAGGCGAGCCGCCAGCCGCAACCGGATCAGAGCCCCAAGGAGCCAAAGCATGAACCGCGCGCACGACCCGAACGACGTCCACGCCCCGCTCAGCAACTACACGCACGGCGTCGAGGTGCCGGCGGGCGCGCGCTGGCTTTACGTCTCGGGCCAGGTCGGCATCGGCCGGGACGGCAAGGCCGCCAGCGGCTTCGAGGCGCAGGCCGAGACGGCCTGGCAGAACCTGCTGGCGGTGCTGAAATCCGCCGGCATGGGGCCGGGCGACCTGGTGAAGGTGACCACCTACCTGACGCGGCGCGAGGACATCGGGGCCAACCGCGCGATCCGCGACAAATACATGGGCGGCGCCCGGGCCGCCTCGACCATGGTGCTGATCTCGGGCCTCGCCAGCCCCGACCTCTTGATCGAGGTCGAGGCGCACGCCGCGAAGGCGTAAGCGGCGGGAGCGGGAGGCGCGCATGTCCTGGTGCCGGGTCTTGGCCGCGCTCGGCGGCCTCGCGGCGCTCGGCGCGCTCGCGGCGGCGGCGTGGTGGGCGTGGCCCGCGTTCGGCGATCCGCTCGCCCATCTGCCGGTCCCCGCCGGCCCCTTGCGCGCGGGCGAGGAGGCGGTGGAACGCACCCAAGGCCGCGTGGTCCGGCGCCTGGCGCTCGACGCCGGACCCTTGGGCCGGGTGCGGCTCGCGGTCAGCCTGCCCGACCCGATGCCTCGGGAGCGCCTGCCCGTGCTGTTCGTCATGGGCGGCCTGCGCACCGGCGAGAACGCGATCCGCCATGTCGAGCGGCCCGGCGCGAACGCGCTGGTCGCCTTCGGCTATCCGATCGACCGCGGGGCCGGGCGCGGCTTCGGCCTGGCGCTCAACGCCGCCCGATTGCGCGCGCAGACCTTCGCCACGCCGGGCATCGCGGCGGCGGCGCTGCAATGGACGCGCGCACAACCCTGGGCCGATCCCGGGCGCGTCACGCCCGTGGGCGTGAGCCTGGGCGCGATTTTCCTGCCGGCGGTGCTCGCCCTCGACCGCAAGGCCGGGGCGCGGCCCGGCCCGGCGGTGCTCGCCTATGGCGGCGCCGGCGCGGGGATGCTCGTGGGGCACTGGCTCGAAGGCGCGCCGTATCTGGGAATCGCCGCGCCGATTCTGGGACCGTTCCTCGGCCTCGGCCTTGCCCCGCTCGACCCGGCGGCGCACCTGCCGCGGCTGGGCGGCGAATTCCTGGTCTTGAGCGGCAGCGCGGACGACGCGCTGGTGCCCGCCGCCGCCGCGCGCCTGCTCGCCGAGCTCGCGCCCGCGCCCAAGACGGTCGAACGCCTGCCCGGCGGACATGTCGGCGGCGAGACCGAGGCCACGCGCCGGCTGGTCGAGGCGCTGCGCGCGTGGCTGGCGGCGAAGGGCGCGATCGAGCCGTAACCTCCGCCGCCGCCGATTCGCCGCCGCGGGCCCGCCGCGCCGGCAAAAAAGTCTTTACACGCCGCGCAGACGGCGTATATCGGAAAACGAGTCGCACGCGCACGTGCCCCTGGCCCGTTGGGTTATGCAACGACGTACCGCGTACTTCCCGTGCCGTCCGGGTTTTTTTGGCCGGCGCCCAAGAGGAGGTTACGATGTTCGCTGTTGTCCTCGGCGGGGGCGTTCCCTGCCATCCCAGCCCGCTTCCACCGGCCAGCGCCCGGCGCTAAGACCCCGATCCTTCCTTGCAGCGACACTCCTCACCGCTGTCGCGGAGCCCGCAGATGAACCGGAAGATTTCGCGCTTCCTGGCCGAGCAGCGCCCGGCCACGCCGTGCCTGGTATTCGACCTCGACGTGGTCGAGCAGAAATACCGCGAGATGGAAAAGGCGATGCCCGAGGCGCGCATCTACTACGCGGTCAAGGCCAACCCCGCGCCCGAGATCCTGAAGCTCCTGGTCAAGCTGGGCTCGAGCTTCGACGTGGCGAGCCTGGTGGAGATCGACCAGTGCCTGGCGG
>Ga0233425_10000370_pt1 | contig 117598 bp, 109 predicted proteins | sample Watercolumn_Towu_2_FD_181712 | JGI IMG/M metagenome (GOLD analysis project Ga0233425, IMG submission 181712) | Freshwater microbial communities from Lake Towuti, South Sulawesi, Indonesia - Watercolumn_Towuti2014_140_MG | ecosystem: Environmental > Aquatic > Freshwater > Lake | place...
GGCTCCGATCTAAAGGGTATATCAGGGTTCATCAACCAAAAGTGTCACCCAATTTTACCCCTCTTTTAGCTCATAATTTGGTGGTGTGAACACTGTATAACTACCAGATTTTGAGTTCCCAATCATGGCCATAGCCTGTGCCCCGAAGGATCATAAAAAATTCCCGTAGGACAAACACTATTGCTAAATAGGTGTAAGATATTATAACTTATAAATAATCTATTGACAAATAATTTTTTTGGCTTACATTCAAAACAAAAAAACGTCTCAGGAAGTTATCTGGCAATGGGTTTTTCCGGCTAATATTGTTGACGGTTGAGAACAAGACCGGAGAACTTAGGCGTTACCATCTGCACGAAACCCTGGTCCAAAAAGCCATCAAACAGGCGGTGGGCCGAGCCAGGATAACCAAACGAGCCACGGCCCATACTTTTCGTCATAGTTTCGCCAGTCATCTGCTTCAGGCTAATTACGACATCCGGACCATTCAGGAACTGCTGGGGCACAGTGATGTCAGAACGACGATGGTCTACACCCATACCGTTAAAAGTGTTACGATCAAAGAGGCTAAAAGCCCGCTGGATTTTTAAGCTCCAATGGGATCAAATGTGGGGAATAGTAAGGTAAAAATGATATGAAAGTTTGGATAAAAATCCTGGATCTGCCGGAACTGGTCACCGTATTCGGGGATCGGACGTTTTCCTTCTCCTTTTCCGGACAAACCTTGAACGATCTGCTCCGGACCCTTCTGGCCCAATATGGATCGGCCCTCTCCCGAGTGCTCCTGGAGGCCGATGGCCGTTTCAACCAGGCGGTGCAGATCCTCGTTAAAGGAAAATTGTGCGCCCAGGATTTAGATAAACCGATTCCTTTGGAGGAAGGGGATCAGGTGGTCTTTGTAGCCTTTTTGGAGGGAGGATGAAGAATTGGCAGATTGCTGAAACAGGCCCATCTGCTGCGTTGCCCTCATCTCTCCCCGCTTTTCAGCGGGGCAGGCTTATTGCGACGTACTATTATTTGCGTCCAAAGGAGTGGATAACAATTTCCAGCCTTTATTAACGGTCTTGGAAGTGTATTGGCGTTTTGCGTTTTAAGAAGTGTTAGAACTCTGGACCCCGGCTGGAGTTTACCAGGCCGAAGGCCTGGCCAGGGTGACGGAAAAGGTCATAAATACGATAGGTCATTCCGGGCTCGATAAGCCTGCTCCGTACTCGATACGGGGGAATCCAGTGACTTTCTTTATGTTTGTTCTATTTTGAGACGATTAATCCCTCAGGAGGTCCATGATGAAGAGGTTATTTCTTTTTTTAGCTTTCCTTTTCTCCCTGACGATAATCCCTTGGGCCGCCTGGGCTGGTGCGCCCGGGGCTGAGGCGGCTAATGTGCACCTGATCGGATACAGTGACCTGCAGGGTCGTGATGCCCTCCAGGTGGTCCTGAAAGGCCACTATGCCTATGTGGGCCATCACCGGGGAAGAGAAAGAAATCCTCTGACCGGGGCCTCGGAATGGAATGGAACGACCATCCTGGATGTCTCTAATCCGAGCAATCCCAAGATCCTCAAGCATATCCCCGCTTATGAGGGAGCGGAAAGCCGTGCCGTGCAAGTGGTGGAGAACTATTTTCAGGGGAAGGATTTTCTGCTCCGCAATCAGGAATCCAGCCAATTTACCGGCTTCGAGGTCTGGGAGATAACCGACCGGTCCTCGCCTAAACTGGTTTCGAAAATTGAAGGCCTTCAGGCCGCTCATAAAAGTTGGTGGGATGCAAAAACCGGGTATGCCTATCTGTCGGGTAGATGGCCGGGTTGGCATGGACAGCATCTGATCGTCTATGACCTGAAAAACCCCTTTCAGCCGAAATGGGTCTCCAATTGGGGGCTTCCCGGCCAATCCCCAGGAGAATCCGGGAAAGGGGTCAGCCTGCACCACCCGGTCATCTCCGGAAACCGGGCTTATCTCTCTTATCTCTTTGGCGGCGATGTGGCGGTCCTGGATATAAGTGATAACGCACGGCCCAGGCTGATCGCCCATATCGATTCGGTCCCTTCCCTGACCAAGTCCCATACCGCCGTGCCCTTCCCGCCTCTCCGGGACCCCGGGTTAAGCAAAGAGAAAGACCGTCCCAAACAGATCCTGGTGGTCTCGGAAGAAGCCCTGGCCTTCGGGTGCCAGGAGTCTCGGCCCCAGCTTTATCTCTTTGATACCACCGAAGAAAGAAATCCCCGGTTGATTTCAACCTTTAAGATTGAGGATGGGGACTTCTGCGAACGGGGAGGCCGCTTTGGTCCGCACCAGTTTTCCGAGACCAAAGACGGAAAGATTATCGGCGGCACACTGCTCTATGTGGCCTATTTCAACGCCGGTTTACGAATCGTTGATATGACCGATCCCTTTAAACCGAAGGAGGCCGGCTATTACATACCGGCTATGCCGGAAGGGAGTAAAGGAGGGAAACGTTTCGGAAGGGTGATCCAGACCAACGATGTGGACCTGGACAAGAGAGGCCTTATCTATATCACCGATCGGGCCGGGGCCGGCCTGCATATTCTTCAGTTTACGGGGAAAAAATAACATGAGAAATTGGTCCAAATTTATTCGCAGAGTTAGTATTGGAGGAGGTCTCAGCCTGGTGCTGATTTCTCTTTCATTGGCCGGAGACCGTTCGGTTGATCTGGACAGACAAGTCAGCCGCTTTCTGGAGGAAAGCCGATCGAAATGGTCGGCTTGGAATGTCCCTTACGAAGACGGGAAAATCCTTCATGATCTGGTGGTAAAAGGACCCTTTCGAAATATCCTGGAGATCGGCACCTCCACCGGGCATTCGACGATCTGGCTGGCCTGGGCCGCTTCGAAAACCGGAGGAAACGTGACGACCATTGAAATTGACCGGGGGAGGCAGGAAGAGGCCCTTGGCAATTTTAAGAAGGCCGGGGTCTCCGCTTTTATCCAGGCGATTCTGGCCGACGCCCACAGGGCGGTTCCCCAACTCGAAGGACCGTACGATTTTATTTTCTGTGATGCCGATAAGGAATGGTATCTCCAGTACTTTCTTCATCTCAAAGGGAAAATAGCCCTAGGAGGATGCTTTGCGGCCCATAATGTCCTGTGGAGTCATGATCCGCACATCCGAAAGTTTCTGGATTATGTGCGCGGAGATTCGGCCTTTCGGACCACCATTGAGCGGGGGAGTGGGGAGGGGATTTCGGTAAGCTGCAGGGTCAAGGATTAACAGATTGCTGAAAAAGGCCCATTTACTGTGTTGTCCTCATCTCTCGTCATTGCGACGTACTTCTATGTACGTCTCATTCCTCGAAATTTTGGACGCCTTGTATCTGGACCTTTTTGAGCAACCTGTAATATAAGAGTTTTTTCACATCCGATTAATAACCATTTGAATCCTTAAAGAAGAAAGAGGGATTTAGGTTCGCCTAGTGAAACAATTTGACTGGTGGCTGACGGGAATATGCGCCTCACGGGTCTTCAATGGCCTTGTTTTTATGACCTATGCCGCCACCTTGCCGGTCCTGCAGGAGAAGTGGAACATGTCGGCTACCCAGGCCGGTTCCATCTCCGGGGGATTCCAGTTAGGCTATGCGGTTTCCCTGGTGATTTTTTCCAGTCTGGCCGACCGCATCAGCGCCCGGACGGTTTACCTCCGATCCCTGCTGGCCACCGGGATCTGTGCACTGGGCTTCGCCTTTCTGGCCCGGGATTACCTCTCCGGGTTGATTCTGCAGACCTTGTTAGGCTTGGCCCTCGGAGGGAGCTATACCACCGGGGTGATGATTATCGCCGATCAATATAAGCCCAAACGGAGAGGCATGGCCGTCGGCTTTTTTATCGCCAGCACATCCTGCGGTTATGCCCTGTCCTTACTCATCAGTGGATCAGCCCTCCCTCTGGGCGGTTATCCGCTTTCTTTCCTGCTCACTTGCTTGGGTCCTGGGCTGGGCTGGGCGATAGCTTCGGTTACGTTACGTCGGACCGTAATCCCGGTACCGGAGCGGCGGACAGGACAGCATTTCACCAGGGAAGTCCTGGGCAACCGCAAGGCCATGCACCTGATCTGGGGGTACACCTTTCACAATTGGGAACTCCAGGGCATGTGGGCCTGGACGCCGGCCTTTATGGCCGTTTGCCTGGGTGGGGGGACCGGTGCGGCCGGCCTAAAAGCCGTCGGCGCCGGAGCGAATATTGTCGCCCTGTTCCACGTCATGGGGCTGTTCGCTTCCCTTTCCATGGGGGTGATGTCGGATCGGTTCGGTCGGGCTCAAGTGATGCTGATCATGGCCTCAATCAGTATGCTCTGTTCCTTGCTCTTTGGTTGGACGATTGGCTGGCCCTTATTGGTCATAATCGGGATCGGGATGATTTACGCCTTTACTTCCCTGGGAGACTCTCCGATTCTCTCAGCCGCGCTGACCGAGGTGATGGAGCCCGCCTATCTTGGTTCGGCCCTGGGGCTGCGGTCCTTTCTGGGATTCGGGGCGGCGGCGATCGCCCCCCTGGCCTTCGGTGCGGTCCTGGATTGGAGCAATCCTTTGATCGAGGGACAAAGGTCCTACCAGATCTGGGGTTGGGCCTTCTGTTTGCTGGGCCTGGGAGGAATAGGGGCGGTCTGGACTATTTCCCGATACAGCCATTTCCGGAAGTGAATCTTTAAGATCAGTTGGGCCTGATAGGACGGTAGAAATGAAGGGCAGTGTTGGTCTCCTGCTAATTTATCTGTTAAAAATCCAAACCGATTCATCCATAGAATTATCAACAGGATGATGAAAAATGAGTTTCGGCAATCCGTAAATGTCTTTAAGGAGGATTAAGCTATGCAGGTATTAGTACTCTATTATTCTAAAGGCGGAAATACCCGCAAATTGGCCGAGAGCATTGCCCAGGGCGTTGAAGAGGTGGAAGGGGTCAAAGCCCTGCTGCGCAGTACCGGCGAGGTGACTAGGGATGATTTCGTCAATACTCAGGGGATTATCGCCGGATCACCGGTCTATTTCGGGACCATGGCCGCTGAACTGAAGCAGGTCTTTGATCAATTTGTCGGGGTACGAAAAAAGATGGAGGATAAAGTGGGGGCGGCCTTCGCGACATCAGGGGACCCCTCGGGAGGCAAAGAGACGACGATCTTTTCCATCCTCCAAGCCTTGATGATTTACGGGATGATTATTGTCGGCGATCCGCTAAAGGCCACCGGACATTACGGTGTCTCCTGTGTCGGTGCGCCGGATGAAAAGACCGGGACATATGGCGTTATGCTCGGTCGCCGGGTGGCCGAGCTGGTCAAAAAAATCAGGAGTTGAAGGGACCGTTTTGAAAATAGGTTTCCCCCCGGTATCCGTCAACGACCTCCAGCTCGTTGATCCCCGGGGGAGAAAAGCCAAAAACGATTTCCAGGAACGTAACCACAATCCGATAGGTCACTCCCCAGAGGACTTCCGCCTCGGCCTCCGCTTTTTGGAGGAATCCGGGAAAAATCTGGACAGCCTCATCACCGGCCCTTCGGGTTGAGGCGAAATGCATGCGATAGGAGATATAATTTTCAGGGTTCAGAAATTCCTTTAAAGGAATGGAAACCACCTTTTCCACTTCCCAATTGGGATGGAAGCGCTTTTGGGCTTTTATCCAGATGACCAGGGGATAAAGCATTTTCCCTAAAAGATGCAGCTCTTGAGGCGGCAGAGGGCCGAGAAAGATTCCTCCAAAGGGATTAAGGCGCATTTCTTCCAGGCCTTCTCGGAGACCGGCAGCCAAGAGGAGAGAAAGGGCCTGGGATTCCTCTTTTTTTTGAACCCGCCATTCCTGCCAATAGGGCCAACGGGATAAAGGGGAAAAGGGGAGCTTCAGCAAACGGGCCAGAAAGGGATCAAGCCTAGGGGCAATCGCTCCTCCTGGGAAACACAGATCCCCGGCTTGTTTGACCCGTTGGGATCGTTTATTGAAGATCAGGCAGGGTTCGAACTCAGATCCGTTTCCGCAAGATTCTTCCCCTAAGAGGAATAGAACGGCCGAAAAGCTCTTTGAATCAGTTAAGTTTGCGGGGAACAGGTGGTTTTCCCGGTTCTCTTGATTAAGGGTTTCCCTTATCCTATCGGCTAGTATAAGGGAATCTTCGGTCACCGTTCTAGTGGATCCTCCTGATTAAGAAGCTGATTAGAGGGGCGTTCAGCTTTTTATTGGAAAGGATTATAGCCTGGTTTTTTATAGAGGCCGGTCGGGTTATTGAGAATATCGGGCCGATAGACTTTTTCAGCCCAGTCTTTGGACTCCACCTCTTCAAAAGCAACCGACACAACCTTTTCTTCACACTTGGCGATTTCCATGACATCTTTGGTAATCGCTTCGGCCAATTGTTTTTTCTGCTCTTCGCTTCTTCCCGGAAGAAGTTTTACAATCACATGGGGCATTTTTAGGCTCTCCTTTAGGCGAAAGGATCGATCTTTAAATTTAAAGAAATTTTGAATGGGTTGTCAAGCTTTATCCTGACTAGCTGTTCTTGGCAGCCCTTTGGAGGAAACAGGCAAAATTTCTCCAGGGCGGCCTTTGGAAAGATTTAACCATAAAATGCCTGTCGGGTTAAAACTAAAAATAATTTACAAGTAACTCAGAGTTATGCTATAGGACAACTGTTTAAGTTAAGGGTTTTACGTCTGGTTGGAAAAGGGAATAGATAATTGAATCTCCCTGCACTAAGGTGCAGTCCCGCCATGGCGGGATTCCAGGCAAGGAAGGGATCTGTTTTATTGTAGTTCGCTCGCTAACCCATACATTCACGCCAGGGCGTGACGGGGAATGCGCTCGATATCCCTGTTCAAAGAGGCCGTCATGAAAGATCGAACCTCCGGATATTTTGATCCTCAGTGGGAAACCCGGCCGGTTGAGGAAAAACGACCGGTCATAGAACACCGTCTTCGTCAAACCCTGCTCGCGGCTTATGCCCAGTCCCCGGCCATCGCGCGGACGTTTAATCAGGCCGGATTACCTCCGGAAAAGATCCGGACTATTGCCGATTTGGAACGGATCCCCATTACCAAAAAGGCTGATCTGATTACGATTCAGAAAGATACCCCTCCCTTCGGCGGCCTGCTGACTCTTTCTCCTAACCAACTAAAACGAATCTTTGTCTCTCCTGGTCCCATCTATGATCCCATGAAATCAGGAGCAGCCGATTCCCGCTGCTGTAAATGCCTTTTTGCCGCCGGGATCAGGGCCGGTGATATCGTTCAAAATACCTTCATGTATCACTTTACGCCTTTTGGACATTATTTTGATGATGCCTTGGTTTCGATGGATTGTACCGTTATCCCGGCCGGGGTGGGGAATACCGAACTCCAGGCTCAAGTGATGCAGACCCTACAGGTGAACGGCTATATTGGGACTCCCAGTTTCTTAAAGACCATTCTCGACAAAGTGATCGAACAGGGATTCGACCTAAAGAAGAATCTGGCCTTGGAAGCGGCAGTCGTCGGGGCGGAAATGTTATCCGAGTCCTTGCGCGAGGATCTGGAGAACCGGGTGGGCATGCAGGTCAGACAGGCCTATGGGACGGCCGATGTGGGGCTGATCGGGCATGAGTGTTCGGAGAAAACGGGATATCACCTATTTGATGAGGAACTGCTCTTCGAAATCGTCGATCCGGCCAACGGAAAGCATATGCCTGCCGGAGAAATCGGGGAATTGGTCATTACCAGTTTCAACCCGGTCTATCCTTTGCTTCGATTCGGAACCGGGGATTTGACTTCCATTGATGAAAGTCCCTGTGCCTGTGGACGGACTGCTTTTCGTTTACCTCGGCTTTTGGGAAGGGTAGACCAGGTAACCAAGGTAAGGGGTATGTTTATTCATCCCAGCCAGGTGGTTCTGGTCCTCGGTAAAAATCCCATAATTGCCCGAGCCCAGGTGTTGGTAACCCAGCAGAACCACCAGGATGAAATGACTTTTCTGGTCGAATTGGCTGATGAGGGGTTGGATCGGGAATCGCTGGAAAATAAATTGAAAGATGATATTCGAGAGATTATGCGTTTAAGGGGAGAGGTTCGCTTCGTGCCCCAAGGAACTATTGGTGAAGAGGAAAAGCAGATTATAGATAAACGGGTCTGGGATTAACAGGCTGCTGAAAAAGGCCCATCTGCTGCGTTGCTCTCATCTTTCGTCATTGCGACGTACTTCACCGTACGCCTCATTCCTAAAGATTTCGAGCGCCTTGGATCTAGACCTTTTTGAGCAACCTGTAAAAAAGAGTTTTTCAGTATTCTGGTAATGGGCAGGTTAAGGAGAATATGATGCAATATAGTTTGACCGAAGAACAACTGATGGTTAAGGATATGGTCAATCGTTTGGCCAAGGATAAAATCGCCCCCGGGGCCGCCGAGCGGGATGAAAAGGGCGGATTTTCCTGGGAGATGGTCGAGGTCCTTCGGGAAAACGGCCTTTTTGCGGCCGATTTCCCCAAAGAATACGGCGGAGAAGATATGGGCCTCCTGGCCGTTTGTCTGGCTATTGAGGAAGTCGCCAGGGTTTGCGCCTCCACTTCCTTGATCCTGGCCGTTCACGAATTAGGCACCATGCCTATTTTCTTGGCCGCCAACAAGGAACAAAAGGAAAAATATCTGCCTAAACTGGCCAGCGGAGAACACCTCGCAGCCTTCGGATTGACCGAACCCAATGCCGGGTCCGATGTCTCCGGACTGCAGACCAAAGCGGTGCGTGATGGAGACCATTATGTGCTCAACGGCCGGAAAATCTTTATCTCCCACGGTGACGTGGCCCAGGTCATCTGTATCGCCGCCAAGACCGACTTGACCGTCCCCGGACATAAGGGCATCAGTATGTTTATCGTTGATCAGGGCACGCCCGGTTTGATCGTCGGGAAACACGAGAACAAATTGGGAATCAGGGGTTCTTCGACCGTCGAGTTGATCCTGGAGGATGTGCGCATCCCCAGGGAAAACCTTTTGGGGCAGGAAGGACAGGGCTTTCTGATCTTGATGAAGACCTTGGATTTTACCCGTATACCGGTGGCCGCCCAGGCCCTGGGAATCGCCCAGGGGGCCCTGGATTATGCCGTTCAGTATACCAAGGAACGGGTCCAGTTCGGGAAGCCGATTTTTTCCAACCAGGGGATCCAGTGGATGGTGGCTGACATGGCCACCCGGCTGGAAGCGGCCCGGCAGTTAACCTATAAAGCGGCCGCCCTCTACCAGACGTTTTCTAAAAATTTGGACCGTCTTTCGGCGGAAGCCCTGCGCTATTCGGCCATGTGCAAGATGCTGGCCTCCGATACGGCTATGAGCATCACCACCGATTGCGTTCAACTCTTGGGCGGATATGGCTACATCAAGGAATATCCGGTGGAACGGATGATGCGGGATGCCAAGATCACTCAGATTTATGAGGGGACATCCCAAGTTCAAAAGATGGTCATTGCCTCCACATTATAACGGTTATTGAGGATAATCCGTTGGATATAATAGCTCAAATACTGGTAAGCGGATTGGCCACCGGGGGGGTTTACGGACTGATTGCCTTGGGATTCGTCCTGATCTATAAGGCCACCAGCGTCCTCAACCTGGCCATGGGAGAGTTCATGACCATTGGGGCCTTCATCTGCCTGACCGTCCTGACTCAGCTGCAGGCCCCTTTTTATCTGGCCATGGTCTTCGCCCTGTTCTTTGCCTTTATCCTCGGGGTCGTCGTCGAACGGGTGATCCTGCGCCCTTTGATCGGAGAACCGATCATCTCGGTTATCATGGTGACCATCGGTCTGGGCGTGGCCTTGCGCGGGCTGATGTACATGATCTGGACGCCGGTCTTCAGAAATTTCCCGGACATTTTTCCGCCCCAGCCGCTCAATCTGAAATTTGCCGTCGTTCCTTCCGGTCTGTTGTGGGGATTCATCTTCGCCGTCATTGGAACCCTGGTCTTTTTGGCCATTTTTAAATTTTCCCGGACCGGAATCGCCATGCGGGCCACCGCCAATGACCAACAGGCCGCCCAATCCATGGGTATCAATGTGCGCTGGATCTTTGCCCTGGCCTGGAGCTTTGGGGCCATGGCCTCGGCCATTGGGGGGATCGTCATCGGCAACCTCTCGGGGATAAGCGTGTATATGGGCGATGTGGGGCTCAAGGTCCTGGCCGTGATCATCTTAGGCGGTCTGGACAGTATTGGGGGGGCTATCCTGGGTGGCTTGATTATCGGCCTCCTGGAAAACCTGGCCGGGTTTTATCTCGATCCCCTGGTCGGAGGAGGCATCAAAAATGTGGCCCCTTTTTTCCTTCTGGTTTTAATCCTCATTATTAAGCCCTATGGGTTGTTTGGAAAAAAGATCATCGAAAGGGTTTAAAAAGCAGATGCAGGATAGCGAATCAAAACGATCCTGGATACTGGATAAAGACGACTATCTTTTCTGTTGTTTTTATCGAGCATCCAGCATCCCATATCCAGGATCGGGGTTCTAAAAAATGCGCTGTGGCGATTTTAAAGAGACCTATCTTCAGGACGAAGCCATCTTTCAATCCTTCTTTGTCAAGTTTTTTATGGCCGTCCTGTTGGTTCTTCTCCTGGTCTTTCCTTTCCTGGCCAACGCCTATTTGTTGTATATTGCCAATATGATCGGCTTTGCGGTCATCGGGGCTGTGGGTCTGAATCTGCTGACCGGATTTACCGGCCAGATTTCTTTGGGACACTCGGCCTTCCTCGGTGTGGGGGCTTATACCTCGGCTATCCTGGTCACCCGTTGCGGCTTTTCCTTTTGGGCGTCTCTCCCTTTTGCCGGGCTGGTCTCGGCCCTGGCCGGCGTAATCATCGGCCTGCCTTCCTTACGGGTTAAAGGACTCTATCTGTGTATTGCCACTCTGGCTTCGCAGTTCATTTTTGAATTCATTTTTGTCCACTGGGAGTCCATGACCAAGGGGATTACCGGCATCCATATCCCTCCGCCGCAGATCGGCGGTTTTCAATTCGCCACGGAGAAGGATTTTTACTGGATTACCCTGGTGTTCGTCATTCTGGCCGTCGCTTATGCCCGTAACCTCGTCCGGACCCGCATGGGCCGGGCCTTTGTGGCCATCCGGGACCGTGACCTCTCGGCTGAAATTATCGGGATCAATCTGCTTCATTACAAACTGAGCGCTTTTGCCATCAGTTCGTTTTATGCCGGGATTACCGGGGCTTTGTGGATGAGTTTTTTGAAAGTGGTCACTCCGGAGCATTTCCCCTTTATTTTAAGCATCCAGTTCTTAGCCATGATCATCATCGGCGGTCTGGGCAGCATCCTGGGGTCCATCTTCGGGGCCATCTTCATGACCATTGTGCCGGAGCTGCTGAATCATCTGGCCGCAGTGGTCAAAATCCAGGCACCGGGATATGAACAATTTTTTATCCCCTTGAAAGAGGTGGTCTTCGGCGGTTTGATCATTATCTTTCTGATTTTCGAACCCCGTGGTTTAGCGGAAATCTGGAATCGGATTAAGAATGTTTTTCGGCTTTGGCCGTTCTCCTACTAATGCGTCATGTCCCGGCAGGGGCGTGGCACCACGAAGGATGAAAATCCCACCTCCCTTTGCTAAAGGAGGGTTTTGAAGTCCCTCTTTGGCAAAAGGGGATAGAGGGGGATTTAAGGTTGTTTTCTTTTTTAACCTTTAACCTTAATGGAGGACAACTCGTATGAAAAAAACCGTCATGTTTGTCTTAGCCGTTGTCACGTGTTTAGGGATCGCCTCTTTCTGTCTGGCCCAACAAACCTACACCATCGGGGCCGTCCATCCCTTCACCGGCCGCTTCGCCTTTGCCGGGATCCATGGCCAGGAGGCCATGAAAGATGCCGTGGACATGGTTAATGAAGCCGGAGGCATTAATGGTAAAAAGCTGCTTTATTACTGGAAAGACGGGGAATACAAAGACGATGTGGGGATCGCCGCCTTCAAGAGCCTTTATACCCAATACAAGCCTCAACTGATGTGGGGGCAAAGTACGGGAATGACCAAGGCCCTTGGCCCGGAGATTAAAGACCGCTATAAGGTTCTCTATTCGGCCTATACTTTTGCCGATGTGGCGGCCAATCCCAAAGAAAACCCCTACATGTTTATCCCCGGCCCCACCTATGACGAACAATTCGCCGTTCTCTTGAATTACATCGCCAAACAAAAACCCGGTGCCAATATCGCTTTCTTCTACAGCGACACCGAGTTCGGGCGGGAACCGATCGCCTTTGGACGGGAATATGCCAAAAAGCTGGGCTTAAAAGTGGTGGCTGAAGAAGTGACCAAGGTCGGAGGAGTGGATGTGACCACCGAGATCCTGGACATGAAAAAGAAAAATGTCGAATTCTGCATCTTCCAGGGGTATGTTTCCGATCCGATCCAAAAGGTCATGAAACAGTCCAAGGATTATGGGTTCAAGTGTCAATTCATGGGCACCTTCTGGTCTACGGAAAAACACCTCCTCGATGCCCTGGGGCCCCTGTCCGATGAATATATCGGGGTGACGGCCTATTCGTTTTACTACCAGGATCAATATCCCCTGGTCAAAAAAATCCGGGATTGGGTTAAAAAACGTGATGCCAAAGGCGGCGATTATCGTTCCCAGGCCTATATGCAGGTCTTTATGGGCACCACCCTGTTGATTGAGGCCCTGAAGCGGGCCGACAAGGCCGGTCCGGTAACCGGAGAAAGTTTAGTCAAGGCCCTGCAGTCCATCAAAAATTTTGATGTGGGCGGTCTTATGCCTCCGGTGACCATCAAAAACAACAGCGTACCCGTGGGGCGCATCGTCCGCGGCAATTCCAAGACCGGCCGTTTCGATCCCATAACCGACTGGATCACGCTGGACTGATAATAAAAATCGGTGCAAGGTCTAAGGTCCAAGGCCCAAGGGAAAAACAATAGAAACCGTTTACCGTATACCTTAAACCTTGTACCGATTACACAGTCTCACAGCGAAAACTAAAATGCTGGAATGAATTTTTTGATGACCCAATCCAATCCTAAAACCTTACCGGCCCTGTTGAAGCGCAATGCCGCCCAATTCGGGGATTCCAAGGTGGCTTTGCGCGAAAAAGAGTTTGGGATCTGGCAGTCCGTATCCTGGAAAGGTTATTTCGAGAGGATCAGATACCTGGCCCTGGGCTTAATGGAATTGGGTTGCCGAAAAGGGGACAAGCTGTCGGTTATCGGGGATAACCGTCCTGAATGGTTGTATGCCGAACTGGCTATCCAGTCTTTGGGCGGGGCCGTGGTGGGCATCTTTCCCGACAGCCATCTGGAGCAGGTTCAATATATTATCAACCATTCTGACTCGACCTTCATCATGGTGGAAGATCAGGAACAGACCGATAAAATCCTCAACATGATCGACGATATTCCCCAGGTGAAAAAGGTGATCATCGACGACATGAAGGGGATGCGCAATTATGACCATCCGGTTCTGATTTCTCTGAACAAGGTGTTGGAAATGGGCCGGGAAAAGGACAGGCAAGAGCCGGATTGTTTTGATTCCTTTCTGGCCGGAGTTCAAGAAGAGGATGTGGCCATGATCCTCTATACCTCGGGGACAACCGGTCTTCCCAAAGGAGTCATGCTCACCCATCGGAATATGATCAAGATGATCGAGAATTTCGATAAAGTTGACCCCGCCTTTTCTTCGGACAACCATGTCTCCTTCCTGCCCCTGCCCTGGGTGGGCGAACAGGCCACCTCCGTGGCCTGGAATCTCTATAAAGGGGTGACCATCAATTTTCCGGAAAAGGTGGAGACGGTTTCCCAGGATATCCGGGATATCGGACCTCATCTGTTACTGGCCCCTCCTCGCCATTGGGAAAAGATGTGTTCCGATATCCAGGTCAAGATCCAGGATGCCGCCTGGATCAAACGACAGCTTTATAAATGGTGTATGCCTGTTGGCTATAGGCTGGCCGATCTACGTCTGCGCCGCCAGACACCTCCTTGGTATTGGAAGATCCTGGATAAAATGTGCTTTTTTCTCCTTTTCCGATCCCTAAAAAATTATCTGGGATTGGCCTTCCTGCGGAACGTTTACACCGGCGGGGCGCCCATCGGACCGGAGGTTTTTAATTTTTTTATGGCCCTGGGCATTAATATCAAACAGCTCTACGGCCAGACGGAAGTAACCGGAATCGCCGTCGGCCATCGCAATGACAGTGTTAAGCTTAACACTGTCGGTCATCCCATGCCGGGAATTGATTTGAAGATATCCGATGCCGGGGAGATCCTGATCAAGGGGCCGACGGTTTTTAAGGGCTATTATAAAAATGAAGAAGCAACCTTGAAAACCTTACATGACGGCTGGGTCCATACCGGGGATGAAGGGATCCTGGATGAGGACGGACAATTGGTCATGATCGACCGCCAGAAGGATGTGATGCGTCTGGCCGACGGCAGCAAGTTTTCCCCCCAGCTTATTGAGAACAAATTGAAATTCAGTCCCTATATCAACGAGGCCATGGTCGTGGGAAAAGAACGGCCTTTTATCGCCGCCCTGATCATTATGGATATGGCCAACATGGGGAAATGGGCCGAAAATAGCAAGCTGACCTATACCACCTTTACCGATTTATCCCAAAAGAAAGAGGTCTATGATTTAATCGCCGGGGAGATCGGCCGGATCAATCGGACGTTACCCAAAATCGCCCGGGTGAAACGGTTTGTTATGATGGTTAAAGAACTGGATGCCGATGATGATGAAATGACCAGGACCCGCAAGCTTCGCCGTTCTTTTGTCTCCGAACGCTATGCCGATTTGATCGAGGCCTTATACGGAACGGAGGAAGAGATCGAGGTGTCCTCGGAGATTCGCTATCAGGATGGCACAGGCTTCCGCCTCCAGACCCGGGTCAATGTTCGGACGGTTACCGAGGATTCATGAGCAACTCCATGCTTCACTATGACCCCAAAGCCTATCAATTGATCGTTGAGGATATTTCCTTGACTTTCGGGGGGATTAAGGCCCTCTCCGGGGTGACTACCGGCATTAAAAAGGGAGAAATCTTTGCCGTTATCGGTCCAAACGGAGCCGGGAAGACCTGCCTGCTCAATTGCATCAACCGTTTTTACCAGCCGGAAGGTGGGAAAATACTTTTCGAAGGGCGGGACATCAGCAAAGTCAAACCCCATAAAATTGCCGAGCTGGGCATTGCCCGGACTTTCCAGAATGTGGAGCTCTTCGGCCATATGAGTGTCCTGGACAACATCAAGCTGGGCCGTCATATACATTTGCGTTCCGGATTCCTCTCCGGGGGGATTTACTACGGGAAGGCCCGGCTGGAAGAAATGATCCTGCGAAAAGAAATTGAAGAGACCATTATTGACCTTCTGGAAATTGAGCATATTCGCAAACAGGTGGTTCATACCCTGCCTTACGGCCTGCAGAAACGGGTGGAGCTGGGACGGGCTTTAGCCATGAAACCCAAAATTCTGCTTCTGGACGAACCGGCTGCAGGCATGAACCTGGAAGAAACGGAAGATATGGCCCGTTTTATCCTGGATATCAACGAAGCCTGGGGGGTGACCATCATCCTGATCGAACATGATATGGGCATGATCATGGACATCAGCGACCGGATTTGCGTCCTCGATTTCGGCATAAAGATCGCCGAGGGGACCCCCGAGGAAATACGACATAATGAACAGGTCATTCAGGCCTATTTGGGAGAACAGGATTTGACCTATTCGAGATTGGGAGCGTAATCCGTTCGGCGTAATGCGTTCAGCGTTCGGCGAACACCGAACACCGAACGACGAACGGTTTTTAGGAAAAATGGAATCTTTATTAGCCGTCAACAACATCGAAGTCATTTATCACAACGTTATTCTGGTCCTGAAAGGTCTTTCTCTGCAGGTGCCGGAGGGCCAGATCGTTACGGTCTTGGGAAGCAACGGAGCCGGAAAGACCACGATGCTGAAGGCCATATCCGGGTTGTTGAAATCGGAAGACGGAGAAGTGACCGACGGCTCCATCACCTTTCAAGGTCAACGCATTGACCGGATGTATCCGGAAAAAATAGTCCGATTGGGGATCTTTCAGGTCATGGAAGGACGGCGGGTTTTCGTCGACCTGACCGTGGAGGAAAACCTGATTGCCGGAGGCCATACCAATAAAGATACCAAGAAAATGAAGGAGGATCTCCAGATTGTTTATTCCTATTTCCCCCGTCTGAAGCTTCGTCGGTCCGTTTTGGCCGGATATATCAGCGGAGGAGAACAACAGATGCTGGTCATTGGCCGGTGCCTCATGGCCAATCCTAAACTGATGCTCCTCGATGAGCCCTCCATGGGTCTGGCCCCTTTGCTGGTGGCCGAGATTTTCGATATCATCAAACGCATTAACCAGGAAAGAAAGGTAACCATTCTGCTGGTGGAGCAGAATGCCCGTTTGGCCCTCAGCATTGCCCACCATGGGTATGTCATGGAGAATGGCCGGATTGTCCTCGACGATACGGTTGAGAAACTCCGGGAAAACGCCGACATCAAAGAATTCTATCTGGGTCTGACCGAAGTGGGCAAAAAAAGTTATCGGGATGTGAAACATTACAAACGTCGTAAACGCTGGCTGGCCTAGATCAATTGGTAGGATTGATATTCTTCCATTCTTAGCTGACCCTGATTAGTAAAAATCAACCATGAAAAAACCTTCCTGACCACATCTGTGGGAAATAGTCAGGAAAAAGAGAAAAGAAACGGCTGCAGAGCCGAGCCAAGAGGTTTTAAAATATGATCGAAATAAAAGAAGAGCAAAGAATCCTTTTGACCAATCTGAAAAGGGCGGTCAAAGAGAAAATCGCTCCTTTGGCCGCTGAAACGGATAAAATAGGGGAATTCAACTGGGAAGTTACTTCTCTGTTATGGGACTTGGGGATTCTTCAAATCATGCTGCCGGAGGAATACGGCGGTTTAAAGGAATCACCCTGTTCCACCCTTTGTTTGTGCATTGAAGAGATTGCCAAGGCCTGCGCGGCTTCGGCGGTCTTACCCCTTATTCAGGCCGTAGGCAGCTTCCCTCTGATCAAAGGCGGCAATGCCGAACAGCAGAAAAAATATTTCCCCATGCTTTCCGAGCAAAGGATGCTCATCGGCTATCTGGTCACCGAACCAGGGGCCGGGTCGGATGTGGCCAATATCAGCACCAGGGCCGAGAAAAAAGGCAATGCCTATATCCTTAACGGCCGGAAAGCCTTCGCCACCAACGGCGGGGTGGCCGGATTATACTCGGTTTTAGCCAAAATCGATGGGAAGGCACCCTCTTTCTTTTTGGTAGAACGTCATCAAAAAGGAGTGGCCATAGGCAAAGTGGAGGAGAAATGCGGATTTCGAGGCAGCAACACCACCGAAGTGATCCTGGAAGATGTGCTGGTGCCGGAAGAAAACCTACTGGGAAATCCGGGAGAAGGTTTTATCCTGGCCATGAAGGATTTTGACATGTCCCGTCCGGCCGTAGGAGCCCTGGCCCTCGGTATCGCCGAAGGGGCCCTGGCCTTCGCCGTGGAATATGCCAGACAGCGGCAGACCTTCGGTGTCCCCTTGATCAATCATCAGGCCATTCAGTTTATCCTGGCCGAGGCCTATACCCTAATTGAAGCCGGACGGGGGCTGGTGGAAAGAGCGGCTCAAGCCTTTGATGCCGGTCAGACCAATACGGTCCTCTCCTCCATGGCCAAAAGCTTTTGCAGTGATGCGGCCATGAAGATCACCACGGACATGGTCCAGATCTTGGGCGGCTATGGATATACCAGGGATTATCCCTTGGAACGGATGTTCCGCGATGCCAAGTTGACTCAGATTTTTGAAGGATCCAACCAGATCCAGCAGATCATCATTGCCAAACAACTTATCAAGAAAGGACTGGCCGAACGTTAAAGACCGGCTGGTTCATTTGGAGGAATAGGGTTATGGATTTTTCATTAAGCAAAGTGCAACAGGATATCAAAAAGGCGGCGGCGGAATTCGCCCAAGGTGAGTTTTTGCCGGAAGTCGCCCAGGAATGTGAGCTGAATCATCGCTTCCCCCGGGAGCTGTATCAAAAGGCCGGTAAACTGGGATTTATCGGACTGGATTACCCGGAGGAGATTGGCGGGGGCGGGATGGGGGTGACCGAAAATGTCCTGGTCATCGAGGAATTCTGCAAAGCCGATTCAGGCTTGGGGATGGCCATCCATCTGGCTTTTTTGCCGGCCAAGATCCTGAAAATATTCGGGACCCTGGAGCAACGGAAAAAATATCTTTCCCCTTTAACCAAAGGGGAGTGGATTTCAGCTGTTTCCTTTACCGAACCCGACCACGGCAGTGATCTGACCCGGATGGAGACCACCCTTACGGAAACCTCCGATGGGTTTGTCCTCAATGGGACGAAAATTTTCACCACCAATGCCGGGTATGCCGATTTTTTTATTGTCCTGGCCCAGGATGATCCGGAGGCCGGTGCCGGAAAAGGGATGAGCACCATCGTCGTCGAAAAAGACCCTTCTTCCTGGATGGAGGGGAGGCTGGAGATCAATGAAATCCACAATAAGATGGGCTTAAGGATGACCTCCAGCGGTGAACTGGTTTTTCATGACCTAAAAGTGCCAAAAGAAAACCTGATCGGGGGGAAAGGGCGCGGACTGCAAAACGTCCTGGATTTCCTCAACGAGAGCCGTATCGAAATCGGGGCCCAGGCCCTGGGAAACGCCGAAGGGGCCTTCCTGAAGGCCTTGAATCACAGTCGGGTGCGAAAACAGTTCCAGAAGCCCTTAATCGATTTCCAGGCCATCGGCCACCGGATGAGCCGCTTATGGAGCCAGATCCAGTCCATCAAATGGCTGACCTATTATACGGCCTGGCTCTCCGATCAGCATTCCAAGCAGATGTCCAATTTGATGCCTCTCTACACCTCCATGATCAAACACCATGTCCCGGAGACGGCTAAAATGATCATTGACGAGACCATTTCCGTATTCGGGGGCTATGGGTATTTTCTGGAACAGGAAGTGGAAAGGCGCTATCGGGACAATCGGATCGTGGAGATTTATGAAGGCACGGTAGAGGTCCAGCTCAACAATATGATGCGCCTGCTGAAGAAAGTGAATATGGGGCTGATGAAATCGACTTTGCTTTAACTGAAGGGATGAGGCGCGAGGGACGAGGAATGAGAGTTGATATCAATTTCTGATCATCGCCCTTTTTCTGTCATGAAAACAAACCGAGTCTTTTACTTCATTATCTGTTCAATACTATGGTTGAGCCTGAGCCATGCCCAGGCTCAAGCCCCTCCCTCGGCCCAGGAACTCGAACGGACCATTCAATACCTGATCGACCAGGTGGCCAGGTCGGAATGCACCTTCATCCGTAATGAAAAATTTTATGGCGCCAAAGAAGCCGCCGAACACTTGAAGGCCAAGGCCAAGTATTTTAAAAAGGAAATTCAGACGCCCGAAGATTTCATCCGCTTGGCCGGGACCAAAAGCATTGTTTCCGGTGATGATTATTTTGTGCGGACCAAAGAAGGCAAAGAGCTGCGCTGTGCCGACTGGCTGACTAAAATGCTGGATGATTATGCCAAAAAGCAAAAAGAAACCAAGAGAAAATAACAAAACCACCAGCCTTTCTGTTTGATTTCAGTATGTCGTTTTTTCTATTCCAGGCCCATAACTCTGCCCTCTTTCCGAGTCAAGGCCTCTAGGCAAGGTCAGTGGATTGAGAAGAATTGAGATTCCCAAAATATTGGAATTAGGAGAGGGAGTTTTGGAGGCGGGAGAAAAAAAGAAAAATCTTGAAGTTAGGGCTTGATTCGTGCCCCTATTTTGAGTACAATAGAACCCATTATGAGTACGAAACCATTTCGCGATACTCTCTCGATGGCTCTTTTCGGCAAGACTAAACGGACCTTGCTGGCCTTATTTTTTTTCAACCCGGAGGAGTCCTTTTATCTGCGCCAGATAACCAGGTTAACCGCTGCCGGACAGGGATCGGTTCAACGAGAGCTGAAAAAGTTGACCGAGGCAGGTATCCTCGAACGCCTTGAGCAGGGCCGCCAGGTCTATTTCAAGGCCAAAGGCAACTGTCCCATTTTCGATGAATTAAAGGGGCTGATATTAAAAACCGCCGGGCTGGCGGAGGTGCTTCGCGCCGCGTTATCGCCTATGTCCGATAAGATCGATCTGGCGTTCGTGTTTGGGAGTCAAGCCCGGGGGAAGGCCAAAGCTGCCAGCGATATTGATTTATTTATTGTCGGAAATGTCGATGAGCTTGAATTACACCGATTTATCAGCCAAGCAGAGATGAAACTGAATCGCCCCATCAACTACACCTATTTGACCGCTCAAGAGTATAAAAAACGTAAAAAAGAAAAAGGGGGATTTCTTTCAAGGGTCCTGGCCGGGGAGAAAATTTTCATTATAGGAGACGGGCATGGACCTTGAGGAACTCCTCAAAGACGGGCGAATCCATTTGGTTGCCATGGTTTAAATTGTATATTTTGATAAAAGGATCAATATGGATTTTGATTTGACAATTATCCCGGCAGGAAGAATCGAACAGGCCATCCTTCAAATACGAGGACTTCGTGTAATGGTGGATGCCGATATAGCTGTGCTTTATGGGGTGACGACAAAAGCACTAAATCAAGCGGTCAAGCGTAACAAGGACCGATTTCCCGAGGATTTCACGTTTCAACTAACTCCAAAAGAAAAATCGGAGGTGGTCACAAACTGTGACCACCTCTCTCGACTGCGATTTTCACCGGTTCTCCCCTATGTTTTTACCGAACATGGTGTCCTTATGCTCGCCAACATCCTCAATTCAGAACGAGCCGTTCGGGTCAGTGTCCAGATCGTTCGCACCTTTGTAAAATTGAGGGAATCCTTGACGACCCATGCTGAACTGGCCCGGAAACTTGAGGCAATGGAAAAAAAGTACGACGACCAATTCCGGGTGGTCTTTGAGGCCATTCGCCAGCTCATGACCCCGCCCGCCACCCCGAAACGAAAGATCGGATTTCATCTAAAAGAGAAGCAGACCCGCTATGGCAGAAAAGAGGGGCGGTAAAATAATAAGGTCGTGTCTCTGAGACCACTTGAGCACGATGCCAGAATAGCAGTCTTGTGTCAGCACCACGGGATAAATGAGCTATGGAACGCCGATAGAGAGTTTGGCCGTTTTCCTGGCCTATCGGTCTTAAATCCTCTATTTGGATGACGAGGGTTACTTCTTGTTCCAAATGATAACAAAAGTTACAAAATAGGACATAATTTATGGGATCTCAAACAAGAAACGATTTCTTAACCTCCCTTGAACAGGAATTCGGCCAATTGCAAAGGCTCGGCACGAGTAATTCTCTTTTTACGATAAAAGAAAAAGTGCGTTTATATATTCGATATTCCAAAGTATACAAAGGAGGTTCTACATTCTTCGGACTGAGGCAAGAGGACATCACTTTATTAGAAGGATTCCCATCTTTCATTGCCTTCTTATGGGATAGCCAAAAAATCCCATTACTTATCCCATACGAACAGTACTCCGAAGTTTTTCATTCTATTGACCCTGCTAGTGATGGGCAGTACAAGGTCCATATATATACCGGGAGAGAAGGGACTGATCTTAACATTGCAAGAGCGGGAAGGTTTGGAGTAGATTCTCATTTTGGGATAGAAAGTATTCGCAATATCCTTTTGAAAGAAAAAGAAGACAATCTATCAACTGAATTTTCACATTATCAGATGCAGACAATGATGGGGGCTATTGGAAGAATGACCGGTCATGCGATTTATATCCCCATGAACGATAGATCTTTATTGGATTGGAATATTGCGGAAAGATTTGAACTGGTAAATGAAATCCCCTCAACTGGAAAATATAAGCCCTCATCGAGTTTGTCTTTTATAGATGTACTATGGATCCATCCTACACGAAATTTATTATCAGCATCATTCGAAGTGGAGCACTCCACACCAATCTATTCTGGTTTGCTCCGATTTAATGACATCCATATTGATTTTAAGCTCCCACGAGCCGGAATAGTTGCCCAAGCAGAAAGAAAGAACTCATTTCTTCGCCAAATTAATAGAAGGACTTTTCGGGCAAGTGGACTTAGCGATATTTGTTTGTTTTACAGCTATAATGACATCTATCAATGGTATATGCGGCTACTTTCCGAAAGACGAACTTAATCAATGCTGTTAATTTCCACTGGAAAGAAAAACTTCGCCATGTAAGAGCCAACTACTAATCCATCTTTTTGATCAAAGGTAACCCAAAAGAGAGAGTCGGCGTCATTTTGCTTTTCCCGGATTTTCCTAGCCGAATAATCTTGATCAAATTCTGATCTATACGGTCCATGAACAAACGGTTCCACCCCTTGCTTAACTTCAATTAAATAATATTTTTTCATCAACTTCCTTTCTAAATTAAGCCCCCAAATTTTCTGACGGTTTTAAGTCAAACGATTTTGCTAATTGAAAAATGGTTTTTACTGAAGGGCTTTTCTTGCCTCGCTCAAGTAAGCTTATATAGGTACGATGGTAGCCACTCTCAAACCCAAGTTCCTCTTGAGATAAATTTTTATCATTTCTAAGTTGTTTTAATATGTTACCAAACAGTTCTTCAATAGAACCTGGTTTAAAAATAGTGGATAGCTTTTTTTTCATTAGGGAATTATTATAAATTGAAGACTATAAGTCTACAGACTATAGTATGAAATGCCATTCGATGTGCTCCCTGATGGGGACTCCCTCAAAGGAGGATGGTTGGATATCCAAGAGATCTATTTGAAATTCTTTTATCTTTTAACCGATGCCCTGTTATTTAGGATTTGTCCTCTGCCAAACTTTATTAATTGCCATAGGGGAAAAAGATATTGATAGAAAACTTTGGATTATTCAGAAAAACCGGATCAGGAAATATCAACCAAAGACCGATATCGAAGCTGATGACCAAAAAAAGGAAGGCAGTTATGAAGGACCTAAAAGAGCAAATTCAGGCCAAGTTGTCAGAAAAGAAATTACAAAGACAGCAAATGGCATTGTCAAAACCTCCTCGTTATGACGACGTTTTCTTTAAAGGAGTGAAGTGGTTGGATAGCATGACAAGTGCCCTCGTTCAAGAAAAAGGGGAGAAGATAAAAACCGTATTGCCTAAGTGAAGAAGAATTAATGATTGTGGATGAATGGCTACATTGGCTAATCGAAGGAATCTTGCCTGAGGATAGTATCCTGGGAATGTTTAGAGAAAGCCTCTGGGAGTCCGATACCGATACCGGATAAAAGAGATATCCTATTTTATACAGTAACTATTTCATTCCATGACCCCGTTCTCCAGCAAAATGATGGCCTCACGATACATGCCCCGTTTTAAGGTCTGGTAGATCTGGCGGCCTTTATCGGCCAGGGCCGCGGCCCTGGCGATGGCTTGAGTAAGGACCTGGTCAGCGGTGACGGCTTCATCAACGATTCCCCACTCTTTGGACTGGGTCCCTCCGACCCGGATGCCGCTGAGGATCAAGTCCCGAAAGACCACAGGAGACAACCGGCTTTTAATCAGGGCCGTCATGCCCGGGGCCAGGGGAATATTGATGTCGACTTCCGGGAGGCAGAAGAATCCGCGGTCGGCCCGCATGACCCGAAAATCATGGGCCAGGGCCAGCATGGCCCCGGCGGCAAAGGCGTGTCCGTTCATAGCGGCGACGGTGGGGATGGGAAAGGCCATGACCCGTCCTAAGAATTTTAGAACGGATGTGATGAAATCCTGCCGTTCTCCCTGTCCGTCGCCCATGAGCCAGTTGAGATCTAACCCGTTGGAGTAAAATTTTTCTTCTCCCCCTACGGTCACCAATGCCGCCGGTCCAGTGGATTGTTCAACCGTGTCCAGGGCCTGATTCATGGCCTGGATAAAAGGGCGATTAAAGCGGTTCTCACCGTCATGCATGGTCAAAATGAAAACAGCACCTTCCCGTTTAAGATCTACCAATGCCATATTATTTTTTCCTCCGTTGGAAAATGTTATTCCGACGAAAGTCGGAATTTTGTATTTAAAGGTCTCTTGATGCCGGATCATGTCCGGCATGACAATGATTGATTCTTGGTTTCATTAGAAGAAATTTATATCGTCATTCATTAATCAAATGCGGAAAAACACTTTTTATACAGGTTGCTCAAAAAGGTTTAGATGCAAGGCGCCCGAAATCCTGAGGAATGAGTCGTACAGCGAAGTACGTCGCAATGACGAGGGATGAGGGCAACGCCGTAGATGGGCCTTTTTCAGCAACCGGCAAAATATTCAAATGAGTTTTTCTATTATGGCCTGCCATTGATTTAAAATCAAGGAGAAGTGCCCTTCATGAGGGAAAAAGCTGGCCTGACAGCGGGGAATCATTTTTTCAAGTCTCTTTCCGAAGATCGAGGGGACGATGGTGTCTTCTTCTCCATAAAAGAGATCAACCGCCATTCGAATATCCTCCACCCGGAAATCCCAAGGACGGCTGTAGAGAATCACCTCCCGGGCCGGACCCCGATATCCGAACCGGACCGCTTCCCTGAAGGATTGGCTCAAGATCTCCCGGACCCCGGGGGGGTTGAGAACTTCTTGATCCGGAGAAGGCATCCTTTTAAGGAGGTGTTCGATAATCTTTTCTGGAAAGTGTCTAATAAAGATCGCTGCCAGCGAGACCAAACGATCGGATAAGATGACGGACTTTCTGGCTACGCTTAATCCAAAGCGGTTAAGCCAGAGTATTTGACGCAGCATCTCGGCATCGTCAACCGGCCCCAGGCCACAAACAATGACTACCGAAGTGAGACGAGCAGGAATTTTCCAGGCACAAGCCAGGGCATAGGGTCCACCACCGGATAATCCCAGTACGGCAAATTGATCCAAACCCAGGTCCTCGGCCAGTTGAAGCAGGTCATCGGGCCACTCCCCGATGGTCCGTCCCTTCTTGAAATCAGACAATCCAAAACCGGGCCGTTCCGGGGCGATGATCCGCATCTTGGTTTCTTCCAGATAATGAGAAACCAGCTCAATCTCCAGTCTGGATCCAGGAAAGCCATGAAAATAAAAAACCGGACTGCCGCCGGGATCACCGATTTCTCCGTATCCCAGGCGCCTTCCGTCCTTAAGAATGATTTGATTGGATCGGAGGGGAGACATACTTCATTCTACCTCTTTCACCCTTAAGGCACAACTCTGAAACCAGCCGATATTTTTTTATTTTCATTATTAAATGATGGCAGTAGAATAAATGAATATAAAACAGAAGGAGGGAAAATGGCTGATCAAACCGTTCTCCAGGAAACCTTTCATTTTATTCTGACCAGAATGATGGAAACCGGGCAGGCCCCTTTTTATACCGAGATCGCCTATGAACTGGGAGTCCCTGTGGAAGAGGGCCGCCGGATCCTTCACGAGTTGTTTTCAGGGAAAGTCCCCGGCTGGCTCTTTCCCCATACCGATCTTATTGCTTCCTTTGCCCCCTTTAACAACCTTCCCACCCAGTATCGAATCACCATTGAAGGAGAGCAGAAATGGTTCGGCCAGTGAGGGTTTGAAGCGCTGGCGGTCTGCTGGCTCTTCCCGGGCAAGACGATTCAAATTGATTCTCCCTGCCTGGATTGCGGATATCCGATTCAGGTCCAGGTGCGGGATGGAGAAATACTCCTGGCTGATCCCCCTGGGCTTTTGGCTTACGTGGCTGTGCCCTTCTGGAGGTGGCTAGAAGATGTCCCCTTTGCCTGAAGCACCATGAACCTCTTCCGGTCGGAAGAACACATCCGCAACTGGGCCCGCTTTGATCCGGCCACCACCGAAGGGATTATTCCCCTGGCCGATCTGGTCAAGCTGTTTTCCGGCAGTTATTTTCGCCGCCGTTTGGACAAGGACTGGCTGGCCCACAGCCGGGATTATGCCCGGGAAATGGTTGGTACCTTAAAGGAGATCGGCAAGACCGGTCCTTTCTGGTTTAAGCCGAAAGAAATAAAAGCCGGGGGAATTCTAATTTAAGCTTGTCCCAAGAAGGCCCTTATCTCCCCTTTCTTCTGGAAAGGGGAGCCATCCCCTTATCCTTTAAATCCTGTCTAAAAGGGAGTGGGTTATGCAATACATCCTCAAGGTTTTCATTGGTCTGTTTTTTTATTTTAGTTTGGCTTTAATAGGCTACAGCGCCCAAGTGGAACACTTTTCACCCCAGGGCACGGTCAAAGAGGTCCGCCAGGTGGTGGCCCGGTTTTCCGAATCCATGGTCCCTTTCGGGGATCCCCGGCTGACCGATCCCTTCATTGTCTCCTGCCCGGCCAAAGGGCAGGGACGGTGGGTGGACGGCCGGACCTGGTCCTATGATTTTGAAAAAGACCTCCCCGCCGGTCTGGTCTGCGAATTCCGCCTCATGGCCGATCAAAAGACCCTGGGAGGTAAAGAAATAACCGGATTAAAGCTGTTTGCCTTCAACACCGGCGGTCCTTCCATCATAGGGTCCAGGCCTCAGGAGGGAAACAATTGGATCGACGAGCATCAGATTTTCATTGTCTCTCTGGATACGGAAGCGGATGAGACCTCCATCTTGAAAAATGCCTATTGTTCCATTGAAGGTCTTCAGGAGCGGGTGGGTTTAAGGCTCCTCAAAGGAAGGGAGAAGGAAGAATTATTTAAGGCCCTTTCCTTCAAGAAACCCAAGGGCCCGAACGCGGCCTTTCAATGTAAACAAGCCTTTCCCCCGGAAGCAGAAGTTAAGATCATCTGGGGAAAGGGAATAAAATCGGGAGGCGGTGTTTCCAACAGGGAGGACCAGGTCCTGGCCTTCAAAACGCGGCCAACCTTCCAGGCGAAATTTGTCGGGGCGAAAGAAAGGCCTTCTTCCGGCTGCATTCCCCTTCTGCCGATGAAGCTCCATTTCACGGCACCGGTGCCCTGGGAAACGGCCAAACAGATCACCCTTAGAGGCCAAACGGGAAAGATCTGGAGGCCGAAAGCGGAATCGGAAGATTCGAAAGAAGCGATTAACCGGATCATCTTTGAAGGGCCCTTTCCGGAGAATCATGCCTTTACCATTAACCTCCCCAAAAACTTTAAAGACGACTCCGGCCGGCGACTGGCCAACGGGGACAAATTCCCCCTGCCGGTTAAAACCGACCGCTATCCCTCTCTGGCCAAATTCGCCTCCCGCTTCGGTCTGATCGAAGTGGGCGAGGGGGGGGTACTGCCTTTGACCGTACGGAACCTGGAGGCTGAAATCAAGGCCTGGACGGCCAGGGCGGAAGATAAAAAGGAATCCCCAAAAGAGGGAACGCCTCCTCAAGCCTCGAAACCGTCCGAATCGGTCAAAGGAACTCCCCAAGATCTTGGCCGGGGAATTCAAGGACGGCTCCAGCAGATTCAAACGGGCCAGGAAGAAAAAATCATAGAATGGTTGAGGGCCGTACGGTCAGCCAAACGGGCCAGGACCATCTTTAAGAATAGGGAACAATCCCAAAGACTCTCTATCCCCAAGCCCGGCGGGCCTAAGGAATTTGAAGTGATCGGTATTCCCCTAAAAGGGCCGGGATTTTATGTGGTCGAAGTGGAGAGCGAAATCCTCGGTTCCCGGCTCCTGCCCAGGCCCGCACCCATGTATGTACCTACTGCCGCTCTGGTGACCAATCTGGCGGCCCATTTCAAGTGGGGCCGGGAATCCTCCCTGGTCTGGGTGACCAGTCTCGATAAGGGAGAGCCGGTCAAGGCCGCGGCCGTGACCATACGGGATTGTGCCGGGAAAAAGATCTGGGAAGGATGGTCCGACGACAACGGGATCGCCCGGATTTCTACGGCCCTGCCTGGAGCCGAGAGCCTCCGGCGCTGTTCGGACAAAGAAGAACTGGAGGAGTATTCCCCGCCCCTTTCCGGGATCAGGGAGGGACTGTTTGTCTTTGCCAAAAAAGACCGGGACCTGACCTTTACCCATTCCAGTTGGAATCAGGGAATAGAGACCTGGCGTTTCAATATCCCGGAGGGGATGTATCAGGAACGGCCTGGGCTCCTGGCCCATACCGTTTTTGACCGTACCCTTTTTCGGGCCGGGGATGAAGTGCACCTGAAGCACTTCCTCAGAAAATCAGCTATGACCGGCTTTTCTCTTGTTAAGGAGATGGAGGAGTTTAAAGAGGTGGTCATTGAACAGGTCAGCGGCAATCAGCACTATGCCTTTCCCTTGAAGTGGCGTCCCAACGGGACCGCTGAGACGACCTTCAAAATACCGGTTAATGCCAAACTGGGGACTTATGAGGTTTTCCTGAATCCGAAATCGGAAGGCCCGAAATCCCGCTCCGGCCAACGACTGCGCAGCGGCTCCTTCCGGGTGGAGGAATTCCGGGTTCCCATGATGAAGGCCCTCATCCAGGGGCCCAAAGACCCGCTGATCAATGCCCAGGAGACGGAGGTGGATCTGGCCGTGAGGTATCTCTCCGGCGGCGGGGCCCCTGACCTGCCGGTCAAGCTCCGGACCGAGGTCCAGCCCAAAAGGGTATCCCTGCTGGATTATGAAGAGGTGGTCTTTAATAATGGCCGGGTTAAACCGGGGATTGAAACATCGGGTTCCTCTGAAGATGATTTTTATGAGGGGGAGGACGGACCTTCGGAGGGCGAACCCCGAGATAAAAAAAGCCTGCGCACCCTGGAATTGACCCTGGACAAGCAGGGGACAAGCCGAACGAAACTGACCGGTTTCCCTGCTATGGATACCCCCAAGGATATCCTGGTGGAACTTGAATTCCGCGATCCGAACGGGGAGATTCAAACCGTGGCCTCCAGGATCCCTTCCTATCCCTCCAAATATCTGGTGGGTCTTTCACCGGGGATCAATGAACCGACCCAGGCCTCCCTCGGCTACCAGGTTGCTGTCCTGGATCTGCAGGGCCGCCCGGTGGCCAGTGTGGACGTCAAAACCCGCCTGTTCCAGAGAAAGACCTATTCCCACCGGAAGCGTCTGACCGGGGGATTTTATGCCTATGAAAACATCACCGAGATCAAAGAGCTCGGGCCTCATCATAAGGGAAAGACCGATCACACCGGAATGGTCTTTGGCCAAGGGAAGTCGCCGGTCGCCGGCAGTGTGATCATCCAGGCCGAGGTGACCGATGACCAGGGCAACACTGCCTATGCCCATCGGGAAATCTGGATCTCCGGAAAAGATGACCAATGGGACGAGGCCCGCAATGATGACCGCATCGATCTCCTCCCGGACAAAAAGCACTGGGAAAGCGGGGAGACGGCCCGGTTCCAGGTGAAGATGCCCTTCCGGGAGGCCACGGCCCTGATTACGGTGGAACGGGAAGGGGTGATGGAGGCCCAGGTCAAAAGGATCCAGAGAAATAACCCCTGGGTTGATCTGACGATTAAAGATCATTACGCCCCCAATGTTTTTGTCTCGGCTCTGGTGGTCCGGGGCCGGGTGCCCAACAGTCCGGCCACGGCCTTGTTCGATCCGGGGAAACCGGCCTACAAACTCGGCTTGACCGAGATTAAAGTGGGCTGGAAACCGCAGGAATTGAAGGTGGAGGTGCAAACGGACAAAAAGATCTATGCCGTGCGGGAGGGGGTCAAGGCCAGGATTAAAGTCACTACCGCCTTTGGAAAAATTCTCCCCAAGGGCAGCGAAGCGGCCCTGGCAGTGGTCGATGAGGGGCTTCTGGAACTGAAACCCAATGAGAGCTGGAAGCTGCTCGAGGCCATGATGAAGAGAAGGTCCTCTCAGGTGGAGACCGCCACGGCCCAGATGATGGTGGTCGGGAAACGGCACTTCGGCCGCAAGGCCCTCCCATCCGGGGGGGGAGGCGGTCGGCAGATGACCCGGGAATTATTTGACACCCTGGTTTTTTGGAAAGGGGTAGTGGCCCTGGATGACCAAGGCGAGGCCCAGGTCCAATTCCCTTTAAACGATTCCTTGACCTCCTTCAGGATTGTGGCCATTGCCCAGGGGGGCGAAGGGCTATTCGGGACCGGGGGAACAACCATTCAAACCAGTCAGGATCTGATGATCCTTCCCGGACTGCCGCCCCTGGTCCGGGAAGAGGACCGCTTCCGGGCCGGCTTTACCCTGCGCAACGCCTCGCAGCGGCCCATGAAGATCGAGGCCAGGCTGTCCATAAAAGAGTACAAAGACCAAAAGGCTTTGGCCCCGGTCCAGGAATCCCTCCTGCCCGGGGAAGCCCGGGAAATAGGCTGGGAGGTCGTCGTGCCCGCGGGTATGGAAAATCTGGAGTATGAAGCCCAGGTCAGAGAAGCAGGCGGACAGGCTGCGGACCGTTTGGTCTTTACACAGAGGGTCATTCCGGCCGTTCGGGTGCGCACTGTTCAGGCCACCCTGATCCAGCTAAAAGAGCCCTGGCGTCTGGAAGCGGCTTTGCCGGAAGGGGCCGTGCCTGACCGGGGCGGACTGCAGCTCAGACTAAAACCCAGACTCTCCGAGGGCCTGAGCGGTTTGACTACCTATATGAAAGGTTACCCCTTTCTCTGTCTGGAACAGAAGATCTCCAAGGCCGTTGTGCTTGAAGACCGGGAGATGTGGAAGGCCCTTATGGCCGATCTGCCTTCCTATCTGGACGACCAGGGCCTGGCCAAATATTTTCCCAATATGCGTTTGGGGAGCGAGGTCCTGACCGCTTATCTTCTTTCGATCAGCCAGGAGGCCCAATATGACCTGCCCGGACCGCAGCGGGAGAAGATGTTCAAGGGTCTTAAAGACTTTATCGAAGGCCGGGTTATCCGCCATTCTTCTTTTCCTACGGCCGACCTGGCCATCCGCAAGCTGGCGGCTCTGGAGGCCCTGTCCCGTTATGGGGGAGTCGAGCGGGCACATCTGAGCACCCTGAATCTTGAGCCCAACCTCTGGCCTACATCGGCCCTCCTGGACTGGATCAACATCCTGATGAGGGTGAAAAGCCTCCCTGATCAGGCCAAAAGGCTCCAGGAAGGGGATCAGATCCTCCGTTCCCGTCTGAACCTCCAGGGGACGGTCATGGGACTGTCTACGGAAAAGAACGACAACCTCTGGTGGCTCATGGCCACCCCGGATACCAATGCCGTCAAGACCTTGCTGACCGGCCTGCAGTTGAAGGGCTGGCAGGAAGACAATCCCCGGATGGCCCGGGGACTGTTGGGCCGGATGAAGCAGGGGCATTGGGATACGACCATCGCCAATGCCTGGGGCTCTCTGGCCATGAAGAAGTTTTCCGGTCAATATGAGTCGGTCCCAGTGACCGGGATCACCCAGGCGACCTTTAATCAAAGAACGGAATCTCTTGACTGGGCCAAGACGCCCAAGGGCCGGGAGCTCACCTGGCCCTGGAGCAAAAAGAAGGCAGGGTTAACCGTTACCCATCAGGGCCAGGGCCTGCCCTGGCTGACCGTTCAAAGCCTGGCCGCCATACCTTTGAAACAGCCCTTGTTTACCGGCTTTAGGATCAAAAAGGCTCTCCTGCCTCTAGAACAGAAAATCAGCGGGATCTGGAGCAAAGGAGACCTGGTCCGGGTGCGCCTGGAATTGGATGCCCAGGCAGACATGACCTGGGTGGTGGTCAGCGATCCCATCCCGGGGGGCTCCATGATCCTGGGAAGCGGCCTGGGAAGGGATTCACGGATGCTGACCCGGGACGAGCAGGAGCGGGGATGGGCCTGGGAGACCTTTCGGGAGCGGACTTTCGAAGCCCTGCGGGTCTATTATGAATATGTGCCCAAGGGGAATTGGACGATCGAATACACTTTGAGGTTGAATAATGCCGGCCTTTTTTCCTTGCCGGAGACCCGGGTTGAGGCCCTTTATTCCCCGGAGATGTTCGGAGAGCTGCCGAACAAGAAGATGGAAATAAAATAGAAGATTGCTTTGTTCGGTGTTAAGCGTTCGTCGTTCGGCGATGAATGGAGAAAGAAATGCCTTTCCGTCTCATAAAATATACTGGATTGATCATAGCTCCAGTCTTGTTGTTCTTAGGTATCCTTTTTCTTTTGGTTTATAGCGATAAGGAACCGCCTCACTTCAACCAGGTAAGAGACAGCTATAAAAAATCAGAGGCCCTTCTCCTGGACCGGAACGGGGAGGTCATCCAGGAAATGCGGGTTGATAAAAAAGGCAGGCGTCTGGATTGGGTCGGTCTTAAAGCCATCTCCCCGGCGTTGATCCAGTCCGTCCTTTTGGTGGAAGATAGGCGATTCTATGATCATCGCGGGGTGGACTGGCGGGCCCTGGCCTCCTCGCCGGTCCGGAATATTTGGTCTTCCAAGAAGCGGGGGGCCAGTACCCTCTCCATGCAATTGATCGCTATGCTCGACAAAAGGCTAAAGCCTAAGGGAGAACGGCGCTCCCTGAAGGAGAAGGGGAAGCAAATTCTGGCTGCCCGGACCATGGAAAGGACCTGGACCAAGGAGCAGATCCTGGAGGCTTATCTAAATCTCATTTCGTTTCGGACGGAATTGCAGGGCATCGCTGCCGCTTCCAGGGGCCTTTTCAACAAAGAGCCCAGCGGACTCAACTACCCTGAATCCCTGATCCTGGCCTCCTTGATCACCTCGCCTAATGCCTCTTTGGAGCGAATTATTCGTCGGGCCTGTTTTTACGGACGAGCTTTAAATAATCCGGTCAGCGAAGAGAGCCTTATGGCCCTTGGTGCTGATACTGTGGGAAGACCTTATTACCTTAAACCCGCTGTATCCCTGGCCCCTCATGTGGCCCGCCGCCTGTTGAAAGAAGGCCTTACGGAATCCCGTTCTACCCTGGATGGGAAGATTCAACGGATGGTTCTGGAAACGCTTAATCACACCCTGCGTCTTTTGAAAGACAGTCAGGTTTCCGATGGGGCGGTGGTGGTCTTAGACAATAAGAGCGGAGAGATCCTGGCCTATGTAGGCAACAGCGGCCAGACAGCCAGTGCCTTTTATATCGACGGTTTAATGGCCCGCAGGCAAGCCGGCTCTACCCTCAAACCTTTTCTCTATGGACTGGCCATTGAAAAGGGACTGCTGACCGCCGCTTCCCTTTTGGATGATGCCCCTCTCCAGATACCCACTCCTACGGGCCTGTATATACCCCAGAATTATGACAACCTGTTTAAAGGCCCGGTGAGTGTGCGCACAGCCCTCTCGGCCTCGATCAATATTCCGGCTGTGCGCGCCCTCCTGCTGGTGGGCGTGGACCCATTTCTGGCCCGGCTCAAAGACCTGGGGTTGGAAGGCCTTTCTGTGGAAGAGGAATATTATGGCTATTCTTTGGCCCTGGGTTCGGCGGACATCACCCTTCTGGCCTTGGCCAATGCCTACCGGACCCTGGCCAATGGAGGGGTCTGGAGTGAATTAAAGATACGTTTCGATCAAAAGGCGGGCAAGCCGAAAAGGGTCATGGATAAAAAGGCGGCTTATATCATCTCTCATATCCTCTCCGACCGGGAGGCCCGGAGTGGTACCTTCGGTCTGGAAAATCCCTTGGCCACCCGCTTCTGGACAGCGGTGAAGACCGGCACCAGCAAGGAGATGCGGGACAACTGGTGTCTGGGGTATTCGGAAAAATATACCGTGGGGGTCTGGGTAGGTAATTTTTCCGGAGAGCCCATGCGGCGGGTCAGCGGGGTTACCGGGGCGGCGCCCATCTGGCTGGAGATCATGAATACCCTCCATGCCGACCGGCCCTCTCGTCCTCCTCATATGCCCAAAGGAGTGGTTATGACCAGGGCCTCCTTTTCCCAGGATCTGGAATCGCCAAGGATGGAATGTTTTTTTGAAGGTACGGAGCCCCTTTCCCCGGTCCGGGCCGATAGCCATTACCGGAAACCACGAATCATCTACCCGGCCCAGGAAACCCTGATCAGTATTGATCCGGAGATCCCCGAAGATCAGCAGCGGGTCCCTTTCCGCTTCAAACCGGACTCTAATCATTATGAGTGGGTTTTAAACAATCACAGAGTGGGCAGCCGGGACCCCTTCTTTTTATGGAAACCGGAGCGGGGCCGGTATGTCCTGTCCATCGTCGACCAACACAATCAGATCCTCGATTCGGTGGAATTTCAGGTGAGATAATAGGAGAAGTAGAGTTTTAAAAAGAATTGGCAACAAGAAGACATTTCGGAGAACAATGAACCTATGAACCGACTTTACAAACCTGGCAAGCAGGATAACCGACCGGACCGTTTCCTGTTATTCTTCCTGACATTCTCTTTCCTTATTTTTTGGGTCACCGTGCCCGGACCGGCCTGGGCTTTAGAAAAATCCTCCCCGGTTGCCCAGGGGGATTTTCTCTCTCTGGGGGTGATTGCCCAATACACTTTCAGCAGCCATACCTCTTATGAGTTCGGCAATCCCCTGCCTCCCTACCAGAGTCGCTTGAGCCGTCTGGAATTTCCTTTGGATGCCTGGTGGGCCGGTGCGGAGTTGAAAGCACGGTTCCCTCGATTTTCCATTGGCTTTAAAGCCCTGACCAATGTGTCTCAAGAGGCCTTAGGACGGATGCGGGATTCGGATTGGGATAATGAGGCCAATCTCAGCCAAAAATCCATTTACAGTGAATCCAATTGCCGCCTGGACCCGAGCTACTTTCTTGAAGTGGAGGGAGACTTGAAAGTCTCGGACTGGCTGTCTTTACCAAGCGATCTGGATCTTCGGCCGGTGATCGGATACCGTTGGCAGAAATTCAATTTCGTAACCCATGACGGTTCCCAGTTAGCCCTGGGAGAAGAACCGGTTCCCCTTCCCGGAAACACCCTGAAATTTGAACAGACTTATAAGCAGATTTTCCTTGGTGTGCGGGGCAATCTCGACCTGGGGAAATGGGGCTGGCTGGGCCGTCTGACCACCCTGTTGCAGATCGACTGGGCTTATGTCGAAGGGAGCAACCAGGACCAGCACCTCTTGCGGACGGGGAACCGGTTCACCTATGAGGATACCACTGGCCAGGCCTGGCATGAATCCATCGCCCTGAAGGCCTATCTGGCCAAGCAGGTGGCCTTAACCTTAAAAGCGGATTTTATTCAAATCGCGACGACCGGCACCCATCGCCTGGTGAACGCCCCGTTGGGGATCGATTTCAAATTTTCAAACGGGGTCAAGGTCTGGTCCGATCAGAACAGCATTTCCCTTATGCTGGAATATGCCTTTTATTGATGCCCAAGAAGTAGGGGATTCTATAGAAGGAAATGAATGACCCTCAAGCCTGATAACTGTTTTCCCTTTTCGATCCTTCCCGGGCTTATCTCAATTAAGAAGGGTAAAATGTAAACTGTATAGACCTGAGCCCAAAAGGACCTTCCAGGATAAATTTGCTTGACAGCAAATTTGTGTTTTTGGTAAGGATTCTAGACTATTAAAAAAATTTCAAAAAACAAAACCATAGTCGGAAGAATGATGGATCGACGGCAGTTTTTAAAATCTGTTTCTGTCGGATCGCTGGTGGCCGGGGCCAGCGCCTTGGGCCCGGGAGTATTGGTCCCCTCAGGTTTATGGGCCTCCACACCGAAGATCAAGGGACCCATCAAAATAGGCTATCAGGCGGCCTTATCCGGAACGTTAGCCGGAAGCGGGGAATTTCATAAAATGGGGGCCCTAATGGCCGTGGAAGAGATCAATCACAAGGGCGGGATAGCTGGGAATAAGATTGAAATTGAGATTCGTGATACCGCCCTGAAACCGGATGAGGTTCTTAAAAACGCTTATTACTTCGTCGATAGCTGGGGGGCTGATTTCCTGGCTGGTCTGGACTTGTCCGGCCAGTCTCTGGCCCTGGCTCCGGTGATGGATAAACTGGACCGGGTGCTGATGATCACCAATGCCGCTACCGAAAAACTCACCGAAGAATGGGTGGCTAAAAAAGGCATCAAACAAATCTTTCGGATCTGCTCTTCGACTTATCACGACGCCCAGGCCGCGGCTATCCTGGCCAAGGATTTCCCCGCCTTAAAATGGGCCACCGTGAGCCCCAAAAATGAATACGGTTTTTCCTGCTGGAGGATGTTTCAGGAGACCCTAAAACGATTAAAGCCTGGCGTTTCCTTTATCTCTGAATCCTGGGTCCCTTCAGGCCTGAACGATCTTCGCCCTTTTATCAACACCCTTTTGGAAGCCAATCCGGATGGGCTTTATTCTACCGAAAGGGGAAACGACCTGGTCCAGTTTATCCGGCAGGCCAGACCGGCTGGGGTTTTCGATAAGATAAAATATATCCTCTTTCCTCTCGGTGCAGGTCTAGATGTTCTAGAGGGTCTGGGGCAGGAATTTCCCGATAATGTTTGGATCTCGGGGCGCTACTTCTTTCTCTATCCTAACAATAGGACCAATAGCGATTGGGTGGCCCGATTTCGAAAACGCTGGAATCGTTACCCCGCATCTGTTTCCGAATGCGCCTATTCGGCCATTTATGCCTTTAAAGCGGCCTTGGAAAAGACCGGGACGAAAGAGACCAAGGCCCTGATCAAGGCCTTGGAGGGCATGGAGTTGGAAACTCCGGCCGGTAACCGTCTATTTCGCAAAGAGGATCACCAGGCCATTTACGATCTGCCTTGGGGCCGACCCAAAAGTGATTCCAAATACCCTTTTAAAATCATGGGTGAAATGAAGATCATTCCAGCCAAGGTCTACAGTCATCGGCCTCTTTTTGAAGGACAAGTCCTCGGCAGCGATCCTCATTTATAACCCCCTTTCTTCCGTCCAAAGGCGACCGTTTTGTGTTAGACTCTGAATATGATACCATGTTCCAATTGGAAGACCGGCACTGGTGGTTTATCTCCAAACGGAACTTCGTTAAAACCATTTTAGATCAGTTCTTCCCGGACCGAGGGGGCAACATCCTGGATGTGGGCTGCGGAACCGGAGGGATGCTGACGGTTTTAAACCCTTATGGAAGGGTTTTTGGAATCGAACTGCACCGGAAGGCCTGTGAATTCAGCTGTCAAAGGAAGGATACTCTGATTATTCAAGGAAACGCTCATGAGCTTCCTTTTAAAAAGGAAACCTTTCACCTTATAACTCTCTTTGACGTCCTCTATCATCAACATGTTCTGGACGACGAAAGCGTTATTAGGCAATTAACGGATTTACTCGTTCCAGGGGGATTGCTATTGATCACCGATTCCGCCTTTGAATTTTTAAAGAGCCGTCATGATCTGGCCGTTATGGCCAGGCACCGCTATACTTTGCAGGAATTGAAGGACAAACTGATCCGTTGTCACTTTACCCTGTTGAAAGGGACCTATCTTTTTTGGACCATTTTTCCGGTTGTGCTGCTTTCCCGTTGGCTCGATAGAATTCTCTTAACCTTCTCTAAGCCGAAGATTCATTCCGACCTGAAAATGCCTGCTTCGGCCTTAAACCGCCTGCTGGTTACGATCCATGCCTGGGAATCACAATGGCTGAAGATTGGAAATTTCCCTTACGGATCATCGCTCTTGATTCTGGGAAGAAAAGGTTAATCTATGAATCACTTAGTTTTGATCCTCATATCCGTCGTGCTCACCGCCGCCGGACAGTTGTGCTTTAAACAAGGCATGATGGTTTTGGATCGGCAGATTCCTCAGGCCTCCCTCTGGAAATTGATCGGCTATGGTCTGCTGAACGGCTATGTTTTCTTGGGGTTTCTCTCGTTCGGCAGCGGAGCGGTCTTGTGGCTGGCCGTCCTGGCCAAACAGGAAGTCGGCTATGCCTACTCTATGTCCAGTCTGGGCTATATTGTTGTGTTGGTCGGTTCCTATGCCATCTTCCACGAACCGCTATCCGCTTACCGCCTCATTGGTGTCGGCCTGATTATCCTTGGGGTTGTCTTCATCGAACTCAGCCGCTGAAATCCCTTGTCCGCAAGAAAAAAGTCTCATCAGGAAATTATTCAAATAATACGATCGTAGGATCTAAGGAGTTTTACTCAAATAATCGTAAAGGTCTCATCAGCGGTGGTCAGCTTTTCCACCCCATCTTTTCGAATGACTACGGTATTCTCAAATCCAACAGCCGCCTTATCCAAAACAATTTTTAATTCCAAGGCCAGGGTCATCCCTTCTTCTAGGGGATAATGGTGGCCTTGGGCCAGAAAAGGAAACTCGTCGATTTCCAGACCAACCCCGTGGGCCACAAATTTCACTTTTTGGCCCCGAGGACCCAGAAAGGAATCTTCGTACCCTAATTTTTTAGCCTCCTTAAGAGACATCCGATAAAGGGCTTCGGCGGACTGACCCGGACGGAGATGGGCCAAAAGCAAGGTTTCGATTTTTTGAAGGGCCTGATGGGCCTTGATAAACTCCTTGGCCGGTTTTCCAATGGAGAACATCCGGGTCTGATCGGTCTGATAACCGTTATAACAATTCCCGAAATCAATCAGCACCGGTTCTCCGGCCCGGATCGGTTTTTGAGAGGCCCCCATAGGGAAGGCCGGACTCTGGCCCAGTCCGGCAAAGGGGGCGTCATTGCGGCTTTGACAGGCCCCGGATTCACCGCTGATGACATGCCAGTTGAAGGCGGCACTATTAAAGCTTCGGCTCCGTAAAAGATTCAGGTCCCCCCAACTGACGGCCCTATGAATCAGCAGGCCGGCCATTTCCATTTCCGTCATTCCGGGTTTGAGAAGCTCCGGGACAGCCTGGTACAGTCTGCGGCCGATCTCACCGGAAGCGCGCATCTGATCCAGTTCAAAATCGGATTTATTCGCCCTGATCTTTCTCAGCATAACGGATATATCCCGATCCTCTTTCCAACCCAGTTTTTCTTCAAGAAAACGATAGGTGCTGACGGGCAGGCAATCCAGTTCCAGGCCCAAACAATCCGGGATCCGGTATCCAAAGCGCAAAAGGGTTTCCGCCAGCTGGCCGACCGACGGCAGGGTTTTTATATTAGCCAAGGGGGATTCGGCCAGGGCGCGGGATAAATCCTTCTTCACCAAAAGGAACGGTTCACCTTGAGAGGGGATATAGAGGAAAGCCTGCTGCATGGTCCCGCTGAGATAGAAGAGATCAACATTCTGGTGAATTAAGCCAGCCTCAAGATCAGCTTTGGTTAAAGCCTTTTGAAAGGCGGATATCCGGCGGTAAATTTCTTCCTTCGGGGTTAAAGTGGTTTGATAATAATCCGGCAATTTCATTTTTTGTTTCATCGAGATTCACCTTTTGGCTGTTTGGAAAATTTTTCTTCGACAGGATTAACAGGATCTTAGAGTATTTTGTGCCTTTCTTCAGGAAAGGCACAATTATCTACAAATCCTTGTCCATCTTGTCTAAAAAAGAATTTGCATTTCAAAGGACTAAAATGTTACAAATTTATATATCCCTTATATGGAGAGAACAAAGATGAAAGTCAACAAAATTGATCATATCTGTATCGCTGTGAAGAATTTGGCCGAAGCCCAAAAGGTCTGGGAATCGTTTTTGGGAAAAAGCGGTCCGGATGATGTGTATGTGGATGATGCGGAAAAAATCCGGGTGGCCCGCTATATGGTCGGAGAGGTGGGGTTTGAACTGATGGAATCCACCACTCCCGATGGAGAGGTGGCCAAGTTTGTCCAAAAGAGAGGAGAAGGTATCATGCTCCTCAGTTTTAACGTGGACAACACCCGGGCTGCGGTTGAAGAACTCCAAGATAAAGGTTTTTCATTAATCCCCGATCCCCGGGGAGAGATCGCCCGCCCTTTCCGGAACTGCGAATTCGCCTTCGTCCGTCCCAAAAACCTGAACGGCGTTTTGAGCGAAATCATCGATTATAAGTGGGACGAAATGAATTCCCCTAAATGATTTTTTTGAAAAGGAGGTTGACATGAAAACCAAAAGGAAATGGCTGGCCGTCTTGGTCATCCTGGCCTTGGCCGCGGGAACGGCCGTGGCCCAGGAACCGATCTTTTACCCTAAAAAAGGACAGGGCAAGCAGCAGATGGAAAAGGATAAATACGACTGTTACCAGTGGGCCAAAAAAGAGACCGGCTTTGATCCCATGGCCCCCATAGCGGCTTCCACTCCTCCCCCGGTCAAGGAACAAACCAAGGCCAGTCCCCTTCGGGGCGCCGCCGGCGGGGCCGTGGCCGGCTTGGCCGTGGGCTCGCTGATGAGCGAGGCCGGTAAAGGTGCGGCTATTGGGGCCGCCAGCGGGGCGCTGCTCGGCGGTGTCCGGCGAAAAAAACATACCGATGAGCAAGAACGGAAAGAACAGGAGTGGGCCCAGAGTGAAGCGGCCCAATATCAGCAGAAACGAACCTATTACAACCGGGCCTTTTCCGCCTGTATGGAGGCCCGGGACTATACTATCAAGTAAGGGAGGCCCTCATGAAAAAGGCTCAATGGATTATTTTAACGTTATTATTTGGGTTACTGACCCCTTCCTTACTCTTGGCTGCCGATTTCGACGGCTCGAAGCCGCTGATCTGCGCCTTGAAAGATGACTTTGAATGCGGCCCCGAAGGCTGTGAGCGCGTCTTATCTGAGGCCATCAACCTTCCCCAGTTTTTGCGTTTGAACTTTCAAGAGCGAAAAATAACCACCCTCCGTGAAGGAGTGCAAGTGAGGACCACCGGTATTGAAAACAGCGACCTCCGTAATGGAAAATTATTTTTAAGGGGTCTGGAGAACGATTTGGTCTGGAGCCTGGTCATTGAAGGGGTCTCGGGAAGGATGGTCCTTTCAATCGCCGGAGACCAGGTGGGCTTTGTGATCTTCGGAGCCTGTACAACTCCTTGATCAGGATGCCATTGAATGGTGCAGGGAATAAGACCTTAAGAGAAAATTTTTTAAACGTCTTGTCGATGCGGGCATAGCGGCAGAGGCCGCCATGCCCGCATCGAGATAATCCATCTACAGGAAAAGTCTAAACTACTTCTTCCTTCTTTTTCCTTGTTGTTTCTTCCTACTTTGACAAACCCGCCGGCTTTGCCGGAGCTGTTCCCCCACCACCGCCTCCGCTGGCCCCGCCTATGCCGGGCAATGAGGCCGTGAAGGTATTATCAATAAAGGCCTTGATGGTGTCCTTCAGGACGTTCGGGGCGCGGAAGACGCCATAGTGCGCCTGCGGGTCGGACAGGGTGGCAAAGGCGGCTCCCGGTACGGCTGCAGCCGCTTTACGGGCGTTCTCGACCATCAACCACAGATCGTTGGTCACATGGACGACCAGCGTTCGCGCTTTGATCCGTTTTAACTCATTGTTGATGTTGTAGTTGAACCCGGCGTTATTGCGGTACCAGTAATCAACGGCATCCTCGTTCTTCACCCGGCCGATCCAGGTGGCCGTTTCCTCTCCCTTGGGTTCCCAGTAAAAGACCTCCCGCTGAAGGGTCTTCCAGGGCGTGGCCGAGCGCACCGGGAAGGTGTAACCGGTCAACTGTAGGGTGGACCACATGAACTGCATGCCCTGATTGGGGTGATTTCCCTTGGGCAGGTGATAGTAATTGCCATTGGTAGCCCGCCAGTTGGGGTCGCTTTCAATGGCCGCCGTACCCAGGCGGAAAGTCCACTGGCCCACCGGATCGGCCCCGTCGGAAGCGGTTGTCCCGCCAATGGGCATGATGGCCTTGACATAGCCGCTCGGTGAATACATGACGCCCCAGATCCAGGTCTGGGTGGCCCCCATGGAAACCCCAGTAGCCACTTCGACCTGGGCGATGTTCAGGTGGTCGCGCAGCAGACGGCAATTAGCCACAACCATGTCCATATAACTGTAATGGGGGAACTTGCGACCCAGCCCATGAGACGGCTTGGAAGCCCCCCAGAGACCGATAGCATCCAGGAAGACGACATAGTACTTGTTGGTGTCAATGGCCAGTCCCGGTCCGACAATCTCGCCGCCCGAGAAGGCGTTGGCGGGTTGCTTGGTGTACCAGGTGTTATACATCCAGGTCGAGTCGCCGGAATAAAAAGTACTGATGATGAACCCGTTGATGATCTCTCCTTTGGCGTTGCGTTTGGGTGTTCCCACGGCGATATAGGCCACCTGCAAGGGGCCGGAGCCGAGGGATTCCAAGGTGGTGCCGCCCTCGCCGCCGTTACGCCAGGTATCCGGGGGGGCATCGAGGTTGTACTTGCCCCCAAGGCGGAAGTTGGGGATAGTGTAATAGCGTTTATGTTTATCCTGGTCAGCGATGTTCGAGTTCGGCGTCAGGACGGCCTTGGCCGGACTCTGGACGATCTCCTTGACCACCGGCGCAGCAGCCTGGGCAAAGGCCGAATCGGTCATGACTAGGCCGATGAGCAGTCCCAAGGCAACTGCGCACAAAATAACAGATTGAAGTGTATTGGTCTTAAATGGATTTTTCGTTTTCATCGTGCACCTCACTTAGCTAGTCCGGTGGGTTTGGAGGCTGCCGCTTCACCCCCGCCGGTCATCTGCACGCCGTTGATCAGCGTGTCGACCACCTTGGGGGAGGCTGCATCGACTCGTCCAGTCTTCATGAATTCAACCGTATCCCGGGCGAATTCATAGGGCACATCGGTATGGATAAAATGGCCCACCCCGGGATAGACCTTTAAGGCCGGTTTGTTCCCCGCTGCGGTCATCCGTTTCATAAAGGGATTGATGATATCGTTGGCCAGGTCCTTCAAGCCGTTCAGGGCCGTGCCCGGAATAAAAGGCTCCTGAGCGCCGAAGGCCAAAAAAATCGGCGCTTTGATCTTGGTCAGTTGTTTATACATACTATTCGGATCGTCAACAACCAATTCGTTGATGATCGAATAGAGGTCGTAGATGAACATGAAGACCCACTGATCGAACTCCCTCTGATTGCCGTTGATCATGGCGATACGCTGATCGGTGTGCAGCCGGGAGTATTCAGTGTCATTCTTGAAGTAGCCGTTGAAGGCGGGACTGACCAGGCCGGTTTTTGGATCCCTCTGTTTGAAATAAAAGAAATCGCGCACCCCTTGCTCTGTCCGTTTCCGCTCGCCCTCGACCATTCCGGTGGGCCCATAGACTTCTTCCCAGCGTTTGCGGTCATAGGCGAAGGATTTATCAGCCAGCGGTAATTCCTTATCGCCGATCTTGATGTTTTTGGGATACTCCTCGAGACCGGCCGGCCCTTCGAGGATCAGGCCGCGCACCGCCGAGGGGTAGCGCAAGGCGTAGCCCAGAACGGTGCTGCCGCCCAGGGAGTGGCCGTGATAAAAGGCCTTTTTCACGCCCAGCTTGCCGACAATGAGGGCATAAAAGGCGTCACGCACATCGTCCAGTGTCCGCGTAAAGGGTTTATCCAGATTGCCCGGACCCGAGGTGCCCCACTGAGGCATGTCGGGGACAATCACCCGGTAGCCGCGCTCCACGGCATATTTAATCAGATAGCCATAGTGGGCCCCAAAGGCCCCTTTACCGTGGACAATGACCAGTACCGGCGGGTTTTTCTCCTTCCCGCCGTACTCATCCATGTAGCCGATTTCCCACTCCACACCACGTTTATCCTTAACCTTGGCATACTTCACCGGGAAGGGGGAAACCATTTCCTCTTTCCAGAAGGACTTGGCCGGGTTGGGTTTCATGTTAATGCGGGGGTTCCGGTAGTTCTTGGCCTCACAGACCTTGGTCTTGTCTTCGATCAGGCCAAGGTCTTGGACGAAGCTGGACAATATGGGATTGTCCTTGAGTGTGTTCAAGGCACTGAAGACCGCATAGTGGGCGATGGGGCTGGACAACCCGACATATTGGGCCCCGGGAATCGCCTGAACCGCCTGACGGGCCTTATCGGAGATCAACCATTGATCATTATCCACGTGGACGACCAGGGTCCGGGCCTTCATCCCCGGCAGCAGGGCGTTGATATTATGAATCTCCCCCACGGTGTCACGGTACCAGAGGTCGACTCCATCGAAAATCTTGGCCAGGTTGGCGATATTGGCCCCGGCGTTCTGACCCATCCGTGGATCCGGTTCCCAGGTAAAGACTTCCTTAGAAACGGTCTCCCAACCCAGACTTTGGCGGTAGGCCAGGTCATAACCGGTCAGGGAGAGGACGGACCAGTGATAGGCCACCCCCTTGTTCGGATGCTTGTCTTTGGGCAGATGATAGTAGTTGCCTTTAGTCTCAACCCAGACCGGATCGGATTCGAGGGCGGCCTTGGCCAGTTGGAAGGTCCAGGCCGCCATCGGGCCTTCACCGTCGGTGGCCGTAGCCCCGCCGATCGGCATGACGGCCTCAACAAAGTCCGGATACATGAGACCCCAGTAGTAAGCCTGGGTCGCTCCCATGGATACGCCCGTAGCCAGAACCACCTTGCCTACTTTTAACTGATCACGGAGCAAGCGGTAGTTCAGGTGCACCACGTCATAGTAACTGTAGACAGGGAATTTGCGTCCAAGGCCGTCCGAAGGCTTGGAAGCCCCCCACAAGCCCAGGGCGTCGACAAAGACCACGTAAAACCGGTTGGTGTCGAACAGCAGACCCGGTCCGACCAGGGCCCCACCGGAGAAGTTATTGCCGGCCTGTCCGGCCACCCAGTTGTTATACATGGCTGTGGCATCCCCGGAGTAATAGGAGTTGATGACGATGGCATTCATGATTTCACCCTTGGCATTGCGCTTGGGCGTGCCCATGGCCATGTAAGCGGTACGGGCGGGCTTGGCCCCGAGGGATTCGAGGGTGGTGCCTCCCTCTCCGCCGTTCTGCCAGCCTTTGGGCTGGGCGAGGTCATATTTTCCTCCGATGCGAAAATTAGGCACTTCGTAGGTCATCTTGAGACTGTCCAGTTTGGCCACTACCGACCGGGGGGTCAGTGGCGTCTGCTGGGCCTCGGCGACGACCACAATAACCAGAAAAACAATGGTCAGGGCGCCACAGAGTGCTTTGAGCTTCGACTTCGTCATAATCCGTCCTCCTTATTGATTAATGGGTTGCTGAAAAAGGCCCATCTACGGCGTTGCCCTCATTCCTCGTCATTGCGACGTACTTATTTGTACGACTCATTCCTCGGAATTTCTTCGCATCGATGGCGATGCTTAGGCCCATCCCTTCGGGATGGGTCCCTGGTTTCGGGCGCCTTGTATCTGGACCTTTTTGAGCAACCTGTAAAGAATGAGTTTTCCCGCATCCTGTTAATATTCCTGGTTCTGTTATCAATTGGTCCTGAAATAGTCCGAGAAAACACGGGCAAACAGTAGCGGCACCTCGAGGTTCATTGAGTGCCCCACATAGGGGAACACCTCCATTTTGCAGTTGGGTAAGGTCTTAGCCATCTCGTCCACATGCTCCCGGGGGATCCAGTAATCAAGCTTACCATAGAGAATCAGATGTTCGTGAGACATCATCGGCATTTTGGCGGCCAGGGCCTTGGAATGCCACTCCAGAGCCAGGTTGTGCGGGGTACCGAACCAGATGCCGTCGGAAAGGACCTTTGTTCGCTCAATGATCCGCTCAAAAAGTTCCCGCTGAGCACTCGAGGTCGTCTCGGCGAACTGGGGCATCTGACCGGCGACCATTGTTTCCGGCCGGAATAGGGTCGGAGCGGCGCTGGCCAAACCGGCAAAGGTGACGTCCGGATCGGTCTTCATCTGGGTCAGTACTCCGATCTGGCCCGGGGCCATATCCAGTCCAAGTGGTGTGACCGGGTCAAGCATCAACACCTTGCTGAAGCGCTTCGGCTGCATAGCCAGCATGTGGGAGCAGATGATGCCGCCGGTTGAATGTCCGTAGAGGTGGCATTGTTTAATGCCTAAGGCATCCAGGAGCCCGAGCATATCACGGGCATGGATGTCCATCGAATAGTTGGAGTAATCCTTAGCCGGTTCCGGCTTGTCGGAGTCGCCGCAGCCCCGCCATTCGGCGGCAATGACCCTAATCGAGTCGGGCAGCAACGGTAGCACCAGGCCCAACCAATCGGCGCAGCCGAGGTTTCCGTGTACCGCAAGCACGATATTATCACCGGAGCCGTGTTCCAGATAATTGATGGCGAGCTCGCCTATATTGACTCGTGGCATGGTGAATTTTTCTCATCCTCCTTTCATTGATAAAGGAAAAAATAAAAAAGTCTAAAATGACTGTCAAGGGGAAATAGTGAAGTTAAGGATCCTTGTTCCTTTTAATATTCTGATTGGTCTTCCCTCTTATTCACGCACATGCCTACGGGCATCTGCCGGACTCTCAAAAATATGGGGCGCCACATTGCGCTTCTGCAAGGCCTCGCCCAGTTTCAAGCGCAGGAAGGCGCTGGTGGTGTAACGGGTGACGTTGGAATAAAACCGATCCACTACGCCTTTGACCATGTCCATATAGGATTCCAGTAAATGAGGGGATACTGTGAAATTATCATAGTTGACCACGGCGTAGACTTTCTTGCCGAGGCCGGTCAGCTTGGCTTCCACTTCCTGCTGAATAGTCTGGATCGTGGCCAGGTCCCGGATTTCCAGTCCCTCGAAATTGACGAAGAACAGGTTCTCAACCGGGTCATAAATGAGGCGCGCGGCAATAGGAACCTCCAGCAGATCAGCCTTCAGGTTCATCGGCTCAGGCTGGAAGATACGTGCATCCATTTCCTTCAACGATGGACTGATTATGGGGCGAAAGGCCATTTGGGCCAGGATATCCTTCTCCAGATCCATACCGGGTGCTATTTCCGTTAATTCCACCCCGGCCGCAGTCAGGCGGAAAACACAGCGTTCAGTAATATAAAGTACCGGCTGTCGCCGTTGGGTGGCATAGGATCCGCTGAAGGTCCGTTGTTCGACTGACTCGACGAATTTAGGGGCCTTGCCATCCTTGGTAATCCGCAACTTGCCATCGGCAACTTGAATCTGCAGCTTTCCGGCCGTAAAGGTACCGAGGAAGACCAGTTCTTTGGCATTCTGGCTGATGTTGATGAACCCGCCGGCTCCGGCCAGTTTCGGACCAAAGCGGCTGACATTGACATGGCCCTGCCGGTCGGTCTGAGCCATCCCCAGAAAGGCCACATCCAACCCGCCGCCGTCATAGAAGTCGAACTGGGCCGGCATATCGATGATGGCCTGGGTATTGCTGGCCGCGCCGAAATTCAAACCGCCCTCCGGCAGTCCTCCGATCACACCGGGCTCGGTGGTCAGGGTCAAGTAATCGAGGATCTTCTCTTCATTGGCCACACTGGCAATGCCCTCCGGCATACCGATACCCAGGTTGACCACGCTGTTCGGCTTCAACTCGAAGGCCGCCCGCCTGGCAATAATCTTGCGTTCACTCATCTCCATAGGGGGGATGGACTGCATGGGCACCCGAATTTCGGCACTGAAGGCTGGGTTGTAACGAACGGCGAAGGTCTGCCAGTGTTCTTCCGGTTCAGCCACCACCAGGCAGTCTACCAGCACTCCGGGAATCCGGACCTGTTTCGGGTTGAGGGTCCCCCGGTCGGCGATCCGTTCCACCTGGACGATGACGATACCGCCGTTATTATGGGCGGCCGTGGCCATGGACAGGAAGTCCAGAAAGAGGGCCTCCCGCTCCATGGTGATATTGCCGTCTGTATCGGCGGTCGTCCCCCTTAGCAAAGCAACATTAATCGGATGGGTCCGGTAGAAGAGGTATTCCCGGCCATGCAGGGTCATCATTTCTACGATTTCTTCGGTGGTTCGGGCATTGACTTTACCTCCCCCCAACCGGGGATCAACGAATGTGCCGAGACCTACCGTGGTCAACAGCCCGGGCTTTCCGGCGGCGGCATCACGGAACAAGTGGGCCAGCACGCCCTGAGGCAGATTATAGGCTTCAATCTGATTCGCCATGGCCAGTTGCCCGAGTTTCGGCGTCAGGCCCCAGTGGCCGCCGATGACCCGCTTCAATAAACCGGCATCGGCCAGACGATTCAATCCCCGTTCGCCGCCGTCCCCCAGACCGGCCGTATAAATCAGGGTCAAGCCGGTGGGTTTGCCGGTGGTGGTGAAACGTTCTTTTAAGGCTATCATCAAGGCTTCGGGAGCGCCGATGCCGACGAACCCTCCGGCAGCCAGCGTATCCCCGTCGTGGATCAATTGGACGGCTTCTTTGGCCGAAACGACTTTCCCCTTAACAGCCAGGGCCTTTGAACTCAGCAAGGGATGGGCAAGATGTTCATTCATCGAGATGTATTCCTCCTGTTACAGACGCATACTATTGCTAAGTTGGGGTTGGTAGTGATTAACGGCAGGATTGATTCTCCTTTGAGACGGTGTTATCAGCCGTATTAAGTTTTGTTACCGATAAGGTCTTCAATGCATACCTTGAGGAAGGTATGTTTAAGAGGCCGTTTTTTTTTACTTTGGGAGGGCTTATAGTCGCTTCACCGTCAATGACCAGGGTGTTATCCTGGTTGGTGCAGGTGGTCCTGAGGGTGATTCTGTTTTTGTCGGCTTGGATTTGGGTTACCTCAACACGGGCGGTGATGGTATCTCCGATACGGGCCGGTGCCAGGAATTTTAATTCCTGGCGGATATAAATGGAACCGGGTCCGGGGAGTTTGGTGCCGATAATCGTCGAAATAAAGCCACCCAGGAGTATACCATGGGCGATGCGGGTTTTGAAAAAGGTCTTTTGGGCATAGGTTTCGTTGATGTGGGCCGGATTGAAATCGCCGGTTATCCCGGCGAACAAATAGATATCGGATTCTGAAATGGTTTTGGAAAATTCCGCCGTATCTCCAAGGTGAAGTTCGTCAATGGTTTTTCCAATCATGGCCGGTTCCTTTAAAAAAGTTATAAGAAATTTTTTACTGCAGAGAGTGTAAAATATGTATAGGCGGGAGTCAAGGGAAAAAGGTCAAGTTTAAGGAGACTGAGGAAGTCTTAGGAAGGGGAAAACGGTAATATCTTAGGCTATTTCCCTAGGTGCTGAAGGGATCAGGAGCCCTTTTAATTATTGACGAAGCCCTTTGGAAAGATTACTATAGAATAAAATGTATCGAATTACTTTTTCTGCCGATTAGGATATTCTCTTATGCCCGATTCTTTGATGTCTCTCTTCCCTCAGGTTTTAAATACTCTCGAATTGATGAAGCTGCCTATCCAAATGAGTGCCGATCTTACGGCCGCCACAATCCGTTCTCAGGCCCTGGCCTTTGGTTTGATGAAAAACACTAGCCGATTAGGGACCCAGGTGGTGAAACAGGTTCTACCTTTGACAACCCAAACCCAAGATGAGACTTTCTTCCCACTTTTTGACCTTTTCTGGGAAGGATCGGCCAATGTGTTGTCCGTTCTTGAAAAAAATATCTCCGAATATCTCGGCAAACTTTATCAGGAAAGGGCCGGAGAGCTGGAATTTATAAATCTGTTCACCGAGAAACCCCCGCCCCAGGACTGGACGATCGGATATGACCAATCCAATATCCTCCTGGATTTGCCCGGTCTGAGGCTTATTGATATCTCCAGAGAAAAAAACCATTCCATTCAAAATTATGCGGCCGTTTTCGCTCCCAGGGCCGGGCATCATTCCAATATTGCCGAAAGAGTGGCCCTTTATTTGCGGGATCAAGGTTTGACCCGGCTGGCCGTGGTGGAACAAAAATGCGCCGAAGACATTCCCCTTTTTATTGAAGGGAAACGGCACTATGAAAATTTTGAAGGCCAGGTCGAACAATATCAAAAAATACTGGAATGCCTCAACGCCCTTACCGGCAAGCCTTCACACCTGATCGCCGTCTGCCAGCCGGGTCCTCTTCTCATGACGACCCTGATTCTTAATCCCCACCTGGGAAAAACCTTCGGGTCTGCCGGATCTCCCATGCATACCGAAGCCGAAGAGGGATTCCTGACCGAATTCGCCCGATTAATGGGTGAAGGCTATATCGATCACCTTCTGACTTTTTCAGGACGGATAATTCCTGAAGGGTACGCTGGAGCCGGGCGGGAGGTCTTTGACGGTCGAGTTCAGGTCCTGGGATTTTACCTGTTAGGGCTGGAACAACATCGTAAAAACTTGATAGCCTTATTACAGGATCTGAAAGAAGGAAAGGTGGAGGCCGGAAGGCGTCAAAAGGCCTTCTACGAATGGTATAACACGGCCCTCCATTTTCCGGCAGGATTTATCCGGGATACGTATAAAAAAATATTTATCAGGAATGAATTGGTCAAAGGGACATTGACCATTGGAGGGAAACGGATCGGCCTTAAGGACTACCCGGCCCATGTCCCTATCTGGGCCCTTGGCGGCTCAAAAGACAATATCGCCCCACCCCTCCAGGCTATCGGCCATCTGGATTTAATGGAAACCATACCCCCAAAGGATAAATTGAAGCTGGTCTGTGACGGCGGCCACATGGCCCTTTTCCGTTCGAGTACGATCCTAAGAAAAGAATACCAACAGATCTGTGACTTTATTTTGGGGAGAAGCGATTGGAAGGATTCCGGGAGGATTTGAGGCTTTTTAGGAAAGGAGACCGACATGACGAAACCTGAAAATATCAACCCATTTTCCGTCTTTCAAGAGCTGGGGGAATACCTCATTGATGCCGCCCAACGAACCGTCCTGTATTGGGATGTCATGCGCCAGAGAGGGAATCAATTCCAGGAGCATATGGCCAAAGAGGTTCCTCATGTGCTCCAGTTCGAGAGCGAATTGATCATTGACGGACGAACGCTGCCCCAGCCGGTCAATTACGGGATGGTAAAAATAAGGCCACCCGAGGGGATGACCTTTGATGATCGCAAGCGGCCCTTTGTTGTTTTCGACCCCCGGGCCGGTCATGGACCGGGCATCGGCGGCTTCAAGGCCGACAGCGAGATCGGGGAAGCCCTGAAGTCGGGACATCCCTGCTACTTTGTCGGGTTTTCGCCTAACCCGGAATCCGGGCAGACGATCGAAAAAATCGTTGAGGCCTGGGCGGTCTTCCTGCACAAGGTCACCGAGCTCCATCCCAAGGCCGAAGGGAAACCGGTGGTCATCGGAAACTGCCAGGCCGGTTGGTCTCTGATGATGCTGGCGGCCAAATACCCCGAACTTTGCGGGCCCATCATTGTGGCCGGTTCGCCGATTTCTTACTGGGGGGGAGTGCATGGCCTCTATCCCATGCGTTATACCGGCGGCATGCTGGGGGGAAGCTGGCTGACGGCCCTGACGAGCGATATCGGAAATGGGAAGTTCGACGGGGCCCTGCTGGTCCAGAATATGGAAAATCTCAATCCGGCCAACACCTTCTGGACCAAGCAATACAATGTATACGCCAACGTCGATACCGAAGGCCCCCGCTATCTGGGTTTCGAAAAGTGGTGGGGCGGACATGTTCTTTTGACCGGCGAGGAAATACAGTATATTGTCGACAACCTTTTTGTCGGGAACAAGCTCAGCACCGCCGGAATCACCACTGCCGACGGTATACAACTGGATTTTCGAAAGATCCCTTCACCTATCGTCTGTCTCTGCTCCAAGGGCGACAATATTACGCCGCCGCAGCAGGCCCTCGGCTGGATTCTCGACCTCTATCAGAGAGAGGAAGATATCATCGCCGCCGGTCAGACCATTGTCTATGCCGTCCATGAAAATATAGGCCATCTGGGAATCTTCGTGGCGGGCAGCGTGGCTAAAAAAGAACATCGAGAGTTCGCCAGCAACATTGATCTCATTGATTGTCTCCCCCCCGGATTATATGAGGCGGTCTTCACCAAGAAAACAGCGGAAACCGTCCATCCCGAACTCGTTAGCGGTGACTACATCTCCCGTTTCGAGCGAAGGACCTTAGATGACCTTCGGGCCCTGGGCGGCAATACGGTCGAAGATGAACGCTGCTTTGCCGCTGTGGCCCGTCTGTCTGAAATCACCAATGGCCTCTACCGGACAACAGCCCAGCCGATGGTCCGGGCCATGGCCAATGAGCAGAGCGCCGAATGGTTGCGCCGCTTGCATCCGTTGCGGATGCAATATGAAATGTTTTCGGACAGCAACCCGGCCATGCAACCCCTGGCCTCAATGGCTGAAGAAGTCAAGAAGAACCGCAAGCCGGTTAAAGAAGAAAACCTCTTTCTGCAGTGGGAAAAAAACTTCTCCGAATGGATGACTTTCGGTTTGAAAACCTTTGGGGAATGGCGGGACATGATGACGGAGAATCTGTTTTTCAGTATTTACGGTCAGCCCTGGGTCCAGGCCCTGCTGGGTCAGCGGTCATCCGATGATCCACCCAGAAGACATCCCGGTCAGGATCCGGAACATATCGCCTCTGTTAAGCGACACATAGAGGATCTCCTGGGCAAGATGGACCAGGGTGGGCCCCGTGAGGCGGCCATTAGGGCCCTAATCTATATCCGCATTCCAGAGAACGCCGCTGATGAACGGGGGATGGAAATGCTTCGCAAGATCCGGGAAGAACACGGCGCCCAGAAGACCCTTTCCGAATTCAAACAAAATATTCGTAACCAATTCCTCATGCTTATGCTGGATGAACGCCGGGCCTTGGAGACCCTCCCCATTCTATTAAAGGGCCATGAGGACATGGCTCAAAAGCTACTGGATTTCGTCCGTAACATTGCTACCGCTGGCGGTCCTTTGGGTGAGGAAGCCCAAAGGCGTCTGGCCAAGGTAGAACAACTCTTCGGGACGGCCTAACCGGATTTAAACTGGGGATTTTTTACTTCTTTTGGAAGAATCATTTTTCTCCTGACCCTTCGCAGGAGGAAAGGGGGTTAACTTGGTCAAGGCCGTCTGGGTCATTTCAGACCAATTCATCCCCAAATTAATCCATTGGCGGAATTGCTGGTCCACGGAAGACTTATAGGCCAGGTAATTATTGAGTATCTGTTGGAAGTAATTATTAAAAAAATCCTGGAGAAGGGTTCCGCCATGCCGGATGATGAGATGCAAGACCGCGGTCGGCAAGAGTAAATTGTTCTGCCGCGCTTCTTCCAGGATGATCTGAGTTAAAATATAAGCGGTTACATCCTCTTGGGTCTTCGCGTCGATCACCTGGATTTGGCGCCCATCTTTAATCATCTGGGCCATTTCCTGCAGGGTAATATGGGCGCTTTTTTCGGTGTCGTATAATCGCCGATTGGGATACTTTTTGATTAGGATCGGTTCGGCCATGGCTCCTCCAAAATAAAAAGGATTATCTTTGATGGGGTCCATAATTTTTGCAATATAATAAAAATTAAACTAAAAAAGGATTGATATATTTTTAAATAAATTAAATTTATAATAAATTCAAACAAATTTCAACAAAAATGTTCTGTTGATATTTTTTATTGCATTGCAAAAATTTTTCTTGACAACCCTTTCCCCCGGTCTTATCTTACCTGTAAACAAAATTTTGGAGGTGTCCAATGACCGAAACAGGAAAATTTGCTAAACAGATGATCGATTTTTACAAATCAACTTTTGACAATAGCTTCAATGCCATGGTAATGCTTCAGGAACAGACGGAGAAAACCATGAGGACAGCCCTGGAGCAGGCGGCCTGGCTTCCGGCCGAAGGCAAGAAGGTCGTCGATGAATGGGTAAAAGCTTATAAACAGGGCCGGGATGAATTTAAAAAGGTCGTCGAAGATAACTTCAAAAAAGTTGACGATTTTTTCAATCAATCGGCCAAAAAATAGTTTCTCAAAAAAGATCATCAACCTATTTTCCGGGCTTCCGGTCGGATGACCGTTCAAAGGTCATCTGACCGAGGGGTTCCGGCTCTTTGGAAACTCGGGAAGGAGGCCCCCTTAACATGGATAATCGACTTCTGGAATTCTGGGGAAATTATTGGCTGCAAATGGCCCAGGGCAAAATGCCGTGGGGGGAGATCTTCAACTGGTGGCAGAAAGGGCTTGCCGGATTCAATGAGATGAATCCCATGGGGGGGAAGGCTTATGGATTGAATCCTCCCGAGCTGGGTTTCGGGGAGAGCCAGAAAGTCTGGGAAGAGACTCTCCGGATGTTCCAAAAATCCTTTCAGGAATACCTTAATCTGTTGGGCTATGTTCCTCGAGCGGATTATGACCGGTTACAAACGGATTATGAGCAGTTACAGAATGAACATCAGATTCTTCAGAAAAAAGCCGAAATCCAGGAGGAGACCATTCACCAATTACAAACCTTGCTGGCGGCCAAAACCGTAGACCCGGCCGGATTGGCGGCCCCTTTTGGCGATCTTATTTCCAAACAGACCGAACAGTTTCAGCGTTTAATGACCGGGATGATGGCAACCCCCAAAAAACCTTCTACCGAAGAGGATGAAGGTCAATAGATCCTTTCCTGAGGATTAATAAATCGGGCTTCCCTTTTCGTCCAAGACCGTCTTCTTTTGCTTCCCTACCTAAATAGTGGGATGGACTTTCATTTTTTCTTTCCGCACTTTTCGGCTAACCCCGGTTTCTACGGTCCCGGGCCCATCCCGTTCCTGAAGCCAGCGGATAATCTTGGGGGCGAATTGTTCCTGGCTTTTTGAACTGACGTATATGCCGATGTGCCCTGTTTGCAGACAAATATCTTCCGTATCTTGACTCCCTACTTCCCGGCTTAAGCGGTCACAGGCCTCCGAAGGAACCAGGTGGTCGAACTGACCGTAAAAATTCAACAGAGGCATGGTTATTTTTTTTAGATCCACCAATCGGCCGTCTAATTCCATCTTATTCTGAATCAGCAGATTATTCTGGTAGCAATCCTTGATAAACTGGCGGAAGGTTTCTCCCGGCACATCGGGGCTGTCGAAGATCCATTTCTCCATGCGGATAAAGTTTTCGACAAAAGCCCGATTGTCAATATTTTCATAAAACCCTACATACTTGTCGATCATCAGGCGGGCCGGATTCAACAGGAGGAACCCATAATTCATGAGGTCTCCTGGTATGTTGCCGAAGGTATCGACCATCCTGTCCACATCCAGATCACGAAACCAGACATGAAGCAGGCCTTTATCCGTGTCAAAATTGGTTGGGGTAACCGTGGTAATCAGATTTTTTATTTTCTCCGGGTGGAGGGCCGAATACATGACGCAGAACGTCCCGCCCATACAAATGCCCATCAGATTAATTTGGGGAACATTGAGCCTCTGCCGGATAAAATCGACCATATGGTCCAGATAGCCGTTGACATGGTCATCAATAGTCAGGAATTTATCCTTCCGCCTGGGGTAGCCCCAGTCGACCATATAGAGATCCAAGCCGGCCTCAAGAAAACTTTGGACCACACTCCTTCCCGGTTGCAGGTCCAGCATGGTTTCCCGATTGATCAGGGCATAGACCACCAAGAGCGGGGTGCTGAATCGGGTCTCCCTGATCGACTGGTAGTGCTTTAATTTGACCCGGTCTTCCGCGTAAACGACTTCGTAAGGGGTTGAGGCGATGGTCGTATCCAAGGGTCCAAAGAGGACAGGATGGTCTTGGCCAAACCGTTTCTGGGTTTTTTCGGTCTCTTCCGCTAGCTTGGAGAGGATCAAGTCTGCCGGGGTCTTAGCCGGATTCATGGGACCCATCTCCCTTTGGGGACCGGGTTGCCTTTCTGGGAGCCTTTTTCTCCTTTTGGCTATCGGCCAGTTTCTTTTCCAATTCACTGACCTTTTTCTTCAGGAGATACAGTTCCCGGTAGAGCTCTTCCATGTCTTTATGGGTGGGAACAGGCAGTAATTGCATGAGATCCTGAAGGATGGCTTGCTTGGCCTCCATGAAGTTTTCCGTGGCCTGAAGGGTTTCCGCCAGGATCTTGGTGAATTCAGTGGACTTAAAGAGCGTCTGATAGTGTCCTTCCAGAATGTTCAACCAGAGGTGATAATAGTCTTGGAATTTTTCCGGAGCCTTTCCCTCTTCAGCCAGAGTGGTCAACTTTTCCTGAAGCCCTTGGTTCGATTTCTCCAGGGGTTGGTAAAGGAGATGAAAAAAATCATTCAAGGCTGCCTGATAGAGATTGAACTGATCCATGGCCTGGGCCAGACGCTCTTGATAAAAACGGGTCAGGCCCAGTGGGGGCATAGTAAAATATTTCCTGAATTCCTTTTCGTAAAACGCCATCCAGGTCTTGAAGGGTTCCTGTTCACCATCCCCGGCCTTAGGGGCAGCTTCTGGAGGTGTCTCTGTCCTCCCCATTCGATCCAGCCACTGTTTTTGGAGATTGGCATGCCCTTCAAAGGCGACACGAGCCACTTGAGCCACGGTTTCAGGAAGGGAAGGTATTCCCTTGGACATTGCTTCCGCTAAAACCGGGTTTTCTAAGAAAGGGAAAAAGATCTGCCAGAATTTTTGGAGGGATTCCTCGGCATCTTCTGTCTTGCCCTGAGCCTGGTCATCCTTTTCAGTGGAAGGGACCTTTTCTAAAGAAGGCGAGAAAACGGGCCAGGTCTTGATCAGGGAACCCCAGAAGTCATTGGCCGTCTTCATCCAGGTTGAAAATAAAGCCTCCGATCCATCAGACCCTTTTGATTCTTCGCTCACTTCTCCCCCCTTCAAATTTTACCAGTTTTACCGGAAAAACTCATTTTTATAGGTTGGTCAAAAAGGTCCAGATACAAGGCGCCCGAAGCCCTGAGGAATGAGACATATATAGCCATACATCGAAAAGACGAAGGACGAGGGCAACACTGTAGATGGGCCTTTTTCAGCAACCTATCACATCCCATCTTCCAGGACCATTTTAATGGCCCCTTTGGGACAGATCGAGGCACAGATGCCGCAGCCCTTGCAATAATCCAGGTCGATCTGGATTCGGCCGGTTTCGGCCTGGCGGGTGATACAGAGTTCCGGACAGAGGAGGCTGCAAAGCTCACAAGCAGAACAGCTCCCCAAACCCAAACATTTCCGGGCGGCCTCAAGGGCCTCTTTTTCGTCCAATCCCTCTTCCAGGGCAAAGTTGTTTTCAAGCCGTTTTATTTTCTTCATTCGCTTCAAAAAATTGGGACAATTTAGGATTTTGAAAAATATGTTTTAAAAACATCCCTTAAATCAAAATCCCCCTCACTCCCCCTTTTTCTAAGGGGGAAGCCTTTCTCCTCCTTTTGAAAAAAGGAGGCCGGGAAGGATTTATAAAAACTTTTTCAAACAGCTATATTGCTACAAAAAAATAATTTTTTTAAACTTCCCAAATGCTTTTTTACGAAGCCGTCAGGATAAATATTCATCAATGGCCAGAGCCCCTTTTTTCCCGGCGGCAATGGCTTCGATGGCCCAGGCCGGGCCGGTGACCGCATCTCCGCCGGCAAAGATCCCTTTAAGGCTGGTTTGACCGGTCCGGGGATCGGTCTTGATCGTTCCATCGGCATGGAGTTCCAGGCCATGGATGGTCTTACGGTCCACTTCCTGGCCTACAGCCCTTACGATGGAATCGGCATAAAGGGAAAACCCCGAGCCTTCAATGGGTATGGGTTTTCTTCGACCCCTTTCATCCGCTTCGCCTAGTCTCGTTTTTAAACAATCCAATTTCAGGCGATTGTTTTTTGATTGAGTGATCCTCACTGGGACTGACAAAAATAGGAATTCGATCCCTTCTCTTTGGGCTGTTTGCACTTCTTCCGGGATAGCCGGCATCTCCGCCATCGATCGGCGATAGACGATCCGGACTTCTTTGGTCCCCAGTCGCCGGGCGGCCCGGGCCACATCCAGGGCCACGTTCCCGCCTCCCAGGACGACGACCTTCTCCCCGAGAGAGACCTTCCTTCCCAGATTAAATTTCCGTAACAACTCCACTCCGGCCAAAACTCCGGGTAACCGTTCTCCGGGTATGGACAGCCGCCGGCTTTTGTGCGCTCCCATTGCCAGGAAAGCCGCTTGAAAACCCAGCCGCTTAAGATCCTTTGGAATGTCCTGACTGCGAAAGGTCCTCCGGGTGAGCATCTCTACCCCTCTTTCCTTTATCTGTCCAATTTCTTTTTGGAGGAGGTCTCTCGGCAGGCGAAACCCCGGTATGCCGACGGATAACATTCCTCCCAGGACAGGCAGGGATTCATACAGGGTAACCGGATAACCTAACCAGGCCAGATCATGGGCGGCGGTCAGACCGGCCGGACCGGACCCGACAATCAAGACCCGGGCCTTCTTGGTTTTTGGGTAAGGGGTGAGGCTTGATTCCCTTTGGAGATCCTCCTCGGCCAGAAATCGTTTCAAGAGGCGCAAGGAAACCGGTTTATGCAGGAAGTTGTTCAAACAGGCCTTCTCGCAGGGATGGTGGCAAATAAAGCCGCAAACCGCCGGCAAGGGATTGGATTGCCGGATCAAGGCCAGTGCCTCCTGCCGTTTTCCTTGGGCTGTCAGGGCGGTATAGCCCCTGGTATCCTGGTGAATCGGACAGGCCTGCTGGCAGACCGGAAAAGGTAGGGATTCGGCCGATGATCTCTCCAGGGAACTGGCCGGATAAAGAAGACCTTGGAGTCGCTTATTCCCTGGATCATTTTCAGAAATCCATTCGTTCCCACATCGGCCCAGGCAGATTTGACAGGACTGACACTTTTCCGCCTCAACAACCGGTCGATAGGTTCTCCCTTCAGCCATGGATTTGTCTCCCGAAATGCAGGCCGATTTTCAAGGCTTCTTGGTTGAGTTTCAGAAAACGCTCGGGGACCATTCGTTGGATGGCCTTTTTCATCGAAGGGACGGAAACGAGTTTGGTGATTTGGATTAACGCACCTAGAAAAACAATATTGGCCGTTTGGGTGGTCTTTAATTTTTTGAGGGACCATTCCGAGGCCGGTATGGCTATCTGTGAAGCCGGCAGATCCTCTTTCGGATGGACCTGACCGGGGTCATAGAGAATCAGCCCCGTGTGCGGGCGCACCTCCCGGGCATAGAGGTCAAAGCCCCCTTGAGACATGGCCACCAGCATATCGGCCATGATTAAATGGGGAAAGTCGATGGGTCCATCGGAGAAAACCACCTCGGCCTTGCAACCGGACCCCCTGGCCTGGGCCCCATAAGAGTTCGAGCCGGTAATGAATCGACCGTCCAGGACCCCGGCTTGACCCAGGAGCACTCCGGCCAGGACGATTCCCTGCCCTCCGAATCCGCTCAAACGTACCTGGGTTAGGGTGCTCACGAGAGAAATTCTCCGGTAATAATTTTTTCGGCCAGCTCATCTGCGGATAATTCTTCCGCCTCTTCCCAAGAGATACAACGCTGGATCAAATCCCGGATCATCCGGTCCGGCCGATCAACTTGATTTCGCCGCCCGTATTGGGTCGGACAAGGAGACAGGCACTCGATAAAGGAAAATCCTGGATACAATAAGGCTTTTTTAATAGACCGGATCAGGGGCCTGGGCTGGGACACGGCGTAACGGGCCACGTATCCGGCACCGGCGGCCTGGACCAGCTTGCAGAGATCAAAAGGACGATAAGGGTTTCCTTTTTCGGTGGTGGATGTTCTGGACCCTTGGGGAGTGGTGGAGGCCACTTGTCCGCCGGTCATGCCGTAAATCATATTGTTGGCGCAAATACATTTCAGGTTGATATTCCGCCGGGCGGCATGAATCAGATGATTCCCCCCAATGGAGGAGAGATCCCCATCACCGCTGACCACCACGACACACAGATCGGGATTAAAGAGCTTGGCCCCGGTGGCAAAGGCCAAGGCCCGGCCATGGAGGGTATGCAAAGTGTCCCCGGCATAATGGGGGCTGGGGATCCAGGCGGCACAACCAATACCGGAGACAAAAAGCATCTTATCCATATCCAGTTTCAGTTCATCAATGGCCCGCAGGATCAACCCCATGAGAATCCCATGGCCGCAGCCGGGACAGAAAGGGGTTCCCTTCACCCCGGGTCTGAGATATTTTTCTAAAGCTCTGGGCATTATAATCAGTTAAGAATTATTCTAAACTTCCCATCTGAAATTTCAAACATGCTTGGTTAGGACTTTCTCCAGTTCAGCCATTATGGTCTCCGGTCGAATGATCTCGCCGTTGGTTTGGGAGAGGGAAAGGACATCTGCGGAACAGACCTTGCGCACTTCTCCGGCCACCTGTCCCCGGTTCATTTCCGGGATGATTATTTTGCGCACACTTCGGCCCAGGCGAACCACTTCCTCCTCGGGAAAAGGCCAGAGGGTTTTTAAGCGCAGGAGACCCACCCGGGCCTTTTGCCGACGCATCTGTTTGACGGCAAAGAGGCTGCTTCGAGCCGTAAATCCATAAGCAATCAGGGCCACCTGGGCATCGTCTAGAAAATGGCTTTCTGTTTCAATGATGTCCTTTTGATGGGCCAGGATTTTTTGATTGATCCGGTTGATCAATCGAGCCTGAATCTCCGGATCGTCGGTTTTACGAACGCCATAGCCGTCATGAGTCGAGCCGGTTATAGCCAGTCGTTCACCTTCTCCAAACATCGGCATGGGCGGAACACCGTCTTCGGCCTCGGTGGCAAAGGGGGGAGCCCCCTTTTGCTTTTTTCGGCTGATGATTTCCAACTTGGGGCCTATCTGGATATTTTCTCTGAGGTGGCCCACCGCTTCTTCGGCCAGGACGATAACCGGGACCCGGTATTGCTCGCTGCAATTAAAGGCCCGGATCGTTAAATCATACATTTCCTGCACCGACCAAGGGGAAAAGGCGACAGTTTGATAGTCGCCGTGGGACCCCCATTTGGCCTGCATGATGTCACCGGCCCCAACCCGGGTGGCCTGACCGGTACAGGGACCGGCCCTTTGGACATCTATGATCACACAAGGTGTTTCGGTAAATGCGGCATATCCGATGGTCTCCTGCATCAAACTGAACCCGGGTCCGGAGGTGGCCGTCATGGATTTGGCCCCGGCCCAGGCCGCCCCGACTACGGCCGAGATCGATCCGATTTCATCTTCCATCTGGATAAAGACCCCTCCGACTTCGGGCAAACGCCTGGCCAGATGTTCCATGATCTCACTGGAGGGGGTAATGGGATAGCCAGCGTAAAAACGACATCCCGCGGCCAAGGCCCCTTCAGCCGCGGCCTCATTACCTGAGAAATAATATCCTCCTTGAGGCAGGAGACTCTTTATCCAATCAGAAGGCACTGAGTTTCCTTTTTAGGTGATTTCTTCGGCCTTTTCCGCCACGGCCTTTCGCTTCTCCCGAATGGTTTTCAAAAGGGGAAGGAACAGGAAAAGCAAGACCAAGGTCAAACAGACAGCCGAGATGGGGCGAATAAAAAAGATCTTAAAACTTCCATGAGAGAGCATCAGAGAGGATTTTAAATAATACTCCAGCATGGGACCCAGGACAAAGGCCAAAACCAGCGGAGGGGCTTCGTAATTCAGTTTTTTCATCAGATAACCGATCACCCCAAAAAAGAGCATGATCAAGACATCCACGGTGCTGCTGGTCAGGGAGTAGGAGCCGATTAGACAGAAGATAATGATCATGGGCATCATCAAAGGATAAGGGACTTTGAGCAGTTTAACCCACATCCCAATCAAGGGTAGATTCAGGACCAGTAGCATCATATTGCCTAGATACATGCTGGCGACAACTCCCCAGAAGACATCGGGGCGCTGGGTCAAGAGCAGAGGACCCGGCGTGACGCCATGGATGATCAAGGCCCCCAGAAGAACGGCCATAACCACATTGGAGGGAAGTCCCAGAGTCAAGAGAGGAATAAAGGCGGCCTGGGCCGCTGAATTATTAGCCGCCTCAGGCGAGGCTACCCCTTCGATCAAGCCGGTACCGAAATCATCCGGCGTTTTGGAGCATCTTTTCTCGATGGCATAGGAGACAAAAGAGGACAAAACCGCTCCTCCTCCCGGCAGGATGCCCAGGAAAAATCCGATGACCGTTCCCCGGAGAATGGCCCATCTGGCTTTCATCCAATCCTGAAAAGTCGGGAACAGGCCCTTCACCTTGGTTAAAAAAACCTCCCGGTCAATCTTTTGTTCGAGATTGATGAGGATTTCAGAGATACCGAAAAGCCCCATGACTAAAGGCACCAACCCTACGCCGTCCATCAATTCCATGAGCCCAAAGGTAAAGCGGGTAGACCCCGATACCGTATCCGTGCCCACCGTACCGATGATGATCCCGAAACAGGCCATCATCAAAGACTGAATTAAGGAAGTGGAGGTCAGGAAACTGAGGACCACCATACCCAGACACATGAGGGAAAAATATTCCGGGGGACCGAATTTAAGGGCAAAAGAAACCAGAGGCGGAGACAGAAAAGTCAATCCCACTAATCCGATAGTACCGGCTATGAAGGAGCCGAAGGCGGAGATCCCCAAAGCCGGTCCGGCCCGACCTTGACGGGCCATGGCATAGCCATCCAGGCAGGTCATGACCGAGGCGGCTTCACCGGGAATATTGACCAGAATGGAAGTAGTCGATCCTCCGTACATGGCCCCGTAATAGATCCCGGCCAACATGATGATGGCCGTCACCGGAGGTGTGTGAAAGGTGGCCGGAAGCAACAAGGACATGGCCGCCGTCGGCCCCAGACCGGGCAGGACGCCGACCAAGGTTCCGATCAAACAGCCCAGAAAACAATAGAAAAGATTGACGGGCTGAAAAGCAACTGAAAACCCCAAAAAAAGTTGGCTAATGACATCCATAATTACAATCGCTTTAAACGACCCTTTGCTTCCAGAAGACTTGAGATATAATACTTCGACCCATCATAGTCCCTGATCAAATTCCCAAAATCCCTTTAGGCAGCCGGGTCCCCAGGAAAAAATCAAACAGGAGATAAACCACCACTAAAGTGATAATCGAGGCCAGGATGACTGTTCTCCATTTCAGAGGCTCCATGATTCGGAAGAGGAAAAGGAGCAGTAAAAAAGTGCCGATAATAAAACCTAAAATATTGAGCAGGAGGACGTAGGCAATAAGGACCCCGGCTAATAGGCCCACCTTCATCAGGTAAGTCCCAAAAGAAAGAGAGGGCTTGCCCTGGGAAGGTTTTTCTCTTAAGGCTTGAAAAAAGGCGATCAAGGCCAGGAGGCCCAGGAGCAGACCGGTAATGAAGGGCAAAAACCCCGGGCCGGGGGCATGGAGATCTCCCACATTCAAACGCCACGATTCCAGGCAGACAGCCAGAGAAAAGACCAGCCAGATGAGGTTAATGAAGAGACCTTGTTTTTTCAATGCTTACTTTTTTAAGACTTAAACCTTTTGAGACTCAACTCATTGTTTGACAGGATTGACAGGATGATTTGGTTCTCAATCCTGTTCATCCTGTCAAACGCTCATTTTTCAATACCGCAAATTTGACAACTTATTTCTTCATATATTTTTTAACGTGCTCTCCGGCCTCCACATAGGCCTCGGCCCAGTATTTGGTGAAGTCCTCCGTATTTTGATACATGACCGGCATTTCAAATTTAGCCATGGTTTCCAAAAAAATGGGGTCTTCCAGGGCCTTTTTAAAGGCATCATGGAGGGTCTTGACGACTTCTTTGGGCATCCCTTTTGGACCGACAATGCCGATGGGGGAATTGTGAACAAATTTATATCCCAGTTCATAGACGGTCGGGACATTCGGATACCGTTTGGTCCGTTTATCACCATAGGTGGCCAGCAATCGGAATTTTCCGGCATCCACCAAAGGAATCCATCCTGAGGTGGTGGAGATGGCCTCTACGTGGCCGCCCAACAGGGCCGTAGAAGATTCCTGATCGCCCTTGGAGGGAAGATGGTTGAATTTCAGTCCTCCGGCAAAGTAGCCCAGCTCTTCCATGGCAATATGCCCACCGGTGCCGATACCCGAGGCCATATAACTGACTTTTCCCGGATTAGCCTTGGCATAATCCAATAGGTCTTTCAGTGATTTATGAGGAGAATTTTGGTTGACCAGGATACCGTACAAATAGCCGGCTACCCGAATAATCGGGGACACATCTTTAACCGTATCAAAGGCCAGTTTGTTAATATAGGAAACCCGATGAAGGCTGGTAACAACCACGGACAGGAGATAACCGTCCGGATTTTTCCCTATAATGGCCCCCACACCCACCGCCCCGCCGCCGCCTCCTCGATTATCGACAATCACCGGCTGACCGAGATATTTTTTGGCCGCTTCAGCCAGCGGTCGGATAACCACATCCGTGGCCCCGCCGGCCGGATAGGGGACGATTAGGGTTATGGGTTTAGTCGGAAAGACGGCCGTATGGGCCAAGCCAGGAATCAGTAAACTTAACATTATCAAGCCGGTCAAAACAATTCTCCCTTTTGCCATCATCATGAATACCTCCCCGAAATTTATACCCTTATAGGTAAAAGGGATTCCCTTAAAAGTCAAGTTAAAAGGGTCAACCGGAACACTCCCCTCTCTTTCATTGACAGGGAGAAGGAACTCTGGTACCTAACACTGCATGCCTGCTCCCCCCCGAATTGAGATCAATGAGCAATTTCGGCGGGCCCTTGATCTCATGGAGAATACCACCCAGCACGTCTTTATAACCGGAAAAGCCGGAACAGGGAAGTCCACCCTTCTAGATTATTTTCGATCTCTATCCAAGAAACGGCTGGCCATCCTGGCCCCCACCGGGGTGGCGGCTCTCAATGTCTATGGTCAGACCATCCATTCCTTCTGCGGCTTTAAGCCGAATATCTCTTTAGACAAGATTAAAAAGAAAACTTCCAAAGACGGCAGCCGGAAAACGTTGTATAAAAAACTGGAGACGATTATCATTGACGAAATATCCATGGTCCGGGCCGATCTCCTGGATTGTCTGGATAAATTTTTGCGCCTCAACGGTCCGCAGCCTCGAAAACCCTTCGGCGGAATCCAGATGATATTTATCGGCGATCTGTACCAACTTCCACCGGTGGTCACGTCGGCCGAAAAGACCGTTTTCAGCCTTCAGTATGAAAGCCCCTATTTCTTTTCCTCCAAAATTTTTACCAACCCTAAATTCAAGATGGAATTTATCGAGCTGGAGAAGATCTACCGCCAGACTGAGGAGGAATTTATTTCCCTGCTCAACGCCATCCGCAACCGTTCTATAAAGGAAGATGATATCACCAGACTTAATCGAAACTGGGACCCGGATTTTGTGCCGGAGGAAGATGATTATTATATTTATCTGACCAGCACTAATGATCAGGCTTTTCGGCGGAATCAGGAAAAATTGGGTCTTCTTCCCGGCAAGTCCTTCCGGTTTCAAGGATTCATGTCCGGTGATTTTGATCCTTCGGCCCTGCCTACGGAAAAAGACCTGGAGGTCAAACCGGGGGCCCAGATTATGCTCCTCAATAATGATCCTTTCGGCCGCTGGGTCAACGGTTCCATCGGGAAAATCGTTCGGATCATATCTTTAAAAGGAGAGGACGATATCATCCAGGTGGAACTTTCAGACGGTTTAATCGCCAATGTTACTCCTTTCAACTGGGAGATCTATAAATACGGCTATGACGACCGGACCCAAAAAATTGTTTCCCAACCGGTCGGCTCCTTCACCCAATACCCTCTTAAATTGGCCTGGGCCATTACCATTCATAAAAGCCAGGGAAAGACCTTTGAAAAGTTAGTCATTGATATCGGCCGGGGAACCTTTGCCCATGGCCAGGTCTATGTGGCCTTGAGCCGCTGCACCAGCCTCCAAGGCATTGTTCTGCTTAAGCCCATCCAAAAACACCACATTCTCATGGACTTTCGGGTCGTCCAATTTCTCACCCGCTTTCAATATCAAAAAGCGGAGGAGAGGCTTTCCTATGAGGACAAGGTCAAAATGATCCTTTCGGTAATTGCTGAAAAGGGGGAAGTGGAAATCGTCTATCTCAAAACAGATGACACCAAATCCCGTCGCCGGATACGGCCTCAAGCCATCGAAGGGATGGAATACAAAGGAAAACAATTTGAAGGGCTACGGGCCTTTTGTCATGAACGCCGGGACCTCCGCCATTTTAGGATCGACCGGATATTAGAAATAACAACCCATTCTTAAGGAGTAAAGGACATGGATGGTACCGGTGCCTGTGGAATCAATTGTTATACCTGTAGACTTTTTGTGGATGGCCAATGCAGTCCTTGCGGGTCCGGTCTCTCGGAACAGGCTTCCCGAAAATTAAGCGCCCAATTAAGACTAATAGGAGGAGTATGCCCTATCCTGAATTGTGCCATGGAACGAAAAGTGGAATACTGCCTTAGGGACTGTGATCGATTTCCCTGTAATCATTTTAAATCGGGGCCTTATCCCTTCAGCGAAGGCTATTTGCAGATGCAGGCCCGCCGGCGGGGAGGGCAAAGCGATTTGGAAAACCCGCCGAAATCGAATATTCATTAAAAACTATTTTGGGGGGACCTGAGAGCCTGCAGAGAAAGGCGAGGAGACCCGGCAAAAGAGACTTGGATCTAAATAATTGGAAAGGTTGCAATCTCCAGGCTGATGTACTATAATCCAAAAATTGGTCGATAAACGTTTTTATTGGTTGTGAAGGAGAAAAAAGGTTATGGCTAATCCTCAAAACACTCAACCCCCTGAAAAGTCAGATTATTTCTTTGCCGAAATGGAGGACGGGGGTCTGGTGATGAAACCCTTTTGCCGCTGCGGTAATCTCCTGGGGGAGGAGTATTATTGCGAGAAATGTCAGCGTCAGTGCCTGTGTACCGATGTGATCTGTGATAATGAGACTACCTTCCGTTTTGTTCAGGACCATCCTCCGTTTAAGAAGTTTAAGTTTTATATTGCCTCAAAATAATTAATAAAGGCTTAAGGTCTAAGGCTCAAGGTCCAAGGAACCCCACGCAGCACCCCGTTTATTTGTTGTCCGGTATGATTTTCTTTTCCAAGATTGCTTCAAACGGGTAGGCCGAAAGATTTAGAAAGGAAAAAATGTATGAAAGAAAGTGAATCAGCGATAAAACCTGCTGCCCGGGGCGAAAGCATTATGCCGGTCCATGGCACCTTTAATTTCAAGTGTGGACCCGGTGTTTCCTGCTTTACCAGTTGCTGTGGGGATGTGACTATTATTTTAACCCCCTATGATATCTTAAGACTCAAAAATCGTTTGGGCATTTCTTCCGAGGACTTTATCGATCGGTATACCCTGCCCTTGACTAAATCCGATCAGGGACTCCCGGTTTTTATCCTCAAAATGGGAGAAGATGCCAATAAACGCTGTCCTTTTGTCAGTTCCGACAAAGGGTGTGCCGTCTACTCCGAGCGGCCCTGGGCCTGCCGGATGTTTCCCATGGATACGCGGGACGGGGAAGAAGGAGAGGAAGAATATTTTGTAGCCGCCGATCCGAATAAATGCCGGGGATTAGAGGAGAACAATCCGGTGACCGTGGATGAATGGGAGAAAGGCCAGGGACTGGATGTGTACAAAGATATCGAGTTCATGTTCAATGAAATCACCTCGGCCCAACGGATCTGGGGGGACCATAAACTGGAAGGCAAAGTCCGGAATATGGTCTTGTTGGCCTGTTACAACACCGAACGGTTCCGCAAATTCGTTTTTGAGAGCAACTTTTTAAAACTTTTCGACCTGTCCCCGGAAGAGATTGACGTTCTTCGGACGGATGATTTAGAGCTCTTAAAATTAGGTTTTAAATGGTTGCAGTTCGGTCTTCTGGGGAGATCGACCATCCCCATCCGGGAGGAGGTCATCAAAACCAAGGAAAAAGAACTGGGAATCACCTTGCCCAAAGATGACGGTCTCTGGAAAAATCCCCAGGTGCCACCTGCCAAGAAATAACTTGTTCTATTATGTCGATTCAAGAGATTTTTGACCATCTTGAGGGGGATTCCTTCTCCTTTGCCTGCCACCCCGGAGTGACCTGCTTTACCGAATGCTGTCGGGATTTAAACCTGGTCCTGACTCCCTATGACCTACTCAGGCTGCGAAAAGCCTTAAACCTGAACTCCTCCGACCTCCTGGATCAGTTCACGATCATCAAACCCAATGAGCATAACGGGTTTCCGGCTGTAGGCTTGAAAATGAATGATGACGAACGGCGAACCTGTCCCTTCGTCACACCTTCAGGCTGCCGGATTTATAATGATCGCCCCGGGGCCTGCCGGATTTATCCCATCGGCCGGGCGTCCTCCCGGACCCAAGGCCAAGAAGGGGCCAGGGAATTTTATTTTGTAGTCAGAGAGGCCCATTGTCAGGGATTCCAGGAATCCCGGTCCTGGACTGTGACCGGCTGGTCCGAGGATCAAGGACTGGCCCCTTACTCGGTTTTTAATGATCTCTGGACCGAAATCATCACCCACAAGGGGACGCGGATTTCAGCAGAGGCCGTCGAGCAAAAACTGCAGATGTTTTTTATGGCCAGCTACAATCTGGATCAATTCCGTCAGTTCGTCTTTAAAAGCTCTTTTCTTAGACGGTTTACTATCCCGGAAGAGACCGTGAAAAAGATAGAGACAGACGACGAAGAACTTCTCAAATTAGCCATTCAATGGCTTAAATTTTTTCTGTATGGAGAGAAGACCATCCCCCTCAAATCGTAGTCTTGGCCTTTAGTTGAACCTCATGTTGTTGAGCATTGATTCTGTGTTATTCTCGAACCCTCCCCTCCCCGACTACCCCCACCTTTGATAAAAACCTTAAAATTCAATCTCCTTGGATGGTCTATATTATAGAACCGATTTATGATAAACTGACCAAGAAAAGTAACCCCTAAACACCTGCTGTCATATGAACGATTCCGACGGCCCTTTAAAACATAACCCCTTTTCCGCCTTAGAAAGGCTTTTAAAGGATAAGCCGGTTCGGCACTCCTTGCCCCCCTTAAAACCGGTATCGGGACCGGCTGAAGCCTTTTCCTCTTCAGGAGAGGAAGAAAGAGCCTTTCGAGTGGCCATGGAGGGTGTCCGGAGGATCGGCAGGGATAAACGTCAGGCCATGAAAAAGAAATGGACCCGTCCGCAAGATCATCTTGTCAATGATCCGGATCAGGAGGTCCTTCAGCAACTGGATAACCTCGTAAAATATGGTCAGGGATTTGTCATCTCCAAAACACCCGAATACATGGAAGGCACAGGCCGGAATATCCCTCCGGATTTTGCCGAGAGATTGCACCGGGGTGATTTTTCCATCCAGGCGCACCTCGATCTTCATGGTTTGAGTGTGACTCAGGCTAAGGATGCCTTTGATCACTTTCTCCAGGAGGTCATCAGGTCAGATAAAAGGGGTGTTCTGATCGTCCACGGAAGAGGAATTTCTTCCTCCGGTGAACCGGTTTTGAAAAACAAGGTCAGTGAATGGTTGAGCCGCAGTCAATGGCGGAAATGGGTCATCGCCTTCACCAGCGCCCAGTCCTTCGACGGCGGCGCCGGGGCCACCTATGTCCTTCTACGCCATCACCTCAAATTAAAAGGGCCGAGAAAAAGCTGAATGGCAAATAGAATTGGAATCTTGGAATGGATCGGAGGTTAGGCTACGGCTGCTTTTATATGAACATCGAGAATATTCGAAAGTTTTTCCCGATCCCATCCGGAGAGGACATCTTTCTTATTGATAATAAAAGCCGGATATTTGAATAAACCGTAGCGAAGGCATTTGTAGATTCCGGTCAGGGATTTAATGTCGATAACCTGGATCCGGAGACGATGACGGTAAAGACGGGTTAGTTCGCCGACCCATTCAGAGAGACGGTGTAATTCCTCCCGCAGGTCATTCGGATATTCAGCAAACACTTCATCGATGACCTTCTTTTCAAATCCGCTTTCGGAAAATATAAGCCCGCAGCGGCTACATTGACCGAAGGCAGTTAACACATTAGTAATAATTTCTACAGAGATGGGTTTCATTGTTTTTCTTTCCATACCACTTAGTCTGTATTCTCCCCCCTCAACACCCTTAGGTCGAGACGACCTCAATGGATAACGCCACCTTTCCCAAGGCGGTTTTCGAAGCATTCCACTGGAATTTGGCCCGATAGAGAGGCGTCTGAACCGGAAGGGATTCAGCGGATAACCGGTATTCGACCGTGAGATCCAATTCGAACCGCCAGTTCAAGACGGCCTTGTACCCGAAAAGGTGAACCTTGCTGGACACGCCGGGATGTTCCGTCATCAGGAGATCGTATAAATCCCACTGCAACGTGTCCTCAGGTGGAATGAAACGCCCGGATAGGGTCTTATTCAGGGCCTTGGTTACATCCTGAAGCATCCCTCCTTCCTGAAAAAGGCCGGCCTGGGAAATATAGATGTTCAACGGGTCAGGACCTGTATTTAAGATGGCCAGAACCGCCCGGGGGAATTGGATTTCTCCTGACGGTGAAATTTTCAGGGTTGAGGGGATCTCCTTCAGCCGGATTGTTAAGGGACCGGTTTTCTGTTCTTGCCCCGTATTCACAGGCACCCCCCAAATAAATCTATTTGATTTAAATGATAAGAATTGGAAGCGAATTTGTCAAATTCTCGTTTAAGAATCTAAATGCGGTCAGGTCTAAAATGTTTAACTATATAATCGCGAAAGGTGGCTCTAAATCAATACAGCCTTGAAGATAAACACCTGGATACTACTTGATGAATTTTTGGGGAGGAACTTCATTTAAACCTCGTCCGAAAAATGTCGGTACTCTTATTCAACCATCCGATACGTTTCCATGGGACGTGTTATCATTCTTTCACCCTCTTTCTCTTTTACGCCTTCTAGCCCTGCCTCAAAACAGCCTCAATTTGATTCCGGTATGCTATGCTTTTTTCATCGGCTGCGATTAAGTCAATGCCCTCTGGGGAAGAAACCCCCAGACCCAGATCCACGGCCCGAGCGATCTGTTCCTGATTAAAGATCCGGGAGTTCATAACAGCCGGGGTGCTGCCTAACTTTTTTAAGACCGCCAGACCAACGGCATCAATGGCCACCCTATCGGCGGAAGCCAGGAAGACGTCCCCAACGGCTCTTGTCCCGAACATAGGCCCGCCGTCGACAAAGGCCTCCAGGCCATCCAGGAGGACCAGGGCCGGTTGAAAGGGCTGGTTGATTTCGGCGATCATTTTTCGCTGATGAGGAGAGCTGTGCAGTTCACTCATATAACCAAATCCATGACGTACCGTGGGCACCACCCCCACATGGAGTTTTAATGATAAGGTAAACACACCACCGTATTGATGGGTCTTCAAACAGCAGGTGGAAACCAGACATTCCGATTCCAAAACGGGCTTGGCGACGCGAAACCCTTGATTCCAGTGACTGTCTTTGGGCTCAATTAAAACCCAATCTTTCTTGTCCAGAGCATCAAAGTTGATGACCCTAACGTTTAAATCTTCCAACAGGGGCAGGACCCCCTTTTGTTCCAGGACCTCTTGGGTTGGCGGGTAACTTCTTTCCCCCAGACTGATCGAGCGGGCGCCCATGCGCCACAGCTCTTCAATCAGGGCCTTCAAGGTGTCATTGTGGGTCGATCCCGGACATTGGTCGGCGGTGTTGAAATTGGGTTTGACCAAGACCGCATTGCCTTTCACCGGATTGACTCCCAAGGCCCGAAGGGAGGACCGCACTCCTTCCGGGCGATCCTGGGTGTGCATTAAGGCGACTTGACTCACGGTGTTTTTCCTCCTTGATTTGTCTCAGACATGCAATTCAATAATATCCTTATCGGATAATACATATTCTCTGGAAATCATCTGTCCCGGATAAGAGTGGTTGCCCCAGACCCGGCCATAGGTCAGCTTTTTGACAAAATCCTGGTGGATTTCTCCGGCCAGGTCCAGCAGGGTGCTTCCTTTCTTTAGGATAAAGGGTTTAGCCAAATCCGGCTCCTTTCCCGGTGTTTTAGTATAAACCCGTACCAGATTGAGCTTTTTAAATATCTCTCCTCTCAAATCTTCCAGGTTCATATCCTCCTTGGCGGATAATCCAACGATTGGAAATCCGTGGGGCTGCAATTCTCGATAGATCTCCAGAGTGTCCAGGGCCCCGGGGCGATCCAGCTTGTTCCCGACCAGAATAACCGGGCGAGAGATCCAGGAAGGGTAAGGACAGTGATCGGCAGGTCCTTCCGGTAAAAAAAGTTTGAACCGTTCCAGGATAGTTTTGGACTGCTTCAATTGGGCCAGGGGGTCATCCTCCAAATCCAGGACCACCAACCAGAGGTCTCCCTGACGGAGGATTTCCGGATACCAGGATTCCATAAAATCGGGGGAAAGGGGCGGCAGATCGATCAGCTGAATTTGGATATCCTCGAAAGACATCATACCCGGCAAGGAAAAACGGGTGGTAAAAGGGTAAGGGGCAATCTCCGGATTGGCTTTAGACAGGGCCTTGAGCAGGGAGGATTTTCCGCTGTTAGGCAGGCCGACCAAAGGAATTTGCCCGGCCCCTTCCCGTTCGACCTGCCAGAAATCGGCGCCCGACTTACCTTTGGCTTTTTTCTGGGTCTGTTCTTCCCGCAGTTTGGCCAGACGCCTTTTGTAGTCTCCCCGGAGGTGCTCGGTTCCCTTGTGCTTGGGGATAATGGTCAGTAATTCTTCAATGACCCCGATTTTCTCGCGAGGGGTTCGTGTCTCCCGGAGCTTCTTTTCCACTTCATAAAATTGGGGAGGAAGATTAGCGGGCATAATCCTTTATTTTATTCCAACGTCATTCCCCGTTTATCGGGCAAGAGGGCCAAGAGAAATGGGTTTTCGTTTCCCTTGGCCAATGGCTTTTAAGAAAATTAAGGAAGAAGGACCTTGGCTTTTAGCAGATGTCCGTAGTGTAATGTCTGATTGATCAGATGCGATTTAAAAGCCCTGACCGGCATCCGTTCCCGGATAACGTATCGATACAATCCGGCCCGGTTGATATCGCCGATCAGGAGAACGCCGACGAGCCTCTCCCCATCGGCAGAAAAAACCACTTTGCGAAAGGCCCTGGAAGAGGCCGAGAGGTGGGTTTCGTAGTCTGATCCTTTAGTGTGGACGATCCCCATGGAGACAAAGGGCTGATCGGCCACCTGGGTGGCGTTCAGGATGCCGAAGGTTCCACTGTATCCGGTGGGATATCCGGCCATATTCATTCCGGCACAGCGGCCCATCTCCACGGCATTGGTCCAGAGGGCCGTCATGACCTTCTCACCGGTGACCGGGTTGAAGGTGACAGCCGCATCCCCGGCCGCATAGACGTTAGGGGCATTACAACAAGTGAAACGGTCCACCAAGACTCCTTCTTCCAGATGGATCTGCTCAGCATCGATAAAATCCACATTGGGGGAAACCCCTTTGCCGATGCAGACCATCTCCGAGGCTAATTCTCGGCCGTCATTCAGGAGAACAGCCCTAACCCCTTGGCCGTTTCCGATTATCCTGACGGCGCGGACCCCGGTTTTGATATTTAGACCGGCTCGGATTAAAGCCTCTCGGATTAAACGTGAGTCTTCCGGTTCCATTAACCGGGAGAGCACTTCCGGAGACTGAACCACCAGGGTCACCTTCAAGCCCCGTTCCAAGAGGGCGAAGGCCGCTTTCAGATTTAAAAGCCCGCCTCCCAAAAGCACGGCCTGTTTAGCTTGTTCGGACCGTTTGGCCATGGACCTGGCGTCCTTCAGGGTCCTCAGGGCATAAACCCCTTCCTGATCCACTCCCTCAATATCGGTGGGGATATGAGGACGACTGCCGGTGGCGATGAGGAGCTTATCATAAGCAAAGGTCTCTCCGCCGGACACGGTCATCTTTTGTTCATTTACCTCAATGTGCTCCACCCGGCTGTTCAGGTGCAGGTCCAGACCCGCGGCCTGGAAGGGGCCGGATCCCTTTAATTCCATTTCTGCCGCCGACTTCCGGCCACTGATCAGAAAAGGGATCAAAGGCCGAAAGTACGGCGGGTCCGGTTCTTCACTGAAGATCCTAATCCGACCCAGGGGGTCTTTTTCGGCTATGGCTTGGGCCGCGGCCATTCCGGCGGCGCTGGCCCCGATAATAACGTATTGTTTTCCCGGGCCAGCCATATCAGCTCCTTTTTCCGGCCGCCATTTCCGAGGCAGCCGTTTGTCGGATTCCTTTGGAATACTCATCCGCACTGCGATAGACCAGGGCCTTGGTCGGACAGGCGGTGACGCAGGCCGGCACCGCCCTGTCCGGACAGCGGTCGCAGCGATAGGCCTTGTGTTCTTCCAAATGACGGCCGATGACGCCGTAGGGGCAGACCATAACGCAGGTCCAACAGCCGATGCATTTGCCGGGATTGGTGATGACGACGTCCTTAACCCGACTGATGGCCCCGGCAATGCAGGCATGGAGGCAGGGGGCTTCTTCACAATGCCGGCAGAGGACCGGCAGGGATTGGTTTGGATCAATCGATTCCACATAGACCCGACGCTTGGGTTGAGGGGTCTCAGAGACGGCCTGATGAAGGGATTTGCTTTGGGAATGTTCGACGGCGCAAGCCCATTCACAGGAATGACAACTCAGGCACCGATCCAGCCTGACGAATATTTCTTTGGGTTGGGATTGAGACATAGGTTTCTCCTTTAAAGACTGCAAAAGAATGGGCGTTCGTTTATAATCCTAAGCCTGCCCGACGTTCGTCAATGGCGGCCAAGAGTTTTTGAGCGGCCGATTCCGGATCCGGATCAACAATGAAATATCCGCCGGTTAGGTCTTTGACCGTTTCCGTCAAGACCTTCGTCACCAGGGCACTTCCCGTCACCGGAATCATGACCCCCACATGGGTCGGCAGGCCGGCGGCTACGGCATAGGCCCCAATGGAAACGGCCTTTTCGGAAACGGCCTCTGCCGCTGAGGCCACCACCGGCAGTTTGTCCGTGTCCACTCCCAGATAATTGGCCACGGCCACAGCCAGAGCTACGGCCCGGGAATTATCCACGCAGGAGCCGAGATGCAGCACCGGCGGCAGCGGGCCGCCCAGGCCATTGGCCTCTCCGATGGCCGTCAAAACCGCCTTGATGCCTGGGCCGCACAATTCTTCTACATTCTTGGGGTCCATGAAGCCGTGGCGCATGAGGGCCCCGGCCCCGCATCCGGTAGCGAGGACCAGGACATTTTCTTTAAGGAGTTTCCGGGCAATAGCGATAAAGTTGGCGTCTTGGGTCACCTTGACATTATTGCAGCCAGCGAATAGGCAGACCCCCCGGATATTGCCGTTTTTCATATGGTCCACCACCGGTTTTAAAGGATCGTTGGCATCCACCTTGGTTAAGGCCCCCACAATGGATTCCAAGGAAAAACCGGCCACCACCGGACTTTTGATCTCCGGGATGTGGGTAGGTTTATTCTGGCGACGCTTAAAATTTTCCAGGGCAATCTGGAAAATTTCACCGGCCTTGGCCTCTGCCTCTTCCTCACTAAACGGGACATGGATGGCCCCGGGGATTTTACAGATCTCCATAGTGGTAACGATCGGTGTGCCGATGCATTCGGCTACAGCCGCTACTGAGGGCATGATACACTGGTAATCTACGACCATGGCATCCAAGGCCCCGGTGACGATGGCCATTTCCTGGCTCACCGAATGGGTGCAGGCCGGAACACCATGACGCATCAGGACCTCATTGCCGGTGCAACAAATCCCAACCAGATTGAAACCAGTGGCCCCGGCGGCCTTGGCCTCCTGATCTTTCTTAGCGGCCAGGGTGACCAGAATATCGGAAAGGACCGGGTTGTGGCCGTGGAGGGCGATATTGACGGCCTGGGGCTTTAGTACTCCCAGATTGGTTTCCGTAACCACCGGCTTAGGGATACCGAATAAAATATCAGCCAGGTCGGTACCCATATAACAACCGGCTAGATCGGCTACGCCGCAGCGTAACCCGGCGAGCAAAAGGTTGACCGGATCGGCATCCACCCCATAGAGGGTGCGATGCATGATTTCGGAAACCTCAAAATCAATACCCTTGGGCACCAGGCCCAATTTTTTCAGAGTTTCCACTCTCCCTGGGGTGACGACCGTGGCGGCCCAGAGTACCGGTGTTTCTTTTTCTCCAAAATCGGCCAAAGCGGCTTTGGCCACGTCTATGGCGATGTCCTGATCGCTCCGGCCATCCACCGAAATGCCCAGCCGGGCGGCAACGGATTTCAGTTTTCCGCTTTCTTTGATGTCGTAGGCCGGGGCCTTACCCTGGGCCATTTTCAGAAGGGTGTGGGCCAGATGACGGGCATGGCCGGAATGGGCAGCCGTCCCGGCGGCAATGGCCCGATCCAGACCGCGGGCCACCATGGTTTCTGCCGAGGCCCCGCAAATACCGGTCTTGGGACCTTCGCCAAAAGGGTCAATCCGACAGGGTCCCTGGAGACAATGGCGACAGCAGAGTCCGGTCTCGCCGAAGCCGCACTGGGGTATCATGGCTTGATAACGGTCCCAGACGGTAGGCACTTCCGATTCTTTTGCTTTGACCAACATTTGACGAACCGCCGGATCAGCACTCAGGGCTTCAAAAGATTTCTCGTCCAACATTATGGGCCTCCTTCGCTTAATTTTGGGGGTTAGGTTCTTAAATCCTGGCAGGGGGTGAATGAGTGAATGGTAACAAAATGGATCTTTAAGTCAAGGGATTTAAGCAAAAGCCAAAGATCGATCCGTATTCAGGAGCCTCGGGAAAAGGCTTGACAAACTGCAAACGTTTGTAATATCTTTTGTCCATCTTCCTTTTCCTTTGCGGGGTGCCTTTTTGACTACGATCAAGGAAATAGCCAAGCGGGCCGGTGTCTCCTACTCGACCGTCTCCCGGGCCCTAAACAATAAAAAGGGCGTTCGCCCCGATCTTCGAGGTTTGATCAGTAAAATAGCTGATGATACCGGCTACTTTCCCGATTCGACGGCCAAGGCCCTGGTCAAAAAACGGCTGGGGGTCTTGGGGATTATCATTACTCGTACCGGTGAATTTGCCTTCCAGAATCCCTATTATTCGCAAATCCTCATGGGAATCAGCGAGGTGGCCACCCGTTGCGAATACAACCTGATGCTGAGTATCAACGAAAAAAAGAGCTATATCTCGTTGTATTTCCGCCGGATGGTTGACGGCCTGCTGGTTATCGGCAATCGACTGGATGATGAGCTCCTGGTGGAGGTGGAAAAAAGGAAGGTCCCGGCGGTAATCGTCCCCGGTTTTTTGGAGGACGCCAAAATCGATCTTCCCAGCGTCAATTCCGAAAATATTCAAAGCGTCTATCGCACGGTCAATTATCTGCTTGATCTGGGACACCGGAAAATCGCCTTTATCTTGGGCCAGATGAATTCCAAATATTCCGTCGAGCGGTTTCGGGCCTATCAGGCGGCCTTCCGGGATCGCGGTCTGGCCTATGATCCCCGCTATATTGTGGAGAGTGATTTTTCCAAAACCGACGGCTTCCGGGCCATGGGACAGCTGCTCGATTTAACCGACCGCCCCAGTTGTGTCCTGTGCATCAACGATTCGGTGACACCGGGGGCTTTGAAGCAGATCAGCACCCGGGGACTGAGGATTCCCAAAGACATTTCCGTGGTGGCCATCGGTTCGTCGGAGACCCTGGATTTATATCAGCCGGCCCTGACCACCATAAAAATCCCAGTGACTCAGATCGGCCAAGCGGCCGCCCAGATGCTCATTCGCCTGATGGAGGGAGAAACCATTCCGGAACGGCACATCGTCATTCCTTCGGAATTGGTCATCAGGGATTCGACCTCCATCTGGAGAACCCAGCGGGGAGAGGGCGGCGGGTGATTTATTAAAATTATGCAAACGTTTTCAATTTTTCACCAAGCCCACCAAGCGGCTTGTTGACGGTTTAAGGAGTGGCGGTATGATGGAAAAGAGAATACCGGAGGGGAAAGTGATTATTACGGTGGCTCAAACCGGGGCTATCACACAAAAGAGTTTTAATCCCAACCTGCCGGAGCAACCGGAGGAAATTGCCGAATCGGCCTATGCCTGTTACAACGAAGGGGCGGCCATCTGTCACATTCATGCCCGGGACCGAAACGGAGAAAATACATCCGATGTGGCTATTTTTCAGGATATCCACAGCCGGATTCGAACCAAATGCAATATCATCATCCAGGACAGTACCGGAGGCGGACCGAATCTTTCCCAGCAGGAACGCATCAACTGCCTGCAGGCCGGGCCGGAGATGGCTTCGCTCAATATGGGCTCCCTGATGAAAAAATTTGAATACGAAGGCGCTCCCTTAATTCTGGCCTTTGTCCTCGGGCCGATGATGGAGCACAATCTGCGCAAGTCACTGATTATGTCCCAGGGCGACTTTTCCCTGTTCTTTACCCGGCCCTTAGCCGCCTTCTTTTTGATCGCCGCTTTAATCCTGCTGTTCTCTCCTCTGGTGCCCTGGATGCGTAAAAAACGGGAGGAGATACCGAAAGAAGAGGCCAGCTGATACGAAAATAACGTTCGTCGTTTAGCGTTCGGTGTTCGTCGAAAATTTATTTTCATCCTTTGTTGTGCCCCGCATCAGGCAGGGCAGGTGAAGCCTCGATCCCTTTTGATAAATTAATTGGGAAGAACCATAACCAGTATGCCCCACCAGAAATCCTTTCCGATCGACTCCATTCTGCCCGATCTTAAGAAGGCCCTTCGTCACCATTGGGCCGTGGTGCTTCAGGCCCCGCCCGGGTCGGGGAAGACCACCCGGGTTCCTCCGGCCCTCCTGGAGATTATTCCACCGGCAAAAGGCCGAATTATCATGCTCGAACCGCGCCGTCTGGCCGCTGTCTCGGCGGCCCGCTGGATGGCCAAGGAGAAGGGAGAACAGATCGGCCAAACCTTGGGGTATTCCATTCGCTTCGACAGCCGGGTTAGTAAGCAGACCCGCATCGAAGTGGTCACCGAAGGCATCCTGACCCGACGGCTCACTGCCGACCCCTTCCTCGAAGGGGTGGCTATGATCATTTTTGATGAATTCCATGAACGAAGCCTTCAGGCCGATCTGGCCCTGACCCTCTGTCTGGATGTGCGCCGCAATCTTCGGGAAGACCTGAAGATCCTGGTCATGTCGGCCACCATGGACGGCGGCCCCATAGCGGATTTGCTGGGCGGAGCACCCATTATTTCGGCAGAGGGTCAGACCTTTCCGGTAGAGGAAACCTTTCTCGCTCCCAAAGGCAATGACTCTTTGGAAGAAAGGGTTGCCGAGGCGGTGGCCCTGGCCATCAGGGAAACCGAGGGGGGCATCCTGGTCTTTCTGCCCGGCGCCGGGGAAATACGAAGGATCGCTGATATGTTGAGAGAAGGACCCGACGCCAGACAGGGACTCTTTACTCTTCATCCCCTTTATGGGGATCTGCCCTTTGAGGAACAGGAACGGGCCATCCTTCCGGCTAAGAAACGAAAAGTGGTCTTGGCCACCAATATCGCCGAAACCAGCCTGACTATCGAGGGGGTTCAGGTGGTCATCGATAGCGGTTTGTGCCGTCGGCTTCAATACGATTCCAGGACAGGCCTGAACCGCCTTATCACCGTAAGGATCTCCCGGGCTTCGGCGGAGCAACGCAAAGGGCGGGCCGGACGTCTCGGCCCCGGGATCTGTTATCGCTTGTATGACCGTCACACTTTCCAGTCCATGGTTCCCTATAATCCACCGGAGATACTTATAATAGACCAGTCCTCGCTGGTCCTGGACCTGGCCGCTTGGGGAATCAAGGACCCCCGGACTCTCTCCTGGCTTGATCCGCCGCCGGTTGCGGCCTGGGATGAGGCCAAAGGGCTTCTCCATGATTTGGGTGCCCTGGACTCCGAAGGAGCGCTGACCAAAATGGGCCGGGAAATGGTCCGGCTGCCTCTTCACCCCCGTCTGAGCCGGATGGTCCTCAAATCGTCCGAATTCGGCTGCCTCCATCTTGGTGCCGATCTGGCCGCCTTGCTCTCCGAGAGGGATATCCTTCGACCGGGAACCTCAAGAGGAAAGACATTACCAAAAGGATCCGACCTCAGCGAACGAATAGAGGGGTTTCGTCAATGGCGGCAAGGTAAACAGGTCCTTCCCGGTTTCGATCACTGGGCTTTGCGGGCCGTGGATCGGGTCGCTCAAGAATTACGAAAGACCGTGCACCTTAAATCCAAAAAAGATGCGGAACATGAGCCGACGATGGCCTCCCGATTACTGATCAACGCCTACCCGGACCGAGTCGCCAAGAAAAGAGAGGAAGGAACCGGACGGTTTCTCCTGGTCCGGGGGCAGGGGGTCAGGGTTGCGGAAAACGATAACCTGTCGAAAAGTCCTTATCTCGTCGCTGTCCAGGTCGACGGCGGTCAAAGGGCGGAAGGACGAGTGCATCTGGCTGAGCCGGTCACCGAGGGGATTATACGCGAGGAAATGGAGGGGCGGATTGAACGGCACCGACGGGTGAACTGGGATAAGAAAGAAGGCCGGATTGTTGCGGTGATGGAGGAACGCTTGGGCGCCCTGGTGCTTTCCCTGAAGCCGTTAAATCCTTCAGACGAGGAAACGGCCTCCATTCTTTGTGCGGAAATACGCTCAGGTGGGCTTTCCCTGACTTTCTCCTATGAGGCCAGGCAACTCCAGGGCCGTGTCCACCTGATGGGCCGGACGTTTCCTGAAGAATCCTGGCCGGATCTGGCCGACGGGATTCTCCTGGCCAATTCCGAAGAATGGCTCCGGTCCTTCCTTTCAGGCATCCGCACCCGGGATCAATTGAAAGGCCTGGATATCCTGCCTGCCTTGCGCTCCCGGCTGTCCGGAGAACAAAGGCGTCTTCTGGAAAAACGGACGCCTTTATCCCTGGTTGTTCCCAGCGGCCATCTCATCTCTCTCGATTATACCTCGGGAGAGGTCCCTATTTTAGCCGTAAAATTACAGGAGATGTTCGGGCAGGCCGATACGCCGACCATAGCCGAAGGGAAAGTCAAGGTCCTCATCCATCTCCTCTCCCCGGCCCACCGCCCCATTCAGATTACTCAGGATTTAAAGGGATTTTGGAACAGCGGTTATCTCCAGGTGAAGAAAGAACTGAAAGGCCGTTACCCCAAGCACCCCTGGCCGGACGATCCCTGGAGCACCGTTCCAACCAGGCAGACTAAAATGAAGAAGAGATGATTTCCGTTCTTCTCTCTAATCCCAAACGGTTACTGGATCGTCTCGGGAGTTTCTTTTTCCAGGATCTCGCCCTTCTCGTTCACTAAATAGACCAGGCTGCCGTTTGCCCGGGCATATTTAAGCACATCTTCAAAAATGATCGCCTGTACTTCATAACGTGTGCCCGGGTCCCGGGGGATATACCCCAAAAAAACCTCAGCCTCATTATTCGTCTTCAAGATCGGAATGAAGGTCCCGCCGCTCTGGTCTTGAAACCCGGTGAGCTTTTCATCCCCTCCGGAATAATTGAATACCGCATAAACCCAAGTTTGTTTGGCAATAGAAATGGTCATCGTTCAATCCTTTATTTTTTTGAGGGAATCCCTCCGTCCTAGTCCCCTCGCCTCAATCAAAAACCGTTGTTTACTTTTTAAGCATGTAAGCTATCTTGGACGGGACGGTGGTTCTTAATAGTCAGGTTTATTTCAACGTCCTCATCCAGTTTTCCAAGAATGGTTATCATCCGATCAAGCGTGAAACGCTCGAGTCGCGCGTTTCGAATGCGGGAAAATTCGGAATGGGATACTCCGGTCAATTTTTCAGCTTCCCGAGTCGATAGCCCACGTTCGTCAAGTGCGCGGATTATTTCTGCGGCAAGAATGGCGCGTGCTTGTTTGACGTTGGCGTTTCTATGGCCAAAGTCACGAAAGATGTTGCCGCTGCCGCGAATGAGTTCGAATTCATTTTTCATTGTAAAACCTCCTTCAAACGTTTCAGACGTTCATAGATAAGGTCAACTTCCATCTGAGGCGTTTTAATCCCGGATTTGGATTTTTTTTGAAAGGCATGAATAACCCAGATATCTGTGTCAATCTTAACGGCATAGAGGACACGAAAGGCATCGCCTCGATGCTGAATGGTGATTTCAAATACACCACCGTCAACCCCTTTGAACGGCTTGGCATTATCGGATTTACACCCTTCGGCGGCGATTGTAAGAGCATTCAACATATCTTCCTGAACCTCGACCGGAAATTTTTCAAAATCCTTTCGAGCCGCTTTAATCCAGGAAATGGGGCGGGTATTTCTCATGAGTTACATGTTGACATATTTGTCACCGATTTGCAAGCTTTTTTTGTGGATTTGGTCTCTTTAATATTTTTAGGACTATGGAGAGTGCCAAGTTATTCACTCTGTATTGTCTTATCTATTTGGCCATGAGAGAATCAGGAATAGTACCTGGGGTCAGGTCTATACTCTTGCGCTTTTGCTTTTTTCCCGAGCAAGAAGTTCAAAAATACCGGGCTATTTTCCGGACCGACCCTTGTTATACAGAGCCCGTCTTTGATTAAGTTGGAAGCCGACTTTTCGTTTAGGAATGAGTGGCGGGGGTCAAGAAAGCGATAGTTAATAGCGGAACGAATTGGGTTTCATGCTGATTTTTATCTCCCTCTCTTAATTATCCGATAGGTCTCCTGGTAAATCTGTTCCCGGGGCCCCACGGCCACCAGTTCGATTGTCCGCCCGCTTATCTTGTAAATGATTCGGAAGCGGCTCACTCGAAAGCTTCTTAAACCCATCAGTTCATCACGCAGGGCTTTTCCGTTTTCGGGAGAGGAAAGAATAATCCTCAAAGCGGCCTTTATTTTTCTTTTTAGTTCTGGGTGGAGAGACGTTAAGAAATGAGCCAAATCATTGGAGATTTTAAGCTGGTAAGGAGTCGTTTTCACTTTTCGCGGCTTATCCGAAAAGTTCTTCGAGGGTATAGAGACTGGCCTTTTTCGCTTTTAATCTTTTTAATCCTTTTTTAATTTCAGCCATGAGCTCGGCGTTGGATCGAACAATAATCGTTTCCTTAAGGCTCTCAAATTCAACGGGGCTGATCAGCACGGCTGCCGGAGAACCGTTTTTGGTAATGTATATCTCTTCATCGGTCGTTTTGACCATCTCGACCAGATGGCTTAATTTCATCTTGGCTTCGGACACTGAAAGGGTTTTCATAAAAAGACTCCTATTTAGGTTGACCAGAACTTAGACTAGTCTACCCAAGGTATTTTAAAAAGCAAGTATTTTATCAATACCTCCTCCTTATTTTTCCCGAGATCCGGTTCGCTTTCAAGGTCAGAAACAAGCAGTCTGTAAAGCTCTCGGATTCATGAAGCTTCTTCCTTTTTTCTATTCTTCTCCCAGAATCCCTGATAGGCCTTCCACATGATTGATGTGTCCAGGTTTCCAAGTCCCTGAGCCTGGGCGATCTCATTGATCAATTCCACCGTCCGGGTGAGGACGGGAGGCGTTTGACTTTCCCTGGCCATCTGGGCGGCCAGACGGACATCCTTGACCAGCAAGTCCACCGTAAACGTGGGATCGGTGTAATCTTCCGTTGAAATCCGGTGGCCCAGCTCCTTGAAGAGATTGCTGACCGTGGCGGCCCCGCTGGTGATGATGATTTCGTAGAGCAATCCGGGCGGGATGCCCATCTGGTCGGCTATAGCCATCATCTCAGCGGTTATGGCATTGATGGCCCCGAACATCAGCTGGTTCAGCAGTTTGACTTTGTTTCCCGATCCGGAAGGGCCCACATGATAGATCTTAGCGGCCAAGAGTTCGAGGATCGGTCGACAGGATTCGAGAGCAGACGCTTCCCCTCCCACAGGCAAAGCCCAGTTTCCGATGGAAGCCGGTCGGCCCAGCACCGGGGCATCCAGATAGCCAACCCCTTTTTTAAAAGCCAGTTCATTCATCCGTCTGGTGCTGGCAGGATCCACCGTGCTCATATCCACGATCACCAACCCGGGATGAGACCCGGCCAGGAGCCCCTCAATCCCGGCGACGCACCCTTCAACTTCTTTGGGACCAGGCAGAAAAAGGAGAACCATATCCGCCTGACGAGCCACCTCTCTGGGAGAAGGAGCTCTCTTGGCACCAAGTGTGGAGGCCTTTTCTCCGGCTGCGGGGTTAGCGTCGTAGATCCGGAGCGAATGCCCGGCATGCAAAATTTTCTCCGCTGCCTTGCTTCCCATGGTCCCAAATCCAATCAATCCAACCATGCTCATGGCCTCCCTCCCTTCACCGGAATTACTCTTTGCTCTGGCAATGCAAATGAACGGCAACGCCTCCGGAGAAGCATTCCGGCGTACAGAGAATCCTGGGGTTCGGTCCGACAATCCGTTTGGCCTGGGTCATGGCCTCCTCAAAAGTTGTCAAAGGAATAAATCCCATCCCCCGAGCATAGCCCGGCGCTTTGGGTCCCACCATAAAGACCGCCGAGGTCCAAAGGAGCGACGCACTTCCCCCACTGATCATAGACATGGCATGAAAGGGGTGATAGGTGTAATAGTTGGAGTATTGAAAGAGGTATTCATATTTCTGGGTAATGGCCAGGGCCTCCGGAGAGCCCAAAAATTCGGCGGCCGTGCAATACTGCTGGAGGGCGTCATAGGTCTCTCTATAGGACGGAAACCATTGATCATTAAACCAGCCGTCGCAGATTGCGGCGGCAATGACCACACCCCCTTCTCGGAAGGCCTGCCAGCAGCGGGAGAGTTGGCCGCCGATGGCCAGACTCATCAGGATGGGATTTGTTCCCATCCCCGGTCCGTAATGAAAATTCCGGGGCAGTCCGATGATCAGGATGTCGGCCGGTCCCTCCATGTTCAGGCTGATATTCGTCCGCCGATCGGCCAAGGGCCAGGTGGCCGCCTCCACGGCCTCCAGGTCGCCGGCCTGGACGTCCAGGATCTGGGATCTCTGCCCCAGTACGGCATCGACCCCGAAGAATTTTTTCCCGATCCCCCGCTCCATGGCCTGGCCTATGGACTTGAACTGACGCCTCATATGTGATTTCGTCGAAGAACCCATCCAGTCCTTACGGTGCATGGTGGCGGGTGTATGATGAGAGCCGATGGACCTCCAGCCGGATAGGCCGGTGACGATCATCTTGTATCCGCCGCTGTAGCCTCCATAAGGGTTTCCAGAGCAGTGTCCCACGACTACAGCCAGATCCGCCTCGGCTACTAAACGATTACATTGCACCACGTTCCCCATCTCATCGGTACCGAGGTCCATGATGCCCAGTTCGGCGTCGTGGTTGATGATCCGGTCCGGCCGGAAACGATCAACGATGTCTTTCCCTAAGTACCAGTACCATTCCTCTAAGGTATTCTGGCGATGAAGGCCCGGGGAGCAAAGAAGGGTGATATTCTCCAATCTGGTGCCGGCCTTTAAGAAATCTTCGATGATCAAAGGAATGGCCACCCGGCGATGACTGGTCGGATGAACCCCGCCCTTCACCCGGTCCGGAAAGGCGATGACCACTTTCTTCCCAGGACCTCCTAATTCTCGCAAAGACGGAAATCCCAGGGGGTTATCCAGGGCCTTCCGCGTCGCTTCAAAGGGATCGACTTCCGGGGGATCGGTATAGGTTTGGCCGTACCGCACAACTGTGGTATTTTCGGGTAACTCCACCCGCATACGGCTGTCTCCATAATCCAAGAGCACTTCCTTCATGCGTTTGTTCCTTCCTGTTTTTTGGGTATGGTTCAGATCGATAGACCAGATACTATGTCAATATGCTCCCGCACGGCCGCCTCGATGGAGTAATCAGGAAACCAGCCCAGGTCACACCTAGCTTGGCTGTCATCATAGGAGACCGGATAAGGAGAAAAAGTCTGATCTCCTGCGGCCAGGGTCACCGACGCATTGGCTTTAAACTGTTTGGCTATACGAACCACTTCGCCTATAGAGTGCACCCCGCCGGCAATATTATAAATCCGTTGTTTAGGGTCCGGGATCTCCCAGAGAGTCAGGATCGCTTTTACGGCATCCCTTACATAAAGCCAGTCTCCTCGTTCGGAAGGGTTGGGCACAGTGATGGGCTCCTCGCGGGCGATGGCATCTAAAATGAGTGAAGAATACAAGGCCGTGATGCCGGTGGTCCGTCCGGGCCCAAAAACCCAGGTGAAACGTAAGGCCCGCGTATCCAATCCGTGTTTGCCCGCATACCAGAGCAGGAGATGTTCCGAGGCCAGTTTAGTTTGACCGTAAATGGTCTCCGGATTTTTGGCCGCCTGGTCGGCCACCGGCTCGATAGCATCACGGCCGAAAACCGAGATGGAACTGATCATAAAAAATTTCTTAACCGATAAGGCTAGGGAGGCGTCCAGAAGGATTTGGGTGGAGCCGAAATTAACCTGGAACCCCCTCAATGGGTTTTCCTCACAGGGACCGGCCAGGAGGGCTCCCAGATGGAATACCCCTTCCGGCTTGTAGGATAACATGGTCCGGTAAAGATCGGCCGGAGAGCCCAGATCGCCCTGAACATACGTCATTTGATTCCAAACAGGGGCCAGACTGTTGGGCTCTTTGGCCAGATCGAAAACAATCACTTCCATTCCCTGCTGGAGCAGTTTTGGAATTAAATAGGCTCCGATAAATCCGGCTCCGCCGGTTACCAGTACGCGCATAAACTGTTCTCTCCCTCTTAACCTTTGAATTGATCGGCCTGTTTTTGAAATTCATCCCGGACCACCTTTTCTATCCTGGCCCGGATGGCCACAAATTCCGGGGAAGTCTTGGTGGCCGCCACCCTTGGATAGGGCAGGTCGATGGGGATGATCTCCCGGATTCGTCCCGGTCTGGCGGCCATGACGACCACCCGGGTGGCCAGAAAGGCGGCTTCCTCAACCCCGTGGGTGACGAAAATGACCGTTTTATGCTCCTGCTCCAGGATTTGCAATAATGATTCCTGCATAAACTGTCGGGTTTGGGCGTCCAAAGCCCCGAAGGGCTCATCCATGAGCAGAACCTGGGGATTAACCGCATAGGAGCGGGCGATAGCCACCCTCTGTTTCATTCCCCCGGAAAGTTCTTTGGGAAAAGCATCTTCAAAATCCTTCAGGCCCACCAGGGCGATGAAGTGGTCGACGATTTTTTTGATTTCGTCCTTGGGTTTCTTGTTGGCCTTCAAATTAAGGCCGAATTCCACATTCTGGCGCACGGTCATCCATGGGAAAACGGCATATTGCTGGAAGACAACCCCTCGATCCGGACCGGGGCCGGTGATCGGCCGGCCGTCCATCCGGACTGTCCCGGAAGTCGGCTCCAGGAATCCGGCGATGATGTTCAATAAAGTGGTTTTACCGCAACCCGAAGGCCCGACCAGGCAGATAAATTCTCCTGGGGCGATCTCCAGATTTACATCCCTGAGGGCCTCGACGGTTCCGGCAAGGCCGCTATAGGTCATGCTGATATGGTCAATAACGATCCCATTATTCATGTTCATTCCACTCCAAATTGCTCATTGCAGGTTAACCGCCAGGCCCGGTTAGGGACATGGCCCATGAAATATGAAAAAATAACTCGCTTTGAGCCTTGAGCTTTCAGCTTTGAGCCGTTGTTGTATTAAGACATCTTTTCCCGCCAGGCCGTGGCCCGGTGTTCAATAGTCCGCACCACGGCATCCATGGCCAAGGAGATGATGCCTATGAGGAGAATACCTAAGACCAGAGGCGGCATTTGAAAAAAGTTCTGGGCGTCCACCATCATGGCCCCAATGCCCTTCTGGGCGGCGATCAGTTCGGCCGCCACCAAGGTTGCCCAACAGACTCCTAAAGAGACCCGAGCGGCCGTGATGATGTGCGGCACAAGTTGGGGCAGAATGATTTTTTGGAATAATTCCGAGTTGCTGGCTCCCAATGTTTTCCCGGCCCGGATGTAGATGGGGTCCAACCCAACCAGGGCCTGATAGACTACGACCAAGGCGGGGAAAAAAGAGGCATAACTCAAGACCACAATTTTGGAGGTTTCACCGATACCGAAAAAAATGATCATCAAAGGAATCAAGGCAATCGGCGGCAAGGCCCGGAAAAAGTTGATCATGGGATCGAGCAGCAGCCGGATCACCCGGAACCATCCGATCAGGAAGCCGAATATGACGGCCATGACGATGCCGATGGAAAAGCTGATCAGGACCCGCAGGAAACTGGCATACATATGTTTTTGCAGGCTGCCGTCGCTCAGTTGAACGGCACAGGATTTAATCACGGCGGTGACCGATGGAAATAATTTCGGATTGATCAGATTCAGGAACCGGGTTGTTTCCCAGATAATCAGCAGGAGGGCGAAGGAGGCGATGAAATAGACGGTCTTTTCCAGCCGCTGTCTCCGGCGCTCTCTTTTAAACTTTTCTTCTACCTCTTGATTCCTTTCTCTAACGGGCATCGGCTTATCCTCTGTCTGAATATTTTGATCCGGGAAGGACAAGAGTCGCCCTCCCCGGCCAACCTGTCTTACTTTGGGTTATTTCTGGACGGCCTTCAAATAGATATTGGGGTCAAAGAATTCCTTCGGGTCCACCCAGTCTCCGATCGAGCCGATTTCGACAAAAACCCGCTCCACTTGTCCGATCCATTTGGCCACGGTACCGTCTTTATACATCTTGATCCATTCCTGGGAAGTGGCACATTTTTGGGCCTCCCAACTGGCCTGGATATCAGAAAACGGGATATTACTGTAGGCCTTCTCGTGAATGAATTTGATGGAAGCCGCCGGATTTTTAACCAGCTCATCGTTGGCTTTGACCCAGGCCAGGACTATTTTTTCCAGCAGGTCTTTCCGCTCGGCATACAATTTATTGGAAGCCACCCACCCGCCAATGATGGCGGCATTGGGGTAATAGTCTTTAGCCGAAGATAAAAGGACGGCCCCGGGAACTTTTTGTCGAATCTGAACATGGAAGGGGGACCAGGTGCAGACCACCGGCACGGCGTTGCTGATAAAGGCGGAAACGGCCCCGGCCATGTCCATGCTGACGATTTCCACGTCCTTATTGGAGTTCAGACCGTTGGCCTTCAGGGCGGTATGCAGAAAAACATGGGCCGTGGTCCCCTTAACCGTGGCGATTTTTTTTCCCTTCAGATCTTTAATCGATTTGACCCCGGCTTCCGGACGGGCGAAGAGCATAGCCGTGTCGTATTCGATGTCGTTAATCAGAAAGACCTTTCCCACTCCTCGTGAAGGGAAGTTGGAAATCACCGCACCCATGACAGCCACATCTACGCTTCCTCCGCTAAGAGCCTGCATCAGGGGAACGCCGGAGGTGAATTGGATGGGTTCGATTTCTAACCCCTGTTCTTTGAAATACCCCTTATGCACACCGATCCATATCTGTCCGTCTACGGCCAGGGTGTGCAGATAGCCAACCTTTATTTTTTCGGCAGCCGAGGCCGGTGATATTAAACAAAAGGAAAAAACAAGCAGCATGGTGATTAATATCCATTTAGAACTTTTCATGGTGTTCCTCCTTAACAGTAGATTCAATTAAGATCTCTTAAGATCTATGGAAAACGCCTGGTCGTTTCCGGGGAAAGGCCGGCGGGCCCACCCCAACGAGTCCAGAGAACGGCGATCACCTCCCTTCAGGGACAGTCGGTCATCTCACTTTTCTTTTGCCGCAGGATTCCCGGATCACCAGCTTGGTCTCCAAACAGTGCTGGCGAGACCGGCCCTTGTTGTTCTCTATTTTGCTTAAAAGGACCTCAACCGCCAGACGGCCGATCTCATAACTGGGGACCCGGACCGTCGTCAAAGAGGGGGTCGAATAGGCGGCGAAATCGATATCGTCATGTCCGGCGATGGAAATATCCCGGGGAACCATCAATCCTCTTTCCTTGGCCGCCTTGAGGGCGCCGATGGCGAAGACATCGCTGGCCGCAAAAACAGCCGTAGGCCTTTTGTGGTGATTCAGCAATTGAGCCATGGCTTCTTCTCCGTTTTTTAAGGTGGGCTCTTTTTCAATGACCAGGCCGGGTTCTATTTTCAGGCCTTTTTCGGCCATAGCGGCCCGGAAGCCTTCCCACCTTTTGCGCACCCGGCCTACTTTGCTGTAGGGTCCCATGATTAAACCGATTCGTCGATGCCCTAAGTTAATTAAATAGTTGGTCATCACATAAGCCGTTTGGAAATTGTCAAAGCCCACATAATTGATCAGCGGATCATCCAGTTTTTCCCAGATGACCACTGTGGGCAGACCGGCTTCGATCAGATCGGTTACGAGCTGTTCCCGGCCGAAGGCAAAACCGGTCAGGATCATCCCGGCGACCCGGCGTTCCTGAAACTGCCGGATCAGTCGTTCCTCGGTTTGGGCATCGTACTGGGTGTTTCCCAAAAAAACCGAATACCCGTAATTCTGACATTGTTCTTGTACGGCTAAGACGGAATTGGCAAAAACCGGGCTTCGGGTGGTCGGGACCAGGAGTCCGATGACCTTGGTTTTTTGACGGGACAGGTCGGCGGCGGTGGCATTGTAAATATAGTGATGTTTTTCAAATAACTGGCAGACCCGCCTGCGGGTTTCCGGACGGACTTTTTGCGGAGAATGAATGACTCTGGAAACCGTAGCCGAAGAAACCCCCGCCAGTTTGGCGATATCTTCAATATTGAGTTTGGTCAATTCGACCCCCGGCTTCCTTTTAGAGAGGTTTTTTCAACTTGAAGAATGGAAGGAAAATTCTAAATTTTGTAATCGATTATATTTTAATTAAACTTAATAAAACCAATTAATTGTATAATATTAATGTAAGCGCTTTCATAATAAGTGTAAAATAATTCCCATAGCCTGTCAAGAATTATTTTAAAAGAGGGTGACGAACCCGGCGGCAAAAGATTGGTAACGTTCAAAGGTGTTTACATCAAGTTTATGACAGCCCAAGTATGGGGACAGAGGAGTCTCTTTTTCAGGGATTGTCCAAAGGGGACCCTTCTGCCCCCATCCCGGCCCAACGACTAAGTTTATTGGGAGCAGGGCTTTCACCCAAGCCTATTTCAAGCTTTTTTATCGGCCTGCCCCTAAGCAAAATTCTAAGTTTGGCCCGGCAAAGAGACTCAGAGGAAATGGTGGACAACCCTAAAAAAGAGACTCCTCTGTCCCTAGTCACTATATAGGCTCAAATCGAAACCTCGGTTCAACCCAATGCAAACACTTTTGAACGTTATTAAAAGGGTAGGTCGGGAAAGGCTGCACTCGTGGGTTGAACAAGATAAATTTTGCAAGATCAAAAATAATGAGAGGGAAAGGAATTTGATAAAATGCCGGGGGCATGATAATGTATCTTTATAAGAGGCCTCCGACCCTAATCTTTAATACAATCCGGAAAGGATCGTGAATATGAAAATCAAGACCGCCCAGGATTATCTGAAAAGTTTGCGCAAGTTGAACCATGTGGTCTATTACAAAGGCAAACGCATCAAGGATGTGACCCGCCATCCGGCCACGGCCCCCCATGTGCGGGCTGCCGCCGTTACCTTTGCCCTGGCCAATGACCCGGAATATAAAGACCTGGCCACGGCCACCTCTCATTTGACCGGCCGGACCATCAGCCGTTTTACCCATGTGCACCGGAATGTGGAGGACCTGATCAAAAAGGTCAAACTGCTGCGCGTCTTGGGACAAAAGACGGGCTCCTGCTTCCAGCGCTGTGTAGGCTTGGATGGGATCAATGCCACCTATTCGGTGGCCTATGAAATCGACCAGAAATACGGTACGGATTATTTCGAGCGATTCAAGAAATGGCTCGCTTATATCCAGGATGAAAACCTGATGGTCGTGGGAGCCATGACCGATCCCAAGGGCGACCGCTCCAAAGGACCGGCGGAGCAAAGCGACCCGGATCAATACGTTCATGTGGTCGAAAGAAGGGAAGACGGCCTGGTCATCCGCGGGGCCAAGCTGCACATGACCGGCGGGGTCAATTCCCATGAGATCCTGATCATGCCCACCACGACGATGGATGAAAAATCGAAAGACTATGCCGTGGTCTGCGCCGTCCCGGCCAATGCCCCCGGGGTGACCATGATCTTCGGCCGTCAGGCCAACGATACCCGCAAGGACAATCTGGAACGGATCGATGCCGGCAATCCCGTTTTCGGCGGGGTGGGGGGAGAGGCGGTCATTGCCTTTGAAAATGTGTTTATTCCCTGGGAACGGGTTTTTATGAACGGCGAGACCGATTTTACCAATGCCCTGGTCTATCGCTTTGCCGCCCATCACCGGGCCAATTACGGCGGCTGTAAAACCGGTTTGATCGATGTCCTGACCGGGGCGGTAACCTATCTGGCCCAGATCCAGGGAACGGCCAAGGCTTCTCATGTGCGCGATAAGGTGACCGAAATGATCCATTTGGGGGAAACCCTTTACAGTTCGGCCGTGGCCTGTGCCGCCGAAGGATCGCCCACCCCTTCAGGGGCTTACATGGTGGATACCATGCTGGCCAATGTGTGCAAACATAATACCACCCGCTTCCATTTTGAAGTGGCCCGCTTGGCTACGGATCTGGCTGGCGGATTTCTAGCTACCCTGCCCAGTGAATACGATCTCAAGAGTGACGACGTGGGCCATCTGGTGAAGAAATATTTTTCCGGAGTGAACAAGATTCCCACCGAAGACCGCATCAAGATCGGCCGTCTGATTGAAAGCATGACCGGGGGCACCGCCCTGGTGGAATCCATGCATGGGGCCGGTTCACCCCAGGCCCAGCGAGTCATGATCTTCCGGGAAGGGGAGCTGGATAAAAAGGTTAAGCTGGCTAAGGCTCTGGCCGGAATTCCGCCCACAAGGGGTAAATAATCAAACTTGAGTCCAGGTTGTTTTACGGTACTCCCAATCCTTTGGGAGGACAAAAACTAAAAAAAGGTCCAAGATTTGAAGCGCCAACTCTTATTTTAAATCTTGGACCACTATTTTTGAACTTCTCCTTATACCTTCCTGGGTGGGAAGATTCTTAAGATAAAAATCCCTTTTACTGCCCTTCTAATCCCCGTCTCAACCTTTTCTCTTCAAACTTTCGAGATTCATCTCAAAATAAGACCGTCCGACTTTGCCTTTTTCCTGTCGAAATTTCAACGGACCTACCCTCTTTAAAGAATGCCCCAGATTTAAAAAAATATTTTATATCAATAAGATAACCAAATTAGCTTAAATCTTCCGGACCGTTTTTTTTTGGCACAAATTCTGCAAAAATGAGTATTTGGAGGTAATTTTGCCAAAAAGTAAACTGCCTTAATTTTTTTAATAATAATGAAACGAAATCGATAAAAACTAATTTAAAAACAAAATAATAAGGAGAATTGAGGTTCTGTGGCTGTCAATTATCGGAAACTTCAAAAAAGGCTCAAGTTCTCTTTAGAAAATGCCGAAAATTTATGAAGACCATCCTGAGTTGTTTTTCATCCGAAGTCGTTTCCATCCGGAGACGTTGGGTTCTTGTTCGGAGTCTTTGGATGCAGCCCCCTAAGTCTAATCTAGGAGAAAAAGTGAGGACATGACATGGCCGTTGATAAAGAAATGAAGATAATGGTGGTTGAAGATTCCGGAATCACCCGCAAAATGGAGATCAAAATCCTGAAGGAGTTGGGCTTTAATCAGATTGTCGAAGCCGTTGACGGGTTGGATGCCATCCGAAAATTAGAAGCTGGAGAAAAGGATCTGCGGTTGATTATCAGCGACTGGAATATGCCTAATAAATCAGGTTATGAACTTCTGGTCTGGGTTCGGGGGAATAAAGAGACCAGCCAGATCCCCTTTATCATGGCCACGGCTCAAGGGGAAAAGAAGATGACGGCCCAAGCCGTGGAAGCCGGAGTGACCAACTTTATTACCAAACCCTTTTCTCCGCCGGAACTGCAAAAGGTGATCGAGGAGACCTTTTCCGGGAAAAAAGAAGAAGAGAAACCTAAAGAGATCCAGCCCCGTCAAACCAGTTCCGGGAAACCGCGCCTGACCGTGGCCCATATTCAAATTACCGACCACTTGACCCTGGGCGTATTAAAGAATCATATCGAAATCAATAAAGTGTCTCCCCAAACCTTTGCCTTGGAGACCAAGTGCATGCCCAGCTGGAACCCGGTGCAGCAGGCCCTGGAAAAAGGGGAGGTTGATGCGGCCTTTATCCTTGCCCCTATTGCCATGGATCTTTTCAGCGCCCAGGTCCCCATCAAGCTGGTTCTCTTCGCCCACAAGAACGGCAGTATTGCTGTTAGGGATAAAAAAGAAGGGAAGGACCAGGGATCGATCCAGGAGGCCTTCAGAGGGAAGACTTTCTATATCCCCCACATCCTTTCCATCCATCACATGCTGATGAACATGTTTTTAAAAGAGATTGGTTTGAATCCGGGGATGGCCGGCCATGAGGGAGTGGATGTCTTCTTCGAAGTGGTTCCCCCGGTGAGGATGCCGGAATTCCTGGCCAATAATCCGGAGGCCTGCGGGTTCACCGTAGCCGAACCCATGGGGACCAAGGCCATTGCCGCCGGATCAGGAAAACTCCTCTATCTTTCAGGAGAGATGTGGGAGTACCATCCCTGTTGCGTAGTGGTTTTTAGGGAGGAATTTATTAATACCTTCCCGGAGGCCGTACAGGAATTCACCAATCTCCTGGTTCAGGCCGGGCAGTTCATCTATAAGTTCCCAGAAAAAGCGGCTGAAATCGGGGTAGGTTTCCTTGATCCGGAAAAAAAGTTAGGCCTGAATGTCCCGGTCTTGCGAAACGTGTTGAAGGAACCTAAAGGGATAAAAACCGATGATCTCTTCCCGGTGGTCAAAGATTTGGAGCGGATTCAAAAGTATATGAATCAGGAAATGGGCATTGGGACCATGATCGATCTGGAACAGTTTGTCGAACCCCGTTTTGCTCAGGTGGCCTGTAAAGGGTTGGCCATCGGACGCCGTTCTTCAGTGGTCCATGATGTTTCCAAGATGATTTCCAAAATCGTCGAGCGACAGGAGAACGAGGATTCCTTTAAGACCAAGCTGGACAAGGAAGGCAAGTACCTGATCTTTTCCCTGGGCCAGGAAGACTATGGGATCGGCATCAGCATGGTCAGGGAGATTATCGGCATGATGCCGTTTAATTCCATTCCCAAATCCCCGCCCTTTGTCCGGGGCGTCATTAACCTCCGAGGCAAGGTGATCCCCATCATCGATTTAAGGATGAAGCTGCAAATGCCGGAGCAGTCTTATCATGACCGGACTTGTATCATCGTCCTGGACCTTGGGGGTCTGACCAATAGCTTTCTTTTGGGGTTGATTGTGGATACCGTTTCGGAAGTCATGAATATCCAGACCCAGGATATTGAGAACACCCCCTCTTTTGGAAAATCGGTTGATACCGGCTACATCCTGGCTATGGCCAAGATCAAAGAAGAGGTCAAGATACTCCTCAATACCGGCCAGCTCTTTAAACAGGAAGAGGCTCAGGCGATCAGCCAACTTCATTGATGTTCGGGAAAGGGCGATTCGGATGCCTTCGACCGTAAAAATTCTATATGATCAGATGATAGCCGCTTTAGGGGTGGAGGGTCTGGAGATTCCCTTGACGGCCGTCAAAATTTTTCAGGATGGCGAGACTATTCCGGATTCGGTGACGGCTTATCAAATCAAAGATCTTACCCTAACGGCCTGTCAATCCTGTCGTCAAGCCGCTTTGGGTGATCCGGTCTGTCTGACCCGGGAAAACATCGGCTGTGTGGCGGCGGCGATCAGCCTGGGATTGGTATCGGCCCAGGATTCGAATCCCCTGGGGGGGGCTCGGGTCTATACCGAAATTATGAGAAGGCATTCAGAAGAGGGAGAAGTCTTTAAGCCGCCCTCTCCTCGGGATTTCACCGAGGGAATCGTCTATGCCTGTCAAGCGGCCGGCCGGATTGATTACAGCCTCTTCGGCCGGGAGGACAGCGGTCGCTATCAGGATGTCCAGACAGCCAAGAAGGCCGTTGAGGCCATGGCCGCTATAACCCCTTCCCTCACCAGGGCGGTCTTCCTCTATCCGGTTGACTTCGAAGATCAAAATTTTCTACCGGATGTGCTGATACTGAGCGTCCGGCCGGTTGAACTGACCCGCCTTATTCAAGCCCATCAATATCTCACCGGTCAACCCACCGGGGCGGCTATGGGCGCCCTGCGGGTCGTCTGCTCTGATTTAATCGCCCGGCCTTTTATTACCGGGCAGATTAATGTGGCCACCTATTGCCTGGGGGCCCGGTTGATCGCCAAATTTGAGGCCGAGCGGCTGGGTCTGGGAATCCCCTGGAAGATTTTTGAAGAACTTGTTGATGGATTAAAGCGATCCCAAACCGGTTATCCCTTTCACCTCTACCCCGGGGTCTGAAGATGAATAATTATACCAAAGCAATGATCCAAAGTATGGCCCGTCTGAGCGGAACCACGCTGACTGACGAGCACTTCCGGATTCTCAAATTTGCTTATGATTACTTTGGCAAACACCAGATTGGACCCCTTTACCGGAATTTTGAAAAGCAGATCGGGGTGGGTAAACAGGTTATTGAAGCCCTTTTTCCTCATGGTCTTCATTCAATCTATACCTGGATTGGGGTTCCTATCCAATCCCCCAGCAATCCCTGTAAGCCCATCCCGGAGATCCGGGTGAAGGATTATCGGGAAGTCTATCTAGATCATCAGGGCACCACGTATCTGCGTAAGGAAGTGGTCGAAGTTCTCGGCCAGTATAATAAAGGCACCACGGGTTTTGGCAATCCCAGCAGCAGTACCCTATTAGGGAAGCAGGCCCACGATCTGATCCAGGCGGCCCGGGCCCAGGTGGCCCGGGGATTGAATGTTTCTCCTGAACGCCTAATTTTTGTCAGTGGGGGATCAGAGGCCAACAACCTGGCCATCAAGGGAATGGCCTTCAAACATCTGGGGAAAAAAGGACAGATCATCACCAGTCAGGTGGAACACCCTTCGGTCCTGGAAAGCGTTCGTTTCCTGGAGGGCCTCGGGTTTGAAGCCCATTATCTGAAAGTGGATCAGGAAGGCCGGGTTTCACCCCAGACCTTAAAAAAACACCTTAAGGCCAAGACCATCTTGGTGGCCATCATGGCCGCTAACCACGAAATCGGGACGGTCAATCCCCTGGCAGAGATCGGCGAGATCTGCCGGAAGGCCGGGGTCCCCTTTATGACCGATGCGGTCCAAGCCTTCGGGCGTATTGAATTGCGGCCAAAGGACATGGGGATTTCTCTCCTTTCCCTTTCAGGACACAAGATTTATGGTCCCAAAGGCATCGGGGCCCTTTACGTGGACGAAGACTGCTCCCTGGAACCGTTGATCCATGGTGGAGGGCAGGAATACAGCCTCCGTTCCGGAACGGAAAATGTCGGGTCCATCTGTGCCCTGGGCAAAGCGGTGGAGATGATCCGGAAAGAAATGCCCATAGAGAACAGAAGGCTTATTGGCCTAAGAGACTATTTTTTGGATGGATTACGCCGGATCAGGCCCGATCTTCGGGTTAATGGTTCCTTGATCCACCGGCTTCCTCATAATCTGAGTGTCGGATTTCCCGGTGTGGACGGCGGGGCCCTGCTTTTGGCCCTGAATCAAATCGGGGTCTTTGTTTCCTCCGGGGCGGCCTGCAGTGCCGGAAATCAGAAAGGATCTCATGTCCTCAAGGCCCTGGGGGTCAGTTCCGAAGAATACGGTGTGATTCGCTTTAGCTTCGGTCTCAGGACTAATCAAGAAGACCTGGACTATGTCCTGAAACATCTGCCGATCATTTTTGAAAAAATAAACTGAAAGGAGAAAAGGAAAGTGCGTAGAATCATCAGTAGTTTTCTTGTTATTGGTCATGGGATCTTGGACGGTATTTGCTGAGGAAATCAGGTTAGGCGGAGGCGGGGCCTCCATCAATACGGTCTTCAAGCCGGTAAAGCCCCATTTTGAAAAGGCCACCGGAATAACCATAACCGTTTTGGAAAGCTCTCCTAAAAATGGACTGATCGATCTCCTGGAAGGCAAGCTGGATGTGGCGGTGTCGGCTGTTCCCCTTCAAAACATGATTGGGCCGTTAAAGACGGCCTGAAGGTCGACCCCTCTTCCTTGCAGCAAGCCACGGTGGCTAAAAACAGGACCGTTGCTTTTCTGCACAAGGACAATCCCGTTAAGGTCCTCCCCAAAAGCACCCTGAAGGAACTGTTTACCGGCAAGATAACCAACTGGAAAGAGGTCAGCGGCGGCAAAGATCTTCAGGTTGTCGTCATCTGGGGCAAAGGCACACCCGGCCAGAATGCCCTCTGGATCAAAAAGGTCTTGGACGGGGCTTCGGTCCGAAAAGACGCCCTGGAAGCGGGGGATTATTACAGCATTAAAAAGATGGTGGCGGCCAACCCGGGGGCTGTCGGGATTGACCCTATCGGCTTAGCCGACGATTCCGACAATATTCCTGAATCCCCTCGGGTTTTCAGTCCGGTGATCATGGTCACCAAAGGGGCACCGTCCCCGGCCGTCCAGAAACTGATTGATTACGTAAAAGGTCCAGGCAAGGACTTTGTGCTGCAGTAGATTCCGTTTCCGGCAAGACGATTATTGATCATTGTAATCCCTATTCAGGCTCTGGAGGGTTAAGATTTTAATTGCCTTTTTAATTTCACCTCGGTAATACAGAAGGTCAGTAGTTGGTGAAATAGGGCGATTCAGGACACCTAAAGGAGCCGTTATGAAAAAGTTCGACCCGGCGGATAAGATTAGGCAAAAAATCAGGAAAGGCCATTGGGATAAACCAACCAGTGGACTGGCCCCGGGCTATGCCCAGGCTAATCTGGTCATCTTAAATCGGGCCTTTGCCTTTGACTTTCTCCTCTTCTGCCAACGGAATCCCAAACCCTGTCCGATTCTGGAAGTGCTTGAGCCGGGTCATGCTGACCCTCTAAGAAGCGCTCCGGGAGCGGACATCCGGACCGATCTGCCCTTGTACCGGGTTTGGCAGAAAGGAAAGATGAAAGAGGAGGTCAAAGAGATCCGTTCTTATTTTAACAGTGATCTGGTCTCTTTCCTCTTGGGGTGCAGTTTTTCCTTTGAAGAGGCCCTGATCGGCGCGGGCATCCCCATCCGCAATATCGACGAGGGGAAAAACGTCTCCATGTATATCACCAACCGGCCATGCGACCCGGCCGGTCCTTTTTCCGCCCCCTTGGTGGTGACCATGAGGCCGATCCGGGATGACCTAGTGTCCCGGGCCGTTCAGATCACCTCCCGTTATGCCTCGGTTCATGGAGCGCCTATTCATATCGGCAATGAAAAGAGGCTCGGCATCAAGGACCTCGGCCGACCAGACTTCGGCGACCCAGTGACTATTCAGAAAGGGGAGACCCCGGTCTTCTGGGCCTGCGGAGTGACCTCCACCCTGGGGGCCCTATCCGCCAAGCTCGATCTGGTCATCACCCATGCCCCGGGTCATATGTTTATTACCGATATAAACAATGAGTCCCTGGCGGTAATTTAATCCGAAAATAACGTTCGTTGTTGAGCGTTCGGCGTTCGTCGAAAAACCATTTTCATCCTTCGTGGCGCCCCAATGGCCGGCATAAGGGCTTTATTCAAAAAAGGGTTTAGTTGATAGCCCTTTTTTATCTCCCCTTGAATATGGGCTTCCTCTTTTCCACAAAAGCCCGGGCGGCTTCCAGATGATCTTCCGTTTCGGTTAATAACGAGATTTGGGAAGAGATGTAATCCAAGTGGTTTCGTAAGGAACCGGTTTGGGCCTGATAGACGGCCCGTTTCATCATCCGGACGGCCAAAGGAGGGTTGGCGGTGATCTTGGTCATGAGTTTAAAGGCCTCGGCCTTCAATAAATCGTGAGGGACCACCTTATTGACCAATCCGATTTGAAGGGCCTGGTCGGCGGTCAGAAGTTCGCCGGTGAGCATTAATTCCAGGGCTTTCGGAAGGCCGATCAGTCGGGGTAGAAAGTAGGCCGCCCCGTCGCCGGCCACTAATCCCATTTTAATATAGGATTCGGCAAAACGAGCCCGCTCCGAACAGACCCGCAGATCGCACATGATCGCCAAGCCCATGCCGGCTCCGGTAGCCGCCCCATTTATAGCGGCAATAACCGGCTTATCCAGATCTTCCAACAGCAAAACAATCCGATGAACCCCCTCCCAAAGGAAATGTTTCATGGCCCAGGAACGGAGTTTGCCGTCGACCATTTCGCGCACATCTCCCCCGGCGCAAAAGGCATCTCCTTTGCCGGTCAGAATGATCCCTTTAACGGACTCATCCTGGCGAGCCTGATCCAACGATTCAAACAACAACCGGATCATTTCCTCACTAAAGGCATTTTTAACTCTAGGCCGGTTAAAGGAAATGATGGCGATAGACTCTTCGACTTTATACAGTACGTGGGGTTCGTCCATGGCGGCCTCCTTAAGGGGTCATACGGTTATAAAACAATCGGTTCTTTTGGTCAACCTTTTGCTCCAACAAAAATATATTGAGGTTTTTCCGGGCCTATTGTATCGTTTTATATTATCTTATCGATAACCTTTGATGTGGACCAGAAAGGAAACAGGAAATGGAAAAGGAAGAATGGAACCCGGGAAAGCTATTAAGCACGTCGGGCAACTACTGGATCTCTTGTGCCCTTCATGCCGGGGTCAAACTGGAAATATTTTCCCTGATTGGTAACCGCTCCCTCAGCAGGCAGGAAATCGCTCAAAAAGTAGAGGGAAATACACGGAGCGTCACCATGCTCCTCAATGCCTTGACCGCTATGAATCTGTTGATTAAAAAAGATGGGATTTATTCCAACACCTCTTTCAGTGCCTCATTTCTAACCAAAGAGTCACCCCAGTATCTGGGTTATATGATCATGCACCACCATCATTTAGTACCCTCTTGGAGTCAGTTGGATCAGGGAGTCTTAACCGGGAAACCGGTTCGAGCCAGGGCCTCCTTTGATAATCCCGAAGTACGGGAAAGCTTTCTCATGGGCATGTTCAATATGGCCATGAATCTGGCTCCGCAACTGACGGCAGGGATCGATCTTGCCGGGAGGCGAAACCTTCTTGATCTGGGAGGTGGTCCGGGGACCTATGCCATTCATTTTTGCTTGAACAATCCAGGTTTAAAGGCCACTGTCTACGATTTAAAAACGACTCAGCCTTTTGCCGAGAAGACTATCGCCCGATTCGGGTTGACGGAACGAATTGATTTCCAGGCCGGCAATTACAACGAAGGGTCGGTTAAAGGAACATTTGATGTGGCCTGGCTTTCCCAAATCCTTCATGGAGAAGGACCGGAGGAGGCCCAGGAGATCGTCCGGATGGCGGCCTCGGTCCTGGAACCGGGGGGCTTGATCATGATTCATGAATTCCTTTTAAACAATGAAATGGACGGCCCCCTTTTCCCGGCCCTCTTTTCTTTGAATATGCTTTTGGGCACGGGTGAAGGCCAATCTTATTCGGAACAGCAGATCATGGATATGCTGGCCAAGGCCGGAGTCAAGGATATCCGCCGTCTCCCCATGCAGACACCCAATGATTCGGGTGTTATCCAAGGAAGGGTTTGAGAGGTTCTTGTCCATGAGTCGGGATACGGCACGATTCTTAGAAAAAAAAGTAACCGTCGATGAGGCCTTGAGTCTGATCAAAAAAGGGAGCCGTCTCTTTATCGGCTGTGGCTGCGGAGAACCCCAGTATCTGGTGGCCAACTTGGTGGCCCGGGCCAACACCATGTATGATGTGGAGATCCTCCATGTCCTGTCCGCACGGGATCCCGGCTATACCGCCTCCGTCTTGGGTGGACATTTTCAGGTTCAAACATTTTTTATGGCTAGTCGGGGGGCCAGAGAGGCGGTTTGGGAAGGCCGGGCGGAATACACCCCCATTTTTATGTCCGATATCCCTCGCCTGTTCAATGACCGACGTCTGGAGATTGACTATGCCTTAATCCAAGTTTCCCCGCCGGATGAAAACGGCTATATGAGTTTGGGCGTTTCCGTGGATGTGGCCAAGGAAGCCATCGAAGCGGCCAGGAAGGTCATTGCCCAGGTTAATCCGGCCATGCCGGTTACCTTGGGAGACAGTTTTATCCACCTTAATGAAGTGGATGTCTTGGTTGAATATGAGGAACCGTTGCTGGAGGTGGCCAGACCTGTTTTGAAAGAAATCGACCTGGCCGTAGGACGAAACATCGCCCGGTTGGTTGATGATGGTTCAACCATCCATACCGGTTTGGGACATTTGCCGGCGGCCGCCCTTCTTTGTCTAAAGGATAAAAAGGATCTGGGAATCCATACGGACATGTTAACCAACGGCTATCTGGATCTGATTCGCAGCGGGGTGGTTACCAATCAAAAAAAAGAAATCAACCGGAAAAAGGTCGTCGCCTCGTATTGCCTGGGAACCCGGGAATTATTCGACTTCGTGCATCTTAATCCCTTTGTGGAATTTTATCCGGTGGCCTATACCAATAACCCCACCATAATCAGCCAACACGACCAAATGATCACCATTCATGAAGGCCTGGAAGTGGATTTTACCGGCCTGGTCTGCACCTCGGCTAATCCTAACGAGGTTTTTTCCGGCATTGGGGGGCTGGTCGATTTTATGCGAGGTACCTGGCAGGCCAAGAAAGGGAAATTTATTGTGGCCGTTCGGTCTATCAGTTCCGACGGGCAATGCTCCCATATCGTGCCGACCATCCCTTCCGGTGGGGGGTTGATCGCCAGCCGTGCGGCCGTGGGCTACGTGGTAACGGAATTCGGCTCGGTGAACCTGCATGCCAAGTCTTTTAAGGAGCGGGCCCTATCCTTGATTGAAATCGCCCATCCTAAATTCCGACAGGAGTTTCTAAACCGGGCCAAGGATGAAGGGTTATTGTCCGGCGGCGAGCCCATCACCTTCCTGACCAAGGTTATTTACCCTCAGGAATTGGAAAGAAGGGTGTCCGTAGATGGGCAACATCTGCTGCTTCGTCCGGCCAAACCAACCGATGTCCGAATTATTCAGGAATTTTTTTATAGCCTCAGCGACCGGGATGTCTATTATCGTTTCTTGCGATCGATGAAGGCTTTCCCGAAAGAAGAAATGGCGGCCATGGCCGATATTGACTACCATTATCGGATGACCGTCTTGTGCCTCAGCGGAGAGGTGGGCTTCGAAAAAATAATCTCTATCAGCCGATACATATCCCAGCCCGGGAAAGATCTGGTGGAAGTGGATGTGGCTGTATCGGAAAGCTCCCGGAGATTGGGGATCGGCAAAACGATGTTGGAGACCCTTATAGAGATAGCCAAAGACAAAGGGTTTAGAGGAATGAACGCCTATGTGGATGCCGACAATCCTAAAACCATTCTTCTCTTAAAAAAGTTGGGATACAATATGCGGGCCATTCTGGATCATGGGGTTTATGAAATCGAGATTCTCTTTGATGAAAAGGTGGATGAGCCTTCTTTTGTGGTGACGTACGCTTAACTATTTACCGTGTCCCCCTTGCCCTGGGGTGCCACGAAGGATGAAAATCTGATTAAGGATTCAAGGGGCCAAGGGGTCGAGGATTCAAGTGAAAGGCGTGGAAGTAAAACCACTTGAACCCTCGACCGGAATGCTGCTCGAAGGCCAAACCTTTTGGCCAGAGAGAAGCGGATTTCAATCAATAAAGTTTTCCTTACCGGGAAGCACCTGATCAAGATCAGGTGCTTCAATCCTAGAATCCTTGCCCCCTTTTTTGGACTAAAGGGCTTTGACGAAAATCTCCCGCCCGATGGTTTCATCCAGGGCGATTGAGGTTTCTCCGATTTGGATGACATACGAAGGATGCCGTTGTTTGAGCTGGATGACAATTCCAGGAATAACCCCGAAGGCGCTTAAAGGCTCTAAGCGTTCTTTAACCCGGGTGGAAATAAAGACCACCCGGCCCTCCTCTCCCAAGGCCAGATCGTTTAAGGGCCGGATTAGGGGTTTTATCTCCCGGGTTAGTTTTTTGCAGCAGGGACCTTGAGGAATGGGTTTCCCGTGGGGGCAGAAAGGCGGGTGACCTAAAAATGAACAAACACTATCCGTTACCGCCGGACTGAGGATATGTTCCAGTTTGCAGGCCTCTTCTTCGGCCTCTTCCTCCGACATCTCGAATAGTTCCATTAAGAGACGCTCTGTTAACCGATGGCGCCGGACGATGCCTTCGGCCAGGGCCTCTCCTTTCTCTTTAAATTTGACTATGTCTCCATCCATTTCAAAAAGGCCCTCTTTCATCATCTGATTGAGGATGACCCGGGCTTCCGGATCAGAGGAATTTTGCAGCAGGCTTTGCAGATCCGTAACCCCTTTTTCTCGATGGATCCAGATTAACTCCAGCAGTTCGTCGATGCTGTCCTCCTGGGTACGAACGATTCGTCCCCCATGCCAACGATGGCCGTAGGGAGTTGGACGGTCCGGGTTGGATGAATCGGTGGGTGCGCTCATGAGCCCTCTTTCTTTTTAAATATTTTCTTGAAAAATTCAATGGTCCGGGAGTCTTTAGGGAAACTGTACCCGCAATTAGGACAGCAAACCAGGTTACACTGATGGCTTAAGGGACAGGCCGAAGGACAAGCTTTCCCATTCATCATAAATTTATGCCCACAGAGGCAACACTGAAATCGAAGAGCGTGCTGGGTTGCCAAAAGATCCTTCCTTTACAGTCGAATGGCCAAGGTCTGTAATCCGAAATTAACCAACCCGCCCATTAATAAGGCAATAAAAATAACCACCCCGGAAATGATCAAGGCCATCTTCCAACCTCGTTCCTTAATAATAACAAAAAAATTGGCAATACAGGGGACAAAAAGGGTAATGGTCACCAAGGCCACCAGGACCTGATTCGGGGTCAAAAGTCCTTTTTGGGCCATCTCAAAAAACCCGGCCGCTCCATAATCCCGTCGTAAAAACCCGATGATGAAAGACCCGGTTGATTCAGCCGGCAGACCCAGCCAGTTTACAATCATCGGCCTGGCCCAGTGTTCTATGGTGCGCATGGCCCCGCTTTTGTCCAGGACAAAAAGGATTAAGGTCCCTAAAATGAAAAGGGGGACGGCCTCTTGCAGATACCATTCCAGACGGGAAAAGGTTTTGATGAATATGTTCTTCATCTGGGGCCAGCGCAAGGGAGGGAGTTCCAGGATAAAACTGGCACTCTCTCCGGGTATCAACTTGCCGGCCAAAAAACCCACCAGGATAATCACCAGGGAGATGATGGCCACCCAGGAGGCAATTATCCAGGGAGAAAATCCGGACAACATGCCGAAGATGACCGCCAATTGGGCCGAGCAGGGCACGCCCAAGGCCAAAAGTAAGGTGACAATGATTTTGTCCTTGCGGGTCTCTAAGATTCGGGTGGTCATGGTGGCCATGGTGTCGCAGCCTAATCCGAGGATCATCGGTAAGATGGCTTTGCCGTTTAGTCCCATGATTTTAAAAAGGTGGTTACTCATCACCGCCAGTCGGGGGAGATACCCGGAGTCTTCCATGAAGCCAAAAATCAGAAAAAAGAAGGTGACAATCGGCAGGATCAGAGCCAGGGCATAGGTCAAAGCCATGGTAAAGATGCCGTAAGGTCCCACTAGAAGATCTTCTAACAATTGAAAAGGGATAAAGGCCTTGACCAACCTGATCAGGAAGGGGTTGATATACTCCCCAAAGACGGTTTTCTCCATAAAATTTACCGCCAGGTCAGCCCCGAGGACACCGACAATCTCGTATGATGCCAATAGGACCAGGAGCATCCAGATATAACCGATTACCCGGTGGGTCGACCATTCCCCCAGCCTTCGGCCCCACCCTTGAGCAGTAACCGTATTTCGGGACTGGATCTGAAGCAGCAGTTCGTCTATCTTTTCCAGGCGTTCGATGTTGATCCGATAGCTAAGAGGCTCTGAAAACATTCTCTGGAATTGAGAACAGAGGGACTCGATCCGGGCCAGTTCCCCAGAGGGGAGATTTTGTTCCAACCAGGGCCTCAAGGTTTCGTCTCCGGCCAGAAGCATCAGGGCCAGGGACCTTCCGCTGATCGGGGCCGCCGGTAATAGGGGTAAAAGAGATTCTATCCCTTTTTCAATGGTTTCGGAATACTGAAAAGAGAAGGGTGATCGGGGAGACTGTTTCAGCACCGGAAAGAGTTTTTCCAAACCCTTTTTTCGGGTGGCCACAGCCGGGATGACCGGAAGACCAAAGATTTCCTTGATGACTTTCAAATTGATCTCAAAACCACGGCTCTTGGCTTCGTCCATCATATTGAGGACGATAACGACCGGCAGGCCCATTTCAATCAATTGCAGGGCAATCAAAAGGCCCCGGCGTAAATTTTTGGCGTCCAGAACATTAATCACCCGGTAGTCTTGTTCAGCCAAAAGGATATCCCGGGTGACCTTTTCATCTTCCGAGTTGGGGATCAGATTATTGACCCCCGGCGTATCTAGGATGGTCAAGGGGATTTCGGTGCCCTTGGCAGTTCCGGAGGAGACCTCTACCGTGGTCCCCGGATAATTGGAAACCACCCGATAGGTCCCGGTGAGATAGTTGAAAATCACACTTTTTCCCACGTTGGGATTTCCGACCAGAATGACTTTAGTAGAACCGGTGGTTTTGAGAGGGCTGAAAGCAGCGGTCATTTCTTTTTTGATTTCTTTCCGGCCTTTTTCGAACAATCCGTACAGGTTCCGTAGAGCTCGAGGACATGTCGGGTGATGATAAAGGCGTGTTCCCTGGCTACGGCTTCCTGGAGCGTTTCGATGGATTTATTCTCAAATTCCATTATCTTCCCGCAGTCCAAGCAAATGAGGTGGTCGTGATGAGTTCCCAATTGGGCCGGTTCAAAGGTGGATGATTTTCGTTCAAATTTTCTTTCCAAGGCCAGGCCGCATTGGGTTAACAGTTTCAGGGTCCGGTAAATCGTGGTCAAGCCCACCAGATTATCTTTTTTGCGGACTTGACCCAGCAACTCCTCGGCCGTGGTATGACCTTTTACCCGGAAGAAGGCTTCGACGACCCGGTCCCTTCGTCTGGATTGGCGTAACCCCTGGTTTTTAATAAAAAGGTTAAAATGGGCTCTTTCCATTTTTGAGGCCTCTTTTGAAAATGATTTTCATTTTCATTATAAACATAAGGAGAAGAATGTCAATCTTTTTTCTCATTTCACTCCGGCCTCTCTAGGTATACTAATCCTGACAAGAAACTTGACTTTAGGGTTAAATGGCCCTATAAATTAATATTTTGTTAAATGAAGGAAAAGGGCTATGAAAGCTTTAGTACTATCCGGCGGAAAAGGGACCAGGCTTCGACCGATCACCCATACGATAGCCAAGCAGCTGGTCCCCGTGGCTAATGAGCCCATTTTGGGTTATGTCTTTGAACATCTTAAAGAGGCCGGGATCAAAGAGGTCGGCGTGGTCGTCGCCCCGGAGACCCAAAGGGATGTCAAACATTTTTTAAAAAAAGGGGAACGATGGGGGTTATCTATTCATTATATTCCCCAGGACCAACCGCTAGGTCTAGCCCATGCCGTCAAGACCGCCCAGCCTTTTTTAGGCGATTCCCCCTTTGTCATGTATTTGGGCGACAACCTCCTATCCGAAGGAATCAAAGACTACCAAGAGCAATTCTTGGAGGAAAAACTGGATGCCTTTCTATTTCTGAAAGAAGTTGAAAACCCCCAAGCCTTCGGGGTGGCGGTTCTGAATAAAAAAGGGCGGATCACCCGTCTGGTTGAAAAACCGAAAATTCCCCCTTCCAATTTGGCCTTAGTCGGTGTTTATTTCTTTTCCCCCATGATTCACCGGGCGATTGCCCGGATAAAGCCTTCGCCCCGTGGGGAGCTGGAGATCACCGACGCCATCCAAGAACTGATGAATATGAAAGGTCAGGTCAAAGGCCATATCCTGGAAGGCTGGTGGTTGGATACGGGGAAAAAAGATGATTTTCTGGCGGCCAACACCACGGTCCTGGATGATTATATCAAACGGGATATCTGCGGGAAATGCGATGCCCGAAGCCAGATAATCGGCCGGGTGCGCCTGGGGAAAAAAGCCAAAGTCATCGGCAGTACCATTCGTGGACCGGTGGTCATCGGGGAGGGGGCGGAGATTATCCATTCGTTTATCGGCCCCTATACCACGATCGGCCCCCATAGCCGGGTTATCCATTCGGTCATAGAACATTCGGTCTTAATGAACCATTGTCAGGTGGAAAATATCGCCCGATTGGAAGACAGCCTCATCGGCCGGGAGGCCCGAGTCGTCCGGGGAGACAATCACTCCCAGGCCCTTCGGCTGATGATTGGGGATAATGCCGTAGTAGAAGTGTAACAGGTTGCTGAAACCGAGTCCCGCCCCAAAGGGGTGGGTGTTCGCCGTAAGGGAACAAAAAGGCCCGCCTCTGCGTTATGAGCATCAAAGGAACTAAGATCTTTTTATGAAAAAAACTATTCTGATCACCGGCGGACTGGGGTTTATCGGTTCAAACTTTATCCGCTATTTTTTGAAGACCCATTCCGACTATCATATTATTAATCTGGATAAACTGACCTATTCGGCCAACCCGGAAAATCTCCGGGACCTCGCCTCCGAATCCCGCTATCATTTTGTTCAAGGCGATATTCTGGATGAGGCCTTGCTTCTTCGGCTCTGCCGGGATTACCCCCCTCAGGCTGTTTTTCATTTTGCTGCCGAGTCCCACGTGGATCGGTCCATCCTGGGCTCCAAAGAGTTCATCCAGACCAATATCCTAGGTACCCACACGTTATTAGAAATCTTTAAGAGATATTGGCAGGAGACACTGGCTGAAAACCCCGGGTTTCGTTTCCTTTATGTCTCCACCGATGAGGTCTATGGCACCCTAGGGTTCGAAGGGGTCTTTACCGAAAGGACCCCCTTTCATCCCAATTCCCCCTATTCAGCCAGCAAGGCCGGGGCTGATTTATTGGCCCAGGCCTATTTTGAAACCTTTAAACTGCCGATCCTGATCGTCCGTCCTTCGAATAATTACGGCCCCTATCAATTCCCGGAAAAATTCATTCCCCTGATGATCACCAATCTTCTAGAGGATCAGCCTGTCCCAATATATGGGCAAGGTCTGAATGTCCGGGATTGGCTTTTTGTCGAAAATGCCTGTCAGGGCATTGACCTGGTTTGGCAAAAAGGGAAAATTGGAGAGGCCTATAACATTGGAGGAGAGTCGGAAAGACCGAATATCGAGGTGGCTCGCCAGGTCCTTTCCATTTTGCACAAAGGGGAAGAGTCCCTTCAATTTGTCACCGACCGACCGGGACATGATCTGCGCTATGCCTTGAGTAATGATAAAATTAAAGAGCATATCGGTTGGCATCCGGAAGTGCAATTTTCGGAAGGCCTCTCCCGGACCATTGCCTGGTATCAGGACAATCCTTGGTGGTGGAAGCCCCTTAAAAAACGGTTGCAGCAGGAAAGCAAGGGCTTTTGGAGCAAGGCATGAAAGTCGTAGTCACCGGTTATCCCGGGTTGCTTTCACTGGACCTGGTTCCCATCCTCCAGGCTGTTCACGAGGTGATTCCTCTTTCGATTGATGACCTGGACATTATCAGGAAAGAAGCGGTTTTTAAGGTCCTGGAGAGGATTCGACCGGATATCATTATTAACTGTGCCGGGTATACGGCCGTGGATCAGGCGGAAAGCGATTGGCTGGGAGCCTTTCAGGTCAATGCCCTGGGGGTTCATAACCTAGCCTTGGCCTGCCAACAGTACGAGATAATTCTTTGCCATATCAGCACGGATTATGTATTTGACGGAAAGGCTGACCGGCCCTATCATCCTTGGGACTCACCAAATCCGATAAACGTCTACGGGGCCTCCAAAAGGGCGGGGGATTTCTATGTAGAGCGTCTCCTACAGCGATACTATCTTATCCGCTCCAGTTCTTTATATGGTAAACACGGTCCGAATTTTGTTAAAACGATTATAGATAAGGCGAAACAGGGGGGACCGTTGGAGATTGTCTGCGATCAGGTCATGTCGCCGACCTGGAGTGTTAATCTTTCTCGAGGCATTAGGGAGCTGATCGGATCAGGAAATTTTGGCGTTTACCATTTAACCGATCAGACCGATGGGGGGATCAGTTGGTATGATTTCGGCTTGGCCATCTTAAAGACCAAAGGAATAGACCAAGACATCATTCCCATCTCCTTCGGCCAATCGGAACGAGCGGCTTATCGGCCAGCCTATTCGGTCCTGGATACCCGTTATCTGACTTTGGCCACCGGATATGAGCCTCCTGACTATCGGGAGGCTTTGAAACAATTTTTGAAGGAATTATAAGGACCGTTTGGTGGATAAGGCTGCCAAGAAGATCTTGACAGGAAGCCGAATATATTATAGCTTTTTGCAATGGACTCCGAAGAAAAACAAAATAAACCCGACACCTCTCAAGATTGGTTGATCATTTCGATCGTCTTTTGGGTTACCTTCGTCCTGATTGTGACCATCGGATATCTGGTTAATCCCAATTATACCCCTCCAATAAAACCTTAAATTTTATCCAGAACCAATCCTCTTTTTCACCCAGCTCAAGGCTTCTTCTTTAGACCGAACCTTGCCCTCCCAATGCTCCTCCTGAATTTCAGAGAGTAATACTTTAAAAAGCGGCCCTGGTTTCAGGCCCAAATCAATCAGGTCTTTTCCGGTAATCAGGGGTGGTCTTGGGGTCCGAACGGGAAACCACTCCTCCTTGATCTGTAGGGCCCGGCGCCAGACCTCTAAAAGCCGTTCTTCGAAATCCGGAGGCTTTTCCGTTCCCTGGGCGGCCAGACTGTCGGCCAAGGCCAGTAAAAAAAATCCGTTCACTTCTTCAGCGGTATCCCGGACAAATCGCTTTAAGGCCCGGCCGGTCAACGTCCCCCGACCTTTTTCTTGTGCCAGAGAAAAGGGACGCATGTGTCCGCCGAGAAGTTTTTGAAAGAAAATTTTTTCTAGGTTACTGAGTTTGAGCCGGTCGGCCAGGGGATCAAACTGCCTCTGAGACTCCTCGGCGTGGCCATAAAAGGTCTGGTGCCCATCCTTTTCCCGAGCGGTAGTCGCTTTTCCCAGATCATGCATCAAGGCAGCCCATTTTAAATAGGCGAGCTTCCCCTTTTGTTGAAGGTAGGAGATCACTTCCCTTCTCAGATCGGCCGGCAGGGGGATCTTTTCTTGCGTGATTTGTTCCAGTAATTTTACGGTCAGTAAGCTGTGCTGGAAGACATCAAGGTGATGAAAACGTCCCTGCATGACCCCTTTTAACGGCACCAACTCCGGGAAAATAATCCCCAACAGGCCGGTCTCTTCCATCCCCAGGATTGAAATAAAGCCCTCAGGCTGAGAGAGAAGCAACATCCATTCATAACGGATTCGTTCCGGGGCACTTCGGGTCAAAGCAGGGGCCTGAATGTTTATGGCCTGGAGGGTTGCCGAATCCATCTCTAAACCCAGTTGGGCGGCTAAGCGGAAAGCACGGAGCATCCTCAGAGGGTCCTGTGGGAAACTGGCCGGGGAGGCCATCCTCAAGATTCTATCCTTCAAATCGCTAAGTCCTTTTAAGGGATCATAGGGGAGCCATTCTCCGGAGGCGAAGGCCTGAGTCAGAGAGAGAGAAATGGCGTTAAGGGTAAAATCGCGATTCCTCAGGTCGGTTTGCAGGTCAGGCCCGCGAAAATTGGCGAAATCAAAGATCCGGTCTTGGATAACCACTCGGGCCATTTCCCCTTCTTCCCGGAGGAGGATAAAAGTGCCTCCTGTTTGGTTGGCAAAGAGGCGGCCTGCCTGTAAAGCTTGATGGGAGAGGGTTAAATCCACATCCTGCGTCTCCCGGCCAAGTATCCGGTCTCTAATTAGTCCGCCTACCAGGAAAATATCCACTCCAAGGGTTTGAGAAATGTTTAGGAGTAAGGCGGACCAGTCTTGGTCGACCAGCCAACAACGCAGTTTTTTTATTTGCTCTAAGACCATAGGTTTAGGTATAAGAATCAGGTATAAGGTACAAGGTGTAAGGTTAAAGGGAAGCCAGTCGATTTATGCCTTGAACCTTAACCCTTGTACCTTGGACCGTTCCCTTGTCTTCTTCACCGCACATCCTTTTAATCAATCCCTATATTTGGGATTTTACCGCCTTTGATCTCTGGGCCAAGCCTCTGGGTTTGCTCTATATAGGCGGAATCCTGCGGGCCAATGGATACCGGATTCATCTCTTGGATTGCCTGGATATCCATTTTAAAGGTCTGGAAACGGTTTCTATTCATCCGCCTCGCAAGGTCTTTGGGACCGGCAAATATTACCGGCAACGTCTACCCAAACCATCGGCCATACAGAATATCCCCAGATATTATTATCGTTACGGGATCCCGCCGGCCCTTTTTCAGCAAGCCTTAAAAGATCTCCCCAGACCACAGGCGGTTTTAATGACCTCTTCCATGACCTATTGGTATGGCGGGATCAGGGAGACCATGGACCTGGTGCGATCCGTTTTCCCGGAAATCCCGATTATTCTGGGAGGCATCTATGCCTCCCTGATGCCCGAGCATGCCCAAAAAACAGTCCAGCCGGATTATCTTATCACCGGTCCCGGGGAAGGGGCAATTTTAAAGTTGTTGGGGGGCATCTGCGGTAAGGCGCCTGAAGTGCCAGCCGATCCGGAAGACTTGGACGGCTTACCCTGGCCGGTCTTTGATCTCTATCCATTCCTGGACTATGTGGGCCTTTTGACCTCCCGGGGTTGTCCCTTTTCCTGTCCCTATTGTGCCTCTAAAATTCTTCAACCCAGGTTTCGGCAGCGCTCGGCGGAAGGAGTAACCCAGGAGATTGAATTCTGGCATGAAAGCAAAGGAATCATCGATTACGCCTTTTATGACGATGCCCTGATGATCGGCTTTGAGGACCACTTGGGGTCTATCCTGGAAACCTTGCTTAAGAAAAATCTCTCTCTGCGCTTTCATACGCCTAATGCTCTGCATCTGCGGGAGGTGAATCGGGAAAGGGCGGAGCTTTTGTTTCGGGCCGGTTTTAAAACACTGCGTTTCGGTTTGGAAACGACCAATTGGGATAGGCAAAAGGCCTGGGGAGGGAAGATGGTTCAGGAGGACCTCTATCGAGCGGTAACCGTCTTGGCAGAAGCCGGGTTTGGAAAAAATCAGATTGAAGTCTATCTCCTCTGTGGTCTGCCCGGCCAGCCCCTTTCGGAATTGGAACAGACCATAGAAGAAGTGAAGACCTTAGGGCTTCGGCCCAGATTGGCTGAATATTCCCCTTTACCTAATACGGCTCTTTGGGAGGAAGCCTGCCGTTTTTCCCGATTCCCTTTGGCTGAAGAACCGCTGTTCCAAAATAATTCTTTATGGCCCGGCCTAAATCCTTTTTCCTGGGAAACGGTGCAGGCCCTGAAGGATTCAGCTAAGTCTTAATCCCATCAGCTCATTTCGGTTTATAGATTTCGTCATATATCTTTTTCGCACAATCCGGGCAGAGACTATGGCTGAAATCCGCTTCCGAGTGATCTCGGATATACACCTCCATTTGTTCCCAATACCCTTTATCGTCCCGAATTTTTTTACAGGAAGAACAAACCGGAAGTAGCCCGCTTAAGGTTTTGACTTTAGAAAGGGCCTCTCTAAGCACGGAAATGAGTTTCTCATTTTCTTCGGCTATCCGTTGACGTTCGCTGATTTCATCCAAAAGTTTTTCGTTAAGGGTTGTTAATTCTGCTGTGCGCTGGTTCACCCGGTCTTCAAGGTTATCCAGGTTGTGACGTAAAGCCAGAGACATCTCGTTGAAGGCCCTGGTCAGTTCCTGCAATTCTTTGCCCGAGGGTAGAACTATCTCCTCTCCCAGGAGTTCTTCATTAGAGGCGATCTGCTGGGCCCTTTCTTTGATTTTCGAGAGGGGCTTTAGCAGAAGATACTTATAGATGAAAAACTGGGCGGCGAATAGAAGGCAAAGTACGGCTAGGAGTATTAAAGATAGTCTTAGGCTAAAAAGGTTGGCTTGAGAATAGGCTTCGGCCAGGGGAATGCGGATGGAAATAACGCTGATAACCTCTCCGGCCTGACGGTTAAAGCTTCTTTCTGCCCCGTAGATACGGACCAGGTCTCCCGGGGCGTTCGGGGGAGTGCTGTGGCAACGGAGACAGGACGTTTCCAGTATTTCCCCTCGTTTCATCACCACATAGTAAGGCTGGCCTTTTATGGTGCGAAGGCCCGATTGTTGCTCAATTTTTTTGTTCTTGTTTAGTTTGAACAGGAAGGTTTTTTCCTCTTCATCGGCTTCGTTCTCAGGACTGCGGGCATTGATGGCCGCATCTTTGTAGTAATAACCCGTGGCATTAAGTTTTTTGAAGTATTTGTCGATTTCCCGGAGGGCATAAGTTGAGGACATCCAACTCGGCTCAAAGTATTCTTTTGGGGTTATGGGAGCGGTCAAATTAAATAAGTTTGGTTTCAGATTATGGGTAAAGTAGGTATGGGTGGCCAGGTTTCGGTCCAGAAGGATGCGTGCCTTGGATTCGGCTTCCGCTATAGCCTGCTGCCGCATGCTGAAATTAACCAGGGCAACCGTAATCATGGAGGCGACTAGGAAGACCAAACCAAGGGCTACATTCACATAGGTTCCAAGTTTTCTGCCTGTGCCTTTTTTTGCCATAGTGTATCACTCCTGTCCTTTCACAGGTTGTTGAAAAAGGTCCATCTACTGCGTTGCCCTCATTCCTCGTCACTGCGCCGTACCTCTATGTACGGCTCATTCCTCGAAATTTCTTCGCATCCGATGGATGCTTAGGCCCATCCCTTCGGGACGGGTCCCTAGTTTCGGGCGCCTTGCAGGCGGTCGGCTATGCCGACCTTTTAAAAGGCTTCCTTCGGAAGCCCGGAACCTTTTTGAACAACCTGTGAAAAAAGAGTTTTTCAGCGTCCTGTTGATTATAATTCCCTATTATCCCCACCCCCGGCTGCCCTCCTTAGGGCCGGTTAATAAGGGTGGCCAGATAGCCGGCTCCAAAGCCGTTATCGATATTGACCACGGCGACGCCCGAGGCACAGGAATTGAGCATGCCCAAAAGGGCGGCCAGGCCGTTAAAAGAGGCCCCATAGCCTATGCTGGTGGGAACGGCGATGACCGGTCGGTCGACCAAACCGCCGACCACACTGGGCAGGGCCCCCTCCATCCCGGCGACCACAATCAGGACCGAGGCCGAGAGGATCTTTTCCTGATTGGCCATCAGACGATGCAATCCGGAAATGCCCACATCATAGAGATATTCAACGGGATTACCCATGATCTGTGCCGTGAGAAAGGCCTCCTCGGCTACGGGGATATCCGAGGTGCCGGCTGAAATGACCAGAACCGTCCCCCGATAGGTTTTTCTTTTTGCTGGCCCCATAATCCAGGTCAGGACCCTGGAAAGGGGGTGATAAACCACTTCGGGGAATCTTCGACGAATCGTCTCGGCCTTTTTCTTGTCCAAACGGGTGACCAGGATATTTTCCTTTTTTTTCATCATCCGTGACATAATTTCAATAATCTGCCCGGCGGTCTTGCCTTCCCCAAAGAGGACCTCGGGAAACCCCTTCCGTAGTGACCGATGATGATCAATATTAGCAAAATCGATATCTTCAAACGGCAGATGTTTCATTTTTTTTACGGCCTGATCGACAGACACTTTTCCATTTTTAACCTGGGTTAAGAGATCTTTTAATCGGTCCGGATTCATAGACCCTCCCTATATGTTTGACAGGATCTACAGGATTGTCTGGGGTTTTGGGCCTTTCCGGAGGAAAGGCCCAAACCTATCGTCCTGCGGAACAAGACTATATGCTTTGCTGAAAGCAAATGGAGGTTATTCCGGTTCATCTGGAACCGGAACAAGATAGTTCTTATCCCGTTAATCCTGTCAAAGGATATTTATTATAGAGCTGAATCGATACAATTTGATTTGATCTTGGTTTTCTTTTCTAATAGAATACAAGGGTTGGTTAATTCTGTCAATTGGATCGGCAATGAAACAGAAAAATCCTACTTGGCTCGAAGTCACCTTGACGGTCTGCCCGGAGCTGACCGAGACCTGCAGCACGATTATCTTTGAAGAAGCCGGTCAGGGATCTTTTCTGGAAGAAGGGCCCTTGGAGAATAAAGGGCCAACAGACCTCAAGGCCTATTTGCCGAAGGATGAGAAGTTTAGAGCCAATTTGGTCAAATTGAAAAAACGCATTTCCGCCCTTTATGACCATTTCCCGGATTTCCCCCCACCTCTTTGGGATCTCCGGCTGATTTTTGAAGAAAACTGGCAGGAAGATTGGAAGCGTTATTTTAAACCCCTGCGGGTCTGCTCTCAGATGATTGTTTGCCCGACCTGGGAGGAATATGAACCCCAGGGAGAGGAGAAGGTCCTGAAACTTGACCCGGGCCAGGCTTTCGGGACAGGGGGGCATAGCACTACCCGCCTTTGTTTAAAAGCCCTGGAAGGGTTGGCCGGCCATACCCAAAGGAGATCATTTATTTTTTCCCGGGTCCTGGATGTGGGGACCGGGACCGGGATCCTGGCCTTAGCCGCCGCTCTGTTCCAGGCTGAATCGGTCCTGGCTATAGACACTGATCGCCTGGCCGTGGAGGCCGCCCAAAGCCATGTTCGGCTAAACGGATTGGAAGGTATTATTCAGGTTGAACTGGCCACCCCGGAAATAGTGAAAGGCCCCTTTACCTTAATATTGGCCAACCTGACCTTGAATGATCTGACCTCTCTGGCCCGAACCTTCTCTTCCCTCCTCCACCCGGAGGGGTTTCTGGTGGCCTCCGGTATCCTGACCTCTCAGTCCCGATCCTTAATCAGGACCTTTGGTCTGGAGAAATTGGATTTTTACGGCCAACAAATCGAAGAGGAATGGTCCTGTGTCCTATTCCGGGCCAGGGCAGCTTAACCCAGGATGACTCGGCGCCGTTTTTTTATCCCCCCCGACCAGTTGGATGACCCGAATCCCTATATTCAGGGGGATGAAGCCAGACACCTGCTCAAGGTCTTACGTCTGAAGGTGGGGGATGAGGTGGTCTTATTTGATAATTCCGGTCAGGAATGCCCATCAAGGATTTGTGCGGTCTCAAAGGATAAGGTTTGCTTTGAGATGGGGGATCGTCAGATGCCTTTAAGGGAATCTCCACTGGATTTGTCCCTTGGAGTGCCCCTGATCCGCTCTCAACCTTTTGAATGGATCCTGCAGAAAGGCACGGAAATGGGCGTGTCTTCTTTCCATCCTTTTTTTTCGGCCCATAGCAGCAGGAATTTTCAAAAAACAGAGCAGGAAAACCGGAGCATCCGCTGGCAAAGAATTGTTCAGGAAGCAGCCAAACAATGCCGACGAAATGTCTTGCCTTTGTTGCATCCCATGGTATCCTTTGTCGATCTGATACAACAAAACTCTGGAGGCATTAAGATCATTCCCTATGAGGAGGAATCCGGCCGGACCTTGGTGGATCTGAAACAGGGACATTCTTTTACAGACTCAATAATGGCTCTGGTTGGACCGGAAGGCGGTTTTACTTCGGAAGAAGTCGGACTGGCCGAAGAGAAGGGGTTTGTTTCCATTTCTTTAGGCCCAAGGACCTTGCGATCGGAAACGGCCGCCCTGGCCTTAATCGGTCTTTGTCAATTCCTCTGGGGTGATATGGGAGCAGGGAGAAAAGGAGGAGAAGATGCGCTGCCCTAAATGCGGCTATTTTAGTTTTGACCATCTTGATCGCTGTGTGAAATGTCAGGGCGATTTGACCGGCGAAAGAGACCAATTGAATTTACCGGGGATAAAGCCCACACCGATTTCCCTGAAAGAAATCCTCGACCGGGAGGCCTATCTTTCCCGGAAGAAAAACACCCGGGAAAGGGAAGAGAGTCCGATCAGGCCTACCAAACCCGATGTTCCTACCGGGCCGGAACTGTTTCTTGAAGAAGGTATTTCTTTGGACCCGGACTGGAAGGCTAAAGGAACAAAGAAACCCAAGCAAGAAGACGGAGAAATTGAATTGTCTCTGGAGGGGCTGGAACTCACACTGGTACCCAAAAAGGATTACTGATCTGAGGTCCTTTCCCGGTTTTTTTGCTTGACAAATTTTTGATAACCTTTAAAGTGCCTTTTTGTGCCGAGATAGCTCAGTCGGTAGAGCAGCGGACTGAAAATCCGCGTGTCCCCAGTTCGATTCTGGGTCTCGGCACCACGGTTTTTCAGTAATAA